>Ga0181517_10002381_pt1 | contig 19290 bp, 13 predicted proteins | sample PEATcosm2014_Bin_31_FD_119748 | JGI IMG/M metagenome (GOLD analysis project Ga0181517, IMG submission 119748) | Peatland microbial communities from MTU Mesocosm Facility, Houghton, MI, USA - PEATcosm2014_Bin01_30_metaG | ecosystem: Environmental > Terrestrial > Soil > Wetlands > Peat | place... | reverse complement strand
CCGCCGCGCTGATGGCCGTCTCGGTCGCGATCGCCTATTTCTCGGCGCCGACGCCCGACCGCGCGAAAACGGCGGCGGATTTCGGCCTGACGTTCGAGCCGCTCGACGCCGCGCTGGAGCCGCGCCGCAAGCCGGGCGAGTGGCTGGAGTACAGCCCGCTGCTGATCGTTCTCGTCGCGGCGCTGCTCGTTTATTACCTTTTCGACCTCTTTCGTCACGGGACCGACGGGCCGCTCGCCGCGCTCGATCTGAAGAACTACAACCTGATTTTCATCACCGCCGGGATGCTGCTGCACTGGCGGCCGAAACGATTTCTCAGAGCGGTCACGGGCGCGGTCCCGGCCGCCGGCGGCGTGCTGATTCAGTTTCCGTTTTACGCCGTCATCTTCGGGATGATCGCCGGCACGGGCATCAACAAATGGCTGGCCGACCTCTTCGTCGCGGTGACGACCCGGCAGACCTATGCGCTGCTGGTCGCGGCCTATTCGGCGATAGTGGGCGTGTTCGTCCCATCCGGCGGCAGTAAATGGGTGATCGAGGCGCCCTACGTGCTGCAGGCGGCCGTGCAGCACCAGGTCAATCTCGGCTGGGTCGTGCAGATCTACAACGCGGCCGAGGCGCTGCCGAATCTGCTCAACCCGTTTTGGATGCTGCCGCTGCTGGGCATCCTGCGCGTCAAGGCGCGCGACCTGGCCGGCTATTCGGCGCTGCAATTGGTCGTTCACGTCCCGCTGGTGTTTCTGCTGTGCTGGCTGTTTTCGCTGGTGATTCCGTTTGTGCCGCCGCTGAAGTGAGCGGGAAGTAGCCGCTGGTAAGTGGTCAGTGGCTGGTGGCCTGTTGCCAGTTGCGAGCGGTCGTCAGCGTAGGTGAAGTGGCAACCGCGATGGGTCGCCCCGTTGCCGGTGTGTGGCGCAGGCGCCCCCGCCTGTGCCGGCGGCCGCCGGCCGCCCCGCCGTGTAAACGATGCGGCGTTCGGCGTTTGGGGAAATGGCGTTGACGACGAGCGCCGCCGCGGCCGGTAGCCCAACGACGGTGAACACTGCCGGGAAATTGACACTCCCTTTCTTGCGGGCCGTGCGCTTCGATAATGTTTATGGCAAGCCCCGGCGGGGCGCAGGTCAATAGCCCAGGGATTTTTCCCTGGGAACACGCCATCTTGATATCCATGAAAGCCCCGGAGGGGCGTAGGAATAGAGGCCAATCGTCATCATTGCAGCGCATCAACGCGCGCGGTCGCGAAATGACGGGACCGTCGCTTTTCATTCCTGCGTTTCGAACAACCACCCTGCCAGCGCGGCGAAGACGGCGGCGATCGCGGCGAGGACGCCGATGTCGAAGACCAGCGGATACTGGACGAGCAGGCGGGCCGCCTCGTTGTCGGCGTAGATGGCGTTGCGCAGGGCGTCGACGCCATAGGTGAGCGGATCGACGTGCGCCAGGAAATTGAGCCAGGGCGGCAGGCCGCGCAGCGGATACAGCGCGCCGGAAAGAAAAAACATCGGCATCGTGACGAGGTTCATAATCAGTTGAAAACTTTCGAACGAGGTCATGCGGCTGGCGACCGCGATGCCGAAGGCGCCGAGCACGAAGCCGACCAGGGAAGCGACGCCGAGGGTCTTCAGCGCCATCCAAAGGCCGAGCGGCACGTGCGCCAGCGGAGACATGGCCAGCAGCACGGCGGTTTGCAGCGCGACGATGGTCATGATGCCGAGCGCCTTGCCGGCGGCGGCGGCCCAGCGGGGCAGGGGCGCGACGAGGACCTCTTTGAGAAAGCCGAATTCGCGATCCCAGATGATGCTCACCGCCGAGAAAATGCTGGTGAAGAGCACCGACATGCCGACGATGCCCGGGTACATGAAGGTTACATAATTGATCGAGCTGTCGGCGGGCAGGCGGCGGAAGGTCATCGAACTGGAAATGCCATAACCGACCAGCATCAGATAGAGCAGCGGCTGCGTCACGAGACCCAGCCAGCGGCTGCGGTCGCGCACGAAACGCCGCGTCTCGCGATACCAGATCGCGTACACGCCTTTGGCGACGGCGCGGAAACGCAGGCCGGCGCGGGGTCGGGGGCGGTCGGCGGCGGGTTCGGCGGTCATGGCTCCCATTTTCTGCCGTTCACGAGCGGCGGTTGCGGAAGGCGCGCACGTGTCCGCGGAAGGCGTCGAGCGGCGAATTTTCCTGATCGCGGATCGCGCGGCCGGTGAGTTTGAGAAACACGTCGTCGAGCGTCGGCCGATGGACGGCGACGCTGAGGATGACCTCGGGAAAATCGGCGGTCAGCCGCGGCACGAACGACGGGCCGTGGTCGACCTCGAAGCGCACGCCGTCGCCGGCGACCTGCACGGCGACGCCGTAGCGCGCGGCGACCGCGGCGGCGAGGGCGGGCCGGTCGGCGGCGTCGACAACGAGCACGTCGCCGCCGACGCGCCGTTTGAGTTCCTCGGGCGTGCCGAGGGCGACGATCGAGCCGCGGTCGATGATCGCGATGCGGTTGCAGTTTTCCGCTTCGTCCATGTAGTGCGTGGTCATGAACACGGTGACCTGGTTGGCGTCGCGCAGCGCGCGGACATGCTGCCAGACGGCGTTGCGCGTTTGCGGGTCGAGGCCGAGGGTCGGCTCGTCGAGGAAAAACACCTTCGGGCGGTGCAGCAGGCCGCGGGCGATTTCGAGCCGCCGCCGCATGCCGCCCGAGTAGACGCGGACCTGCGCGTCGCGGCGGTCCCACAGGTCGACCAGGCGCAGCAGGTTTTCGGCGCGGGCCAGAAACGCGGCGCGCGGCAGGTCGTAGAGCAAGGCGTGAATGTAGAGGTTTTCCCACGCCGTGAGGCGGTCGTCGAGCGAGTTGTCCTGAAAGACGAGGCCGATCGACTCGCGCACGCGTCGCGGCTCGCGCGTCACGTCGAAGCCGGCGATCGTCGCGCGGCCGGACGTCGCGCGCAACAGCGTCGCCAGGATCTTGATCGTTGTCGTTTTGCCGGCGCCGTTCGGCCCGAGAAACCCAAAAATCTCGCCGGCGGCGACGGTAAACGACACGCCGTCGACGGCGGTCAGTTCGCCGAAGCGCTTGCTCAGCGTATCGACGACAACGATCGGCGCGGGCGCGGCAGTCGGTTCGTTCATGGGCCAACCATATTCATTCGGACGCCAAAAAAGAGCGCTTTTTTTAGCACGACCGGCGACGTTCGGAAACCGGCAAGGACCTCCCGCAGCGAAAAAAAACGCGCAAGAAACCGCACGAGCGCTGAAAAATGAGCGGTCGCGGCCGTCACGGCTAGCAGGGCCATGTTTCTAACATATTGAAATATAAGGGGAACGCAAAATAGGAGACCTGGCACGATTCATGCTCATGTTGAATCCGGCAAGGGGTGGACCAAGGAGTCGTGAGATGAAGCGGAAAATCTGGGACGTGTTCGGCGTGATCTCCTCGTTAGCGTTTGGGCGGACCGTGCCCCCGATCGAAACTGCCGGCAAACGCGGCCTTTTTTCGCGCGGGCGCCGGCCCGATCTCCTCGATCAATCCCAGCCGCGGGCTGCCAAAACGCCGAACGGCCTTGTCAACCTCAGCCCCGAAGGCGCGCCCTCGACGGCCCTGTTTCCGCCCGGCTTCTTCGGCGAAAAGCTCGACCTGCCCGCCTTCGGCGATGGCTGCGAATGCGGCGGCTCGGCCGCTTCGAAGTTCCGCTGGCGGTAGAATCGCGCCTCGGCGAGTGATCCGGGGAAGAAGCAGATCCCACTGAACACGTAGCGACCTGTTGACGGCGACCAACGCCCTTCCGGGAGACGTCCGCCGAAATTTTTCCTTTTTCCTTTTTCCTTCTTCCTTCCTCCCCAATTTGACAACATGCGCCCGCAGCCGAACGTTATTTTGATTGACGCGTATCGGCTTGAGCCAGAGAGGCGGCGGATGGTTGTCGATCGAGACGGACGCGTGCGCGAACTCGCCGCGTTTTTCTTGCGGCTGGGCGTGACCGCGTTCGGCGGGCCGGCGGCGCACATGGCGATGATGCGCGAGGAGGTCGTTCGCCGCCGCGCGTGGCTGACCGAGGACGAATTCCTCGATCTGCTCGGCGCGTCGAACCTGATCCCCGGCCCGAGTTCGACGGAGATGGCGATTCACATCGGCCTGCGCCGCGCCGGGTGGCGCGGGCTCGTCGTCGCCGGCGCGTGCTTCATCCTGCCCGCGGCGCTCATCGCCGCCGCGCTGGGGTGGGCCTACGTGCGGTACGGCGCGCTGCCGCAGGGCGCGGCGATCTTCTACGGCCTGAAGCCGGCGATCGTCGCCATCGTCGCGCAGGCGCTGTGGGGTCTGGCGCGCACCGCGGTGAAGTCGGCGGCGCTCGGCGCACTCGGCGTGGCGGCGACCGTCGCCGCGTTCGCCGCGGTCAACCCGGCGCTGGTGCTGCTCGCGGGCGGCGCGCTGGCCGCAGCGGTGAAATGGGGAACGGCAAGACGCAAGGAAAAAGTCGGCTTCGCGGCGGGCTTCGCGGCGCCGGTTCTGGGCGGCGCCGCGCCGGCCTTGGGACTTGCGCCCGTCGCGCTCTCCGGCTTGTTTGTGATTTTTTTGAAGGTGGGCGCGCTGGTGTTCGGCAGCGGCTACGTGCTGCTCGCGTTTTTACGGGCGGATCTGGTCGACCGCCTGCACTGGCTGACCGAATCGCAGTTGATGGACGCGATCGCGGTCGGGCAGTTTACGCCGGGCCCGGTGTTCACGACGGCGACTTTCATCGGTTACGTGCTGCACGGCGGCGCGGGCGCGGCGGTCGCGACGCTCGGCATCTTCGCCCCGGCGTTTGTTTACGTGGCGGCGAGCGGCTGGCTGGTTCCGCGCTTGCGCCGTTCGCCGGCGGCCGGGGCGTTTCTCAACGGCGCGAACGTCGCGGCGCTGGCGCTGATGGCGGCGGTGACCTGGACCATCGCCCGGGCGGCGATCGTCGACCTGCCGACGGCGGCGCTCGCCGCGGCCGCCGCCGCGCTGCTGCTGCGGTTTCGCGTCAATTCGCTCTGGCTCATCCTCGCCGGCGCGCTCGCGGGCCTCGTCAGGTGGGGACTGTCGTCGTGATCCCCGCCGAACGCGGCCAAATCGACCGCCGCCGCCGCGCGTCTTTTTCGGCCGTGCGGCTGCAGAGCCACGTGGGATATCACCTACCGTTGCAAGCGAACCAGAATGCGGAATGCCGAATTCGGAATGCGGAACTGGCCACTGGCCACTGGCGACGGGTCCCTACGGATGCACATCGACCGCCAGATAGCTCGGGTGCTCGCCGTCGTGGAGCACGCGCACCTGGGAGCTGTTGAGCGTGCGCGCCGCGCCGGCGTCTTCGCGCGAGCAGGGGTTGGGCGCGTAATGGGGGAAATTGGACGCGGCGACGTACACGCGCAGGCGGTGGCCGCGTTTGACGACGTGGCTCATGCCGCCCAGATCGACGGTCACCGCGGCGGGCTGGCCGGGGGCGAGCCACTCGGGGTTGTCGCCGTTGCGGAACCGGGCGCGCGTCAGGCCGTCGACCAGCAGCCGGGCGACGCCGTTGGGCGCGACGTCGGCGAGGGTGACGGCCACGTCGATGTCCGGCGTGTCCGCCTCGACCCAAACGACGGCGGATATCTTGCCGGCGAGGTGCAGGTCGGCGCCCAATTCCTGCGAGGTGTAGGCGAGCACATCGGCGCGTTTGCTGTAGGCCGCGACGTCGGCCGGGCCGGCGAATTCGGGCGGGAAGATCGCGCCGCCGAGCGTCGGCACGAGGTTGCGCGCGTCGTGCGCGAAGCCGTCGGCGATTTCGCGGCCGGGGCCCGCGGGCAGCAATTCGCCGTCGCCGCCGCGCTCGGCGTGGCCGCCGCTGTGGAAGTTCCACCGTTGCGCGCGGGCGGCCGGCGGCGGCCAGTCGTTGTAATCCTGCCATTCGTCGATGCCGGTGGTGAAGACGCGCACGCGCGGCAGGTCGGGGCCGCGTTCGCCCTTCAGGAACTCGTTGAACCAGAGCACGTAATTCTTGGCGAACGGCAGGAAATCGGCGGCGCCGCCGAAGTCCACGCCTTTCATGTTGCGGCTGAAACCGTGGTTCCATGGCCCCATGACGAGCTTGCTTTCGCGCCGGGCGCGCGGGCCGGCCTGCGTGGTGATTTTCCGCCAGTCGGCGAGGGTGTCGGCGCCGAAGATGTCATACCAGCCGCCGACGAGCAGCGCCGGCGCGGCGATGTTTTCCCAGCGGCCTTCGGAACTGGCGGGCCGCCAATAGTCGTCGAACGAATGATGGCGGATCCAGTCCGCCCAGAACGGCGCCGGCTTGCCCTGCGAGCGATCCAGGTCGAGCAGCGGCGTGGTCCAATGCGCCGGGTTGAAGCCGAATTCGGCGCCCGAGCGGCGGCCCGGGTTGGCCAGGCCCCAGCCCGCGCCGAGCAGCAGGTGGAACGCGCCGCCGCGGTAGAGCACATCGTAAATGCGGCTGGTCGTGACGCTCGGCGTGAAGGTCGTCACGTGCGCGCCGGCGGCCGTCGCGGCCTGCCATTGCGTGAACCCGAAGTAGCTCATGCCGAACAGGCCGATCTTGCCGTCGCACCAGCGCTGGCCGCGCGCCCAATCGACCGTGTCCGCGCCGTCGGGCCCCTCGTGGATGAACGGGGCCCATTCGCCTTCGCTGTCGTAACGCCCGCGCACATCCTGAATCGCCACGGCGTACCCCGCGGCGACCAGCAGCCGCGCGACAATGTTTTGCTCGTTGCCCTTGCCGTACGGCGTGCGGATCAGAATCGCCGGGAACGGCCCGCCGGTCTTCGGCAGGTAAACATCGGTCGCCAGCCGCACATGATCGCGCATCGCGACCATCTGCGTCGTCGTTTCCGCCGGCGGCAACGCCCCGGGGCCGAACAACCGCGCGCAACCGGCTGCAAGAACGACCAGCGGCAGCATGCCAACCACCGCGAGATTGCGGAATGTGGATTGCGGAATGCGGAATGACGGCCCGACGTTTCGCGTGCGACGCATCGTTTTTGCCTCTTCGTGCGAGGGGCGATTGCGGAATCATAACCGCGCGGCTGGCGTTTGGCCAACGCGGAAGGAAAAAGGAAAAAAAAAGTGAGCGCAAGCGGGACCAGCAGTGAAGGCGATCCGCCGAGTCGATATCGGTCAAGAGTTCGATGCATACCGCAAAGAAAAGATGCCGGGTCGCTTGCAGCCGGCGTCCAAGCATCGTGCAATAATGCACTTGGAATGCAAATTTGCACGGTCAACGTGCGCGTCGCCGAATTCCAGCGTGACCCGGTCGAGGCTCGCCGCGCAACGCCGCCGGGCCGCGCCGGCGGCCGTTCGCGGGATCGGTCAAGCGGGCGATTATTTCGCGCGGCGGAAGCCGACGCCGTTGTTTGTGCAGTCCGCGCGCCGCGACTTCCTCGTCAGCAACCGCACCCGCCCTCCGTGCGGCTTTTGCCCGCCGGATGCGGCGGCGTCGCGTCGTCGTCGGCGCTGTCGTTATCGTTGTCGTCGTCATCGTCGGCGCTGTCGTTGTCGTCATCGTCATCGTCATCGTCGTCGTCGGGACTGGCGTCGTCGTCGGCCGGTTCGTCTTGCGGAATTGCGACATTCGAGATCCACGAGATCAATCCCATTTTATCATAGGCGCGCATGGCGAACTGCGCGGCGCCGGGCGCGGTGACCGTCGTTTCCACGGGCGTGCGGCCCAGGACCGGGTCGGGCGCGTCGACCGCCGTCGCGGTCTGCCACACCGGCAGGCTGCGCAGGTTGACGCTCGGGTTGGCGACGAAGCGAATGTCATAGGATTTCGCCGTGCCGCAAAAACCGTTGTCGCCGGGCGCGGTGAATTTGAGCTTGAATTGCGTCGCGTCGGCGGTTTTGTACGCGCGCAGATCGGCGACCGTCGCCGGCGGCAGCGTGTCGGCGCCGTAGAACCCCGTGTTGCGTTCGTCGCCGTGAAAGCGGCGCCAATCGGCGTTGAGGCCGCCGCCGACGCACTCGTTCGCCGGCGTTTTCCAGGCGTACAGCCAACCTTCGCGCGTCGAGGCGATCACGTCGAGTTTGCCGTCGCCGGTCACGTCGCCGAGCGCGGGCGTGGCCATGTTCCACTTGCCGGTGAACTTGGGCCAGCCGGGCGCTTCGCCGCCGGTCATGGTGAAGGCGTGGATCAAGCTGCCGCCCGTGCCGGCGATGACTTCGCGCCGGCCGTCGCCGTCGACATCCGCCGCGGCCACCGAAGCGAGCATCGGAATATCTTCGACGTTGCCTTCAAAGACAAAATTGTTCGGCGCTTCCGCCTCGATAGCGTACACGCGCGAGTTCATCAATTGATAGCCCAGTTCGCTGAAGCGAAACGCGCCGGTCATCGGAATCAGGTACTGGTGCTGTTGATTGAACTGGAGCGAGGAGAAGGCCGGCGAGGCAATGGCGTTGATCGCCAACCGGACGGCCATGGTCACCAGTTTCGTCGTGCGCTGGGAGTATTGAATCTGTTGCGGAAACCACCCGACCGTGCCGATGCCGATCGTCGAGCCCGTGGCGTTGGGCAAAACCGACGGCGAAGCGGCGGCGCCCGTGATCCAGCCGATCGGGATCAACCCGCCGAACGGGTTCGTCGCCGCGACCGGCCAACCCGGAAGGAACGGCCCGTTCGGGTTGTTCATGCCGTCGTGGTAGATGGCGTAAACGCGCGACGTGCCGTCCGCGCACGCCTCGTTCGTCGCCACGACGACGCTGGGATAAACGCCGATATCCGGGTCGGAATCGCTCGGGTCCAGAACGCCGGCCGCCGGCGTGCCCAGAATCGGGTACGGGCGATCTTGCTCCTGGCACAATTTGCCCGGATCGATCAATCCGGAATCGTCGCGCGCCTTGACCGGCCAGCCCGGCACGCGCTGCACGCCGCCGATCACGGGTTTCCACGCGTACACTTTTTGATCCGCCGCCGCCGCCACGATCTCCAGCATGCCGTCCTGGTCGAGATCGACCAGCACGGGGGACGCGTAAAAACCGTTCCCGAACGCGAAATTCCAGGCGCTGGTGTTGTCGGGCGGATCGGCGGTCACGGGAAAACCGGGCAGGATTTTGCCGGTGTTGTCGATCGCGTAAACCAGGCCGCCGGACGTCGCGGCGACGATTTCGGCGGAGCCGTCATGGAACAAATCGCCCACGGCCACCGAAGCAAAAATCGTGTCGGCGACCCATTGCCCGTCGCCGGTCAGGTCGACCGGAAAACCGGACAAGCTTTCGGGGCCCAGGGGTCCGACGCGCAGGGCGAAGACGCGGCCGCCGCCCGTGCCGAAGATGACGGCCGGCGTGCCCTGGCCGTCCAGGTCGTAGAGCAGCGGCGCGGATTCGCCGGAATCGCCTACGAAATAGGGAAACCCTGGCAGCAGGCCGTCGTCGGTGCGCACGCTGATGGTCTTGCGGTCTTCGCCCATAACTGCCTGGCCGATCGGGGTTTGATAGGACGCCTGGACGCGAACGGTGGCGGTGAACGAGTACTGGTTCGTGGGGAGCGCGGCGGCCGCCGCCGTCGAAAAATAATTCGCCAGATCGATCGACGCGAGCGGGCCGTTGAGCGGCTTCGTGGCGTCGCCTTCGTCGACCGTGCGGAACTCGTTCTCCAGCGGCTCGCGGCCGTCGGCGACCTGGACCTGCCAATGGTACGGGACCGTCCGCGAACTGATCGACCCTTGCACCTCGATGACCGGCGTGGCGATCGGGTCGAACGTTTGCCACCAACTGGGCGAAAGGAGCTGCACCGACGGCGGAATCGCTTCGGTCAGGCCCAGTTGCGGATCGCCCAGGGTGCGGATCGCCGCTTCCGCATCCGGCCGGCCGTAGCCGAAATGTTCGTCGAACCCGGGTTGGCAAACGCCGAACCCGCTGCCGATGGAGGCGCAATGATCGCGAATATCATAGGCCGTCATCGTCATGATCTGTTTGGCCTCGTCCGCGGTGAGGTCGATGCCGAGTTCCGAGGCGCGGGAATAAAGCAGCCCGATCATGCCGGACGTGCTGCCGGCGCCGTCGGAACTGCACCCGGATTGCGCGGGCACGGCGACGAGCGAATGGGTCCCGTAGTTGGTGCAATAGCTCTCGGTGAAGGCGAAGGTGTCCAGGTTGTACACGCCGCCGACGGTCACGGGCGGCAGCGCGAAAATGCACTTCACCGCAAACCCGCGCTCGGCGGCCGCGGGCGCCCAATGATGATAGGTCATCTCGTCGCCGGTCACGGCGACCATGAGGGCGCCGGCGTCGTGCGCATCGAGAATCGCCTGCTGCCCGAGTTGCGAGAAGGTGAAGTTGACGCCGGCGAAATTGATCACGCGGGCGCCCATCGAGGCGGCGTAGCGCACGGCGGCGGCCAGGCGGTTGTAATCGTAAATCAGGCTGGCGCTGGCCCGAACCGGCAATATGCGGCAATGGGGACAAACGCCGGGAGCGCCGCCGATGCCGTCGTCGCCCGCCGCGGCGATCAATTGGAGTTCGCCGTTGCCGTGATCGCCGAGCGGCAGGTTCGGGTCGCCGATCGCATTGTTGACGCCGCGGAGGAAGTCCCAACCGGAAATGTCGTTCGCCAGGCCGTTGCCGTCATGGTCGACCCCGTCGGAGAAGGCGTCGATCAAATCTTGCACCGAGTAGGGCGGATGTCCGCTGAGCCGGTTGTCGTACCAATAGTCGTCCACGTCGAAGACGCCGTCGCCGTTGCAGTCATATTGCTTGCACGGCACGCCGTTCACGTTGGGCAGCGGCAACTCGCCCTTGTTGAGCCAAAACGCCTTGCGCAAGTTCGGCTGCGCGTAGGAAACGAAACCCTCGTCGATGACGGCGACCAGGATCTCGTCCGCGCCCGTGGTGTACTTCCAGGCGCCCGTGGCGTTGAACCCGGGGATGTCCCACGGCTGCGCGGCGGATTCCGGGTCGAGCGGGTTGTAGCCCATCATCGCCGCGCTGCCCGTGAGCATATTGAAAGGGTGATTCGGGTCGTACACCGGCATTGCAAAGTTATCCGGAATGTTGGCGACGAACAGACCGCCGTAGGGCAAGGCGCCGGCGAAAGGCGCGCCCGCAGCGTCGTGCAGGGACGGCGAGACGTGCAACACATAGCGCTGGCCCCAAACCCAGCGGCCGGTCGGCGTGAAAACCACCGTATCGTTGGGCAGCAGCGTCGTCTGCACCGATAAGGCGCCACGAACGATGCTGGACGGCCCGACGCCCGCGACGCCCGTCACGGTAACCGTATTGTTCGTCACGGTCGCCGGGTCGACGGATTGATCGAATTGAATGACCACCGGGGCCGTCGTCACTACCAGCCGGCTGGCAAACGTCGGGAAAACGGAAATGGTCTGAAAAGCCGTCGCCGCCGCGGGTACTATCAGCAATCCCGTGACAACCAGGGCGACCGTCAGTCGAAGGCGCATGATCGGCCCTTTCTGCGAGTCGGGAACACTCTGCGAACTGTCGAAAACGATCGAGATCCTGCCGCCATCGCTTTTGTACGCCTGCCGCCCTGGAAATTCAATATCCAGCCGCATCGACGAGGCGGAAAACGCGCCCGCACGATCACCGCCGATAAAAAAAGGGCGCGGCGAACCGCGCCCTTTGCGTAGCGTTGTTTCGGTCAGCAGCCGCAGCCGGCCGAGCTTTTGGCGGCGCCGGGATGAGTCGGCGAGGGTGAGGTGTCGTCGTCGACCGGCGAGGTGTCGTCGTCGGTGGGCGAGGCGTCGTCATCCGGCGACATGTCGTCGTCGGGCGACGAGTCGTCATCCGGGCTGACGTCGTCGTCCGGGCTGACGTCGTCGTCGGGGCTGCTGTCGTTGTCGTCATCGTCGTCGATCGCCGTGTCGTCGTCGACGGTGTCGTCGTCGTTGTCGTCGTCGTCATCGGTCGTGTCGTTGTCGTCATTGTCATCGTCGTCGTCGGTCGTGTCGTTATCGTCGTTGTCGTCGTTGTCGTCGTCGGCCGTGTCGTTGTCGTCGTTGTCGTCGTTGTCGTCATTGTCGTCGTCGTCCGGGGTCGGCACGCACGCGCCGGAGGTGCACTCATACCCGGCAGGGCAGGCCTGGCAAGCCGCGCCGCCCGTGCCGCACGCGGACGGGTCCGTGCCGGCGTCGCAGGTCGTTCCCGAGCAGCAGCCGGAGCAATCCGTGCTGTCGCAATAGGCCGTGCAACTGCCGCCGGTGCACTCCGTGCCCGCGCCGCAGGACTGGCACTGGGCGCCGGCGGCGCCGCAGGACTCGTCGGTCGTGCCGGGGAGGCACTGCGCCGCCGAGCAGCAGCCGGTGGTGCAGGTCGTCGGGTCGCAGGTGCAGACGCCGCCGCCGGTCGTGCTGTCGCAGGCCGTGCCGGGGCCGCAACTCGCGCATTGGGCGCCGGCCGCGCCGCATTGATTGGCGTTCTGGCCGCCGAACGTGATGCAGACCGTGCCGCTGCAGCAGCCCGACGCGCAGAAGGCGGGCGTGCACGGCGTCTCGCACGTGTTGTTGATGCACTGCTGGGAGTTCGAGCAGACCGCGCAAGCCTGGCCGCCCGTGCCGCAGTCGGTCGCGGCGGTTCCGGGCTGGCATGTGCCGGAGGCGTCGCAGCAGCCGTACGGACACGAGGAGGAATTGCAGGTGCCGGTCTCGCATTGGCCTTGGAAGCAGTTCTTTCCTTCGCCGGCGCAGTTTATGCAAGCGCCGCCGCCGCTGCCGCAGTAACTGGCGTCGGTTCCGGTTTGGCACGTCCGATCCTCGTCGCAGCAGCCGGTCGTGCACGTGCCGGGGGCGCAGGCCCGACCCGGCATGCACGTTTGGCCGAAGCCGCCGAGGCCGCCGCAGTAATCGCCGCTCGTCGCGCAATCGGCGCAGGCTTCCGCGAAGTATCCGCAAGCCGTGTCGAGGTTGCCGGGCTGACACGTGCCGGTGGAGTCGCAACAGCCGTAGTAGCAATTTTCGATGGTGCACGCCTTGACGCCCGCGGCGAGCAAATGGTCCGCCGGCAAGACCGGCTGGATGGGGCTCCACGCGATCTCGGGCGCGGTCGGGACGATCTCCGCGGCGAGAACCGCCGACCCAAGAAAGGCCGCCAGGCAAACACAAACGAGCGCTAGCAGATACTTTTTCATTTACGCCTCCTCCACAAGGGGTGTTGTTGGCCTGCGACCCAAACGACGCACCACTCCCGGCGGCTCGCCGCATTTGCCGCGGGCAACCGGACCGCTCGACTACAAGGACTGCACCACCCACCGGCTTTGGCGCCCGCTCTTGGCGCCTGTCCCAAAGCCGATCCGGGCCGATGGTAAGCGGCGAGCCGGCGCCATGTCAAGGATAAATCCCCATCTTTACAAGGTCTTTACAAAAAAATCGGACGAACGGCTCGTCACGGCGCGGCCGGCGGACACCGTTCAAATGTTTCCCGCCTGTTCACATCATGGCTGGCCGTAGTGCAGGATCGTGCCGTTATAGCCGACGGCGAACACATCCGAGGCCGAAGAGCCCCACACGCCGTTGAGGCCGCTGCCCAAACCGTCGGGCATCAGCGACCACGAGGCGGCGTTGTACTGGAAAATCGAGCCGAAGGCGAGCGTCGAATCGTAGCCCACGACAAACACGTCATCGGCCGGCGAACCCCAGATGCCGACCAACCAGGCGGCGACGCTCGTGTCCGTGGATTCCAACGTCGACCCGTTGAAGTGCCCGATGACGCCCGTATCGTTGGCGGCGTCGTATCCCGCGGCGAACAAGTCGGTGTCCGCCGTGCCCCAGACGGCGTAAAGTTCGCGGTAATTCCCGGTTACCGGCGTCCAGGTCGCGCCGTCATAATGCACTACGGCGCCCGCCTGCGTGCTGTTGTCGTACCCCACGGCGTACACATCCGACGCCGAAAAACCCCAGACGCCGTGCAGGTCGGCCGTGACGCCGCTGCTCATGGCGTTCCAGACCGAACCATTGTTCCACACGATCCCGCCCGCCTCGCCGACGGCAAAGACGGCGGATTCGGACGCGCCCCAGATGCTGCCGATCCACCCCATGTTCGGGGAGCCTACGGGCGACCACACGGAGCCGTCATAGCTCGCGATCTGGTCCGTGCCGCTGTCGGTTGCCCCTACGGCAAATACGTCGGCGTCCGAAAAGCCCCAGACGCCGTACAACGTGACGCCGGTGAACGCGTTGGAAATCGCCGACCACGCGGAGCCGTCGAAGTGGGCGATGGCGGCGGTGTTCAGGCCGGCGTCGTGACCCACGGCGAACACGTCGGAGTGCGAGAGGCCCCACACGGCGTAAAGGTCGGAAGAAATTCCGGTCATCAGGGTCCAGGCCATCGGCGCGGAGTCGTCATCGGCCGGCGACACGTCGTCATTGTCGTCATCGTTGTCGTCGTCGTCAACCGGCGATTGATCGTCGTTGTCGTCGTCATCCGGCGAAACATCGTCGTTGTCATCGTCGTCGTCGGGGAAGACGTCATTGTCATTGTCATTGTCGTTGTCATTGTCGTCGTCATCGTCGTCGGCCATCCGCGCGGGAAGCTGGCTGCCCCCGCTCGACGAACAGGCTCCGGCGAAAACCGCCGCCGCCGTCAACGCCGCCAACACCGTCACGAACAGCGGGAAAGTGCGCATGGACCACCTCGCGGGTTGTCGTCATCAAGACGTCGAAAGGAGAATAGAGCAAAGTCGCCGCGCGCACAAATCCGACCTGCCGGCGCCATGCGGCGCAGGGCCGGCGAGATCGGGCGCGGGGCGGCGCTGCCACGAACGGGCCGGGCGCGCGTTCACGCGCGGGCCGTTTTGCGCGCCCCATCGCCGTTCGGCGGTCGCGCCACCGGCAGCACGATGGCGAAGGTCGTCCCTTTGCCGACTTCCGTGGAGATGAAAATTCGGCCGCGGTGCTCCTCGACGATTTTCTTGGTCACCGCCAGCCCGAGGCCCGTGCCCTTGCTCGCTTTCGTGCTGTGAAACGCCTCGAAGAGCTTGGCCTCGACCTCCGGCGGGATGCCGGGGCCGTTGTCCGTCACGCTGATCTCGACGGCGCCGCCGCACGCGTCGGGTCGCGCGTCGAGCGTGACGCGGCGACCGCCCTGTTCGGCCGCGTCGATCGCGTTGGTGACCAGATTGAGCACGGCGCGGTAGATCGCGAGCGGATCGCAATCGACCTCCGGCATGGCGTCGTCGCAGGTGAATTCGAGCGTCACGTCTTTGTCGCGGGCGCGTTCCTGCATCAGGTCGCCGATATTTTGCAGATGCTCGCGCAGGTCCGCGCGTTCGTACGCCGGCGTTCGCTCTTTCGAGTAATCCAGCATGTTCATCACCAGCTCGGAAATGCGCTGCTGATTGTTTTTCACGATCGGCCAACCGGCGGACACCAGCTCGGGGATGGCGGATTTGAGGCCTTCGTCGACCATGTAGGCCCCGCCTTTCAACCCCTGCAAGATGTTCTTGATGCAGTGGGCCAGGCTGGCGACGGTCTGGCCGACGGCCGCGAGCCGCGCCGCCTTGACGTTCTCCTCGGCCAGCCGGGCGATGTGAATCATCATGCCCACTTGATTGCCGATGATCGTCAACAACTGCAGGTCGTCGAACGAGAAGACGTTCCGGCGAAACGCGTCGACGTGGATCGTGCCGGCGATTTTTTCCCGCACCCGCAGCGGCACGCACATGGCCGAGCGGATATGGTTCACGACAATGCTGGCGGCCGCGGCCAGGTCGCCGATGTCCTGCACATCTTCAAACAGCAGCGATTCGCCCTTGGTCAGCACTTGCCGGACGATCGTTTGCGAAAACGGCACGTCGTTCTCGCGGCCCAGCGAATCCATCGCCGCCTGGGTCCGCACCGTCCCCGTCTCTTCGTCCAGCAGAAAAATGGCGGCGCGATCGGCGGGAATCGCGGCGAAGATCGCGCCGAGGAGCTTGCGGCACAGTTCGTTGAGATCGAGACCCGCCGAGATCGTGCCGCTGATTTCGTACGCGGCCCGCAAATGCCGTTCGGCGACGGACGCCGCATCATTGCCGGCGACGCCGCTCGTCGCCGCGCGCGTCGCCGACTCCCCGTCGATGACGTGCATGATCGTCATCGTCGAGCGTTCGGCGCCGGCGCCGCGTTCCGCGGACGAACCGTCGGCCGCGGCCGGCGCGTCCTGCGCGAATTCCAACTGGCAGTTGCCGATGCGCAGCAAGTCGCCGTCGTTGAGCGCCGCCTGGTCGACGGTCCGGCCGTTGACGCAGACGCCGCACGACGAACTATTGTCGTGAATCGCGTAGCGGCCCTTGGCGTACGAGACAACCGTGGCGTGGTGCCGCGACACCGTCGGGTCGGCCAGACGGATATCGCTTCTATCGCCGCGGCCGATGATCGCCGGGTTCAGCCCCAATTCGAAGACCGCGCCCCGGTTCGGCCCTTCCTTGACGATTAATCGCGCCATCGCGAACCTCCAAGGGCGACAAATGGCCGAGAAGAGGGCTAACCGCCCGGCGGTCCCGTCGCACGCCCCTCATGGGAGCGAGCCGTCGATCGGACGACGACCGACGAGAGCCGATTGCCTAGCGCCCGGTGTTGTCGCGGGCGTACGCCTTGAGCAGGGAGTTGACCTTGCGCTCGAGCGCCGGAATGTCAAACGGCTTGACCACCGTCGCGTCCTGCTCTTCGAGGCGCTTGTAACTGCTCAAATCGGGGTCGTCTTTGTCGGCGGTGACCAGAATGACCGCCGTCCGCGCGCCGTTTTTCGACGTCTTGACCGCGTCGATCACCTGGAACCCGATGACGTCCGGCATCATCAGGTCCGTGAGCACGATGTCGAAAACGCCGCTGTTGTATTTGGCGATGCCTTCCTTGCCGCCGCGGGCCACCGTCACGTTGTGGCCTTTCGCGGTGAAATAAGCGCGCAGCATTTGAACGATGCTCGGATCGTCGTCGATCACCAACATGCGACTCATGGACTAAACCTCCGGCTTTTTGGAACGGGGATCCATTGTTTTTTTCGCGATCAACCTGGTCATCTTGTCGCTCGGGTCTTCGACGGAAGCGAGAATCTCCATCGCCGGCGGCGTCGCGATCGCGCCGAGAATCAGGCTGACGAGCCATCGCTGGCGCTGGTCCGGATTGTTCGCCATGCTCCGGCAATGGTCCAACACCTCGTTGCCGCCGAGTTTCCCCAGACCTTCGGCGGCCGCCTGTTGGACGGCCCCGTTGTCGCTCTTCAAGGCTTTGAGCAAATTCTTCACGTCGCCTTGTTTCGTCCATTTTTCCACGCGACCGACGGTCGTTTCGAACAACGGCATTATCTTCCCCCGGTTCAGATATTTTTGAAGATCCTGTCGTCGCAACAATGCTGGAAAGTCTCGGTGAATGCAAGCAGATATTAGCGGCCGGGATTCGGGCCTGTCAATGACCCTGCGCGGCCGCCCGCGCGGCCGCCTCCTGACTCCCGCCCTTGCGCATGGTACGATGCCTCATGCCGCCGCGTCTCCGCGACTACGATTCGTTGAGCCCGCGCGTTCGACTTTTTTTGTGGCTGGTCGATCGCGTCGGCGCCGTCTTGCTTTGGCCGGCGCGCGTCTGGCCGGCCCGCCGGGGCGCCGCGGCGCGGCCAATCGAGAAAATCCTGCTGCTGCGCTGCGACGGCATCGGCGACCTCGTGCTGACCACGCCGGCGTTGCGCGCGGTGCGCCGGCGCTTTCCCGCGGCGCAGATCGATCTGGTCGTCGGACCGTGGGCCGCGAGCCTGGCCCCGCTGCTGGGCGACGTGGATCGCGTGTTGACTTACGCTTCGTGGGGTTATCGACGCCTGCGCGGCCGGCGCGACGGCCTGGGCGCGGATTGGCGTTTCGCGCGGGAGATGCGGCGGGAACGCTATGACCTCGCGATCGATCTGCGCGGCGATTTGCTGAGTTTGTTTCCGCTGCTGTTCTGGCGCGTGCCGCGGCGCTGCGGCCGCGCCGATCGCGGCGGCGAATTCACGCTGACCGACGTGGCGGCGCCAGCGTCGCCGGACCGCGTCTCCGAGATCGACCGCACGCTGGACGTGGCGGCGTTCCTTGGCGCGGACCCGGCCGACCGCCGTCTGGCCTTGGCCATCCCCGCCGAGGCGACGGCGCGCGCGGCGCACGAATTTGCGGCGCGGGGCATCGCTCCGGCGCGGCTGATTCTGTTTTGCCCCGAGGTGCAGTGGCCGTGGCGCCGGTGGCCCAAGGGGAATTTCGTGGCGCTGGGCCGGCGCCTGATTGCGGAAGGTTTTTTGGTCGGCGTGGACGGCTCGCCGGCGAATGCGGCGCCGGGCGCGCTGGCCCGCGAGATCGGCGAGGGGGCCCACGACCTGACCGGCGCGTTCGATCTGGCCGCGCTCGCCGCCGCGTTCACGATGGTGCGCGGGTTTGTCGGCGTCGATTCCGGCCCGCACCACCTTGCCGCGGCCGTCGGCGCCCGCGGCGTCGTGTTGTTCGGTCCGACCGACGTGGCTCGCTTCGGCTCGGACGGCCGGCACGTGCGGACGCTGGCCGCCCCGTGTCCGATGCGCCCCTGCCATCAGCGCGGCGATTGCGCCCGGCCGCAGGACTGGTGCATGGCGAAGATCGCGCCCGCGCAGGTCGCGGACGAATTGCTCGCGTTGCTTTCGGAAGATCCGCCGCCGTCGTCGCCGGCGGCGAATGAACCGGTTTGAACCGCGAACGCAGACGAAGACCGGGAATTTCACACGAATGATTTCGTTCTTTTTTTACCGCGAATCCACGCGAATGCACGCGAATAATGAAATAGAACGGCGAGTGAATGCGCGGAACTATGAAAATCGCCTGCCGGGTCTTATTCCCGTTTATTCACGTGCATTCGCGGTTGGTAATTAATCTCGTTACACCGCTTTTCGCGGCGCCGGCTCGTTGGCGGTTTGCTTGGCCAAATAGCGTTCGATCGAGTCGGTCTGCTCCGCCCAGCCGTCGACGTGCGCCTTGCAAGCCTCGTCGCGCCGCGCCTCCGGCGCCACGAAATCAGCCGCTTCGGCTCCATCCGGTCAATGAAAAAATCCCAGTGCAGGCGGCCGTAGGGGCCGAAATCGTTCGTCGCCGGCACGCGCGCCCCCGGCGTGAATTCGCCGGCCAGTTGGGCGCCGAAGCATTCGCCGAAAGTCTTCGAGTTGCTGACGGCGCGCCACACGCGGTCGCGCGGCGGCGGCAACACCACCTGCCGCTGGATGCGGTCGCTTGCCTTCTTCGCCATCGCCGCCTCCCCGGCGCCAATTTCGCGCCATTTTGGAGAATCGTAACCATCGAAAAACGCGTCGGAAATGCCGAGAAGCGGCCGAGGGGCCGATGGCGCGGCGCGGCGACGTTCGCCGGCAGACGTGGCTTG
>Ga0181517_10002379_pt1 | contig 19298 bp, 15 predicted proteins | sample PEATcosm2014_Bin_31_FD_119748 | JGI IMG/M metagenome (GOLD analysis project Ga0181517, IMG submission 119748) | Peatland microbial communities from MTU Mesocosm Facility, Houghton, MI, USA - PEATcosm2014_Bin01_30_metaG | ecosystem: Environmental > Terrestrial > Soil > Wetlands > Peat | place... | reverse complement strand
TCCTTGCGACCCCTCTCCTCCAAACAGCCCTCGCCGGCATGACCTCAGGCGCGATGCCCTCGAAAATACCCCCCAAGGTCGACAGGAAGAAGGTCGCTCCCGCGGTCGCACCGACCCCCGAACTCGCCCCCGATCTGCCGAGACCCGGGACGATCGAAGAGCGAACGGCCTACCTCGAAGGGCGCCTGCTGGACGCGAGCCCGTCGTTCCTGCAGGAGTACCGAGATAACCTCGACATGTCGTGGATTTACCACGACAGCGCCATAGAAGGGGTGGTCTACACCGTCCAGGAGCTGAAGACGGCCATCGACCCCGGCGCGGTCATCGTGACCGACTCCAACCTCCAGCCCGCCTGCGAGGAGATCCGCCGGCACCGCGAGGCGCTCAACTTCATCCGCGACTTCGCGGTCAAGAAGCGCCAGCCGGTCACGGTCGACGCGGCCAAGCGGATCTACCTCATCCTCCACCCGGAGGAGGGCGACCTGAAGACCGTCCGCTACCGCAAGGACGTCCCCCAGCACCGGCTCTACTTCCACGAGTACGCGCCGCCCGACAAGATCGTCTACAAGGTCCGCCAGGTCATCGACTGGGTGAACGACCCGGAGACCCGCCGGACCCGCAGCGCCATCCGCATCGCCGCCCGGGCGCACTACGACCTGCTCCGCATCTTCCCGTTCACGCACGACAGCGGCAAGGTCGCGCGCCTGCTGATGAACCTGCTGCTCCTGCGGTTCGGCTACCCGCCGGCGATCATCCACGCGGCGGAGCGACAGCGCTACTACGAGGCCCTGAAGGGCTCGAGCGCGGTGATGAACCAGATCGTCCAGGAGGCCATCGAGAACAACCTGACCTCGGTCGAGAAGCTGGTCGAGAGCTACGATCACCCGGCGGTTTTCCCGCCCGCATGGCGCTAGCGGCGGGCCAGGGCGACCGCCGCGCTCCTCGTGGACGCCCCGTCGACAAAGGCAGGAAGGTTTACGCCCGCGGGTCTCGCGGGTAAGTAAGCGAACCAGACGATGGCGAGCCCTCTCGAGAGCGCGATCACGCTCGAAGACGTCTTCGCGATGGTGGTCGGCAAGCGCGTCCCGCTGGCACCCGAGCTGGCCGGGTACCTCTCGCTCGAGATCGCCGAGAAGGCCGACGCCGCAGGCTCGGGCGGAGGAGACATCGACCCTCGGTCGGTCTACATCGCCGACGAGGGGACGGTGGCGCTCGTGCGGCCTCAGGGCGCAGCGGACGAGGGGGACGCCGAACAGTCCATCCGCGCCATCCTGGGTCAGCTCCTCGAGGCCAGCGGGTCGTCGACGCCGGCGCTGGCGACGGTCAGCCGCCACGAGCGGTCCGGCAGCCTCCGGTCGCTGATGGAGAGCATCGAGGCGGCGCTCATCCCGGTGAACCGCGCCGCGGGGCGGCGGGCGCTGGCCCGTCTCGCGCGCGAGGTGAAGCGCGTGACCCACGGGGTCGGCCGCAACGCCCCATCGGGACGCTCCCCGTCCGGCGAGTCGACCGCGCGGGCGAGCCGCTCGAGCGCGGACGACATCCCCGCCGTTCGTCACGAGCGCCCCGAACCGCAAGAGCCCCGGAGCGCCGGCCGCCCGCCTTCGGCCGCCCCTGCCGCGCCCACACCGCCGCCGCCTCCGCCGCCACCGCAGGCCCCCCCGCTTCGAGGCGAGACGCTGATAGGGTTCGCCGTCCCGGGGGTCGCCGCCCCTCCCCCGGCGGTCAGCCCGACGCCGCAGGCAAGGTCCGCCGCCCCGCCGACGCTCGACAGCTCGTCCGGAGTCGAGAACCTCCTCGAGCAGTTCTCCCGCTCCACGACCCAGTCGGCCCAGGCCGTATCGCGCGACCTCAAGGGGCTCGTCGACATCGGCGAGACCGCGGTCCCGCCGGACGTGCAGCCGCGCCAGGCCGCCGCCGACGCCGCACCCGACGTCGACAACCTGCTCGCGTTCGCCGAGGCGGCGGGGGGCACCGACCTCCCGACCGACCGCGGGTTGCTCGTCCCCACGCCGCTGCCGGTCAGGCGGTCCGACGGCGACGCCAGCCGCGCCCGGCTGCTCATGCCGACGCCCGACCCGGTGCGTGCGCCTGACCCTGGGCTTGACCCCGGCCTGCTGATGCCGACGCCCGAGCCGGTCCGTCGCCCCGAGGGCGCGATCGACCCCGCCCTGCTCGTGCCCACACCCGAGCCCGTGCGCAGCCCGGGCCGCGAAGCCGACGCCGCCAGGCTGACCGCGGCGACGCCCGAGCCGGTTCGCCAGCCCGAAGACGGGACCAGCGCGTCCGATAGCGTGCCCCCCGTCGGCCCCGATCCGCGCAAGCTCCCGACCCAGCCGTCCGTCCACCTCGCCGAGTGGTCGCGCCCGCGCAAGAAGCGAGCAGACTACTGGATCGTCCTCGCGCTGCTCGCCGTCCTGGCTGCCGCGGCAGCGGCGGTGTGGCAGCTCAAGCCCGGGCTCATCTCGGGCAGGACCCCCGAGAAGATCGCCGCGGAGCGCGCAGCTGCAGAGCTCGCCAAGCAGAACGCCGCCGCAGCCCAGCAGGCGCTGAGCTGCCACGCCGCGCTCGACGTGACCGACGTGCCGACGGGCGCCGAGGTCCTGCTGCGCATCGGACAGGCGCCCATCGACATCCCGCGCCTCCCGGTCGGCGCGCGGCTCGAGTTCGTCGCGACCGCGGAGGGGTTCGCCCCCAAGCGGACCGTCATCCCGGCCGGGGCTCCGTGGGACAAGGGGCCGGACGGCAAGCCGCGCTTCGAGGCCGCGGTGCAGCTCGACAAGTCGAACCCGAAGGCCAAGCTCGGCGACTCATGGCCGCCCGGCGAGGAAGGGAGCGAGGTCGGCGGGAAGGGGCCGCCGGGGACGGTGCACATCGTCTCGACGCCGCGAGGCGCAGAGATCTGGATGCTCGCGGGTCTGGGGCCCGAGGCGCTCATCGAGCAGTTGCCCTGCGATCAGGCCGTTGACGTGCTCGTCGCAGGGCCGACCACGTACCGCAAACGGATGCACGCCGCGCCGTCCGATTTCGCGGCGCGAGCGGGGGACGCCCAGTCGCGCATCGCCAGGGTCAAGGCACGGTAGAATTTCGCCCCGGTCTGCTCCAAGATACGGCCCATGCATCAGCAAGACATGGCAATCCTGAAGGCGCTCGTCGTCGTCGCCTGGTCCGACGGAGATTTCGCGGCCATCGAGCGGGAGGCGCTCGACGGGCTGCTCGCGGCGTACGGCGCCAGCGACGCCGAGCGAGCGGAGCTGCACGAGTTCGCCAGGGAGCGCAGGACGCTCGATCACATCGACCTGCAGGAGCTGTCCGCGGCCAACCGCCGCGTGCTGCTCCAGCAGGCCGTGCTGGTGACGTACGTGGACAAGGAGCCGTCCGCCGCGCAGGTCGCCTTTCTCGACCAGCTCGCCGAGCGGGTCAAGGTCCCCGCCCCCGAGGCCCAGGCGGTCATCGGCGCGGCGCGCGAGCGCGTCGCGAAGCTGCAGCACCTGCTCTGATCGACGCGGCGACCGACGTCAGGGCTCGGGGATCGTGCGCGGGCGCGTGCGGAAGGAGCTGATCTCCTTCAGCAGCGCGGTCGGACTGAACGGCTTCGTGTAGTAGGCCGTGCAGCCGGCCTCGATCGCGCGCTGCTTGGACTCGGCGTCTGCCATGGCGGTGATGATCACGATCGGGATGGTCGCCGTCGCGGGCTCGGCGCGGAGCCGGCGGCAGACCTCGAGGCCGTCGTAGGTGCCGGGGAGGTTCAGGTCGAGCAGGACGATGTCCGGCGGCTCGGTCGCCGCCGCTTCCAGCCCCTTCACGCCATTGGACACGGCGGTCACCTTGAAGCCACGGGCAGCCACGAGCGCCTCGATCATCCGGCGGATGGCGTCCGAGTCCTCGACGATGAGAATGCGCATGGGGGCATTATAGTCCGGTTCCTGGTCGCGCCCGCCAGTGTCTTGCGACCGGTTTCGCCGCTCCGGTCGCCGGCCGCGACCGGGGCGAACTCCCTCAGAACAGCGAGGGGTCGACGCGGGGGAAGTGCAGGCCCACCCGCAGGCCACCGAGCGGCGCGTCGCCCAGATCGAGCAGGGCGCCCTGCCATGCGGCCAGCTCCGAGGAGACGAAGAGCGAGACGCTGTTCGGGCGCCCGTACGTGCTGGGCTCGACCTCCAGGGCGACGAAGGCCCGGCGTGCGCTCGCTGGAAGCGAGGCTCCGGCGTCGTCCACCAGCAGACGCGCGCCGGCCAGCGGGGGCGAGCCGTCGAGGGCCCCCTCGGCGGCCGCGCCGGCCATGAGCGTCACCCTCACCGGGTTGCCCTTCGAGGTGGCGGCGATGGCCTGGGAGATGATGTTGCGCACGAGGTACGCCGCGGCGCGGGGCGAGAGGCGCACGGGGATCTTGAGGCCGGCGGTGTCCGGAACGGTCACGACCGAGAGATCGACGCCGGCGCGCTCGATCGGCACGGCCAGGGACCGGACCGCCGCGCGCGTCACCTCGGCGAGGTCGAGGTCGGCGTGAGGCTCGCACGGGTCGATGTCGCCCAGCTCCGCGAGCTCGATGGAGAGCTCGTGCAGATCGCGCACGCGGCGCTTCAGCCCCTCGAGGCGGTCCTCCGGCTCGGCGTCGAGCGCGCGGCTCGAGCCCGGTGCGGCCCCGGGGCGCAGCGCGTGGACGTCACGGCCGATCTGCGTGGCGAGCGCCCGCAGCTCGATCGCCACCCCGCGCGAGAAGCGCGCGAGCGTGCCGACGGGCTCGCCCGCCGGCGCCTGCGACATCGGCGGGAACGTGGAGGTTGGCACCGACCCCTCGCCCTGCGCGAAGACCTGCGCCAGCTCGCGGGCGTACGCCTCGCCCTGCTTGCGCGCCTCGTCGAGCTCCTTGCGCAGGACGTCCCGCTCCTTCGCGTCGACCGCCCCGTCCGCGGGGAGCGAGATGACCTCCGTGCTCCCCTCGAGCTCGTACTTGCCGCCGTAGCGGACGGCCATCCGGCTGAGCCACGCCCGCTCGATCTCGGCGGTCGCGCTGCTGTCCGGCCCCAGGACGACGGAGACGCGGACGTCGTCCCCCTCGCGCCGCACCGTCACGGCCGACCCCGCATCGCTCCCGTGCCCGACGAGCAGGTGCATCATGCGGCGGATCTCGCCCTCGTCCCCGTTGATCTCGGTGCCGCAGCCGGGCTCGATCGAGACCTTCGCGTCGGGCGCGACCTCCCACAGGAGCGACGCGAGATCGATGCGCCCGCGCCGCGCGCGGCCGAGCGACGGCACCTTGTGGAGCGTCGAGAGCATGCGCATGGTCTCGTCGAGCGCGTCGAGCGTCGCGTCGACCGCCGGGACCGCGCCTCCCGCGCCCAGCTCGTTCACGAGGGGCGGAGGCACGTTCGACTTCAACGTCTGGACGCCGATGCGCAAGCGCTCCGCAGCCCCCTGCGCCTCCTGGGTCAGCAGCCAGCCCAGCTCCTGTCGAGTCAGCTTTCCGGATGACACAGCCTGCGAGGTTAGCACGCTGCTGCAGGCTCGCGAGCCCTCACTTCGGGGCCGCACCGCCCTCGCCGCCCTCCTCGGGCTTCACGCTCACGCTGACCTCCGGGGCCGCCGCGCGGGACGGTCGCGTGCTCGGCTGACCCGCCGTGTGCGTCTGGCGCCCCATCGCCAGCTCGACCGCGTGGCCGAGCATCGGGATGACGAGCTGCTGCAGGCCGATCGCCACCGCCTGCGCGTTGCCCGGCAGGGAGAAGATCGGGCACTGGTTGAAGACCCCCGCGCTCGCTCGGAAGAACATCGCGTTCGGGCCCATGGCGTCGAACGCGAGGCGGCGGAACGCCTCGCCGAAGCCGTCGATCTTCTTCTCGTAGAGCCCGTCGAGCGCCTCGAACGTCTGGTCGCGCGGCGTGATGCCGGTCCCGCCCGACAGCACGATGGCGTCGGCCTCGTTGTCGGTCGCGGCGCTGCTCACGGCCGCGCGGATGAGCACCGGGTCGTCCACCAGCACCAAGTGACGCACGACGTTGAAGCCCGCCATGGCCAGCTCTGCGTCGAGCCGCTTGCCGGTCTCGTCGGCGTGCCGCTTGCGATGGTCGCTGACCGTGACCGTCAGAACACGCACCTTCCCGCCACCCGTCTCCACCATGCACCGGAGCGTATCACGCAGTCTGGCGGCCGGGCAGTGGCGAAGGCACGGGCCCGTCGAGCTCGACGTCGAGCCCTATCGCCCGCATGAGCCGCAGCGCGTTGGAGCTCCGGACCGGGCCTTCACGGAGCCGGTAGTCGAACGTCATCGCCCCGTCGTCCTCCACCTGCTCCTCGAAGTGGACGTTGCGGACGGCCCCGGGGAGCGCGTCGCCCAGGTCGGCGATGCCGATGTCGTGCGTCGAGACGGCCCCGAGCGCGCCGCGCCCGAGCAGCCCCTGGATGACCGACCGGGCGCCGATGACCCGCTCGCGCGAGTTGGTGCCGTGGAGGATCTCGTCGAGCAGGAAGAGGACCGGCGGGGGCTGGCTCGACAGGTCGACCACCCGCTTCAGTCGCTTGAGCTCGGCGAAGAAGTGCGAGACGCCGTCCTCGAGCGAGTCGCGGATGCGCATGCTGGTCGCGAGGGCGACGTGGCCGAGCGCGAACGACTCCGCGGCGACGGGGGCGCCCGCCAGCGTCAGGACGGTGTTCACCCCGATGGCGCGCAGCAGCGTGGTCTTGCCCGACATGTTCGAGCCTGTCACCACGAGGGCCGTCCCGCCCCTGGGCAGCGTCACGTCGTTTCCCACGCGGCGCGCCCCGTCGATGAGCGGGTGCCCCAGCCCCCGCGCGACCAGCTGCACCTCCGGCGTCGGGGTCGGCCAGGCGTGGTCGGGGCGGTCGAAGGCAAACCCGGCCAGGCTCGCGAAGGCCTCGAGCTCCCCCAGCGCCGCGAACCAGCCCCGCACCGACCGCCCCGAGCGCAGGCGCCAGCGCTCCAGCAGCACGGCGAAGTTCATGTCCCACATGAGCACGGGGGCGATGAACAACCGGAACACGTCGTTGTTCCGGGCCTCGACGAAGCTCACCAGGCGCTCGAGCGCGTTCATCTCGCCCACCACGCCGCGCCGCAGGTCCGAGACGCGCAGCCGGTCGAGCGTCCGCTCGAGGCGGGGCGACGCGCGACGCTCGGCGATGGCGACGCGGAACAGCGACCCGTAGCGGGCGAAGCCCCCGGCGTGCGCCGAGACCGCCCCCACGACGGCGCGCGTCCCCTTGCGGTACCAGCCCGAGATCGCCAGCTCGATCAGGACCACGAGCAGCCACGTCCCCCTCGGCAGGCCGACGGCGCGCGCCCCGAGGCCCACCGCCAGCACGGCGAGCGGCAGCACGCGCGCGACCAGCGCGACGGCCGCCGGGACGTGCAGCGGGCTCGCCCCCTCCGCCCACAGCAGGAACGGGCCCGGGTCGGGCGCCTCGGTGCGCAGGACCGCCCCCTCGACCGAGAGCTGCTCGCGCCAGGCCACGCTGGGGGCCAGCTCGCGGACCGCCTCCTGCCTCGCGAGGACGTCGTCCCGCCACGGGACGTCGGGGGGGGGCCCGTCGGGCATCGCGCCGACCGAGAGCACGCTGGCCAGGGCGTCACGGCCGAACGGCGTCTCGGTGGCGTCGAGGAGCTGGAAGACCGACGCGCGGCCGAAGATGTCGAGGTCGTCGCTGAACGGGTGGTCGACCGAGGCGAGCTGCCCGCCCGTCGCCGGGAACGAGCGCCAGGTGCCGTCGAGGCGCGCCAGCCCCCGCTCGTGGAAGCGACGCCTGGCGATGGCTCTGTCCTTGGCGTCGAACACCCTGGCGTGGACCACGACCAGGGCGACGAAGGCCACCACCAGGGCCGCCACCCCTACGGCGGCGATCGCCGGCAGGTGCCACCAGACGAGCCCCACCACCAGCCCGAGCGCCGCGACGGCCACGGCGAGCCGCGCCATGCCGAGCGCGCGGATCTTCGACTCGTACAGCCCCACCTGCGCCTCGGCCTCGGCCCGGCCTGCCTCGTACGTCGCGGCTGCGTCCACACCGCGCCTGATACCACCCGCGGGGGGGAGCGACTACGCCGCGCGCGACCGGATGGCGTGGGCCGGGCGACCGATGCGGGCGACCGTGCCCGCGGCCCGCTCCCCGGCGACGGCGTGGGCGAAGCCCGGCAGCGTGAGGCGGACGGCAGCCCCGTGCACGTAGACGAGGCCCCTGGCCTCGAGCCGGGCGACGGCGGCGCGGGCCGCGTCTGCGTCGTGACCGAGGCGGGCCGCGACCTGACCCGTGCCCGCGACCATGCGGCGACGGGCGTAACCGAGGAGCATCCCGAGGAGCTTGATGTCGTCGTTCATGGCGGCGACCCTAGCGGTTCACTGAACTACGGTCCAGTAAACGGCGACGAATTCGCCGCGCCCTTCGTGCTTCCAACTGGCTGATTGTATTGCGACTTGCCGCGTGGCGCTCCAGGCGAGTGAATGCCCGTGCAGTATTTCTTCCCCGTCGTGCGTCGTCGCGGGGCCACCGTCGTCCCGCACGCGCCGGCGTCTTGTACTACGGTGCCCCCCGCCATGGCCGCCCGCCCCCTCGCCCTGCTCTCGAACGACGACGGCTACACCAGCAGGGGGCTGCTGGCGCTGCGCACGGCGCTCCTGGCCGACTGGGACGTCATCGTCGTCGCCCCCGAGCACGAGCAGAGCGCCTCGAGCCACGCGCTGAGCCTGCGCGCCCCGTTGCGCCTGCGCCCCGTCTCGGAGGGGGTGTTCGCGCTGAGCGGCACGCCTGCCGACTGCGTCTACGTGGCGCTGCACGGCGGCCACAAGGTCCTGCCGCGCGCCCCCGACCTGGTGCTGTCGGGGGTCAACCTCGGCCCCAACCTCGGCCAGCAGGACTCGTTCTACTCGGGCACGGTCGCCGCGGCGCGCGAGGCGGCCCTGCGCGGCCTGCCGGCGCTCGCGGTGAGCGCCCACCTGTCGCTCGACCTCGCCAGGGTCGCCGGCGCGGCGGTCGAGGTCGCGCGCGCGCTGCTCGAGAGCTTCCGGCGCGCCCCTCGCGCGGTGCTCCTGAGCGTGAACTTCCCCCCCGCGTGGAACGACCAGGTCCGCGCCACCCGCCTCGGCCACCGCGTCTACGACGAGAGGGTCGACTTCCGCACCGACCCGAACGGCCGGGGCTACCTGTGGCTCGGCGGGCCCGGGGTCCGTCACGACGGGCGCGAGGGGACCGACACTTCGGCGTACGATGCCCACGCCGCCTCGGTGACGCCGCTGGTGCTCGACCTGACGGCCGGCGCCGAGCTCGACGAGGTGTCCCGCATCGTCGGCGACTTGCAGATCGTGCAGAAGGACGAGGAGAAGAGCCCATGACATACACCCCCCCGCGTCGCAGCAACGTGACCCCGTACGCGCCCCAGGCCGGCTCGCAGACGCGGTCGAGCCGCCCCGCGCCCCCCGGCGCCACGCCCGGCGGCACGCTCCCTTCGAGCCCCTCGCCGCGCGCCGCGACGCCCGACCCGCTCGCCTACGCCCGCCGGTTCATCCGCGACGTCCCCGACTTCCCCAAGCCGGGCATCCTGTTCAAGGACATCACGCCGCTGCTCGCCAACCCGCGGGCGCTGCACGTCGTGCTCGACTCGCTGGCCGAGCGCTTCATCGGCGACCACGTCGACGCGGTGGTCGGCATCGAGGCGCGCGGGTTCATCTTCGGCGGCGCGCTCGCGGCGCGACTCAACGCCAGCTTCGTGCCGGCGCGCAAGCCGGGCAAGCTGCCGGCGCAGACCGACCGGGTCTCGTACAAGACCGAGTACAGCACCGCCGAGCTCGAGATGCACAAGGCCTCCTTGCGCGAGGAGGCGCGGGTCGTCATCGTGGACGACCTGCTGGCGACCGGCGGCACGGCCAGGGCGGCGGCGGATCTGGTCCACGGCCAGGGCGGGACGGTCGTCGCCTACGCGTTCGTCGTCGAGCTGTCGTTCCTGAACGGCCGCGAGAGGCTGCTGCCGGTGCGCATCGAGAGCGTGCTGTCGTACTGAGGCCGAGGGGGCCGCAGAGGGAGTGACCAGGTGACGGACAAGGGACCCCTGACAGGCCGCGGGGAAGCCCCGCTGGGCGTGTACGACTCGGGCATCGGCGGGCTCACCGTGGTCCGGGCGCTGCGCCAGGCGCTCCCCCACGAGCGCATCGTGTACCTGGGCGACACGGCGCGCATCCCGTACGGCACGCGCAGCCCCGCCACGGTCATCAAGTACGCCATCGGGTGCGCGCAGCACCTGGCGGCCCGCAAGGTGAAGGCCATCGTCATCGCCTGCAACACGGTCAGCGCCGTGGCGATCGACCGGCTGCGCGTCGAGCTCGTCATCCCCATCCTCGGCGTCGTCGAGCCGGGGGCGCGCGCCGCGGTCCGGAGCTCACCGCGCGGCAGGATCGGCGTGCTCGCCACCAGCGCGACCACCCTCTCGGGGGCCTACCCGCGCGCCGTGGCGGCGGAGTCGACGCGCGCCGAGGTGTTCGGGCAGGCGGCGCCGCTGCTCGTGCCGCTGGCCGAGGAGGGGTGGACCGACGGGGACGTCCCGCGCCTCGCCGCGCTGCGCTACCTCGAGCCACTCGCGCGCGCCGGGGTGGACGTCGTGGTGCTCGGCTGCACCCACTACCCGCTGCTGCGGGGGGTCCTCGAAGCCGGGGCCCGCGAGCTGATGGGGCCCGACGTCGGCATCGTCGACAGCGCCAGCGCCGTGGCCCACGAGACGCGCGAGTTCCTGCAGACGCGGGGGCTCGACCGCACCACCGAGGACGGCGGCGGCATCGAGCTGCGCGTGACCGACATCCCGCGCACCTTCGAGGCGGTCGCCAGCCGCTTCCTCGGCATGGCCCTGCCGGCCGTCGAGCAGGTCGACCTGTAGCCGCGCAGACCTGACCGCCCGTCCAGCACGCGCGGGGTCAAGCCCGGGCCGTGCGGCGTGAGCTCGGGCTCCGGCGCCAGCACATCGTGCCTCCAGACCACGAGGTCGTGCCTCAAAAGCACGAGGTCGTGCAAAAAAGGCACGAGGTCGTGCCTCAGAAGCACGAGGTCGTCCAAAAAAGGCACGAGGTCGTGCCTCGGAAGCACGAGGTCGTGCCCAAAAGGCACGAGGTCGTGCAAAAAAGGCACGAGGTCGTCCAAAAAAGGCACGAGGTCGTGCCTCCAGGGCAGGAAGTCCTGCCTCCAGGGCAGGAGGCCGCGTCACTCCGGGACGGTCAGCTTGAAGGCCGCGCCGCCCAGGTCGCCGGTGTCGACGGTGATGCGCCCGCCGTGCGCCTCCGCGATGCCCCGCGCGATGGCGAGCCCCAGCCCCGCGCCGCCTGCCGCCCGCCCGTGGCTCCCCTGCTGGTAGCGGTCGAAGATGGTCGTGCGCTCGGCCTCGGCGATCCCCGGCCCGGAGTCGGAGACGTCGAAGGAGACCATGGCCTTGCCGCCGGGCAGCACCTCCCGGGCCACGCGCACCCGCACGCGCCCGCCGCGCGGCGTGAACTTCAGCGCGTTGGCCAGCAGGTTGTCGAGGGCCTGGCGGAGCTTGGGCACGTCGGCGAAGACGCTCTGCTCGAACGACCCCTCGAACGCCAGCGCGATGCGGCGGCGCGTGGCGATGGGGGCGAAGACCGACAGGGCCGTCGCCAGGACGTCGCCGGCGGTCGCCTTGCGCGGCTCGACGGTGAAGACCCCGGCCTCGAGGCGGCTGGCGGCGAGGACGCCGTCGATGAGCCGGGCCATCTCCTTGCTGAGCGCGCGGATGGTGGCGACGGCGGTGCGGCGCTCGTCGTCGGCCAGATCGTCGGCGTCGAGCACCTCGGCGACGAGGCCGAGCGAGCTGAGCGGGTGGCGGAGATCGTGCACGAGCATGGCGATGTGGTCGCGCCGCTGCGCCTCGAGCATGCGCCGGAGGCGGAACGACTCGAGCGCGGCGCGCGTGCGGGCGAGCAGCTCGCGCCCCTCGATGGGCTTGGTCAGGTAGGCGTCGGCCCCCTCGCGCAGGCCGGCCTCGATGGCGTGCGGCTCGCGCCGGGCCGCCGTCAGCATGATGACCGCGGGCCCGCCGCCGCGCCGGGCTCGCAGGCGACGCAGCACCTCGATGCCGTCCATGCCGGGCATGGACACGTCGAGCAGGACCAGCTCCGGCTCGCGCTCGTCGACCAGCTGCAGGGCCAGCGCGCCGCTCGAGGCCGTGCGGACGCGGTGCCCGTCGTCGGTGAGCAGCGCCTCGTAGAGCGTCAGCGCGTCGACGAAGTCGTCGACGATGAGCACGTCGCCGTTGGGCGCGTCGGGCGGCAGCGCGCCCAGCGAGGGAGGGCCGGCCGGGTTCACGACCGCCCCAGCTCGACGCTCGAGGGCTCGGACGGGACGACCGCGACCGCGGCGTCGGAGGAAGGCAGGACCAGCGTGAAGGTCGAGCCCTGCCCCTCGCGCGAGCGGACCAGGATGTCACCCCCGAGCGCGCGGGCGAACCTGCGAGACAGCGCGAGCCCGACCCCCGTGCCGGGGTAGCGCTTCCCCTCCCCCGCGTCGAGCTGGTGGAACTCCTGGAAGAGCTCCGAGATCGCGCTCGCCGGGATGCCGCGCCCGGTGTCGGTCACGGCCAGGCGGACCTCGTGGCCGACGACCTCGAGCGACAGCGTCACCTCCCCGCGCTCGGTGAACTTGAGGGCGTTGGACAGCAGGTTGAGCAGGATCTGCCGCACGCGCTGGGCGTCGGTCACCAGCTCGACCGGCGCGTCGGGGACCTTCGCGACCAGGCGGACGTCGGTGCCGGCGCGCAGGCTGTCGACCTCCGCGATGCAAGCGCGCGAGAGCGGCCCCAGGTTGACGGGCGCCAGGCGCATGTCGAGGCGCCCGGCCTCGGCCTTGGCGAGGTCGAGAACGTCGTTGATGAGCGACAGCAGGTGCTCGCCGTTGCGCTTGATGCGCTCGAGCGACTCGCGGGCGCGGGGGCTCAGGTTCTCCTTCGGAGACGTGGTGAGCAGGTCGGCGAAGCCGAGGATGGCGCTGAGCGGGGTGCGCAGCTCGTGGCTCATCGACGCGAGGAACTCGGTCTTGACCTTGTTGGCGCGCTTGAGCGTCTCGCCCTGGTCGGTCAGCATCACGCTCTTCTCGAGCAGCCGGTCGTGGGTCCAGGCGTTCTGCAGCCCCACGGCGAGCTGCCGCGCCGCGTCGCGCACGAGCTCGTCTCGCGCCCCCGTCAGCGGGTCGGCGCCGCCCACGACCAGCGCGCCGGCGGCCTCGGACCCGACCGAGACCGGCTGCGCCAGGATCCAGCGGAGCGGGACGCGCGCCAGCGCCAGGTCCAGGCACGGCGCCGTCCCCTCGAAGTCGCCCTCGATCAGGAGCGGCTCGCGGCGCGTCAGCACCGCGCGCGGGAGCCCCTCGGCCGACAGCGTCTCGTGCTCGACGACCTTGCCGTCGACGCTGACGGCCTGCACCGGCAGCAGCCGATCGGCGCCGTCGAGCAGGTAGACCACGCCGACGTGGCCGGCCGCCAGCCGGACGAGGCCGCGCAGGCCGGCGGTGGACAGGGCGTGGACGTCGAGCGTCTTGAGCTCGCGCACGAACTCGGCGTACGCCCGCTGCGCGGCGTCGCGGCTCGTCAGCTCCGCCAGCGCGCGCTCGCGCTCCGACAGGGTGCTGCGCAGGCTCGCGTCCTTCTCGAGCAGCAGCGCCGCCATCCGCCCGAGGCTCCGCCCGACCGACCCCAGCTCGTCGCGCCGGTCGGGCAGCGGCGGCATCGGCTCGAGCCGCCCCGTGGCCTCCATCGCAGCCTCGAGGCGGCCGGCCGCGCTCGCCAGGTCGCGCGCGATCCAGACGCCGCTGACCAGCGCGATCACGATCGCGATGAGCAGCACGCTCGTGGTCGACGTGCGCGAGGCGCTGACCAGCTGGAACGCCGTCACCTGCCGGGCGGCGGCGGCGTCGAGGGCGTCCTTGCGCAGCTCGGAGGCGATGGCCCGCATCTCGTCGGTGCGGGTCTTGCCCTCGACGTCCTTCTCCGGGTTCACCAGCGCGCCGTGCTCGCGCTCGCGGATCTGCGGCTCGCTGACCTCGTTGATCCAGGCGTGGACGTCGTTGGCGAACTCGGCGACGCGCGCGTCCTCGCGGCCGGACTCGGCGGTGTCGGCGGCCTCCGCGAGGATCCCCTCCAGGTCGCGGCGCGCGTTCTGGTACGGCGTCAGGAACGACCGGTCGCCGGTGAGGAGGAAGCCGCGCTTGCCGGTCTCGAGGTCGCTCGTCAGCCGGAGCAGGACCTCGGCGTCGTCGGCCAGCTTCAGGTCGTGCTGCACCAGCCGCTCGAACTGCGCCTGCAGCCCGGTGTGCGACTGCGCGTCGCGAACGAGCCCGTAGCCCACCACGCCGACCATGAGCAGCGAGCTGAGGAGGATCCGCCAGAACAGGGCGCTCGAGAGGAGCCGCACGACGGGGCGGAGCTTCGCACAGGGCGAGGCGGCTGCCCACCACGACGCGGGGTCACGTCGTCGGGAGCCCGGCCCACGCCCCGGCGCACGACAGGCCGAACGCGACGGGCGAGAACGCGAACGCGAACACCAGCGCCACGGGCGCCATCAGGCCGAGCGCCCCGCAGACGGCGGCGATGGCGAGGGCCGCGCCGAGGGCCGGCTCGAGCAAGGTCGGGACGTTGGAGGCCCGGGCGACCAGGAAGCCGCTCACCGGGAACGCCGACAGCACGCCCAGCGCCAGCAGCGCGAGCGGCGCCGTGGTGGTCGCGTCGTGCTCGTCGACCACGGAGAAGTCGACGTGCATCCAGTGACCGACCGCGACCGACGCCGCCAGCCCCGCGACCATGGCGCCGACCGTCACCAGGGCGCCGACCAGGATCCAGCGCAGCATGATGGGCCGGTCGCCGCGCTCCAGCGCCGCGCGCACGGTGTCGAGGCTCGGGCGCTCGGCCAAGGCAAAGAGCGACACCCTGGACAGCCGGCTGCCTCCCACCGCGGCCGACAGCTCGCGCGACGGCCGCTCGCCGCGGCGCTTCAGGTCACGCTCCGCCAGCCACGCGACCCCGCCCATCGCCAAGAGGAGCGGCGCCACGGCCACGAGCGCCCCCTGCCCGCGGCCGAAGACGATGTGGGCGTAGAGGCCGTGCCCGGCGGTGGCCAGCACCCACGCGACCGGGAACATCGACGCGGGCCGGCGCCGCCCCTGCTTGGCCCGTCCGAGCGTGTAGCCCCAGACGCACGCGAAGAAGACGTGCGCGGGCATGGACAGCAGGGCGCGCGCGACCCAGGCGCCGCCGGAGCGGTGGGTGCGCAGGAGCACCGCGCTCTCGACCGTCGCGAAGCCGAGCGCCGCCAGGCTCGGGTAGACGACGCCGTCGTAGGGCTCGTCGAAGTGCTCCGACAGGAACGCCGGCCAGGCCGCGGCGACCTTGGAGACCTCCCCGAGCGGCGCCACGAAGCAGAACAGGAAGAGGAGCGCGGAGCTCTCGCCCACCACGCTCGAGCGCAGGTCGAGCCCCGTCCAGCGCGAGGCCACGCCGACCAGCAGCGCGCAGCAGGCGGCCGCGACGCCGCCGAGCAGGAAGGTCACGAGCGCGATCGGCAGCCGGTCACGCCGCAGGCCGGAGCGTCGGACGAACGCGACCGCGACGGCGGCGGGGAGGACCGCCGGGACGATCCAGCGGACGGTCTCCATCGGCGCCACGCGCGTCGGCTCCTACAGGTGAAAGCCCAGGCGGAGCGTCGGGGCGACGCCGGCGCCGATGCTGTCGCCCGACTTCGCGTAGTCGCTCTGCAGCGACGCCGGGACCGTGACCCCTGCCGGCAGCTTCGGCAGGGGCGCGGGGGGCCGCTGCAGGAACAGCAGGCTGCCGGAGACGTCGATGCCGAGCGACACGAAGTGGTTGAAGTAGTAGTCGAGCCCGAGCTGCGCGCCGAAGTCGCCGCCGCTGATCTGGATGGCGGGCGACTGCGAGCCCGAGGTCAGCCCCGAGAGCCCGTCGCTCAGGGTCCCGACGAAGCAGTAGCCGCCGTGAAGGCCGAAGTACGGCTCGAAGTGGCCGATGGGGATGTGCAGGCCGAGCTCGCCGTCGATCTGCCAGAGGTTGAAGGCCGAGAGCTCGTTCAGGGTGGCGCGGGCGCCGAGGGTGAGGATGAAGAGCCGCAGCCCGGCGCCGAGGCTGAACGCCGGCCCCTGGGAGGCCGACGGCTGGTTGCTGGTGGCGGTGAGCGGGCCCGGCAGCAGGTTGGAGGCGCTGATGACCGACATGTCGATGTACGAGAAGCCGGCGCCGGCGTTCAGGTAGACCCACTCGAGGCCACGGCCGCTGTCCTTCTTCTTCTCGTCGTCGGCCTTCTTGTCGTCCGGCTTCGCGTTGCCGTCCTTCGGAGCGCTGGCGGCGCTGTCGTCGGCCGCCGGCTCGCCCGTCGACGGAGGGGCGAGGTCCTGCGCGGAGGCGCTCGCGCTCAGGAGCAGGAGCGCGCAGGCGAGCGACGGCGCCGCGACCAGTGCAGGTGTCGTTCGGATCATGACAGACCTTCTCCTTCGCCATCGCCCGGCGAGGCTTCTTGCCCCTCGGCCGGGATGCGATGTTCCTCGTTGAACCACTTGCCGAGGTCGACCTGCCGGCACCGCTCCGAGCAGAACGGCGCGCTCGGATTCTGGTGGCGAGGCGGGACCGGCCTCTGGCACGTGGGGCAGTGACTCATCGGTGCGGAGCGTAGCACCCTCAGGCGGCGGACGGCGCGGGGGACGCATCGACGGGGGCAGGCGGCGCCGCGGCCGGGGCGGGGTCGGGCGGCGGCGTCACGCACGCCCGCTCGAGGAGCTCGGCGATGTCGAGCTGCGCGACGGAGTCGTCGAGGTTCTGGGCCTTGAGCCCGTCGGTCAGCATGGTCATGCAGAACGGGCAGGCGCTGGCGATGGTGGCGGCGTGCGTGTCGACCAGCTGCAGGGTCCGCTTCACGTTCACCCGGTCGGTGTTCTGCTCCTCCATGAACATCTGGGCCCCGCCCGCGCCGCAGCACAGGCCGCGCTGCCGGGTCCAGTAGTCGGGCTCGACCAGCTCGACACCGGGGATGCGCCGGAGGATCTCGCGCGGAGACTCGTAGATGCCGTTGTAGCGCCCGAGGTAGCAGCTGTCGTGGAACGTGACCTTGCCCGGCGCGGGGCGCACCGGCTTGAGCTTCTTCTCGGCCAGGAGGCCGAGCAGGAAGTCGGCGTGGTGGACGACGTCCACGCGCAGGCCGAAGTCGGGGTACTCGTTCTTCAGCGTGTTGAAGCAGTGGGGGCAGATCGTCACGACCCGCTTGACGCCCCCCTGCTCCTTGTAGCCGTTGATGACCGCCGCGTTCCCCTCGGCCAGCATCGCGAAGAGGAACTCGTTGCCGGCGCGACGAGCCGGGTCGCCCGTGCACGACTCCTCCTGCCCGAGGATCGCGAAGTCGACGCCCGCGGCCCTGAGCAGCTTCGCCGTGGCGCGCGCGATCTTCTTGGCGCGGTCGTCGTAGCTCCCCGCGCAGCCGACCCACAGCAGCACCTCCGCCGTCGGCTTGTCGGCCATGGTCGGGACGTCGAGCCCCTCCGCCCACGCCGCCCGGTCGAGGCGCGAGAGGTTCCACGGGTTGCCGTTGACCTCCATGCCCTGGAACGGCCGCTGCAGCTCGGCCGGGATCTCCCCCTTCACGAGCACGAGGTTGCGGCGCATCTCGACGATCTTGTCGACGTACGAGATGAGGGGCGGGCACTGCTCCTCGCACGCGCGGCAGGTCGTGCAGGCCCACAGCACCTCGGGGTGGATGACCTCGGTCACGTGGACCGCCTTCGGCGCCTCCGGCTGCGGGGTGGGGCTCGTCGCGCCGCCGGCGACGCCGTTCCGGGTCGCCGCAGACGCCGCGACCCTGGCCGCCTTGTCCCGCACGAGCGCCCGGTCGTGCGCGTACAGGTGGTCGCGCAGGTCGAGGGTGAGCTGCTTGGGCGAGAGGACCTTGCCGGTGCGGTAGGCCGGGCAGTTGTCCGAGCAGCGGCCGCACTCGGTGCAGGTGAAGGTGTCGAGGATGGCCTTCCAGGTCAGGTGCTCCGGCCGCCCGATGCCGACCGGCGCCGCCGTCGGGTCGGGGAGCTCACCGGCCGCGCCGACGATCTCCATGAGCTTCTCGGCGCTGGGCGCCAAAGGCTGGAGCCGGCCGGGGGGCGTCAGGTCGCGCGTGAAGACGTTGGGGATGGCCGTGATGATGTGGAAGTGCTTGGAGTGGGGCAGGATGTTCAGGAAGACGAGGACGAGCGTCGCGTGCGTCCAGTACCCGACGTGCGCGAGGACGGTCAGCGTCCCGGCGGCGAGCCCGAGCGTCTGCAGCACCTCGGCGAACAGCGAGCCGGCCGGCGACGGGAAGGACGCGAAGCCCGGCTCCACGTTCGCGGGGAACGGGGCGACGATGGTCGCGATGCGTGTGCACACGTCGGCGCTGACGAGCGGGTGCGCCCCGCAGAGACCGCTGCGCTCACGCACGAGGGCGATGGCCGCGCCGTCGTACAGCATGTCCGCCACCATCATGGTGGCGATGATGAGCAGGATGAGCACTCCCTCGAAGTGCAGGGTCATCCGCTTCTGCGGGTTGATGACGCGGTAGTAGAAGAAGACGCCGGTGCCGATCAGGACCAGGACGGCGAAGACGTCCTTGGTGAAGTCGTACAGCTCGCCGAGCGGCTGCGTCGAGCCCAGGACCCAGAGGCTGAACGACGGCGAGAACGCCCGCCCCCAGAGGATGATGCTGCGCAGGAGGAGGACGAGGAACCCGGTGAAGATGAGCTTGTGAGCGAGCCCCGCCGGGCTGTAGTAGTCCATCTTCTGCTGCCGGAAGGCGAACCGCCACGTGCCGGCGAGCCGCTCGCCGACCCGGTCGACGCGGCCCACGGGCGCCCCGACACGCAGGAGGTTCCATCGCCGAGCGGCCGACCAGCTGAAGACGGCCAGAGCAGCGACGAGGATGGTGAGCATCGCCGTCGAGTTCATCGTGCTCTCCCTATAGAGCAACCGCCGATCGAGGAGAACGAGATAAGGCCCCCGGGGCGCCTACAGGACGACCGTCCGCCGCCCCTCCACGATGACGCGGCGCTCGATGTGCGCGCGCACCGCCCGCGACAGCACCACGCGCTCGACGTCGCGGCCGAGCCTCGCCATGTCGTCGGGCCCCATGGTGTGGTCGACCCGCGCGACGTCCTGCTCGATGATCGGGCCCTGGTCCAGGTCGCGCGTGGCGTAGTGCGCCGTCGCGCCGACGAGCTTCACGCCGCGCGCGTGGGCCTGGTGGTACGGCCGCGCCCCCTGGAACGCGGGGAGGAAGCCGTGGTGG
>Ga0181517_10002376_pt1 | contig 19306 bp, 25 predicted proteins | sample PEATcosm2014_Bin_31_FD_119748 | JGI IMG/M metagenome (GOLD analysis project Ga0181517, IMG submission 119748) | Peatland microbial communities from MTU Mesocosm Facility, Houghton, MI, USA - PEATcosm2014_Bin01_30_metaG | ecosystem: Environmental > Terrestrial > Soil > Wetlands > Peat | place... | reverse complement strand
TAAACCGGACTTGTCTGGTAAACTCTGAAAGGCGCGATTGTTTAGACAACGGTTCTTAGAGCGTTGCGGACCAGTCCGGCCTGTCCGGACGATACGGGGGTAGCCACGGAGTTCAGTCCGTGGCAAGAAGCCGTAAAATATTGCCTTTGCATATTTACTGGCATAAGAAAGCTCCATGTCGCACAGCTACGACTGCTTTTGCTGTCATGTCGTCTTTTCAACACGAAAAAGGTACCCGTGGCTCATGGCTAATATTGAGAAACGCTGCCACAGGTACATGGTGGGTCTCGCAAGACAGAAAGGAGCCACGACTTTGGCCATAGGAGGAATGCCCGACCATGTGCATATGCTCTTCACATATCCCCACACGATCCTTGTAAGCAAAATTATGCAACACGTCAAAGGTGTCTCTTCACTTTGGATCAAAGAGACATTCCCTGACTGCGGTGGCTTTGCGTGGCAGGAGGGTTTCAGCGGATTTTCCTGCGATGGATCCAATCCTGAAAGGTTGATAAGTTACATTGAGAACCAGCGCGAACATCATAAGAACAAAACATACACGGAAGAGTTGGTGTATTTGCTTGATCGCTATGGTGTCGAATATGACCAAAGGGATGTGTCGGATTGACCCCGCACTGAAGTACGGGGCTACGCTCGGATCGTCCGGGTAAACCGGACTTGTCTGGTGGACTCTGAAAGGCGCGATTGTTTTGGCAATGGTTCTTAGAGCGTTGTGGACCAGTCCGGCCTGTCCGGACGATCCGAGGGTGGCCACGGAGTTCAGTCCGTGGTGAGAAACAAAGAAAGTTTGAAAGCTCCAGACCGAATGCGCTAGAATTCTCCGATGCCCATCCGCCTCGTCATCTTCGATAACGACGGAGTCCTCGTCGACAGCGAACCGCTTTCCAACAAGGCAATGCAGATAACGGCCTGTGAGATGGGCGCGCGCGTTTCGCTTGAGTGGTGCTACAATAACCTGGTGGGGCTCCGTAACGCCGATATCATCGCTGCGATCAAGCGCCAGTCAGGGGTGGATTTCGACGCGACTGACTACGCCAGGTGCTACGAAAAGCATTTTAAGATACTGATGGAAGGGCGACTGAAGGCTGCCCGCGGTGCCAAGCGCGCGCTGCTGGGACTCAAAAAGAGGAGGCTAAAATATTGCGCGGCCTCCAGCGCTCCGGAGCGTTTCACGCTCCACAAGTTCAACCTGACGGGGCTGCGCAAATATTTTGACGGCGCGTCGGTCTTTAGTGGCGAGGATGTCAAGCATGGCAAACCCGCGCCCGATCTCTTCCTGCTGGCTGCCAGGAAAATGGGAGTCAGACCCTCGGAGTGCGCCGTGGTGGAGGATTCCCTCGTGGGTGTCCGGGCTGGACGCGCGGCGGGGATGAGGGTGATCGGTTTTCTGGGCGGCGGGCACGTCAAACATATGCCTGAACTTACGCCGAGGGCCCTCAAAAAGGCCGGTGCGGACGCGGTGATTGCAAGCCACGCGGAGCTAATGGGGGCGCTGGGGTAGGGGGCTGGAGGAGCGTTGGCCACGGGTAGGGGACCCGCAACCCGTGGCTATACAAGGCAACCCGCAAGGGGTTGGGTCGGCAGGAACAATACATATTTTTATCCACGAAAGTGAAGGCTGGATCAATGCGTGGCATGAAGGAACCGATGGATAATAATAGCTCGCTTGCACCTGTCATTCCAACCTGTTACGCTGCCGTCATGGAATTCCTTCCCGGCTACAAGAAAGCGTACGCACTGGTGATGGTGGACAATGGAAGAGAGTTTCTTCTCCTCAAGAAAAAGGACGGCTTTCATAAAGGACAGTATGTTCCTTTAGGCGGGCACATAGAACCCTTCGAGACTCCCCTGCAGGCGGCGCTGCGCGAGGTGCGCGAAGAGTCGGGAATCAGTCTTCAGAGCGCCAGGCTTGGAGGGATTCTGACGGAAACAAGCCCGATAAAATTCAACTGTATCAATTACTGTTATCATGCGGTTGTTCCCGTGGATACCCAATTTGCGCCATTGGAGGATGAGGGCACGCTTGAGTGGATCCCCTATTCACGCCTCAAAGAGCTGTCCACTCCTCCAACCGATCTTGCCATGTATCAGGATGTCTTCAACAAGAGGTTTTTTGTGTACGATGTTCTCTACGACAAGGACCTCAATATGTTGCGAATGACGGACGAGATGACGGGGAAAATCGTAGCAGGAGGCTCCGATAGCCACGCCTAAAAAGCACCGCAAGGCGTGGCGTGGGTGAATCGGCGCGGAGCTATAATTATTACACTAGGGGTTGAAAAAAAGCCCCAAGAGTGTAGGATATACATATGAGCGGTTCGATTGCCATTCCATTTCCCGACGTGCCGACTATCCCCGGCTCGGAGACTGCGGCGCGAATGAAGGCATGGGCGCTGAAGACTCTCAAAAAGGCCAAGAAATGGCGTCCGAAGAAACCGAAACTGCCTGAATTCTTCGCGGCGAAATTGCTGGGAAGCTGCGCGCTGGGGTTTGCCACAGGATGCAGTATGAATAATGAACATCCGGGTGTTATGTTGGGTGTACTCTTTCTTACTGCGCCGTGTATAGGTTTACCTGTCGGGGAATGCCTGCGTTCTGGCAGATATGGGGGTTGTTTGGCGTTATTGACGGCCCAATATGTGGGTATAGAAGCCGGAATAGCCCTAAAAGCGCATTACTTTGGCCTGTGAGAGGTTCCCCGTACTTAAGTACGGGGCTACTTTCTGTCCCGCATGAGCGGGACTGACGTCCGGACAAGCCGGACTGAGAACAGCCAGCCCTGCTTGTCCGGACGATACGGGGGTAGCCGCGCAGTTCAGTCCGTGGCTTCCTCAAAGAAGGTTTGAAGTGCTCCATCATTTATTCTATCATCCCACGCATGGCTGAGAAATTGATCATAATCGGGAGCGGCTGCGCGGGATTAACGGCGGCATTGTACGCTTCCCGCGCCTCGCTGAGTCCCCTTGTCTTTGAGGGCAAGATGCCCGGCGGGCTTTTGACCACCACGACGACCGTTGAGAACTTCCCCGGCTTTCCGGAGGGCATCGACGGCTTTGAGCTGACCGTCAACATCCGTAAACAGGCCGAGAAGTTTGGCGCGCGCTATGAGACGGATACCATTGAGAAAGTGGAACTCTGTGCAGCCTCTAGCCACGGGTTGATCCAGCCTTCGCGCAAGGCTACGGCGGATGGAATTGAAAAGGGAGACAAAGGGGGCAAGGGGGTGGGCGAAGGCGTGTTGCACCGCTTGTATGGTTCCTCCGGCAAGGTTTACGAGACGCGGGCTCTCATTGTGGCTACCGGAGCCTCTCCGCGGCTGCTGGGAATCAAAGGCGAAAAGGAATATTACACCAAGGGCGTCCATACCTGCGCCACCTGCGATGGGGCATTTTACCGAGGCAAGGAGGTCGCTGTCATCGGGGGAGGGGACTCCGCCTGCGAGGAGGCGCATTTCCTCACGCACTTCGCAAGCAAGGTGACCATCGTCCACCGCCGCGACAGCCTGCGCGCCAGCAAGGTGATGGCCCTGCGCGTCATCAATAATCCCAAGATCGCTTTCGTCTGGAATTCCGGCATCGAAGAGTACCTCGGCGAGAACGGCAAATTGAAGGCCCTGAAGCTGAAGAACCTTGTTACCGGCGCGACCGACGAGCTGCCGGTTGCCGGCGCTTTTGTGGCCATCGGGCACACCCCGCAGACGGAGTTTCTCAAGGGTGCCCTTCCCATGGACGAGGCCGGTTATCTTCAGACGGTGGCTCCCAGCCTGGTCCGCACCTGCGTTGAAGGCGTGTGGGCGGCGGGAGAGTGCTCCGATCATGTGTATCGCCAGGCGATTACGTCCGCTGGGATGGGATGTATGGCGGCCCTTGAAGCCGAACGGTTTTTGGCTGGCTCTTTTCACGCGTAGCTGTGTTGGGCCCATGACGTATTTCCTTGCCTTCGCGCTTGGACGCGACTTCGGCAAGGCGTCATTCTGCGCTGGATTCGGTCGAGTATATGAATACACTCCCTCATCGTGCTCGACCCTGCCTTGCTCCGCATCGAAAATAGCATCGCCAAAAACCGTTCAGTACAGGAATGGTGCGAGTTTCGGCTGGGGACGTACCAGTCCTATGGCTGTTTACTGGACGCGCTGTTCAGCTCGTCACTGGGGAAGAGGTATTTGCGTCCCTCGGCGATGAGAGCCGCGGCATCATTGTAGTTGGGCGGGGTGTACTGTGTTGGGGCCTGGTCGGTACTCATAAAGTTGCGCGAATGCGCGATTTGATTTTCAAGTACCCGGGGTTAAAACACCCGGGCTAACCATCGAACCGTCCCATCCGGGACGAAGAATGCAAAAGGCAAATGCCTTTATGCGAAATAATGAATGTTTCATGCTGTTAGTCCCCAAAGCCTCTTCCGTTTGGACCTTTTGTCGTTGTGGTCTGCGGCTGTGGAGATCTCCTGAACGGAAGGATGCCTGCCAGGGCAGATCCTACCCGCCCAAAAAAGCTTGGGGGAGTCTTCGGTGTGACAATCGGCTGTAGAATCGAGGTGATGACGGCGAGTTCCAAAGGACAGTTTTTGTATTCACTGGTGATGGCTGATCTCATAGGCCCGGACATATCGCGGAATTCTTCTTTGTCAAAGGCCGCGCACGTTAGGGCTTTGGCCTGGGCCAATTCCAGAGAGTCGTATGAGCCGGGCTGGTAGAAACGCTCATCTCTTTCGCAATAGAAATCCAAAGTACGGCTTATGCGGTCTGTATATTTCAAATATGCCAGGGGGTGCTCTCTTACGAGCTGTAGGCCCTTCAGGGAAAGCAGATGAGTCAGTCGGCTCGGTTTGCCGTCGGCAGCCCGAAGACAAACCACCCAAGCCTCATTCTGAGCACAGATGAGGTTTAGAATCTCTCTCTCAGGTGCGGAGCTGACAGCATCTATCTTGCCCAGTATTACCTCCGCGACCCTATCTTCATCTTCTGGCACTCCCAAGACATAGGGTGGCAAGAGGTACATTGCATGATCCCGTTGCAGGGGGTGATACGGCTCCTCCTTTGCGTACGCAATCCCGTCATCAAGGATGCTCTTTGCCTCGTCCGATCCAGGCGCGCAGTAGTTGTGGCCCCTCCGCAGAATAAACTTTCTTGTGGCAAGATCGTTTTTACTCAGAAGACCCTTCTGCATGATTTCCACGGCGTATTCCATGACAAGGGCTTGCTCCAGAGAATTGGCACCGACAAAGAAGTCATCCTTTGCACCCTCTACATGGAGGGGACCTGGACTGCTGGCATTATCAAGAGACTCCAATAGCCAGGAGAAAGGTTCGGAGTCGCCTTCATTGATGATTGCCTTCCGGTGCATCGCAAGACCTTCCCTTATCAGCTTTTCGATTTCCGGTGCGTCGGTGGGATAATTTCTTGCCACCGCCTGAATGACAGAGTTGCCGGCATCCTCATCGTAGAGAGCAACGCACGACTCCAATATCGGGAGGGCCAGCTCCAGGCTCAGCGGTTGAAGCATATCAATGTTTTGGGCCAGTTGCACCCTTTCCGGGTATGGAAGCTTCTTTACTTCAGGCACCATATCAGCTTGGATTTGTTCTGCCGCGTCGCTAAGACTGAGCAGGTGGTAGGCCAGCAAATTGCTGGCACTGAGCGCCGATGTTTCTTTTGTAGGATGGTCGGACATGAGACAATGCTACTCTTTTGCCTATAAAAGACAAGGGCAATTTCTCGCATACGGACTTGAGGGCACCCCCGGACTGATCCAGCCTTCGCACAAGGCTACGGCGGACTATGACTCCGGGGCTACAACCGGATCGTCCGGACAAGCCGGACTGGTCCCGCAGAAAGGCCGGAAGGTGGGGGCAAGGGGGCAGCGCCCCAGGCAGATGTGGTCCCGCAGGGCCCATGTAAAATTCCCCCGCCCCGAGGGCGGGGGTAGGGGGTGGGAGGAAATGGACTGGGTGGACAGGCAGGACATACACGGGGACAGGAGGTGAAGCCCAAAAATAGTGATTGACTTAATGCCTATTTGTAGCCATGCTGCTTTCGATGGACAGACCGGAAATTCCGCTCTTTGTCGAAGAACCCGCAGCAGGATCCAATGGGTCCCGCGCGCTGGCCAGATCCCAGGCCGTCTTGATCAGGGCGTGCGGCCGTATGCTTGACGAACTGAGAAAACCGGGGCTGGGAGACCTGCAAAGAAGGCAGGTTCATGTGATACTCAATAGCAGTAACAGGCTGGCAGATCGGTATGGACAGTTTGAAATGGCCTCTGCCGGCTTTGCGTTGGTGTGCGCTCTGAAGAATGTGGAGAGGTACGCGGGAGTATTTCGGCCGGAGATAATTGACGCGCAGATAAGCCTTGAGGTGACGCAGAAAGAGATAGAAAAGCAGAACCAGATGCGAGATATGGAAGAATACGAGGAGAGGTTGGGGGCTGAAGGCGCCTTCTCCGGAATATAGCTACTTCCTCTTTAGCGCCCGCCCCAGGCTATCGCTGGCCTCGCGTACCCATCTCCACAGCTCGTCGTCGGGGAGCCATCTGGCCCCATTGGTCTGGATGAAGATCCGTATACCGCCGTCTCCGGTAGCCACCACCAGGTCGTCGCGGTTGGAGAACTTTTCCACCAGCCCCTGTATCACCTCGTCGGCGCTGATCCCCGTGGGCGAGAAGACGCAGCCGAAGGTCCGGTGTTTGAGCGGATACTCGACTCCCATGGCGTCCCCCCTGCCGTCAAAGACCACCGTCATCCGCCAGCCTTCGTAATCGTGCAAAATGGCGATCTCCTTGATGAGCGCGTCGCGCGCGGCGTCCGACCCGTGGGCCTGTATGATCTTCTTTAGCTCCGGATGTGAATGGATCAGGTTGTAGCCGTCGACGATGAGATGCCTGGGACGCTGGGAGGACGGAAGGGGGGGCCTTTCCAGCTTGCGGCGGGTGGCATCGCTGGCAACTCCCGTGGTTTTCTTTCGCGATGGCATACGTGGAATCTAACATAAAACGGGTTTTCCGGCAATGCGGGTTGATTTTTTTGGCTTTTTGTGGATAATTATCATACTATGAGCGATAATTCTAATCCAAAGGGTGGCGTAAGGAGAATTCCGCCCAACCAGCATCAGTTTACAAGCAACGCCCTGGGAATAAAAATAGCCTGGATTGATGAAAATTCTTTTCGTCCCGAGATCGATGTCACAATATCGCAGCAGGCGGCAAAGGTTTTGCCAGTGAGCGCCGTTATTGTTGGTCAGGGTGGCACGAGGACAGCAACACTCTTGCCTGGAGATATTGCCAAAGACTGAAACGCGCCCGGGAGAAATTTTGGTGCTGCAAATATTGCTTTGAGTCGTTAAAGTGTCCGCATGGCCCCCGCGCTTTCTCTCCGGAAAAGAGCTGCCCTTGTCGCCCGCGTGCTGAAAAAATTCTTTCCAGCCCCCCCGATCCCGCTCCACCATAGCGACGCCTTTACGCTTTTTGTGGCGGTGGTCCTTTCGGCGCGTTGTACCGACAAGCTGGTCAATACCGTCACGCCCGCGCTCTTCAAGAGAGTTCCCGATGCGCGCGCCCTTTCCAAAATCAGCTACGCCGAGCTTTGCCGCCTCATCAAAAAGTGCGGGCTCTATCCAACCAAGGCCCGCAACCTCATCGCCGCCGCCAGAATCATGGTGGAGCTCCACGACGGCGGGGTTCCCCGCACGCGCGGGGAACTGGAGGCGCTTCCGGGAGTCGGACAGAAGACGGCGGGCGTGGTCTTGAGCCAGGCCTTTGGCGAACCGGCAATTCCTGTCGACACGCATATTTTCCGCTCGGCGCGCCGCTGGGGGCTTTCAAAGGCCGTTACTCCCGAGAAGGTGGAGGCCGACCTGCGCGGGCTCTTCCCCCGCAAAGAGTGGACGAATCTGCACCTGCGGATGCTCCACTACGCGCGTGGTTATTGCACCGCCCGCGGCTGCAGCGGGCCGAGGGGGATAGGGAAGGGGAACGTCTGCCCACTGTGCAGAAGGCTGGAGAAAATATGAACCCGTCGGTTGTCAGGAAAGCCCGCGAGCTGATGCGCCGTCGCACACGGATAAACGGTGCGCCGTCCTGGCTTTTGACGGAGATGGCGGTTGCCGAGGGCGCGCGTCTGGCCGGAAAATATAGAGTGGACGCGGTGCTTATGCAGGTGGCGCTTTATGGAGCGCATACGGTTTTTAGTCCGGTCTGGCAGGGGAGGGTGCAGTCCCGCCATGAATTTCTGAGCGCCAAGTTTATGGCGCCCCATCTGAAAAAGTGGGGTGCAACGCCGGAGGAAAGCGCCCTCGTTTTGAACGCCATACAGTCCCATCACGATAGCGGCGCTGCTCTTTCAAAGTTTGCTGTGGTGATGAGAAACGCCGAGTGCGTCAAATTTGTTTCGCTAAAAGGGGCTCTGGTCACCTTTCACGAGTTTGGCCTGCGGGGACTTCCGATGCGCGAGGCGGCGGAAAAGACGCTTGCCAAGATGCGCCAGAAGCGGAAACTCCTGACTCTGCCAGACTGCAAAAAGCGCGCCACATGGAACTGTCGCCAGATTGAGAAGATTTTCAGAGTGCTTCTGAGAAACAATGCGTAAGACCTGTAAGAGGCTTGCAAAAGGCTATGCCATTCCGCCCATACTCTCGGATTCCGGCGTGCTGCTGGCGGCATTCTTTGTTGCGGGACTCCTTACCGCGATCGGATCGCCTCTGCGTGCCGCGGGCATCATCTTCATTATCCCCTTGATTCTCTGTGTCAGTTCTGGAATCCGCAGTCCGGACAGCCTTTGAAGTCTCTTTTCAATCGGGCCGTCCTCTGACATCAGATACGCGCACGCGCGCGAGCGTTCGGAGTTCCGGATCCCGCCATGCTCGCTCAAAAGGGGCAGGGTCTCTTCTAGGCTTGCGAGCATGATGTTGCTGCAGCCCGCTTGGCTGCCCACAAATAATGGGGCGAGGAGACAATCTATGCCGTATAGGCTGGCCTGTGCCGTGCTGTACGCCAAACTTGCGGCATCTCCTGACGAACGCAGGTCCGATGCCAAAAGATTATGGTAGTTCCTGGCCCTCCCAAAATCACCATGGACGACGGCCATCCACGCGGCGTATTCCATGTTGATGAATGTGGTTGCGCTATAATCGCGCTGTTCCAGTGCCATCTGTATTGCCCGGGACAGGGCATCATCAGCGGCTTTCGTGGGATTCTCAAAAGCCTGAGCGGTGCTCGCGGGAACCTCAGCCTGCGCGGGGTCGTGTACTATTTCGCTGAATGCTGGGTTTCCCTTGTGGCCGGGCAAATGGCTCTCGTGGAGCGCGCGGCAGAGCCCAGAGTACGCAATGGCCCAGCGGTGCGGATACTCGTTGTCATTGGCCGGTTCCATATTCATCAGCTTTCCGGAAAGATCCAGCGCCCATCTGCGGCAGTGCGCTTGTTCGGCGACATTCCTTGTCAGGTCGTCTGTTCCATAAGCGGTCAGTATGGCGAAATCCATCACCTGAGCGTTGGAAAGAGTCAGGGCTTCGTTATGCCTTAGCGGGGAAGCCACGCCGCAACAGAGTCCTCGTGCTATTTCGTAGTGCGTCATAATAGGATATTATGGACTATTTGTGTAAATTTGTCAAGGGAGGGCGCGAAACAATGCGTAAGACCTGTATGAGGTCATCTGGGGTGTCGCCTGTACTCAGAGCGTGTCCGATAGAGCTTTTCTGTGAAGCCGCCTTCTTCCACAAAGGCCTTTTCGAGCGCGGCAAGCTGTCTGGAAAGGAGTACACAGGCCACTCCCACCAGCGCCAGGATGCCATTTGCCGATATCTCGGCGTAGATGGACTTTATGGACATCATGGACGCGATGGACATTTCATGCCCGACGCCTTTCGCCCATAGCGCCACTTCGTCAGCTGACTTTGGACGGAGCATGACCAGCATTTTCCGCCTGGTGTCTTTGTCCGACCACAGCGTCAGTCCGTGCTGGCGGAGAAAGTCCTCGTAATCCAGTCTGAGCTCTTCCAAACTCGCGCGCGCCACGTTTGTCAGCTTGATCTCGGTTTTCTTGGACGTGCCCGATGCCTGTGAGCCCTCCGCGATATTCTGCACTCCGGAGCGCGCTGCCTGTACCATCTGATCGCGTGTGCGGCTGCCGCGTTCGATGTACTTGTCGCAAAAACGCACTGTTGCGTCATAAACCAACTGTGCCACCTGGAAGCTCTTTAACTTCCGGTATCCTCCATGAATGGGTATCAGTTGTCCGGGATGTTTGTACATGGAGTCCATTGTGTCCATAGAGTCCATTTTCCCCGCTAGCCCCCTATTCCTTCTGCACGCTCAGTCTTCCGGGTCCCAGGAAAAGGGCGCTCAGGAAGACCCCCAGCATCGAGAGCGGATGCACGACGCTGCTGATAAACTGATCGGAGGTGGCGTCGTGACCGAGCGCGGCGTATTTGCTGATGGCGGCGACCGCCATGACAAAAGCCAGCAGCAGGCAACTGATCCGGTAGTAGGCCCCGATGATGAGCATCACTCCCCCCACCACCTCGACGAGGCAGGCCATCAGCCCCCAGAACTCGTAGCCGAAAGCGACTCCCATGTGCTGCATTGCCGAGCCGACCGTGATCAGGCTCTTGGTGCCCCCCATGATGATCGGCACCCCGTAGGCGATCATGGTCGTGCCCAGGACAAAACGCATACACAGAAGTCCGAAGGTCTGCTGGATCAGGACCTTCTTGAGCAGCTCCCCGCGCGAGAGCGGCGCGGAGGAGGCGGAGGCAGCGGCGGGTTTGGCGCTGGCAGAGGACTGGACGGAAGTGGAGTTCGTCTGCACGGTGGAGGTGTCGGACATGGGGGTAATTTGAACTCAATTGGTGGGGTTGTCAAGCGGAGGCAGAGGGGCAGTCCCTGTTGTCACAGAGGGCTTGATTTTTGAAGAGAAGAGTTGTAGCCTGGACGAGGTATAGCCCGATGGATAGTCTCATCTATAGGAAGCTGCTGTCCCCTCCGGTCAGGGAAAAGTTTCGCGACGGCTTTGAAGAGAGGGGTGTTCGTGAACAGACAGGAGCCATGTGTGCGGCGCTTTCAGGGGCTTTCCAGCGGGAATCTTTTTCCCCGGCGGACTGTATCGCGCTGTATGATGAGATTATCCAAACCGGCCTACCGCCTGTCTTTGCCAAGATCAATCAGTGCGTGGGGTTCGCCTGTCACGAACAAGATATGGGGGTGAGGGAACTGGCCGGGTGGATGATGAACAGTGTCCCTGATGCCTTTGAGGCGATCATGCAATGGCCGTCCAGGGAGGCTCCCAGAAATTTTACCGATAGGTTGACGTACGCGCTCATGTGTGAGGCTCTTGACAGCGCCAATATTGCAGCGCATGAGGGATTGCTGTGGACTGCCTCCAGGATTTACGCGCGACGTTTCTCCACAAGCAGAATACAGGATTATTGCAAAATCATCGGCCGGGATGACCGGAGTATGTCTGAGGGCCATGTGCTTGTTTCCAGCCATCTGTGCGGGTGGATGTCTGCGTCCAATGTGTCGGTGGCTTTGGCGGATGCCCTCTATATGCAGTCTGTTCTAAAGGGACCTTTGGACAGCCAGAGGGCTCAAATATGTGACGAAGCCAAAGTGCAAATGGAAGATCGTCCCGGAATGACCGCCCGGCAGTTCTTCGGGTCGTTGGGTGGAAATCTAAAATTGATGGCGGCTTTTGAGAAATGGAACCCCGATGGAGTCCGGCGTTCCAATTTCCATAAATTCGTGATCTGCCTTGCGCATCAGACGGTGCAGGACTCTTTCTTGAGATATCGTACAGCCGAGGCTGGTGGAGATATTACTGTAACGGGCGGGGTAAACTAGGAGCGCTTACCGCAAAAGAGTTGCGTAGAGCGCTGCTCCGGATGTATTATTTGCCTATATGGAAAAACACAGAGCCGCCCGGCCTTCCGCAATCTCCCCAGGCATTATTCTGGTAATCAGCGCGGAAGACGTTGAGCGCAATGACGCCCGCACTCTGGGCCGTTGGACTTTCGATCTCATACAGGCTTTCAATGCGCGTTTTAACGGAGCCCTCACGGTTGTCGTCACGCAGGAAGCGATGCCTCTCAAAGCTCTCGGACTGGCAAACAACCCGATCGTGCGGGCTTCGCTATGGAGAACTGAAGGCTCGCGAGCCCGGTCGGCTGGCGGAATCATGTTGGCCTCAAAAGAGAGTAATTTCTGCAGGCAGCATCAAGGCAGCCTTGTGCTTGGCGCCTATGAAGAACACCTCTGGGGCGTAGACGATGTGCAATGGTTGTCAGACATGATGGGCAGGCCGATAAGGGGCGACGTCAATGCCTCCGCGCGGATTGTGAAACCGCTTTTGGATGTGAAGAAATTTGCCGAGGCTGTGGCGACGCGCGCCCAACATCTCGGTTTCAAGATGCCCTCTCCAGCCAACTAAATCCGCCTTTCTGTCATGACTGGTAAAGCTCAACCAATGTTAAAGGCTGGCAGAAATTATCCCGGCGTGAGCGTTGGTGGGTTGATTCTCAGCGAGGATGGCCGCCAGGTGCTGCTTATCTACCGGACGCAGCAATCGAAATACGATCCCAACAAGTGGACGCAGGTGGTCGGCGAGGTCAATTTTCGGGAGTCGATGGTAGCCGCCCTCAAACGGGAGGTGCGCGAGGAAACGGGACTGCGCGTTGAGGTTATAGAGCCCATCCGCGTCGTGGAGATCATCAAAGGGAATGTCCATTGGGTGGGTCAGGACTTCCTTTGCCGGAGGATTGGCGGACGCCTCAAAAACAGGGAGCCGGAGACGCACGGAAAGCTTGGTTGGTTCCCTTTCGATAAACTGCCTGCCCCAATCGGTCGTGAGACTCAGGCCACCATCAAGGCGTACCTGTTGAGTCGCTGCAGGATCACGCCGCGCTGACCCTCTCCTCCTTCGGGTTTGCCTTTCTCCCGCCGCTTCCCATAAGATACCCGGATGAATATTCTCGAAGAGGCCCGTCACATCCTTAAACTGGAAATCGAGGCCATGGAGGCCACCTCCCGCTCCCTCGACGCGCATTTCGAAAAGATCCTCGCCCTTATCGAAAAGACCCACAATGCCGCCCGCAAGATCGTCTTCCTGGGCATGGGGAAAAACGTTTTTGTGGCCCGCAAGGTCGCCGCCACCTTCAATTCCACGGGCGTCTCCTCGATCTTTCTCGACCCCGTCTCCGCCCTCCACGGCGACGTCGGAGTCTGCAAAGAGGGCGATCTGGCGCTGCTTTACAGCAACAGCGGCGAGTCGCCCGAGATGGTGACAGCAGTTCCAGCCCTCAAGAGGCTGGGAGTGACCACCGTGTGCGTCTCCAGGGACGCCACCTCCGCGCTCGCCCAGGCCTGCGACCACGTCCTCTCCTACAGCGTTCCCGCCGAGGCCTGCCCGCTCAATCTGGCTCCCACGGCCTCCACCACGGCAGCGATGGCCCTCGGAGACGCCCTCGCGATGGTTTTTCTGAAAAAGCGCGGTTTTGGCCCGGAGGAATTCGCCAAATTCCATCCCTCCGGCACCCTGGGCAGGACCCTTCTTCTGAAAGTGACCGATGTCATGCGCGACCGCAGCCGCCTGGCCGTTATCAATAGCTCCGCCACCGTTTTGGAAGCGCTCAACGCCATCACCGAGCGCAAGACGGGATTGGCCGTTGTCGTCGACGATGCCGGCAGAATGGTCGGCGTCTTTTCCGACGGTGACTTCCGCCGCCTCGTCCTCAAAAACAAGAATCCGCTCGCCGAGAAAGTCCTGCCCTACATCACCCGCCAGCCCAAGACCATCCAGCAGGGTATGCTTGCCGTCGAGGCACTCCGCAGGTTCGAGGAGAGCCGTATCAATCAGCTGGTGGTGCTCGATGAGTTTGAGTTTCCGGTGGGGCTGGTGGAAGCGCAGGACCTGCCCAAACTGAAGCTGGTATAATGTTTTCGAGAGCGCTGTACTTTTCGGGCCGTAGCCACGGCCCCGAACAAGGTCGGGTTTGCGCGAATGCGGATCCAAAATAAACTTCGCCAAACGTAAAAAGCGGGGGGCCACCTTGTCTTTTTGTATAAAAAAGGTATAATTCACCTGTTTTTATGGACAGCGCCCTAACCATGCCCTTTCAAGAGATCAAGCTTCCCTCCGGCAAGCTCTCCGAGATGTTCATCAAGCTTGTCCTGATGTATCGTCTGCATGGGCTGGCGGGAGACAATCGTTCTCCCCGTGAAAGGGAGCTCTACGGCTGCCCGCACCAGACAATCCATCGTCAGGGGACCTGCTCCCATTTCGGCCTGAAGGCGCTGAGACAATATCGACTGGGGCAGGCCATGGATATGATCGGAGATCGCTTTGCCGAGTGCGCCGACGCGGGGAAGCTCCGCAGTGGAGTGCGGCGTCTTGTCACGGACCCCATCACACCGGCCGCGCGCAGGATAATTGTCAGTACGTCCGCCGCGCTGGGCATGAATATGGATCTTCTGGGACACCTTCCGCCCATCATAGCCCACGCTCCCGACCTTTCCTCCATTCACGACACTTGCCTGTGGGCGCACGAGCTTGCCAAGCAGATCGCCTGTCCCACCGATGGCTGTTACAACCACTGTGGACAATTATTTGATACCTACTTCCCGCCGCATAGCTGGGCGGAAATCAAGCAAAAGTATACTTGCTCAGCCGGAACCATAGTTCCCTGGATTCTCATAGGCGCGACTATGGCCGTGGGAGTGCTCTGTATCAATACCAAAAGGAGTCTGACGGGCAAGTCCACCATAAAGGTCTGTCCCAGCGGCAAGAAGTAAGGAGCCACGGCACCGAAAATTATACATATTTTTTACACATTATCGGGTTGAAAAAATGCCTGTTTGTGTCACGCTTTGCCCTTTATTTCATGCAACTTTTGAACACAGACAGATGTCGCGCACGGGTCCCTCTCCTGACCGAGCTGGAGAGCGAGGCCGTCTCCCCCTTCAGAGTCGTCATCGACCGTGTCCAGTCTCCCCTGAATGTTTTAAGCTGCGCCTTGAGCGATGACGGCAGGACGGTCATCGGGTATTTCTCCATGGCGATTGTACCGGAGGAGTTCCTGCGAATGCTTGCCGATGGCGTTGTCGGCGAGTCCGACACTACTCCCTGGACGGGCGAGCGAAATCCTGTCCTCTTCATCCGCGACCTGGTGATCCACGACCGGCATGTGGCTCCCAGGCTCTTCCGTCAGGGGCTCAAAGACCTCCACGAACTCTGTCAGACCCACGATATCTACCTCCACAAAGCTTTCACCGTCGCCCACCATTGGACTGTAAAAAGAATACTTCTGCGCTACCAGTTTCGCGAAGCGGGGCAGACAAGGGAAGGCCGCCCGATCCTCTCCATCGACCGTGAAAGCTCCCCCATCTTCAATTCCTTTTTGAAAACGTATTAGCTTTTGTCCGGGGTTGAAACTCTGGGGAAGCCCCCGGACTGATCCAGCCTTCGCGCGAGGCTACGGCGGACTATGACTCCGGGGCTACAACCGGATCGTCCGGACAGGCCGGACTGGGCCCGCGGAAAGACCAGAAGAAGGAGGTGTGGGGGAGAAACCCCCGAAAATCAATTTCCCGGCCTTGAACATTCAGCCGGGTACCGGCGTTTCAGGCGCGATAGCGCGGTAGAAACTCCCTTTGAAGGGCCGGGGTGGACAGCAGGGGGCAAGGTGTGGGTGTCGTTCGGTCTTGCGTTTTTTGCCGCCACTGCTTACCATGTCCTCTTTATGACTGACGCCATCCAAATCTCCGCCACCCAGGTCAATGATCTGCGCGCCCGCACAGGCGCGGGACTTATGGACTGCAAACGCGCCCTCGTTGAGACGAAGGGCGATGTGGACGCCGCCATTGATTTCCTGCGCAAAAAGGGGCTCGCCAGCGCCGCCAAACGCGCCGACCGTACCATGAAAGACGGGCTTGTGGCGGCCACGATCTCCCCGGATAGCCGCGCAGGAGCCATCGTGATGGTGGGTTGCGAGACCGATTTCGTCGCCAAGACCGACGATTTCATCAACTTTACCAAGGGTCTCTCCGCCCAGATCCTCTCCGCCAAGCCCGAGGACGTTGGGGCTCTGGAGTCTGCCAAATTCGGCGCCACCTCCACTTCGGTCAAGGACACTCTGGCCGCCCTCATCGCCAAGCTCGGCGAGAACATGGCTATTCGCGGCTACTCCTTCTCCAGCGCCGACAATGGCCACTACGTTGACCAGTATATCCACTTGGGCGGCAAAATTGGAGTCCTCCTTACTCTTACTTACACCAAGCCTGAGACCGTCTCCAATTCCGAGTTCAAGACCCTCGCCAAGGATATTTGCATGCAGATCGCCGCGGCTGCTCCCGCCGGCATCAACCGTTCCGAAATCCCCGCCGACGTGATTGCCAAGGAGAAGGAGATCGCAGCCGAGGCCGCCAAGGGCAATCCCGCAGCCGCCCTTGAGAAGATCATCGCAGGAAAACTGGAGAAGTTTTACGCCCAGAACTGCCTGCTTGAACAGCCCTTTGTCAAGGATCCCGAGCAGACCATCAAGACTCTGGTGGAAGGCGTCAGCAAGAAGCTTTCCGATACGATTACGGTGAAGTTCTTCAAGAGATTGCAGGTGGGCAGCTAACGAAGCCGCCGATTTCGTTTGTCACGGGGAAAAGACACGTAGGACATATAAGACGCATAGGACTTATACCGTCTACTAAAGTGAATTGGGCTTTGGGCTAAAGGGGGTATGGGAGCACCGCCCCCGAAAATCAAATTTCCCTCTCCCTTTACAAAACGGAAAATAATGTTACAATGTCGCCATGACAGAGGGGGATTCCAGGGGCGCGGACAGTGTGCTGCGGGCTTACTCCAAAGCCTCTCAGGCCTTCCAGAAATGCTTTCGTGCGGGCGATCTCTCCAAGCTCCCCGAGGCGACAGTGCGCGCGTTGTTTGAGGCTTCCATAGAGATGCTTGGCGCGCGCAAGGATCTCCTGCGGGCCAGGATGGGTTTCAGCCTGATCGTAAGACTGGGGGATCATCCCCACGCAGGGACTGCCTTCAGTGAATACATCACACAGGCCCGCGGGCGGCTCTCTGCCATGGATCGGGAAGCGCCGGGGGACTAAACGCCTGTCCCGATAAAACAGCCGAAAACCCGCTTGCAAATATGGGAATAAGTGGTATGATATGTGTATATGGAAGGTACCAGACCAGCTTCAGGAAATCCCGCAGGAGAGCCCCCTGCCGCCCCAGCCGCGGTCTCTCCGCAGCTGTCGCTTGACAAAGCGATAGAGTCATTTGCACAGGCTCATAGCGCAGCCGAGGAGGAGCACTACGAGCATCGAAGAGCCGCAGAAGAAGCTCTCGCCGCACGTAAGGGGGAGCTCAGGGACGCCATCTGTACGGAAATTCTCAAAGCTTCCAGTGATCTTATCTATGAGGCGCGCGGGGATATTGCCAACCAACTCTGTGTTCTCAAATCGTGTGATGTAACGGTGCGACTAATGGAAGCCTGTGCCGATAACGACAATTGTGGGGCTCTGCTGTCTGTCGCCGAAAGGGGGTTAAGAGCATTTTCGGAAGAAGATGACGGGACAATTTTTGAGATCAATAGGGCACGCATCCTGACTGCCAGCGAGAAGTGTTTTAGTAGGTTAATGTGCAGTGACGCAGGGGATATCGCCCGGAAAGGCGCGGTACACGAGAAATTCGATAGTTTTTTGTCATCCAATTTTGGTCGATCTGCGGGCAGATCCTTCTTGGTCGCCCATGAGTGCGCGGTTCGAGGCAAGCTGGCCGAAGCAGCTCTTCTAATTGACAGATTAGCCAGAAGAGAGACTCTTTCGGTTGACGAGCAGCGAGACCTTGTTGCCTGCAGAGTCGGGATTGCCAAAAAATGCTGCGAGAATGAAGGGCTGGCTGAAAGTCCGAAAAAGCGGGAGATCTTCATTAGTCAGATGGGGGATCTTTTGACTCCAAACGCGTTGGGATACGATCGGCCAAATATTATTGATCTTGCCATAGATGGCCTCAGAAAAATCAGACTTAGCGATGAGCCTGTGGAGACTGTAAAGTATTTAAGGAGGCTTTTTACGGTGCTGCCAAACGAGGGGCTTTCCACCGAGAAAAATGATGAATTGCTGTGTGAAGCCAAAATGATTGTGTTTCCGGTTGATCGCCTTGTTAAATCGGCGGTGGAAGGGGCTTCGGAATTGGCGCTGACGATGCAGGATTTATTTTTGGAGAATGGCCAAAAGCAGAAGACTGGCATGGTGAAACTCTCAGAAGCGGTTGGACAGTCTCTGACCAGGAAAGAGAGACTCAAGGGGATGCTAAGAAGGGCTTGGAGAGTCGCCAGAAACAGGCTGAAGAGGTCGGCCCCCGGACGCTGGGAGACGCACAACAGTCCCACGACGATATAGCATGGATGCTGGCTAGAGCATTTACAGAAATCATGTAGGCTGTCCTTTTTTTGCCCCCCGTAAAGAGCACCGCAACGGGGGGCTATACAAGGCAACCCGCAAGGGGTTGGGTGGTCGGGAATAATACATATTTTATGGAAGTGTTCTAATTCTCATTCGTTCCCTTTATCCGCCCACGAATAAACTTGAATATTTGCAGGAAAGGGGTATATTACTACCATATGAAACGCCCGCTTGCCATTATACCCGAACGTGCCGCTGCTGGGTTGGGTGGTTATGAGATGTTGTCTGGTTCGAGTTCATTTATAACCCTCCAGCCTATGTCTTGGCCTCTGCCGATCAAGAAGCATCAGGGGCACTTTTATGTGTGGATTACGAATGTAAAAGCTGATGATCCGCTGGATGCCTATCGTGGTGCCCAATACACAACAGGAATAGCGAATCCACCGGCAGAGGTGTCAGTTGAAGAGCGTGAAAGAATAATACGATCGCATACAGGCGTCTACGAGACGATAGAGTCAGCCATTGCTCGTGGAGTGCATATTGATTCAGCTACCCTGAATCTGGGACTTGAGGCCGCTGGTACGGCGGAGTTGGAGAAGCAGTACGGCTGGTCTGACCGCGGGATGACTATCTAATAGGGCATCGGGGTAGGTCTGGTTTCTCCCTGGCCGTGCTTCTTCTTGCCAGCGCTCTTTTTGGCTTTTACAAGGGGAAATCTTTCTGTTCTAATCTCTTTCCATGAAAAGAGCGCGCCGTCCAATCGGTTATGACGCCCCAGTAGCATCCGGTAGGAACGGGCAACTGAGTTTATAAGTTACGTTGGAGTTGGTAGTTATAAATTCAAAGCAGTGTGAGCGATGTTGAGAAATGATTTTTGATTTGGGGTGTGGATGAAT
>Ga0181517_10002373_pt1 | contig 19310 bp, 19 predicted proteins | sample PEATcosm2014_Bin_31_FD_119748 | JGI IMG/M metagenome (GOLD analysis project Ga0181517, IMG submission 119748) | Peatland microbial communities from MTU Mesocosm Facility, Houghton, MI, USA - PEATcosm2014_Bin01_30_metaG | ecosystem: Environmental > Terrestrial > Soil > Wetlands > Peat | place... | reverse complement strand
TTCGAGCCGTTGCTGCGGCCACGAACATTTCTGTCAGCCGGTCTTGTTTATATCTGCTTATCTTGTAATGACTTTTATTCATCTAGGTGTCTATTATACACCCATTACCTAGGTCAGCCCCAAAAGAACATCCGGCTTCTTCTCTTTTATCTTTAGAAGCGTGATACGAAAATCCTTCTCTCCCTGGTTGAATCGGGTTACGTCCACCCATTCCAGCTTCGAGTGTGTTTTTACTTCTTCCAGCGCCTTAAGCGCCATCTCGCCACCGGCATTTCGGTGTACCATCAGGGCAATCTTCTTATACCCGAGAGCTTCAGCGTGATGCGTCCAATATTGCGCTATCGGCAACATGGGCGTCACGTGAATAAAGTTGTATCTGGCATCGGCCATCTCTTCCTTGAAGTTGTACATCAGGTGAACCTTGTGTTTCTGTGCGGCATAAGGGGCCACTACAGACCCCGGACCTGTAAAGAAGGTAACCAGCACATCGACATTTTCCAGGTCTACCAGCCGATGGGCGGCCAAAAGCGTCTGCCTGGGAATAAGCTGATCATCCTCAAAGATCACTTTGTAATTGAATCGACTGTCTTTCGGAAAGTGATCCACCTTATACTGTATCAGCTCACGAATGGGCTGGCCCAAATGATCATTGTCACCTGACAGGGGCAAGATGACGCCGATCTTTACAGTCGGCTTTTCCATAGGGGTAGCTTCCACAACCAGGCTACCACAGAATATCAGTACGCTTCCCAGTAATATTTTGATCAGCCTTGTCATTTTTATAAATCTATCTCAGCGCCTTTGCCACTCCGCTTATGGCCGATTCCATGGCGGCTGGCGCGTTCAGGTTAAATTCCAGCATCCGGTAGACTCTCTCCACCGCCTCAAGAGCTTCCTTTAGGCGATAGCCGTGACAGGGTCTACGCTTGAAAGCCTCCAACGCCGCCTCCTCCAGGCAAGCGAAAAGGTTCTTCTGCGCCATCTTGGCGCGTGAGGCTATAAGCGCCTCCTCCACCTCCGGCTCAATATTCTCCAACTTGGGCAGGCTCTCCGCGTCATCCTCTTTGGCCGATAGAAGCGCATGGGCTCCCCCGATAAGCGCGTAGACTTTCAACAGGTCATCCCCCTCCCCGCGCAGAAGGGCCTCCACAAACATTTTCTTCCACTCTTCCAGCGCGGCATCTTTTGCTGTGGGCTTCTGACTGAAACGAAAGCGCATGGAACGGCTGACCAGAGTCGGCAGAACCGCCTGCGGCGCGGAAGTAGTCATGATGATGTAGGAGTTTTCCGGAGGCTCCTCCAGTATCTTCAGGAACAAATTCGCCGCCGAGGATTGCAGACGTTCGGCCTGGCTGATATGGGCGACTTTGACACCTGTGAGGCTGCTTTTCTGAAGGAACTCCCGCAGACCCCGCATCGGCTCGACGCCTATCTGGCGCTGCTTGTTCATCGGGTCAACGCGCATATAGTCGGCGTGGCTTTTGACAGCAGCACCGACAGACTCCCACCCCCTACCCCCGCCCTCAGGGCGGGGGTTATTATTGGGGGCTTCACCCCCATACCCCCCATTTGGCCCACCCATGCCATTGTGGGTGACAGCCATTAGAAGCGCCGAGGCCACGGCTATGGCGGCCTCATCCGCAACGCGCGAGTCGTCCGAAACGAAAAGCAGCCCGTGACCAAGCCTTTGGTGCGCAAGGGAGCGCTCCAACGCAGCCGTCGCGGAGTTGCTATTGATGGACTGCGGCCAAACGGGGTTCGACATATTTCCAGATTTTCCTGGCTATAATCTGCGGGTCCGAGGGACTTCCGTCAACCACAACGATGCGTTGCGGCTCCTTTTCGGCCAACTCCAGATAGGATTTGCGGATTGTTTCAAAAAATGGCTCGCCCGCGTCCTCTATGCGATCGCGTTCCAGTTCGCCCCTGCCGCCCTCCAGTTTTATGTCCAGGGCCAGCTGTTCCGCCAAGGGACGTTTTCCGACCCTGGCAAACCCGACATCAACGGGAACGTCCAACACAAAGGTCAGATCGGGACTGCGGCCAGCCGTCGCGAAGGAATTGAGCCATTTCACGCGATCAACGCCCAGCCCCCTGCCTATCCCCTGATAAATGACCGAAGAATCTATAAAGCGGTCGCAGATAATCACGGCTCCACGTTCCAGGGCGGGCTCTATGCGTTCAAAATAATTTTGCGCGCGGGCTGCTATAAAAAGCAGGAGTTCCGTTTCGTTTCTCATGTTCTTGCCCGCAATATCGTGCTTTAAAAGGAAACGAATCCGCTCGCCCACCTCGGTGCCTCCGGGTTCCCGCGTCAGAACAACCTCACGTCCCGCCGCTTCCAGTCTCTCCTTGAGGAGCCTTACCTGCGTGCCCTTCCCCACGCCTTCGCCGCCCTCAAAGCTGATCAGTAACCCCGACATGGGGACAGTCTACCAACCCTTTTTGATGAGGGCAAGAGCGTCCTTGAAAGAGGGGCTTTTTCCGGTGCGGACATAGCAGCCCGAAAAGGCCACCCCCAGAGTAATCGCCTCTTCGGGAGTGCCCCCCAGCGAAAGCCCCAGGGTCATCCCCGCGTTAAAGTGATCCCCCGCGCCCGTTGTGATAAGAGGCTTGGGCGTATAGGGGCCGTGGATCGCGGACTCTCCGGCTTTTGACGAGATCACGGCCCGTTCGTTGAGGTGCACCGCGACAGCAAAAATCCCAAGCTTCCCGCGGATCCTGCGGGCCGCCGAAAGAACATCCGGCTGTTTGCAAAGCCCCAATGCCTCGCAGACCTCCCGCGACTCTTTCAGGTTCACCCCCAGAACAGCCTTTCCAAATCGCTCAAACTTTCCAATCAAAACAAGCGCCTCCCTGATATCCCTGTCCGAGCGTTTCTCCGGATCAGCCAGATCAAAGAAGAAGATTCTCTCTCCCTTGAGGCCGGGCAGCACCTGCGTTTGCAATTTCTTAAAGATCTCGGTCATGCCGGGAATCATCGTCCAGTTGACCAGACCCACCAATTTCGCTTTTTGCAGTTCTCTGCGAAGTCCCGTCATTCCGCCGCAGGTATTGACCACATTGGCGAAGGTGATCTCCTCGTGGTTGGCCGTCGCGCACAGCATCACCTTGCCGTCATCGAATTCCAGGGCGCTTGTCCGGGTCGGCTCACCCAGGCTCTTGAGCACGGCCTTCTTTTGAAGAGGCGCAAAAACGGAATGGACCTCCGGCCTGCCCATGTCGGCCACCAGCGTCGTCTTCGCACCCGCGGCGGCAAGGGCCCCGGCCATGATCGCGGAGTTGCCGCCGATCTTCTCCTGCCTCACAAAAGCCTCCAGATTGGTGCTTTTGCCGGAAGCGGCCAGAACCCTTTTGCCAAAGGACGCGATTGTCGGGAGGCGTTTATAGGACGAGCCAAGACCCGAACGGATATCGACCACGTCGATAATCGAGTCCACCGTGCCGTCAAAGCCGACGAAAGCGGTGATCTCCTTTATGGCCGGGCCTTTGAGACGCAATCCTTCCGCTAGTTTATTGAAGTTCACGCCCTTGATTACGGCGCTTTCGGGGAAGATTGTCGAGATTTTTGAGGGCTTAACTCAGCGCGCTGTCAGACCCTGCCATATATCCTTGGCGTTTTGAAGAGGATGCGCGCTCCCATCTTTTATGCTGCTGTAAAGGAACAACCCCGCTACTCCAATAGCCCCAAGCACAACCAAAATACGATAGGCGCGTCTCTTCGGAGGCCATCCAGGGATACATATTGGCCATTTCAGGAATCTCGAAAGCCTATCTTCTGCCATACAAGCGCGATTGTTGCCTTCTTACGGACAGAGTCAAGGGTTTTTAATTGGGGCTGACATACCGCGTGTGTCACAATACATTTATCCACGTCACTCCGCCAATTACTCCTCAATTAAGATAAATCCATGATCCTTACCGTCAAAGTCTCTCCGGGGTCGAAGAAAACAGCCATCAGGCGTTTTGAGAATGATATTCTGTACGTCTGCGTCACAGCCCCTCCGGAAAAAGGCCGTGCCAATGAGGAGGTCATCGGGCTTTTGGCGGAAAGATTGAACCTGAAGAAAAATCAGATCGAAATCCTCAGCGGCGCAACGGGTAAACTCAAACGTATCAAGCTGCCGGATGGAACTATCATTCTCCCCATCGCCACCAAATAAATTTGATGGCTAACATATGGCTGTCCCTTTGTCATCTCGCTTTGACTCGACTGCTTCGGGACGAGAACGACATACCTAATGACAGAGGCTACCTCTTTTGTGCCGGAGGCACAGCCATATATTAGCCATTGATTTCAATCGGTGGGGAACGAACCCGGAATTAAACCGCATTGGGGAAATCATCGCGCGAAAAATGCCAGCGAAAAACCACTACTTGGCGGCCGCTTCTTTGACACTCACCCTGCGGTGCGAGCTGTCCCACTTCACGGTGCCGTCTTTGAGCGCGTAGAGCGTGAAGTCCTTGCCCAGTCCGACATGGGCGCCCGGATGATACTTGGTACCGCGCTGTCTGATGATGATGCCGCCCGCCAGAATCTTTTGGCCATCGTGCACCTTGATGCCAAGACGCTTGCTATTGGAGTCGCGCCCGTTACAACTTGTACCCTGTCCTTTTTTATGTGCCATTGTGAGAGTTTGTTAAAGTGTTTATTGCGTCCCAAATCCTTACGCGTTGATCGCGTCGATTTTGATGACCGAAAGCTCCTGACGGTGTCCCTGCTTGCGGCGGTACCCGTGGCGGCGCTTGAATTTGATGATGGTGACCTTTTCCCCGCGTTTGTTCTCGAGGATCGAGGCGATGACGCTCGCGCCCTTGACGGTCGGATTGCCAAACTTCATCGCGGCGCCTTCGCCCGCGGCCAGCACCTGGTCCAGGGTAACCTTGTCCCCCGCCTTGGTATTGGGATAACGGTTGACAAAAATGATATCGCCCACCTGAACGGTGAACTGACGGCCCTGGGTCTGGATGATCGCTTTCATTGGAGGAGTCAGCGTACCACATTCGCAAAGCAAACGCAAGCGGTATTTGAGGGGGGCGCAAACCAGCCCCCGGTCGCCGCTCCCCTATCGCGGTTCGGATTTTCTGATCCACAGGGTCCGCGGCTGTCTGGCAACTTCCCCCAGCCTGCTTTTCAGGGTGGAAAGCTCCTTCGGGCCAAGCATATAGCCCGACTCTCCGGCCCGACCCGCCAGGAGCGAGAGCAGGCGCGGATCCTGGGAAAGAACCCCGGCCAGATCCCTGTCGTAAACCCACAGCTGGGTAGCCCTGTTCTGAAAATAAATCCTGTGGATGGCAGAAGGCGGGCCATAGATGGCAAGAATATTGTACACGTCGACGTTCTGCGTGATGATATAGTTGTACTCGCGGCGCGGAGGCGGCAGGTATGGCAGTCCCAGCCAGGCAAGACTTGTCAACTTGGTCATCAGGTTGCCGTCCCCCTCAAGATCCGCCAGGAAAATATTATGTCTCGAGTGATAGGTAAGATTGACGGATCTTTGATAGTACGCCAGGCCAGACTTGAGTCCCCACGCTGCGTGCAATTCGTCAAACAACCTGGCGTCCAAAGGACGGGCAATCTCCCGCCATGGCGTCTGGAAAGGCGCCATCGACAATATCATGCACGCGGCCCCAAACGCGGCAAGCGGCAGCATCTTCGGCTGGAATCTCCTCCAAAGCAGAAAAATAAGAACAGCGAATGGAAGAAAGAACGTGAGGGGAAAATAACGGGTATTCTCGACGGCCGCGAACCTTCCCGTCAGGACACTGCCAACAACAGGAAGAGTGAACACCAGAAGCGCCGCCACCCACCACGCGAGGGTGCCGCGCGCGCGTCTCCATTGGTAAAATCCCCAGCCGAGGACAAAGACAGCAAGGGCCCACCACGGCAGAACCCGCATATCCGTGAATGTCCCAACAAAGCTGGAGACCGCCTTCCAGAAATACTGGTTCAGGACAATATTTTGATGGATGTACTCCAACAGGGAGAGGGGCACCAGTTTGTCGGCGCACCAACTCCCCAGCATGGCAACGCCAAATATGCCTGCCGCAACCGCCAGTCTGGTCGCCGCGGAACGCCTGGAAAAAAGCGCGGCGAGCGCGGCCGGGGCAACAAAGGTCGGAAAACAGAGCGGCTCGCAGAAACCTGCCGACAGGGCGCCAGCCATCAGCCACGCGGAGGTAATTGGGGAGGGTCGCGACAGCCAATTCGCCCAAGCCAGCCAGGCCAGCATCGACACAAAGACAGTCCCGCCGTGCCAGGAGGGAAGCAGCAGCCCCTGTAAGATTCCATCCGGCAGGAACCCCGGCAGGGTGAAGAGCGCGAGGGTAAGCAGCGAGGGAGTAACCGCCTTCGCAAAAGAGATTCCCGATATTCTGCCGACTATCGCGGCAAATACCGCGCAGAGGGAGAACGCGTACAGGCAGCTCAGGGCAAGGAAGGCGGCCAGGCCGTTTCCCAGCAGTGCCCCAAGCGGAAGAAACAGGAGCAGATCAGGGAAAATATAACGCGACGGAGGCAGGCACCAATAGAACCAATGGCAGGTTCCCCCGGCGATATCCCTGTAAAGATTGGGGAGCAGGAGAAACTCCGCCACGCGGATATTGACGGCAAAGAGATGATACAGATTGCAGAGAATCAGCGCCGCGAAGGAAAGGCAGGCAACAAGCCGGAGCATCACCCAAAGCTAAGAAGAGACGCGTTATTGAGCAAGGCAATTTGTAGCGCGCCAGTCCCTACAGCTCACAATTTCTGCGGATCTCCTCCAGCGCCTCCTCATGCGTCATGGGGCGTTTCTCGGCGCGGGATTGCCGCAGGTTCTCGTCCCGCCAGCCCTGATTCATCAGCCAGCTGGCCGGGTAAGGGATATAGCGCTCCGGGATCTTCTCCTGCCTGACGCGCTCCGCGAAACTTCCGGCGGCGGATATCAGATCGGAGGCTTCGGCGCCCGCAACAAGAGCCTCACGAAAGGCCTGCCGTGCCCTGGGAAGTTGAGCGGGCTTGGGATAGGCGGTTATGAACTCATCAAACTGTTCAGGAGCGGCGGGCATTGACGCAGAGCGCGAAATCTGATTCCCATTGTTCCCCTCATTGTCCGGTGTATGATGAAAATCAGAGACGCTCACCGGATTGAACTTTTCTTTCTTTTTTTCGTTCTCACTATCATTCTCCCAGTCGTCTTGCCTAATTGCAGATTGTTGGACGCCAGCAAGTTGCATTTCATTTTTGATGCTTTGACCCTTGCATTCCCGGTCAATCCTCCCTTGCTCCATAGGGCAATCCTCCCCCGTCTTGGAGTGCAAGACTCCCTTGTCTGCCAGTGCAACCCCCTCGCGCAGAAGTTGTCTGAGAGTCTGGCCTCCCAGGGACTTCTGCTGTGTAACAAGCCCGATCCTTTCCAGATAAGCGCAACGCCTACTGATGTAGGTCGGGCTTCTCCCGATGAACTTCCCCAGATGCGCGTTGCTGGCGTAGCACCAGCCGGGCCGCAGGCTTTTCCGTGAAGCGCACAGGGCGGAGAGCTCCGCGAGGATGAGCCAGTCGGTGGCGTTGAGGCGGCTGTCGGCGATCCATTCGAGCCGGACGTTGAAGTGGGTGAAGGAGGATTTCTCCGAACAGGAGTCTTGGGTCATACGCCGGATATTTTATCAGAAAAACGGGACACCCCCCATCTGCCTGCTGTGATTTTTTGCTGACACCTCCCGTTTCCAGAGCATACTGTCGAATGGGCGCGTTGCCGGAATTCCATCATGAAAACTCTTCCAGCACAATTTGAGGGAGCCAAGATACGCCGGGCATACGACGAGAAGACCGAAAAGTGGTATTTCTCGGTCGTCGACATCATCCAGGTGCTCACGCAGCAGTCTGATTATCTGACCGCAAGAAAATACTGGAACAAGCTCAAAGAACGACTAAAAAAGGAAGAAAGTGAAGTGGTGACAAATTGTCACCGGTTGAAACTTATAGCTCAAGACGGCAAGCTGCGTATTACAGATGTGGCTGACGTGGAGACTCTTCTACGCCTTGTTCAAAGCATCCCAAGCCCCAAAGCCGAACCGATCAAACTATGGCTGGCCAAGACCGGCTACGAGCGGATGCCAACCCCCAATACCCCTTCCAGATCCGTTGGCGAGAGGTTCCAGCCGAGGATCTTCCATTGGCCCTGGGCGTACTCCAGTACTCCGCTATGACCTGTCTTCATCTTGAAGTCGCGGACGCAGACGCGCCGCTCCCACTCTCCCGGAACGAGTTTGAGGAAATACCGCAGCACCCCGTTGCTTGAAACCAGAATACCGTCCCCCACCCCCTTCGCGACGAGTTCCCCAGCCAATCTCGCGACCTGTGCGCTCATCGCCTCCGGCCCCGGCGTCCAGGGAGAGATCTCCGGCCAGGCCGATTCCTTCTCCCACTTTTCGAGCGCTTCCTTCGCGCGCGGCTCTTTGGCGATAATCTCCTCTGTCGAGAGCCCGCCCCAATTACCGTAGTCAATCTCGTTGAGGTCCGTCCTGACTTCCGGCTCTTTGGATACTCCCATCTGCTTGACGAGAAGTCTGGCGTATTCTCTGGTGCGCTTCAACTGGCTGCAGAAAAGCCTCTCCATTTTGAAGCCCACCTTTTTCAGACTCTCTCCCAGCGCCAGCGCCTGCGCGACGCCGCCCTGCACCAAAGGCAAATCCTCGCCATTGCCAACCCAAACGACTTTTGCGCCCGGGTCAAAAGTGTTTCCATGACGCGCCAGAATAAGCCTCATATCAGCTCCCCCTCCTTCTCGATGATCTTCTCGGCTATGACAACGTCTTCGGGGGCGTCCACAGAGGCGTGCGTGCGGCCCTTGTAATCGACCACCACCACGCGGATCGGCATTCCGTTCTCCAGGGCGCGGAGCTGTTCGAGTTTTTCGGAAGACTCCAGCGGGCCCTGTTTAAAGGTCAGATAGCGCTCCAGCGCCTCGCGGCGGTAGCCGTACATCCCAATATGCCGGTAGACGGGGAGAGCGCCCTCTTTGGCGTCGCGCACAAAGGGAATGATGCGTTTGGAAAAGTAGAGCGCGTTCATACGATTGTCAAAGACGACTGTCGTACCGCTGGCGGGACTTGTTTTTTTCGATTCCTCAAAAGCCGCGTACTGCTCTTTGGAAAGTTTGACTGCCGGAGTAATCATCTGGCAATTTTTGTCGCTGCCTAGTACGTCCACCATCGCCTGTAGCACCCAGGGCGGGGTTAGAAGGGCATCCCCTTGAAAGTTCAGTATGGCATCCGGCTTGGGTATTATCTGCTCCATCGCCCTGTAGACGCGCTCTGTGCCGTTCTTGCATTCAACGGGCGTCATGAGAGCCTTCGCGCCCATCTTACGCGCGAACTCCTCAATGCGTTTGTCATCGGTAGCTATATAGACCTCCTGTACGCCCTTCACCGACTTGGCTATCCGCCAGACGCGTTCCAACATGGCCGTCCCCTTGACAAGAGCCAGGGGTTTGCCGGGGAAGCGCGTGGACTCGTATCTGGAAGGGATAACGATGACGGTATTCATTTCCCGGACATCCTATTATTGAGGCAAAAGGCTTGTCAATAGCCCCGAGAGTCCCTAAGTTTCATCATCTATGACGCAAACCTCCTCCTGGCAACCCAAGCCCCTCTTCGTACTAGCCGGGCCCTGCGTGATCGAAAGCCAGGAGCTCTGTCTGGAGGTGGCCTCTTTCATGAAGGGAGTCTGCGCGAAGCTGGGGCTCGAGTATATTTTCAAGGCCTCTTTTGACAAGGCCAACCGTTCCAGCAATTCCAGCTTTCGCGGTCCGGGACTGGAGAAGGGACTGGCTATCTTGGCGAAGGTCAAGGAAGAGCTGGGCCTGCGAGTTTTGACGGACGTTCACGAGTCCCAGCAGGCCGAGGCCATCGGCAGGGTAGTCGACATCATCCAGATCCCGGCCTTTCTGGCGCGTCAGACCGACCTGCTGCAGGCGGCTGGACGCACAGGAAAGTGCGTGAACATCAAAAAAGGCCAGTTTATGAGTCCCGCCGAGATGGAGAATGCCATCGCCAAGGTCGCCTCCACCGGCAACAAGAACATCCTGCTCACCGAACGGGGAACCTTCTTTGGCTACGGGGCGCTGGTCAATGATTTTACGGGGCTGGCCGTGATGAAAAAGCTGGGGTCGTTCGTCGTTTTTGACGCCACGCACTCCACCCAGCGCCCGGCTGGACTGGGGAACGCCTCGGGCGGCAATCCGGAGTACGCGCCTCTGCTGGCGCGCGCGGCAGTCGCCGCCGGAGTGGATGGGCTCTTCATCGAGTGCCATCCCAATCCCAAAGAGGCCAAAAGCGACGCGGCCACGATGCTCTCGCTCACCCAGGCGGAGAAGCTCCTCACCGAATGCGCGGCCTTCAGGAAAACGTATTTGGGGACGCTTTAGACAACTCTCGCCGAGGGTGTCAAGAACGTACCTTGCCTTATCAGAACCTCTTCCCGCGCCATTGCCGGATTCTCGCCCTCCCACTCTTTCAGCCTTCGCAGGTATTTTGCACGGCGACCTCTTATTCCCAGATCTTTGGAGAGAGCCGCATGGACTTGTTTTTGGGGCTCATTCAATAGATTACCGACGATATGCCTCCTGGCCGCATGGTAATAATAACGCAACATACTGCTGACCCTCTTGTCGGGCGTTTCTCTCTCTTGGAATGTCCTACACGAGCTCCAGTCAAGCGCTGCTTCGAGAATCGCCATGGCATCTTGGCTGCCAGGAGCACTGTTGGCGTCAGAATAGGGTGCCAGGGAGGCCAGAACGCGTGTCAGAGCGAATTTTTGTTCCATAACCGACAGATAATACATACCTAATTGAGTTGTCAAGCTTGTGACCCGTGCCTGCCTGCGGGGTTCTTCATTGACTCTTGCCGCCTTTGCTCTTAGGATTAGGTACTATGGAATCTGCCCAGATTGACTCACTCATCAAGACCACCCTAAAAGTAGGCACCTATTGCATTCACCGTGCGTGGGGGGTGGGGCTCATCAAGAGCTTTGACGAGAAGACCGGGAAATTGACTATCCATTTTGAGAACGACAAGAGTTCGCACCAGATGGACCCGGCTTTTGTGATGAGCAAACTGGAAATTCTCCCCGATGCCCATATCATCGTGCGACACCGCAGGAATCCCGCCGAGATCCAAAGCCTTATCGACAGCAACCCCGCCGAGATATTCTCGATCATCCTCTCTGTCATCCCCAGCCACACCCTCAGCGCCTCCGAAACGGAGCTGGTCTTGGAGCGTCTGATGGGACCCTCCTACAAGAAATGGCTCTCCAGCGCCAAAAAGAAGCTCGCCAAAGACTCCCAGGTGGTCTTCCCGGAAAAGAAAACCGACCCCTACAAACTGCGCGAGGCCCCGGTGGCCGCAGATGACGAGATCCTGGTGGCCTTTTACAAGACCAAGAACGTCAAAAAGAAGATGGAGCTTTCCGCGGAGTTGCTTTCGCACGCCCCCCTTCCCCAAGAGGTCACCTCCAAGCTCCCGACGCTTGTCGAGGAACTCTCCACTGCCATTTCGGAATCAAAAGTCCTTACGGCAGGCGAAAGACTGCAGGGCGCCTGGATACGCGACGATCTCTCCAAGACCGCGGGCGTGGACTCAGGCAAATTTCAGCCGACCCCGGAGAGCCTTGTCAAAGACGCTTCCGACCTGCAGGAACTCTCCGAACAGCTCCCCGCGGAGTACTTGCGCAGGATGCTCGATCTGATCTTCGCGACCTATCCCGCCGAGTGGCAGAAAATCGCTTTTGATCTGCTGAAAAACTCCTCCGGCAAAGCCACCGCCGAGTGCGTCGGCTTTCTGATGGATCGCGATTGCGCGCAGCAGCTTTCCGAGACCCTCAGCCGCTGGCTTCTGGAGCAATCCCTCAAGGCTCCCATCCTGCAATGGATCATCAAGAACCGCACACAGAGGCGTTTCTCGACCATGCTCAGCCGCCTGATCAGCCCACAGCTGATGAGCGCCGTCTTCTACGCGATCGACCACGAGGCCATCCAAAACGCCTCCAGCAAGAGGATAGCCCTGGTGGAGCTTCTCTCCGAAGACAAGGAGCTTATTCCCGAGCTGCTGGCAACCGCCACACCGGAAGTGGCCCGCGACCTGGCGCACACCATGATGATGAGCCAGGGCTTTGAGACTCTCACCAAGAGGAGCCTGATCGCGCGCTTCATCAAACAGTTTCCCGAGATCCAGTCGCTTATTTCCAGCGAAGACCAGTCCTCCACCTCCGACAATCTGGTGGTCTCCTGGGAGAGCCTGGAGAAACGCAAGGCGGAATATCAGCTTTTGGTCACCAAGAAGATCCCGGAAAACAAGGAGGCCATCGCGGTGGCCCGGGAGATGGGGGATTTGAGCGAGAACTCCGAATACAAGATGGCCCGCCAGGACAACGACACGCTGATGGCTCTCAAGGCCCAGATGGAACGGGAACTGCGCCTGGCCCGCGGCACGGACTTTGGGGACGCCTCCACGACGCAGGCCGGCATCGGCTCGGTGGTGGAGCTGCAGGGCTCATCCGGGAAAACCACCTATACGATACTAGGGGCCTGGGACGGCAATCCAGAGAAGCGTATTCTTTCATATCTGACGCCCATGGCGCAGGCGCTCATCGGCAAAAAGATCGACGAGAAGGTCTCAGTCGGAGGCTCAGACTATACGATTGCGGGCCTCAAGCGCTGGGTGGACGGGAAATAGAGCACCATTCGCCTGATGCCCAGTATTGAAATACTGGGCTACCCCCGACTGTATCGGGGTTGCAGTCGCTACCGTCCCGCTACGCAGGACTAACGCGACGCTTTGTCTTTTGGAAAGAATTATGGCTTTAGGTAATCCCAATGCGCCACGTTAGCCCCGCCTGTCAAAGGCGAGGCGGTAGTGTCGCCACCGAGCAGCAGCGAGGTTAGCCCATGATTTCAATCATGGGTAACGAGCACTGGTGGCATTGGACTGCAATGAAAACTTACCCCCTCCTCCTTTCGCCTCGACTACTCTCCTCCACTAAAGTTATCCTTCTGCTTATGCCCGCCACTCTCCCACAGCAGATCGACTCCACCGTGGCCGTCTTTGAAGCCCTAAAGGGACAGCAGGCGACAATTGAGCGTGCCAGCAGGATGATCTGCGATACGCTTGAGTCCGGACGCAAACTTCTTATTTGCGGCAATGGCGGGAGCGCCGCTGAAGCCGGGCACTTCGCCACCGAACTGGTGGGGAGATACTGCAGGAATCGCCAGAGTCTACCCGCCATAAACTTAAGCGCCGATGGATCGCTCCTGAGCTGCATCGGGAACGACTACGGTTTCGACAAGATTTTCTCCCGCCAGGTGGAAGGCCTGGGGCAACCCGGGGATCTCTTTGTGGGCATCACCTCAAGCGGCAACTCCGCCAACGTTATGGAAGCGCTGGCCACGGCAAAAAAGATGCGGCTTCAAACTCTCGTGCTTCTGGGCAAGGGCGGTGGCAAGGCCAAGGGACTGGCCGACTACGAGATCATCCCCGCAGGAGATTCGGGCCGCTCCGCGCAGGAGGCGCATCTCTTTCTTATCCACTACTTCTGCGAAATCATTGACGCAGAGTTTTGCAAATGAGGGGCTCACGGAAAATACTCAAGGACATCCGCGCGCTTTTAAGGATGCATAAAAACGGTCTCCTGGGCGGTCAAACCATGCCGGAAGACGCACGCCCCAAACTTCCCAAGGGCAGTAAAGCGCTCGTCCACTACCTGACCTTCCCGATGGCCTTGAACTATCAGAGGAACTCTTACGCGCTCTGGAAAGCCGCTACCGCCGCCTATAACGATCCCGACACGGGCGACATTTTCAACCCGGAAGCCGCCGCCGCGATGCCTCTTGCGGAACTGCGCCGGAAGCTTCTCAAGCATCGCGTGGGACTGCAACCCGTAAAACACACCTCCACGTGGAAAACTCTCGCGCAGAGCGCCTGCGAACTCTTCGATGGAGATTTCCGTACGCTCTTTCTTGAAAATGGATTATCGGCGGCCAATATTCTGCGTTTCATACAGATCACCCATAAGAAGCGATTCCCTTATCTTAGCGGCGTCAAAATAGCCAACTACTGGCTGTATGTGATCCACACTTACACCGACTTCCGCCTCAAAGACCCGCACAACCTGAGCATCGCGCCAGACACCCATGTTCTGCAGGCGAGCTTCCGGCTTGGACTGACCGATCACGCCGTGACTCCCCGCGGGGAAACAGCCCAAAAATGGCTGGAGCTTCTTGATGGCACCGGACTGACTCCCATTGATGTTCACACTCCCTTGTGGCTCTGGAGCCGGAGCGGCTTTATTCCGATTATAAATTCCTAGTGTGTGTTCCCGCTTGCCCTCTTTGTAAAAATTCTCTACCACTTGAGGTAACTTTTTGTCCCCATGTACATTATCCAGGTAGCCAGCGAAATGACCCCCGTCGCCAAGGTGGGCGGGCTGGCCGATGTGGTCTACGGGCTCACCCGGGAGCTGGAACGGCAGGGTCACGCCGTGGAGGTGATCCTCCCCAAGTACGACTGCATGAAATACAACCTGATAGCCGATCTGCAGTGCATCTACAACGACCTCTGGGTGCCGTGGTTCGGTGGGACCGTACACTGCAGCGTCTTCTCCGGACAGGTCTATCACGTCAAATGCCTTTTCATCGATCCGCACGGCAACGATCATTTCTTCACGCGCGGGCATTTCTACGGAAACGGCAATGAATACTTCCGCTGGGCTTTCTTCGCCCGCGCCGCGCTGGAGTTCATGCTCAAGACCAACCGCCGGCCGGACATTATCCACTGTCACGACTGGCAGACGGGGCTGCTGCCTGTGATGCTCTATGAAATCTACGCGCACATCGGCATGGGAAACCAGCGCGTCTGCTACACCATCCATAATTTCAAGCACCAGGGTCCCGGACCGGCCGACGTGCTGCACGCCTGCGGGCTGGGACGCCCGGAATACTTCTACAGCCCGGAAAGGCTTCAGGATCAAGTCAAGCCGAAGGACATCAACTTCATGAAAGGCGGCATCGTGTACAGCAACTACTGCAACACCGTCTCGCCGCACCACGCGTGGGAGGCCCAGAATACCGGCTTTGGCTTTGGACTTCAGGGGGTTCTGCAGCATCACCACCGGAAATTCGGCGGGATATTGAACGGACTGGACTATGAACAATGGAATCCCGCCGGGGATCTGGCCTTGCCCTTCAAGTACGGCGCCGAGAACTTCGACGACAAGTTCAAGAACAAGAAGGCGCTGCGCGAGCGCTTCGGGCTGCGCGACGATTTCAAGCCCCTCTTCGGCTATGTGGGACGCCTTGACGACCAAAAAGGACTGGGACTTGTCAAGCACGCCCTCTACTGGGCGATCCGAAACAACTGCCAGTTTGTGCTTTTGGGAACGGGCGCGCACCACGTGAATCAGGATTTCTGGCGAATTCAGCGGGAGCTCAACGGCAACCCCGACTGCCATCTGGAGATAGGCTTCAGCGAGGAGCTGGCGCGCCTTCTCTACGCGGGCTGCGATTACATGGTCGTCCCCTCTGTCTTTGAACCCTGTGGGCTCACCCAGATGATCGCCCTGCGGTACGGGACGCCCCCCATCGTGCGCTACACGGGAGGACTGGCCGATACCGTGTTCGACTGGGATCATGACGGGCGTCCGCGCGAGGAACGCAACGGGTTCATCTTCCATCACGAGGATGCCGCCGCGCTGGAATCGGCCATGCGCCGCGCCAACGGACTTTTCTACTCGCCGGACAACTACTACAGGCAACTGGGGCTTCAGGGAATGAAATGCGATTTCTCCTGGAAGAGCTCAGCCGGGCACTACATCAACGCGTATGAGTTTGTCCGGCACAAGTAGATGGCGGACTTTTGCCTCAGATTAGTCCTTCTCTGGCGTTGAAATAACTGATAAGTTTGAACCATCCGATATGCAAATGTTCTGCAACCTGCCCGGAGGATTCTTTTTTATAACCCTGCTGCGAACACTGGCATGGGTAACCATCTTTGGCGTGGCCGGACAGGCATTCATGCGCGCGACTAAGACGCTCTCTGCCAACGAGCATTATGCCCCCGCCGTGGGAATGGCTATTTTCATCCTGGTTTCTGTTATTTTTGGGTGGACAAGTGGCATTCGGCAATGGAACGCTCTGCCGGTAACTCTGATAATCATATGCATTTCTGTGTTCCTGGGGAAGGATTGGATAATTCTTACGAAACAACTTGGCTTCCTTCTTATATGTGCAATTCCGATAGCCATTGTTAACCTGGCCGTTCTTGGAATCTTTGGCGACTACAACACTGGCAACGATACTTTTACCTACCTGGTGCATGGACAATGGCTGCAATCCCATTCGTTTGGAGAAATGCCAGCGGACATCGAACATCATCCCGCCTTCTCTCAAATTACCATATACCAGCGCCTGGGCTGGCGTATGGGTATGTCGTTTCTTCTGGGGTGGGTGCAGGCTGCCGGCAGCATGGAATGGTCTTATGAGACTTACCCGGTTCTGGCCACAACCGCGCTTATCGCCGGGGCCCTGGCCATCGGAGGATTATCCAGCAGATTGTCACAATCTGGAACTCTGTTTTGCGGAGTGTGGACAGTCGTCGCGGGGATTGTTGCTGGCGGATTCAACTATGGAGCAGTCCGCGGGTTTCTTCCTCAAATGGGAGCCCTCACACTTTTGACAGTACTGCTAGGGACCTTGTCGGGGCTTGAGTATGGAAAAACTCCGGGAGTCAGGGTTCTGCTTCTGCCTGTACTGATACTTGGGGCGCTGGGGTACGCCTACAGCGAAATTATTCCCTTTGTGGGATTGACTCTCGTTATTTTTTTCTTGCTGGAGGCATATCGTTTGAGAAGCTGCTCCCCGCTCGTTGCGGCCACTATTTTGATGACCGGAACTCTGGTTGCATGGAACTTTGAAATCGCCAGAATGGCACAGGCCATATGTTCGCAATCAAAAGCCGTTGTCGGATGGCCGATAAACTGGTCTTCTTTTGAATTTTTCTGCCACAGTTGCGGCATTCTTGCGGCGGATGGCCGCTGGGTGTTTCCAAACTCACTTGGGATTTTGGCCGGGATCCTGGCTGGAGCACTTTTATGTACAACTCTGATAAAGATACGCGAAAGGTTCCCTTTTATCATATATGCCGGGCTCCTGGTTGTTGCGTTTGTTTATTTCCGTCTGGCAGCCGCCAATCCCTGGAGTATAGGATATGGCCAAAGCTGGAGCCAATTCAAATTGGCCAATTGGATCAGTCCCGCCGTGCTGGTTCTTCTTGGAATCGGCATGGCTGGATTATTTAAAACCCGCAGAGTCTTGTGCGTGAGTGTCATGGCCTTATGGGTGCTGTCTGGGGCCTACGGGCAGATTGAACTGGCCAGTAAAAGTATGCCCACCATTTGCAAGGAATTGCACAGGCCCTATCATCCGCTGAAGATATACGAGGAGCTTCTTGGCAATATCCACAGGGTTGGCAACGGTACGCTCTACATTCCCCCACACACATTCAGCGTCAAAAGACAGCAGCTTGGGAGTTATTTCCTGTACCAGATTCCCCTGGAAGCGGATTGGAGAAAAGACGATTATTTTGGCGGAGTATACTCCTTTGACAATCCTTCCAGTGATGCTAGGTGGCAAATTGTTCCCGGCAAGGGTCCGAATGCCAGTTTCTTGACGGTAGTCCGGCTCCCAGCGGCCACTAGCAAGTGAAGCTTCAGCGTCGAGAACCAATGTCTTTGCCTCTTTTCCATCTACCGCTCTGGAATCCGGGCTGTGCTGTCATACGAAAGCGCACGAGGAATCCAATAACATTGGTAGACCTCCCGGCAACTCTCCTTATCCGAGAAGATCAGTTTTCTGCCGATGGCGACGTGGGGCAATTTGGATAAGGCACGGACAGCCAAGCGGGACACCCTCAGACACTCCAAATACTCTCCGTACCGCGGGCTGCGTGGATTGAGATCTGCCTGCTCAAGCACAAAGACCGTGTCAGCGTCAGCCAAGTCTCTTTCCATGTATTCTGGACGGACTATCTTGTTAACGTATTTCCCCGATTGGTGCAAAAGCCCGCCGGGTATGTATACGGCTCCTTTCTCGTATACAAGGGCGCAGGAAATCGCCTGCCCAGACAACTGGCTATCACAGACCACCGCCCACTGGACGCTGTTTCCGGCTTTCACCTTGGCGGCGACCTGTTCAAGATCGCCGAGGGCAGACTCTATTTCAATTTTGGGACTTTCCGGAACGCCCCTCAAGCATTTCAGATAACTGCAGTATAGAGTATCCGCAGTCAATGCCAGAATGCATAAAGTTGAAATCCACAGTATTCCTGGCCGGAGAGGACAAGGGGTTTTGTAGAAGGTCAAAAAAAACAATAAAATGCCAAATAAGGAGGGGAATACAACGAAGGGATTGAGCCCGGCACCCTTGAGACACAGGAAACCCACAGGGACAATGCCCATCCATAGATACAGCCAATTGACTTTTGACCAACCGAATTTATCTCCTCTGTATAAATTCTCGATCCACCTGCCAAGTCCAAAACCAGCGCAGACAATAAGCGCGGATACTCCAATGCGCCCATACAGAAGGTTCACAAAATGCCTCCATGAGACAGTTAGCGGAAGCATTGCCCGGGCGTCTTTATTCCACACAAAGTAATAATAATAAAGGCTGTCCCAGTCATAAAAATAGAACCATCCGCACGTTCCCAGAAAGGATATCAGTAGAACAAAAAACTGCCTGACGTATTCCTTTTTATTTTGAGCCTTCAGGCAATCATAAAGTTCCACGGGCAGAAGCATAATGGTGACATAGACAATATTTATGCTCCTCCACAGGCAGCTGAAACCCAAAAACAGCCCAGCCAGGACAATCAAAGAAGTATGGTTCTGCTTTCTTTTCCACAGATAAAAGATCAGTCCATTACCCAAAACCACATAGGACATGAAATCCATTCCAAAATCAGGCCATCCTCGATTAAAGAAAAAAGTCCCGGTGTTAAGTATGAAGACAGAACAGATCAAAGAGCTCTCCCAACCGCCCAGGCACACCACCTTCCGAAGATAAAGGTAAAGCGAAAGTAAAAATGAGAGCACCCACGGGGCCTGCAGGGCGGGCCCCATCCAATAAGCTGGTTGTCGGATAAAAGATCCCATAATAGATCAGTATCATCCGGTTAGAAGCCATTGAGGGTTAGTTGGTTACAAAAGCTATTTTCTTTAAGTTGACACGATGTATTGGCAAGTAGTTCTTGTACAGGCAGTTGGTCAAAAGCGTGGGTTG
>Ga0181517_10002372_pt1 | contig 19312 bp, 13 predicted proteins | sample PEATcosm2014_Bin_31_FD_119748 | JGI IMG/M metagenome (GOLD analysis project Ga0181517, IMG submission 119748) | Peatland microbial communities from MTU Mesocosm Facility, Houghton, MI, USA - PEATcosm2014_Bin01_30_metaG | ecosystem: Environmental > Terrestrial > Soil > Wetlands > Peat | place... | reverse complement strand
GGGAGTCGAACCCGCGTCCGAAATCGCTGTCAGCCAGGAGAGTCCATGCTCAGTCCGGTTCCGATGAATTCGCGTCAAGCGCTCAGAACGGACAAGATGCGCATGAAGCTAGTCCGATGATCTCGCGTAAGACGACACGGACCGAGCCGTTTACGCCAGCCTGCTGAATGACGTCCGCTCGCGGCCCACAGGCAAAACCACGGAAGACGGCAGCTTAGTTAATTAAGCTGCAAGTGCCAGATTATCGTTGGCAACTTTTGTTTTGCAGGCGATTACGGGTGCCCACACCCCGGCATGCCTCCTAAGCCGCAATCGATCCCGTCGAAACCGTGACGCCCCCTTCGTTTCACGCCAGCTTCAAAAGTCCGTCACGGCGACTCCGGTTGCCCGCTTGATGACGAAAAACTGTCACCCGGAATACCGGTTGTCACCTCAACGGTCAAAATCGGCCGGAGAAGCAACTGCTGGGTGCGAGCCGGGCCAACTGGCTCGTGCTGCATATTTCCATTCTACGCTGATTCCGACTCGCGAGGAGAGCCACCGATCAGCCAACCGGCGGCGCTGGATCCCATCTACTCCTTGTCGAGGTCGATGCTCTCGTATTCGTGGCGAGCGATCGCGGCGCGGATCTGCGTTGGCGTCTTGCCGAGCCGCGTTTGCCGGTAAGCGAAGAACCCTTCCTTGGCGCACGTCGAACATTCAGTTCCGTGCAGCCCTTCGAAGCAGCTGCGAAGGCTTGTATGTCCCAATGCCCGATCGCATCGGCAGTTGCAGGGCAGCTGATAGACCACGCTGCTTACCCTTGCAACCTGCTCGTAAACGTGCACCTGCCAGGGATAGCGAAAATTCTCCCCCGTCAGCTTGGAGCCCGACAGAATTGGTGGCAGAGCACTGACTTTCAGTGGCGCCGAGGGATGATAGGAAGGGACATCGTCTGCGGGGTTTGACCACTGCGCGTAGCTCGCAGCCGTCAGGGCGAAGATTGTAATCCCCAGCAACCAACGGCTCTTAATCATGTACCTCATGAGACCTCTCTGGCTGCCATTTTACCCCGGATATTGGATGAAGCGGAGTGCTTCCATGCACGTCCTGTCAATCTCCGCTGCTGCATCAATTCTTCGCAGAACAAAAAAAAGGCGGCACGAACGGTCTAGCTGTTCGTGCCGGGAGGCCAGTGACGCAAACTACTTCCTACTGGAGGAAGACGGTGAAAACCGCCTCAACCAGTGGAATGAATACAGCATAGCATAGATTCAGAAGGATGCAAATACAAAAATCGAAATCCTTTTGAGCCCCGTCTGGGAATCAATCGCTTTTCACCGTTGTGCATCTAAGACTCAGCAATTCTTTCAGTTGCCAGCTAGAAAGTGTAGTCGTCAGGAGAACCCAAAAGGTATGGCAAGCAATTCAGAATCAGGTACTTCTGCATCGGAGTCAACGCCAAGTCTCCACCGTCCAGAATGGCTCAAGATAGGTATTGTCGCTGCAGCTTCAGTGCTTGCCGATGGCCTTGCAGCCGCGTGGTGGTACAGGAAAACGCTGAAGGCCATGCGCAAAACGGGAGAGATTAACCAAAATCCGTATTTTGGAATTTCTCCGGACGGCCCTGGAAAAGGCTAGCGACGAAACCTAGCCCGGGCAACACGGCGTTCAGGCCAGCTTGTCTGTTCGAACGGCCAAATCGAAGTCCTTCTCGGTCAGGCCTCCAGCGTCATGGGTTATCAGGCTCAAGCGTACCTGCTTGTATCGGATATCGATATCCGGATGGTGGCCCACTTCCTCCGCCAACGCCCCTACGCGGTTCACAAAGCCGAGAGCGCCTATAAAGTCTTTAAATTGAAATGTCTTTACCAGTTCGCCGGCTACAATCTGCCAGTTGGGCAAGGTGCCGAGGCGAGACTTGGCGTCATCGGCAGAGAGTTTCGGCATCATTGTGGCTCCTTGTTTCAGCTTGTGGAGTCGTTCCGCTCAGAATTGGCCATATTATGCCAGATTGCCAGACTGAGAGGGCAATTCGAATGTGGAGAAGCGCTTGTTCTGCCCACTGATCTCGGAACGCAGTTCCTGCCACAATTCGTTGGGAATCTTAACGAACGCTTCGACAACTGCTGGGTCAAACTGGGTTCCCGAGCAGCGAAGGACCTCCTCGCGCGCCGCATCGAAACTGCGTGCCTTGCGATAGGGCCGGTCGCTGGTAATCGCGTCGAGTGTGTCTGCCACTGCGAAGATCCGCGCTCCAATCGGAATCTCTCGCCCGCTCAGCCCGCTCGGATAGCCACTCCCGTCATAGTGTTCCTGGTGGCAGAAGACGATCTCTGCCGCACCGGCCAGGAATGGTATTTTCCGTAACATATGATACCCGCGCGTACAGTGCTCGCGCATGACCTCCTGCTCTTCCGGGGTCAGCTTTCCAGGTTTGCGCAAAATCTCGTCGGGGATCGCCATTTTTCCGATATCGTGCAGAAACGCGCCCCGCGCAATCACCTTGATTTCAGCAGGCGACAATCCCATGGCTCGCGCCAGAGCGATCGTGTAGGCGGTTACTCGCTTTGAGTGGCCTTCCGTCTCTGAGTCTTTCAGGTCCAGCGCGTCGCCGAGCGCCTCAAGAGTCACGTCGTAGGAGTGCTCCAGATCCTCCATCGCATGGCGAAGCATATCCGTTCTTGCCCGGACCATCTGTTCCAGGCTCTGCTGGTAATTGTGGCTTTCCTCCAGCACCTGGCGGTACCTTAATGCCCGCTCCACAGTACCGAGCAGGTTGTCGCGCTCAAAGGGCTTCAGCAGGTAGTCATAGGCTCCGCGCCGCATCGTATCGATGGCCACCCCGATGTCGTGAATCGCTGTGACCATCACCACCGGAAGATTCGGCTGTTGCGCATGAAGCCGCTCCAGCAGCGCAATGCCGTTCAAATCCTGCATGACGATGTCGGTCAGCACAAGATCGTAGGTGTTCATCTCAAGGGCCTCGATCGCTTCCCGAACGCTCGAGGCCAGTAGCACCTCGTAGCCCTTGCGTTCCAGGGTAGAACCGATCATGGACCGGACGTGCGCTTCATCGTCCACCACCAGGATCCTCGCAGGCCTGCTCGCGCCAAAGATTGCGCGGGCTTCTCGCTCCGCGACGGGCGCTTCAGCGGGATTAGGCGTTCCCGGTCCTGCCAGGTTCAATGCCAAAGGACTTCCTCCCCGAGCGTCTGCGTTCCGCCCTGGGGGCTTCCGCCGCGGTCAATGTTCCCCAAGGTCTGCCTTGCGATTACCCGGTTCTCCTTTTAGTAAACAGGCATTTAAGGCCGATGACCATCACTAAAAAGAGTTATAAAGCCGCTCCGCACATTGGCGGTAACAACTCGAAAGTGGCAGAACGGTGCAACTCTTGACGCACGTTCATCACCGGATCAGGCCGGGCAAAGCATGCTCCATTCCGCTAGCCTGCCTTCTCTCTCTTGGAACGTCGCGCATTGGCCCATCCCTCCTTGGTAACCTGGTGGCTTCTCGCTACCGCTAATGCCCCAGTCGGTACATCCTTTGTGATGCAGGAGCCGGCCCCGATAAAAGCGCCATCTCCCACCCGTACAGGGGCCACGAGTGTAGAATCGCTGCCCACGAACGCATGCTTGCCTATATGGGTTGGATGCTTGTTTTGGCCGTCGTAGTTGCAGGTGATGACGCCGGCTCCGATGTTTGTGCCTTCGCCCACCTCGGCATCGCCCAGATAGGTCAGGTGACTGGCCTTGGCGCCTTTGCCGACCTTCGCCTTCTTGGTCTCAACGAAGTTGCCGATGTGCGCCTCTTCGCCAATCTCGCTTTCCGGACGCAGATGTGCGAACGGTCCGATCTTAGCGCCGTCGCCAACGGTGCTCCCGGTCAGCACGCAACTCTGCCTGACGAGCACATTGTTTCCAAGGGTGCAGTTCTCAACCACTGTAAAGGAGCGGATCAGGCAGTTCGCGCCGATTCGCGTCTGGCCCAGCAACTGGACAAAGGGCTCGATCACCGTGTCCGCAGCAACTTCGATCCCGGTATCGATGACGCACGTTTCCGGCCGGTAAATGGTCACTCCGGCTGCCATCAACCGCGCAGCTGCCTCGGCACGCTGCTTTCGATCTTCCGCTACCCGTTCAGCGATCGTCTTCACAGTTCCCACCCTCCCGCATTAGGTTCTCACCAGCCAGCACGGCCAACACCACCGCCATCCGAGACCAGGCTATTTCTCCGCTCCACCTGCCGACCCCGGGGGTGGCCCAGGATGCGGAATCGTGATGTCCACCATTTTCACAGGCCCCAAATGCAGCTCATCGAGTCCCGGTTTAATCTCCGGTCCGTTGCCCACCACCAGCAACGCCAGCTTTTCAGGGTGAACGTACTTTTTTGCTGCCGCCGTGACGTCGGCCAGCGTCACTTTTTCGAGGGCCGCTTTGTAGGTCTCAAGATAGTCTGCCGGATAGCCGTAAAACTCAAGGCGTTCCCGCTCGTCCAAGACCTTGTCCCTGGTGTCGTAGCGGAACAGGAAGGAGGTCAGAATATCGTCCTTGGCCCGCTTCAATTCGGCCTCGGTGAAGGGCCTCGAATTCAGCCCGACAATCTCGGCAAGAGCCGCTTTTGTTGCGTCCACGGTCGAAGAGCTCTTTGTGAGCACCTCGACGTCGAACGCAGCCGGATGGTCAAACGCCATGCCGAATCCGCCACCGACGGCATAGGCGAGCCCCAGTTCCGTCCGGACTTTCTGAAAGAGCCGGCTGCCAAACCCTCCGCCGAGAATCTCGTTCATTACCGCCAGCGCCGGCACATCAGGATTGTGCCGGTCAGTGCCGAGCCCCGCAATTTCCACGTTCGATTGGTTCACGTCTTCTTTGTCAATGAAGTAAACGCCGGGCGTGGGGCCGGCAAACATGTCGTGCCGCGCCGGAAGCGGGACGACGGGAGGCAGTCCCTCAAAAGCAGCTCGCACCTTTGCCTCCATGGCGACAGGGTCAAAATCCCCGCTGATGCCCACGATCAGCTTCCCCTTCAGAGTGCGGTCGTGCCAAGCTTGCAGGTCGGCTACCGTCACAGCGCCGATCGTGGCCAGCTCCGGCTGCCGGGTATACGGGCCGTTGGCGCCGTAGACCAGTTTGTTTGCCTCCCGGCCAGCAATTTCGCTTTCGTCGTCATTTCGGCGCACGATGCTTGCGGCCATCTGCTGCTGAGCCAATTCCAGCTTATCTGCGCTGAATTTGGGATGGAAGAGCAGCTCCATCGCGAGGGCAAAGACCTGGTCGGAGTCGCCCTTCAGCGAATCCCAGGAGATCGCGGTTGAGTCGACGACGCCGGCCGTCTCGATGTGTGCCGCTCTCATCTCGAGAAAGTCGTCCATCTCATCGCCACTCATCTTCTCGGTGCCGCTGGTCCGCCAGGCTTCCCCATACAGCTCCACAATCCCGGTCTTGGCCGGGTTCGTTTCTTCCCGCGACCCTCCCGGAATCAATACCGAACCCGTCACAAACGGCAGTTCGTGATCCTCCTGCAAGAACACCACGATTCCGTTCTTGAGTTCGATCCTTTCAGGCTGGTGCGGCTTGAACTCATGCAGCTTTGGAATCGGAATCCGCTCCCATGGTTTGCTTTGCTGCGCACGCAGAATCGTCGGCCCAGTCAGGGACGCCAAGACCGCACCCATCATCAGAATTCCGGAAGCTTCTTTTGTCGTCAGTTTCTTCATTGCGCGCCTCCTTTATTCTTCCCAGTGGCCGCCTGAGCCTCGGTATCGATTTCCGCGCTGGTCCTGTTCGAGGCCAAAAATATCTTGTTGGCCACCCGGCGAATATCTGCTTTGCTCACCTTGTCCACCTTGTCCAGTTGCAGAAAGAGCTCGCGCCAGTCTCCATAGCGCGTCTGATACTCGGCGAGCGCGTTGGCGAGTCCCTGGTTGTCCGCCAGTCCGTGCAACAGGTCAGCGCGCGCGCGCGTCTTGTACATTTCGAGTTCCGCGTCCGTCACGTCGGTGGACTTCAGTTTGTCGATTTCCTTATGAATCGCATCCCGCATCTCGGCCGGCGTGCGTCCGGGCAGCGGCACCGAATAGAACGCGAACAGACTGGGATATTTGTCGCCGGGGAAAGGGCTGAACCCCTCAGCCTCAGCCGCAATCTGCTGCTGTTCCACCAGGCTGCGGTAAAGACGCGAAACGCGCCCGTTCGACATGATGTCCTGGATAGCGTCGTAAACCGCGTCGTCCGGATCGTGATAGCTGGGGCGATGGTAGCCCTCAATATAGAACGGCTGTGTCTGCTCACGTATGGTCACCGTCTTTTCAGCAAACTGCCTTGGCTCAACGGTTGTCATATCCTCAGGCTTGGCGCCGCCGGGAACCTTGCTGAAGTAGCGCTCCAGCATTGGCATCACCTCTCCGGCATTGATGTCACCCACGACCGCGACCACAATGTCACCCCCCACGTAGTACTTCTTGTGGAATGCCATCGCCTCGGTTGCCGAAATCTGGCTCACCTCGCTGGGCCAGCCGATTCCGCTGCGCCCATAGTTGTGCGCCACATACGCCGTGGCAAGAAACTGCTCCACAAGCCGGCCGATCGGATTGGAATCGGTGCGCATGCGCCGCTCTTCGATCACGACGTCGCGCTCCTTGTAAAACTCGCGCGGAACCGTGTCGGAGAGCCGCCCGCTCTCAAGCCATGCCCAAAGTTCCAGCCGGTTCTCGGGCATCGACCAGAAGTACTGCGTGTCATCCAGTCCTGTCTCGGCGTTCAAGTCATGGGCGCCGTTAGCGTCAGCCACCTCGGTGAACTGGTTGGGGATCACGTATTTGTGCGCTTCCTTCTGGGCGTCAATAAAGGCCTGCTTCAGCACAGCCAACTTTTTCTCGTCGCGCCCTACCGGCTTCAAGTATTCGGCCTCGTAGGCGTTGTTTGCCGCTTCGACTTTGGCCAGTGCCACTTTCTCGGCCGCGTAATCCGTGGTTCCGATCTGGCTCGTCCCCTTGAAGGCAAGGTGTTCGAACATGTGCGCCAGTCCGCTTTCTCCCGATGGATCATTGACGTCGCCTGCGTCGATAAACGTCGTATAGCTGAATACCGGCGCCTCAGGGCGTTCGCAGATGATCAGCGTCAGCCCGTTGGGCAGCACTTTGGTCGTGATCCTCTGTTCGAACGACTTCAGGTCTTGCGCATGCCCTGCAAAAGTGGCCGAGGCCGCCATCGTCAGCAGCACGAAGATCTTCACAAACCAGGAATAAACTCGCCTTTGCATCCAGTCTCCTTGTTCGAGAGCTGCCAAATCCCGCAATCTCCCGCACCTTTCAAAAGTATTGCGCCCAAGCCCGTGCGTCAAACCCGCATAAACGGCTTTTCCGCAAGTGTTTTTCTTTTCCGCTTGCTCCCGTCCCCCCTGCCTCCACTCATTCTCCGCCCAGTGCCTGGGCAAACGCATAGAAAAAGTCCAGCGACTTCCAGTACGAGTCAACGGGCAGTCTTTCATCGCGCCCGTGCGCGCGGTCGTCATCTCTCTCAAGCGCAATCGCCGAGAAGCCATAGCTGGGAATCCCTGCCTGCGCAAAGTAAATTGAGTCGGAGGCGCCGTTCTCCATCACGGGCGTCACTGGCGTTTCCGGCCAGATCGCGTTCGTTATACGGGTCAGAGGATCGAACACCTCGGCTATCGGTGCCGGCGGCGCAATTGCCTTGCGGTCCGGAGCCGTATCGGAGACCGCGCCCGCGTCGGACTCATACTTCACGCTGAGCCTTTCCTCACCGAAGATCCCGATCAACTGTTTCCGGATCTCTTCCGGTGAATGTCCCGGAAATATCCTGCAGTTGACGATGGCTTGCGCCGTTTGTGCCAGAGCATTGTTGGCCACCCCTGCCTTCAGGCGCGTGGCTACACAGGTTGTCCTGAAGTTTGCGTTAAAGCCCGGTTCCGCACTGAGACGAGCCACAGAGGCACTGTCTGGGGGCGTGTCCAGAATTGCCTTCATGTCCCTTGCCGTCTCTCCCGACTCCTGTTGCGCCAGCTTGCCGAAATAGGCCCGCGTTACCTCATTCATTTCGAAAGGAAACGTGAACGCGGCCAGCTTGTTCATTGCCGCGGTCAGTTCGTAGATTGCATTGTCCGGTCTGGGCAGGGAACTGTGTCCGCCGCGGTTCACCGCCGTGACCTGGTAGTCCGCGTAAATCTTCTCTGTGGCTTCCACCGCCGCAATGGTGGGCCGTCCGTGTTCCAGTTCCACGCCACCCGCGTCAGGATTGATGACAAATGCGGCATCTACCAGGTTGCGATGCTGCTCCACAAGCCACTGGGCTCCGTTGAACCTGCCACCCTCCTCATCCGCAGTCAGCGCAAGAATCAGGTCGCGTTTGGGCTTGTACCCGTCGCGGTGGAGACGCAGGAAAGTCGTCATCAGGGCAGCGTCGCCGTCTTTCATATCCTGCGTGCCACGCCCGTAGAAGTAGCCGTCCTTCTCAACAAGCTGGAACGGATCGGTAGACCAATCGGAACGGAGCGCATCCACAACGTCCATGTGGCAGAGAAATAAAACTGGCTTCGCTGTGGGCGTGCCCGTCGCGCGGATCCTCACCACCAGATTTTGCTTGCGTGGGTCGGGACCGAGCAATTGAGCGTCCTCTGGTGAGAACCCCGCGTCCAGCAGCAGCTTCCGCATCGCCGCGGTTGCCGTCGTCACGTTGCCCCGTGGCGTATCCGTCGTATTGATCTCGATCAGTTGCTTCAGGATTGAACGCGCCAGCGCCCGATCAGAGGTCGATGCGGCGGGGAGAGAACTCTGGGCATGCAGTGAAGATGAGAGGAAGCAAACCAGGAAACTGGCTGCGAGCAGAATTGAAAAGAGGGCACGCGTCATGTCCCGATTGTACGGTTGCCCACTGCGCGTCCTCTCATGTCATACGAGCCCGAAGGGGTAGCTTCGAACTCACTCAGCCAGTTTCGCCTCAGGATTGACCAGCAGCCAGGCTGAGGCGCCCAGAACCGCCAGCGCGGTTGCGGTCATGAACGAGGATTCCCACCCGAAATAAGCTGCTATGAGCGGTGTCAAGGATGCGGTTACGGCGCCCCCGATCTGGCCACCCATGTTCATGGTCCCGGAGACCACGCCCGCGTGGCGTCCCGCAAAATCCGCGGTGACTGACCAGAAGCAGCTTTGCGAAAGGTAGAGTGCCCCGGCTCCGCTGGCCAGAACGGCGGTGGCTGCGACGGCGTTTTCTACCCGCGATCCAACCGTCAGCAGAGCGCCGGTGAGCAGTAGCGCAACCCCGGGCAGATAGCAGCGGCCCACGCGGGCGCTCCAATGGTGCGCGAGCCAGTCGCTCGCAACTCCGCCTGCAAGAGATCCAATCGTCATGGCGATAAACGGAAAAATCGAATAGATGGCGCTCGTCTTCAGGCTCAGCCCCCGCACCTGCGCCATGTAGATATAAAACCAGCTGAAGAACATCCAGGAGATATATCCATAGGTGAAGTAGCTTCCGGTGAGTGCGAGAACCTCTTTGTTGCCGAAGATTTCCTTCCAGGGCGTAGGTCTGTGCTTTTCGAGCTTCCCATTCGCCGCGGATGCTTGTTGTTTCGTGTCCCCTCGACCGGCGGCGATCATGGCAAGCTCCTTGCCGCTCACCCAGGGATGATCCTCGGGTGCATCGCGCGCCACAATGTACCAGACCGTTGCCGCCAGCGAGCCGGCAAGCGCGCAGAACCAAAACGCAGAATGCCATCCGTAGAGCAGAATGATTGAGGTCAGTAATGGCGGGGCAATTCCCGATCCCAGACCCACGCCGCCGAAGACGATGCCGCTTGCCTTGCCCCTTTCGTGGACAGGGAACCAGCGTTCCACAAACTGATTCGCCGACGGATACATGACCGCGCTGCTGGCGCCCAGGGCGACCCGCACCAGAATCAGGACCCAAATCGCGCCACTGATGTTTGGCGGCACGAGTGCCGTGAGCGCCGTAAAGACTCCCCAGAGGATCACGCAGAACGTCAAAACCCGGCGCGGCCCAAAACGTCGAATCAGAACTCCGCCTGGAATCTGAAACATGGCATAGCCGACCAGGAATGCGCTGAATACCCATCCCAGGTGAGAGTCATCAATCCTGAATTCCTTGCCTATCTCCACTCCCGCGATGGAGATGTTGGTCCGGTCAAGGAAAGCTATGGTGCTGAGGACCAATAACCAGATCACCAGAAGATAGCGTATGGGCAACCCCCAACCGGGCTTCCGACTCTGATCCTGAATCATTCCTTTGCCATTCCCCCGACCTGGTGCCTGATAGCGGTCTCACGCCTGTTATCGGCAAGCGTCCATTCTCGCCCAGCGGCCCATGAATCGGAAACCAAAATCAGGCACCCGGTCAAGTGAGGGAAGAAAACCCGGCCAAAGCTCCCACGGCGAGGCAGAAATCTGGTCAATTCCTGCAGCGGTTCTTCGTTGCGAAAAAGCCCCATCTGCAACAATTCATAAAGACTTTTCGCCGCAAACCCGTGAAATGCACTACTCTTTCCTTTGAGCGCATGAGCCGGTTTCTTCGAAAATTCCGAAAAGCAATTCTGCAGGCCCTCGAGCACGACGTAATCAACACTGCCAAAGCGGCGGCCTATTCGGGGATGCTCATGCTTTTCCCAGCCCTATTGGTCTTTACCACCATGTTGGCCCAGGTGCAGGAAGGAACCACCATGGTGGGCGAGGTGCGGTCATTATTTGAGCAGTTTCTGCCGGCCGATACCATGGATCTGTTGCAGTCCTATGTTCTAACGCGCCGGCTTTACTCGGGACAACTGCTTCTTTCCGCCACCTGCCTCAGCATCTTTGCCGGCCTCGGCCTGATGCTCTCGTTGATGGAGGGCTTTCGCCGCGCTTATCAAATTCCTCACGAGGTCTGGGGCTTTGGAGGACGCCGGTTGCGCGCACTGCTCCTGGTGCCCATCGCGCTGGTTCCGCTATCTGTAGCCACCCTGGTAATTGTCTTCGGTCATCAGATCGAATTGTGGATGGTTGAAAAAGCAGGCCACGAGCTGCGTCACATTGTGCTCTTCTTCTGGCGCATGGTGCGCTGGTCTGTCGCATTGCTCACCAGCGTTACCGTGTTGGCTGCCCTCTACCACTTTGGAACCAAGAGAAAGGAACACTGGTTTCGGGTGGCGCCGGGAGCCGTTGCCGGCACGCTCCTGTGGTTCCCCGCTACGCTGGCCTTCGGCTGGTATGTCACTCGCGTTGCCGACTACTCAATGTTCTACGGTTCTTTCGGCGCTGGAATCGCCACCCTGGTCTGGCTCTACATCACTGCTTTCAGCGTGCTGGTGGGGGCAGAATTGAACGGCGTCCTTTATGGAGATCGTCAGGAGCAGATGTCCAATGAGATTTTCGAGCATCGCCTGAGCGATTCCGCTACGCCGGATCAGTGACAGTTTGGCGCTCGATGTGTCGGCACTAGGCATGGGTGTCTGCCACGAGCCCTCCATGTACAATGAAGGTGGTCGTTCCCCGCAGCGCGTTTCTGTCCGCCTATAGTCCCTTTTTCCCAAAGCCGGTTTTTTCGGAGCTATCCCCATGTCCTTTGCTGAATTCAGCCAAAGCGCGAGCCCATCTCAACGCCGTGCAAAGATCGTCGCCACTTTGGGGCCCGCCTCAAACACCGAGCCAGTCATCCGCGACTTGATTCATGCGGGCGTCGATGTGGTCCGGCTGAACTTTTCCCATAGCACGCATGAGCGGAAACTGGCAGTGATAAAACTGATTCGCAAGGTGAGCCGCGAGGAAAGCAAGCCCCTGTGCATCCTGGCTGACCTGCAAGGGCCCAAGATCCGCACGGCTACCCTGAAAGACCATCAAGAGGTGCTGCTGAAAGCCGGCGGACACCTCACGATTACTCCGCGCGAGGTTCCTGGAACCGCTGCGCTGGTGGGCACCACGTTCAAGACCCTGGCGGAGAATGTTGAACAGGGCTCGCGCATTCTGCTTTCGGACGGCCTGATCGAATTGCGCGTTCGCGAGGTGTCGGACGGCGACGTCTCCTGCGACATTGTCAACGGCGGCATGCTCGGTGAACACAAGGGCATCAATTTGCCCGGCATTCTGGTGCGTGTGCCTTCACTGACCGAGAAGGACACTGAGGATCTGGAATTCGCGCTCAAGAACGGCGTTGACGCCGTAGCCGTCTCGTTTGTCCGTACCTCCGAAGACGTCAGCCTGGTGCGCAACCGGGTTACCGCACTCGGTTTCGAGACCTGGATCATCGCCAAGCTCGAAAAGCCCCAGGCCATTGAACACCTCGACAGCATTCTCCAGGTGGCCGACGGCATCATGGTGGCCCGCGGCGACCTGGGCGTCGAGATGCCCCCGGAGATGGTTCCCGCCATCCAGAAGCTAATCATCCGCCGCGCATCGGAGTATTCAAAGCCGGTGATCACCGCGACGCAGATGCTGGAGTCGATGATTGAAAACCCACGGCCCACGCGTGCTGAAGTTTCCGATGTGGCGAATGCGGTTTACGACGGTACCGATGCCGTGATGCTCTCCGGTGAATCGGCCGTCGGGAAATATCCCGTGGAAGCTGTCTCGATGATGGCCCGCATCGTCTCTGAGGCCGAGCGCGACATGAAGGAGCAGAACCTCACTGAGTCCCGCATTCGGGAGGCTCATCTCTCCATCGCTGAGACCATCTGCGAGGCTACTGCGCACGCGGCGGACGATCTTGACCTGCGCGGCGTTGCGCTCTTCACCGAGTCCGGTGCGACCGCCCGTCAGCTCTCCAAGTATCATCCATCGGCGCCGATCTTTGCTCTCAGCCCTGTTGAAGTTACTATCAATCGCCTCAGTCTCCTTTGGGGCACCACGCCCATCCGCTGTCCCAAGATCAACACCACCGAAGCATTGGTGGACTGCGCTGAAAGCCTTCTTGAACAGAACGGGTACGTTCGCCCCCGCGAGGTTATCGCCATTGTGGCCGGAACCCGGACGAAATCGGGTTCGACAAACTTCATGCGCCTGCACGTGATGGGCGACGCAAAACAGGAAGGCTCACGCTTTTTAGCGCCGCGCGAACATGAGCAGTCATCTGGCGAGGACAAAACCAAGCGCCCGGCTGCCAGGAAGCCCAGGTCCGCGCCCCTCAAGAGATATCCATCGCCAAATCCACCCAAGATATCGAATCCCTGAAGTTGATGGCAGATTGTCCCAAACGGAGGCGAATCTCCCGCCTCCTTGGGAGTTACTTCGCCGCCAGTTGCCGCAACACATACTGCAAAATACCACCGTGCTCGAAGTACCCGATCTCCTGTGGGGTATCGATGCGAACCGTGGCATTGAACAGTTTCGTTTTGCCATCAGTTCCGGTGGCCTTCACGGCGATCGTGCGCCCCTTGGCGAACTTGTCGCGGAGCAGCACCGTCAGGCCAGGAAAGTCATAGACCTCCTCGCCCGTGAGCCCCAGCAACTCGACATTCTGCCCCGCTTCAAACTGCAGCGGCAGAATGCCCATGCCCACCAGATTGGAACGATGAATGCGCTCGAAGCTTTCGGCAATCACCGCGCGCACGCCCAGCAGTCTTGGCCCCTTGGCTGCCCAGTCGCGCGACGAGCCGGAGCCATACTCCTTGCCGGCCAGAATCACCAGCGGAACGCCTCGGTCGGCATACTTTACGCTGGCGTCGAAGATGGACATCTGCTCGCCCTCGGGCAGCAGGCGCGTTACGCCGCCCTCGGTTCCCGGCGCCAGCTTGTTGCGCAGCCGCACGTTAGCAAAGGTGCCCCGGACCATGACGTCATGGTTGCCGCGGCGCGAGCCATAGCTGTTGAAATCCGCTGGCTTTACGCCGTGATCCGCGAGGTACTTCCCAGCCGGTCCGTTGGCCTTGATGTTGCCCGCCGGCGAGATGTGGTCAGTGGTCACCGAGTCGCCCAGCACCGCCAGCACGCGGGCGCCAACAACGTCAGTCACCGGCGCCGGCTTGCTTGTGATGCCATCGAAGTAAGGCGCCTGCCGAATGTAGGTCGAGTCCGGCTCCCACTGGTAGACGTCGCCCGTGGGAAAGCTCAGGCCTTGCCAGCTCGCGTCGCCGTCGGCCACGGTGGCGTATTCCTTGCGGAAGCTCTCGCTGCTCAGGCCTTTCTCGATAGCCTCGGCCACCTCTGCTTGCGTGGGCCAAATGTCCTTGAGAAAAACCGGCTTGCCGACCTCGTCCGTTCCCAGCGGATCGGTGTCGAAGTTGTGGCCGATTCTGCCCGCGAGCGCAAACGCCACCACCAGCGGTGGGCTCATCAGGTAATTGGCGCGCACATCCACGTTCACGCGCCCTTCGAAGTTGCGATTCCCCGATAGCACGCTGACGGCAACCAGTCCGTGCTCGTCGATGCTCTTTGACACATCGGAAGGCAGCGGGCCGGAGTTGCCGATGCAGGTCGTGCACCCGTAGCCCACCACGTTAAAACGCAGCTTTTCAAGATACGGCAGCAGCCCCGCCTTCGTGTAATAGTCGGTAACCACGCGCGAACCAGGAGCGAGCGAAGTCTTCACCCACGGCGGAACGGTAAGGCCCTTTTCAACGGCCTTTTTGGCCAGAATTCCCGCCGCCACCATCACCGAAGGGTTCGAAGTATTGGTGCAGCTGGTAATGGCCGCGATCACCACCGAGCCGTGATCGAGATACTTATCAGGATCGACGTTGAATCGCTCCTTCACTGTTGTGGTTGCGTGCACCGGAACCTTCTCTGCGAGGGCTGAGTCGGTCACCATCTTGCGCTCCCATGCCGCCGCGGTTCGCGAGCCCAGTGGCTTGGCCGTAGGCGCCAGCAGAGTGGGAAGTTGCTGCCGAAAGCTGGCTGCGGCATCCTTCAGCAACACGCGATCCTGCGGGCGCTTGGGCCCGGCCAGGCTCGGCTCCACAGTCGCCAAATCCAGCTCAAGCGTCTGCGTATATTCGGCTTCAGGCGATGCCGCGGTGTGGAACAGTCCCTGCTCCCTGTAATAGGCTTCCACCAGCGCGATCTGCTCTTCGCTGCGGCCGGTTAGCCGCAGATACCGCAACGTCTCGGCATCCACGGGAAAAATCCCGCAGGTGGCGCCGTACTCGGGAGCCATGTTGCTGATCGTGGCGCGGTCGGCCAAGGGCAGTGCGGCGATGCCGGGGCCGTAGAACTCGACGAACTTGCCGACAACTCCCAGCTTGCGCAAGGCTTGGGTTACGGTCAGCACCAGGTCGGTGGCTGTTGCGCCCTCGCGGAGTTTGCCGGTGAGTTTGTAGCCCACCACCTGTGGCACCAGCATGGAGACTGGCTGACCCAGCATCGCAGCCTCCGCTTCGATGCCGCCAACGCCCCAGCCCAGCACGCCCAGGCCATTGATCATGGTGGTGTGCGAGTCGGTGCCGACCACGGTGTCGGGATAAGCCACTCCTTCGCCGTCGATTTCGGCGGTGAAAACAACGCGGGCCAGATATTCCAGGTTCACCTGGTGGCAGATGCCCATTCCTGGCGGCACCACGGAGAAGTTTCGGAAGGCCGTCTGACCCCACTTTAGAAAGGCATAGCGCTCGCGATTGCGCTGGAACTCGAGCAGCGAGTTGGCGCCGTAAGCCGCCGTGGTGCCGTATTCGTCTACCTGGACAGAGTGGTCGATCACCAGTTCCGCCGGCACTAGGGGATTCACGCGCTCGGCGTCGCCGCCCAGGGACCGGATCGCATCCCGCATGGCGGCAAGATCCACCACCGCGGGCACACCGGTGAAGTCCTGCATCAGCACACGCGCAGGCATGTAGGCAATCTCGCGGCTGGGCTCCGCCTTGGCGTCCCAGTTGGCCAGGAACTCGATGTCTCCAGCCGTAACCGTTACGCCGTCCTCACGACGAAGCAGATTCTCAAGAAGAATCTTCAGACTAAAAGGTAGGCGGCTTAGATTAAATCCGCGCGCACTGAGTGCGGGCAGGCGATACATCGCGTAGGTGTGGCTGCCGGATCTCAGTGATGCCTTGCTGGCAAAGCTGTTCATCGGGAAAATGCCTTTCTATCCGCAAAACCTGCGGATGCAGTCTGAACTCAAAGGGCCGGCTTCGGCCCGCAACAAAACCCGCCCGCAAATGGCGCAACGGAGGCACCAAGCCGTAAAACAATCTCTTAACGGGAAAGATTACTCAGCAGGATGAGCGCCGTCCACGGTCGGGGCGCCCACGGCGAAAGCGCCTGAGCAGAGGTCGGCCGGAAATGGAGAGGCGGCTGCGCATTGACTCCGCATAGATTTTAACGCGGATGCGGCTGGAAAGAAATGGCAATCACCGCATCGGTCAGGGCAAGCGCCTTTTGAAAAATTCTCCAACAGGCAGCAGAGGAAGTCGTCGTCGCAACCCTGTTTATGATCATCAGAATGCAAGTAATCTCAGCGCGCAGTTCCTCTGCCACAGAAAAATCACGGCGAATTGGTTCAAACTTTCAGTAACCATGGGCGCCAAATGGAAGCAGGTGGCTCGAAGCTGCTTTTCGCGCCATGGGCCAATTACACTAAGGAAGCCATGCAATTCCGCTCCGGAAACGAGATACGCGAAGCCTTTCTGCACTTTTTTGAGTCGAAGGGTCACCGCCGGGTGCACTCTTCCTCGCTGGTGCCTGCCAACGATCCGACGCTCTTGTTTACCAACGCCGGAATGAACCAGTTCAAGGACCTGTTTCTGGGAGCTGAGCGCAGGGAATACAAGCGCGCGACCACCTCGCAGAAGTGCGTCCGCGCCGGCGGAAAGCACAATGATCTTGAAAACGTGGGCTTTACGCGGCGTCACCACACGTTTTTTGAAATGTTGGGCAACTTCTCGTTCGGCGACTACTTCAAGCAGGACGCGATCAGATTTGCCTGGGAGCTGGTGACGAGCGAGGAGTGGTTCGGTCTTCCCAAAGACCGGCTCTACGTGACGATCTTTGAGGGTGCGGACGGCGTGCCACGCGACGATGAAGCCGAGGGCTTCTGGATCGAGGCTGGCGTTCCGAAGGGGCGCATTCACCAGTACGGGCTCAAGGACAATTTCTGGCAGATGGGCGAGACCGGCCCCTGCGGCCCCTGTTCGGAGATTTTTTACGATATGGGCCTTGAGGCGGCAGAGACTCCGGGGGTCGACAAGCCTTTCGGCCACGACGACGCCCGCTACGTGGAGATCTGGAACCTGGTCTTCATGCAGTTTGATCGTTCGGCCATCGTGGACCCGGCCACCAAGGCCACCAGCTACAAGCTCACCCCGCTGCCCAAACCCTCCATCGACACCGGCATGGGTCTGGAGCGCGTGGCGGCCGTGCTGCAAGGCAAAGTCAGCAACTTTGAGACCGATCTTTTTACGCCGCTGATCAGGACAGCGGCGGAGTTGACCGGCGTGACAAACGATGTGGGCAACGCCAGCCTGCGCATCATCGCCGACCACGCGCGGGCCGCCACATTTCTGATCAATGACGGCGTATTGCCTTCAAACGAAGGCCGCGGCTACGTGCTGCGCAAGATTCTGCGCCGCGGCATCCGCCACGGCCGCCTGCTGGGGCAGGAGCAGCCGTTTCTTTTCGAGATGGTTTTCGCCGTGCGCGATTTGATGCAGGGAGCCTATCCGGAACTTATTGACTCCGCCAGCCGCGTGGCCAAGGTCGTTGAAGCCGAAGAGAAGCAATTTGACCGCGTGCTGAAGATTGGCCTTACGCGCCTGAACGAAGAGCTTCAGGGCAGCTTCACGGGCGAAAAGGCATTCCACATGTATGAGACCTTCGGCCTGCCGCTTGATTTCATGGTGGATGCAGCGCGGGACGCCGGTGTGAAGTTTGACGACGCCGGCTTTGAATCTGCCCGTGCCGAAGAGCAAGCTCGCGCCCGCGCAAGTTGGAAAGGAGGCAGCCAGAAATCCGCCAGCCCCGCCTTCCGCGATCTGCCGAAGACCATCTTCGAAGGCTACCGTCAACTCAACTCAGCCAACTGCGAAGTGCTGGCCATCGTGAAGGACGGCGTTGGCGTCCCAGCCGCCGCGGCGGGTGACGAAGTCGAAGTGGTTCTCGACCATACGAGCTTCTACGGCGACTCCGGTGGACAGGTGGGCGACACTGGTTTTTTCCTGACTTTGGACGGGAATTCCGCGATCGCTGAGATCACCGGCTGCGTTCTTCCCGTGCAGGGTGTGCGCGCGCACAAGGCGCTGCTCAAGCAGCCGCTGGCCTTGGGTGACCGCGTCAATACCGTCGTCGACGGCGACCGCCGCAACTCGATTCGCCGCAATCACACCGGAACGCATCTGCTGCACGCCGCGTTGCGGCAAGTACTGGGCACCCATGTCAAACAGGCGGGTTCCGCGGTGCACCCGGAGCGGCTGCGCTTTGATTTTTCTCATTTTGCGCAGGTTGCGGACGAGGAACTGGACGAGATTGAGCAAATCGTGAACCGCGAAGTGCTGTCGAATGTGCGCGTGGAGACGCTGGAAGATGTGCCCATCGACGTGGCCGTAAACGAGTATCACGCCATGGCGCTGTTCGGCGAAAAGTACGGCGACAAGGTGCGCGTGGTCAAGCTCTCTGACGGCTTTTCAACCGAGCTGTGCGGCGGAACGCATACCGGCGCAACCGGCGAAATCGGCCTCATCAAGATTGTGGGTGAGACCTCGGTTTCATCGGGCGTGCGGCGCCTTGAGGCGATCAGCGGATTTGGCTCTCTAGACACCTTCCGGCGCAATTTTGAGCTAGCGCAAGTCGCCTCTCAAGTGGCTCCCGCTCCTGTGGGTGGCAGCCTGTCCGACGGACTTCGAGCCAGGTTGACGGCTCTCGAAGACGAGTCAAAGCATCTGCGCCGAGAACTGGAAGAGATGCGGATGAAGTCAGCGGCCGGCGCGCTCGATGAGGCGCTGGCGCGCACCGTCGAGGTCAAGGGCGTGCGCCTTGTCACGCTCCGCGCCGATTCGCTCGAGCGCGGACAGCTGCGGACCCTGGTGGACAATTTGAAGCAAAAGCTTGGCGAGGGAGTGGTTGTGCTGGCCTCCGCGCAGCCCGAGGGTAAAGTGGCTCTTATCGCGGGCGTCACGCCGGGACTCATCAAGCGGATTCAAGCCGGCAAGCTGGTGGGCGCCGTGGCCAAACTTGTGGGCGGCTCCGGTGGCGGAAAGCCGGAGATAGCCGAGGCCGGCGGCAAAGATCAGGCGCAGATCGATGGGGCGCTCAAGGCCGCGCCTGAACTGGTTGGACAATTGCTCGTCTAGGTGTGTGTCGGGCATAGATTCGTGACGGAGCCTATAGCGTGGGCAGCGAGTTCTGTTTTAAGTTTGAGCCATGGGCAAGAACTTCATTCCTGACACGGTCGACCAGACGCTTCTGTTT
>Ga0181517_10002369_pt1 | contig 19323 bp, 8 predicted proteins | sample PEATcosm2014_Bin_31_FD_119748 | JGI IMG/M metagenome (GOLD analysis project Ga0181517, IMG submission 119748) | Peatland microbial communities from MTU Mesocosm Facility, Houghton, MI, USA - PEATcosm2014_Bin01_30_metaG | ecosystem: Environmental > Terrestrial > Soil > Wetlands > Peat | place... | reverse complement strand
GGTCTGATTCTCGAAGAGCGTGTCGTGCATCTCCCAGAACTTACCCTGCGCCCCAGCCGCCAGCGCCGCTTCGTGCGCCAGCAGCGCGTTGGGATTCGACGCCGCCGGCGCGTGCTTGAAGATCACACGGACGTCTCTGGTCTGTTGGAGCAAACCGTCGATGACGCTGGCCGAGCGGGCGCAAGGGAAGGATTCGAAGTCGGAGAAGACAAGGATGGTGATGGGGGCTTTGTCGGAGCCGCGAGAGGTGGTCGGCGTTGATGACAGCGAAGCCGCGGGAACGGGCGCGGATTGGCGGGCGGGATCGCTGGATTGCGCGTTGCCCAGCGCGAGAGCGAAGACCGCGCCCAGCGCCAGGCGGCCGAGCGGCCTCAGGCGAACGGCGAATGGCACCTGGCTAGCCTCCGCCCGTCACGGGCTTCAGTACTGTCACGGGTTTCGGGTCCCCTTAGGTGCGACTGGCGTGCGACCGCCCAACCGCTGCCACTCATTAGCTTCGTCGTATGCGTCTCGGAGTTCGGGGTCTCCTCTCCAGTCGGCAAAGAACGCGCGCACGGATGGGTTCTCGAAGAGGTGTTCCAGGATTCCCTGAATCGCTACACGTCGAACCTCGCTACCGTAGTCAAGACAGAGCCTCCGAAGCAGATCCTTGGCTTCTTCAGTTGCGTCCTTCTCCACCGAGGGGTCAGACCAAATGATCCCGCACCAGCGCAAGAGTTCGCAAGACGCGTCAAAGCGGGTCGCCGCCCATCCGCTCTGTGGGTTCTCGATCATACACCGAGACAGATAGCGCAGCACGAAGTAACGGTAATCGCCGAAGGCCAGGGGGGGCTCAATTCTCGCAGCACGCTCAGGATCCATAACGAAATCGAAAATCACGCCCTGCACATCCAGCGAGGGACTTTCCATCCAGAGCTTGACTTGCTCAGCCGAGATCGTCGTAGCGGCGGAACGATTGCTCCCGACCGCCAGATACTCGCGCACCTGGCGGAGATCCTCCTCTTCTGGCGTCTTCATTGGTTTCGCCCCCCCTTCACGCCATCCCTCGCCTACAGCTACAATTAGGCAGCCTGGGATTCAGGACGCATGGGTCAATGAATACCGGCACTGGGTCGGGAATCCAGTAGTGAGTTAAAGGGGACAGACGCATTTTTCAGTTTCACATCCATTTTAGCTGCGGCCCGCGAACCAGCCGCCGTGCCGGGCAGGCCCCTCCTCAGCCTCGGGCTTCCTTTGCGGCCGCCCGCGAGCCAGAACCCGAAGCCTGCGCCCGGCTCGCTGCTCTAGCGCGGCGACGAACTCCCCCGAGCCTAGCGGTTCGCCGGTGTGCGTAGCCCGTCGAATCGAGTCGCTTTCGCCGCTCGACACGCCGGTCGACAGGATCTCCCTCCACTCGCCGTAATCCCACCGCCCGAAGTATTCCACCCAGCGGCAGTCTAACACGGGGTCGAGGGCGTGATCCACCGTGTGCGCGCGTGCGCTCGACCACGGCCAGCCCCATGGCTCGGAGGCCAGGCCCGCGCGAACCGGGTTCAACTCCACGTAGCGCAGAGCGTTCAACAGGTGCGATTCGCCCAGCGGGCAGGAGAAAAAGCGACTCTGCCAAAGGTGGCCGCTGCGGGCACGTGCGGGGTTCAGCGCCAGTGCATACTCGGAATGCGTGCGGCCCAGAGTTTGCGCCAGCGAGCCCTCACGCTCCGGCACGGCAATGAGGTGGACGTGGTTTGTCATCAGACAGTAACCGAGAACCGTGGCTCCGTAGTGCGCGGCGTGGCGCCGCAGAAGCTCCAGGTAGTAGCGACGGTCATCGGCGGAGTGGAAGACCGTCTCGCGATTGTTTCCACGCTGCGTAACGTGGTGGGCGACGCCAGGAAGGATGAAGCGCGGACGGCGGGGCATACACGAGAAAAGTGGGAAGCACGAGCGAGGGTTCTCGGGAAAATGCGTCTGTCCCCATCGCACGAACCGATTTCTTTAGAACCTTGTTCCGTTCTGCCGATGAGTATTCATATGATCGCCTCCAGGCGAGTCGTGTGGTTGACGGGCTTATGCTGTCTGGTGCGCCTACAGCCAGCAGAGGCGCAACATTGGTCATTCCAAGAGTATGGAGCCGATCAAGGGCTAACGAATCCTACAATCCTCGGTTTGCACCAGGATCGTCAGGGCTTTCTTTGGGCCAGCACCGAAGGCGGCCTTTTCCGTTACGATGGCGACCGCTTCCGGGCGCTCGCCTCGGATTCCGCTGTCAACAATCGCAATACGAATTCGATACACACCTCCCTGGACGGGCAACTTTGGACTGCATCGAGCGCCGGCTTGTTCCGGTGGAACGCCGGGGCTTTCCTGCCCGTTCCAGCCTTCAAAGGTGCGGACCTGGAAAGCGGGCAAGCCATTGCGAGCGATACGGCCAATCTCTATGTCGCGAGCGAGTCCGGACTTCGTTCGCTACCCCTTCACGGCGGTTCGCCTCGCCTCGTATCCCAAAAGAGCTCCTACAGCGTCCTGGCGGCATCCGACGGCGCCATTTGGTTTACTTGCGGCTCTCTTCTCTGCTCCTGGAAGGACGGATACGAACAGGAGTGGGGTAGTGATCGCGGCGTCATCGGCGGGCCCTGGCAGAGCATAGCCGAGGATGCCGCGGGGCGGTTGTGGATTCGTTCTTCCGAACAGGTGTTGATGCGCGAAACCCCGGGATCGCGCTTCCGCGGTTCCCCCGCTCTCACCGGCTTGCATTCCACCCATGGAGCGCCGCTCGTGAGCACTCTGGCTGGAGAAGTTGTCATTCCGCACAACGCCGGCCTGATGATCTGCGAGGGCTACCGTTGCCGGAACTACGGCCCGGAAAACGGATTGAAGCGCGCCGAGGTTCTATCCGCTCAGGAAGACCGGGAGGGTTCGCTCTGGATCGGCTACAGCGGATATGGATTGACCAGATGGCTTGGACGCGACCGTTGGCAGAACTTCGCCGAACAAGAGGGACTGTCGGACCCATCGGTATGGCGCATCGTCCACGACTCCTCGGGCGGCCTCTGGATCGGAACGAACCGCGGGTTGTTTTGCGGAACTCAGGAAGGCGGCCGGTGGCACTTTCGCCGCTCTGATGTTGTGGGGAGTTTATCGGTTTACGGACTGTCAGCCGAAGCCGATGGCTCGCTCTGGATTGGAACCTTTCAGAGCGGGGTCAACGGCCTGCTCCGGTATGATCCCCGCACCGGCAGCCGGCGGGTCTATCGGCCCGCTCAACCGGTTGCGAAGTTTTCCGTCAGTGAGATCCATCGCGACGAGACGGGCGCCATCTGGGTCGCAACCCCACAAGGCGTCATGCGGCTCGCGAAGGGCGCCACAAAACTCGAGCCCGTGAGCTTACCGGTGGCAGCACCCGCTTCCGACGTGCTGCCGATGGGCGAGGACCTGTTCGTGGCGTGTTCCAAGGGCCTCTACATCCAGCACGGCCAGTTGAAACGACTGCTGACCGTGAAGGACGGACTCAAAGACAATGCCGTTCAGTCCGTGACTGCCGCGCCCGATGGGGCATTATGGATCGCCTACTTCTCGCCCGTCGGAATCACTCGCATTTCATTGCGTGGCGTGGAGCCCCTGATCGCTCATTTGACGACGAAAGACGGCCTTCCCAGCAATGTCGTCTACTCCCACTTCTTCGATGCGGAGGGCCGGCATTGGCTGGGTACGGACCGGGGTGTCGCGATGTTCGACGGCATCCGCTGGATAACATACGACAGTTCGGATGGATTGGTCTGGAACGACTGTAACGCGCACGCCTATCTGGCGGAGCGCGACGGTTCTTTCTGGGTGGGGACCAGCGGTGGTCTCTCACGCTTCTTTCCGGCGGTGGAGAGGAAGACGCCGTTGCCGAGAACCTTCATTACCTCCGTGGTGCGCAATGACGTACCGGTCCAGCAGACCAATTTCGCTTCCGACACCCATTCGCTGCAGCTTCGTTTCACCATGCTCTCTTTTAAGCGGCAGGAAGTGAACTTTCGATACCGAATCGGCGCCCAAAGTGGTCCCTGGCTCCAGACGCAAAGCCATGAAGTTCGCTTCGCCGAACTTCCGCCCGGCGCTCATCGATTCGAGGTTCAGGGCGAAGCTGCTCCCGGCGTATGGACGCCATCCGCGGCGATGGAGTTCCGAATCCAACCGCCATGGTTCCGGGCTTGGCAGTTTCGGGTCTGCCTGGTCCTCGCAATTACGTTCTTGGTGGCGTGGTGGTGGCGGCAGCGCGAGCGCCACCAACTGAGAATTCGAGCGGAACTCGAGACCGCGGTGGCTACACGCACGCGCGACCTGGCTGAAGCCACGGCACGCGCCGAGCGCGCCAATCGCGCCAAGGGCGAATTCCTGGCCAACATGAGCCACGAGATCCGCACTCCGATGAACGGAGTGATTGGGATGGCCGGTTTGTTGATGGACACCGACCTGACGCCCCAGCAACGCGAATATGCCGATGTGGTTCGTCGCTCCGGCGAACATCTGCTCAATCTCATCAACGAAATTCTCGATTTTTCGAAAATCGAGGCTGGCAAGCTGGAAACCGAGTCATACCCGTTCGATCTTTGCGAGGTCATCGAAGAAGTCCATGACTTCATGGCATCGAGGGCTGTCGACAAGGATCTCGATCTGCTACTGGAATATCCCATCGACACGCCAAGGAAGTTCATAGGAGACGGCGGTCGTATTCGGCAAGTGTTGCTGAACCTCGTCGGTAACGCCATCAAATTCACGCCCTCCGGCTATGTCCTGAGCTCGGTAACCTGCCTGGGACAGGACTCCGGACAGCCGCGGATGAGAGTCTCGGTGCGCGACACAGGGATCGGCATTCCCCAGGAAAAGATCGCCGGACTCTTTCAGAGGTTCACCCAGGTCGACGCTTCCGACGCTCGAAGATTCGGCGGCACGGGACTTGGACTGGCGATCTGCGAGCGGCTCGTGAAACTCATGGGCGGCGCCCTTGGATTAGACAGCAAACCCGACGAAGGATCCACTTTCTGGCTTGAACTGCCGTTGCGGAGCGATCCGGGCCCCTCTGAAGCGCCTACCCCTGCGCCCGCCATTCGCGGCCTGCGCGCTCTGATATTTGCTCCTAACGAAGTCAACGGGCGAGTGCGCCGGCTGCTTTTGAATGACTGGGGGGTGCGCACCGAGTGCCACGCGACCGGCGAAGAAACCCTGCAAGCGGTGCGCGCCGCGCAACAGAATGGAGACCCTTTCCACTTCGTTATTTGCGATTCCTTAAGATGCGGGGGCGAATCCTACGCGACCGCCAAGGCGGTGCTTGCCGACCCATCGTTACGTGGTTGCGCGGTCATCATGCTGAGTATTCGGGGGAAGTGTGAGAAGCTCTGCCTCACGCACGCCGGCGCGGTGGGTATCTGTCTAAGCAAGCCGGTCCGTCAGTCGCAGTTGTTGCACGCGATGGTGGATGTCGCGGCAGCCAAACAAGGCTCTGCGGTCTGTTCCCGGTCTCGAGGCGGCGGTCCGGCGAGCGATACGATGTTCGCGGCATATAATTGCCGGATTCTGGTTGTGGACGACAATATCGTCAATCAGAAGGTTACCTGCCGTATGCTCGAGCGATGGGGCCTGCGCACGGATGTGGCCAGCAACGGCTGTGAGGCGACAGAGATCGCCGGACTTGTACCCTACGGCTTGATCTTCATGGACTGCCAGATGCCAGAGATGGATGGTTACGAAGCCACCCGTGAGATCCGGCGCCGCGAAGGTCCCAACAGGCAGGTGTCTATCGTCGCGCTCACTGCTGATGTCATGACCGGGTGCCGCGAGAAATGTGAGGAAGCCGGAATGAACGGCTACCTCACGAAACCGCTGAAGATAGAGCCCCTGGAGGCAGCGCTACGTAAATGGCTGCCGCAGGGAAGATCGGTAGCCGCGCCTCGACTGCAGGGTGATACGCAGGAGCCACAGCTTGTGGACGATACCGCATCACACGATTTCGAGATCGTGAGTTGATCGGCAGTGGTAAGGCGGAGCTCTGAGCCATTCGGGCAACTGATGCAATGCGCCAAATGCTCTCGGCGAACTCGCCAACAGATTTGACTTCTGCTTCGCTTCGGGGCTGGCCGCGTTGAGCCTCCGCTCGCGCTCCGCCGGCGGCAGCCCTACTCCACCCACACCGTAAACAGAGGCGACTCCGCCGCTCCTACCGACAACTGCACGGCCACCGGGCCGCTGGGGACGAAACCGCCGGGGATGACGGCGTCGACTTGCAGCAGGCCGGCGAAAGTCGGCGCTTCGCCAGCGTAAAGAAGCTGCGCGGAGACTCCGGCCACGGTCAGCGTCACCGGGAGCATGGGAATCGGATACGGCGCCGCGGCGGCCTGGCCGGCGATGTTGGCGCCGTTGGTGAGACCTTCTCCAGTGCCGAAGAAAGTCACCACCGTACCTCGGGCGGCGGGCGCGGACGATGAGTTGAGGCTGCCATCCTGATTGAGCGCCGCCGCAAACAGTGCCGGCGCCGCCGCCACCACCGGCAGACTCAGCGTGCCCGCCAACTGGCCCTGATACGTGACCACCACCTGGGTGACGCTTTGGCCGGCGACGGTGTAAGGCACCTGCGCGTTGATCTGCGAAGCCTGCGCGTAGAACAGCGGGGCCGGCACGCCGTCGAAGCTGACCTCCGCGCCCGCCAGCATATTTCCGATCAGGCCGGAGGCGTCGAACGATCCGGCGGCGCCGGAGGTGGGACCGATCGCGGCGCCGTAGATGGTGACGATCTCGCCGGGCGCGACCGCTCCCTGGCTTTGGCTGGCGGCGTTGACCAGCGCCAGTGCCGCGCTTACCGGGGCCGGCCCTACGCTGACGGTGTCGGCCTCCGGCATCAGGCGCCGCACGCGATTGTTGCCGGTGTCGGCGAAGTACAGGTTACCTGCGCCATCGAGCAGCATGCCCGAAGGCGAGTCGAGGAATGCCGTGAGCGCTTCGCCCCCGTCTCCGGAGAAACCGGGCGTGCCTTGGCCGGCGATGGTGTGAATGAGGCCATCCGGCGTCACCAGGCGAATCGCGTGATTGCCGGTGTCGGCGATGAAGATGTCTCCGCTCGAATCCACCGCCACGCCAGAGGGCGCGTAGAGCGCGGCGGCGGTAGCCGCGCCGCCATCGCCCAAATGCCCCGCCACGCCGCTGCCGGCCACGGTTACGATCATGCCGGCCGCCGTCACTTCGCGGATTCGGTGGTTGGAGGTGTCGGCGATGAAAACGTCGCCCGCGCCGTCCAGTGCGCAAGCGCCGGGCAGGTTGAGTTGCGCGAGGCGCGCCGATTCACCGTCTCCCGCGTCTCCCGGGCTGCCATTGCCGGCGAAGGTCTCGACTACGCTACCCGGCAGCGCCACCAGAACGCGGTGATTGTCCGTGTCGACGATGTAGACCGAGCCGTCCCGCCCGGTACAGACGCCGCGCGGGCTGCGCAGCGGCGTTTCGGCCGGCGTCAGGCCCTCTTGCCCGGTGCCGGCCGCACCGGTGCCCGCGAAAGTGGAGATGGCGCCGGCCGAAATCTCGCGCACCCGCTGGTTGCCGGTATCGGCCAGCAGCAGGTTGCCCCACGGATCGAAGGCCAGGCCAGTCGGCGCATTGAGCTCCGCCGTGGCGGCCGGCACTCCGTCGGTGTTATAGCCCGCCGTTCCGTCCCCGGCCAAGGTCTGGATGATGCCGGTCGCGAGGACGATCCGCACGCGCTCGGTTCCGGTGTCGGCGATGAAGAGGTTGCCCGAGGTGTCGAGCGCCACGGCGGAGGGCTGGTACAGTATCGCGCCGGTGGCGGGAGTGCCATCGCCCACTGCGTGCAGGTAGCCGTCGCCGGCCACGGTCGCGATCAGTCCATACGAATACACTTCGCGGACACGCGCGCCGTCGGCGATAAGAACGCCGCCCGCCAGGTCCGCGGCCAGATCGTGCGGCGCCGTCAGCGCAGCCATCACGGCGGGACCGCCGTCGCCCGAATATCCCAGCGCGCCAGTGCCGGCGAAATTCGCCCACACGCCGCTGGCGGTGTAGGAGCGAATCAGCCGGCTGGAATCGGCCACGTAGACGGTGAGCGACTGATCCACGGTGACGGCGATCGGCGTAGCGAGCGCCGTCGAAGGGGTCGCGCCCAAAATCGTGGACATGACGCCGCCGGGCAGGATTTTGCGCACTCGGTTATTGCCGGAATCGGCGATCAGAAGCGCGCCGGTGCGATCCACCGCCAGCCCGGCCGGGAAGCTGATCTGGGCCACCGTGGCCGGCCCGCCATCGCCACCCAGGCCGGCGATACCGGTCCCTGCCACGGTTGCGATCGCGCCAGCGGGCGTCATCTTGCGCACGCGGTGGCCTGCGAACTCGGCGATGTAGAGATTGGCGGCCGCATCCACGGCCAGGTTGCGCGGCGTCGAGAGCTGAGCCGCGCTGGCCGGGCCGCCATCGCCCGAGTAGCCTTCCACTCCGGTACCCGCAATGGTGACGATGGTGCCATCGGGGCCGACCCTGCGCACGCGGTTGTTGCCCAGGTCGGCGATATACAGGTTCCTGGCGCTATCCACCGCCAGTCCGTAAGGGAGGTTGAGCTGGGCCGACGTGGCCGGGCCGCCATCGCCGCTGAAACCGGCTGTACCAGTCCCGGCGATAGTAGTGATGATGCCGCCCGGGTCTACTTTGCGGACGCGGTTGTTGTCGGTATCGGACAGGTACAGATTGCCTTTCCCATCCATGGCAACGCCTTGGATGGAGCCGATCTGGGCCGCGGTGGCCGGGCCGCCATCGCCCATGAACGAGCTGCCGGCCACGGTTTGGATGGTATAAGCCGGAACGTCAGCCGCTGGCAAGGCCGGCGCCCAGGCCAACACGAGCCATGCGCACCAATTGTGTTTCATGCCGAGCAAAGACTAGTGGCCCACGGCCAGGCGAATTCTCAACAGGGTGGGCCGCGTTCTTAGCTTGCCCAAACACAAAAAAAGGGGAGCCCGAAGGCTCCCCTGATGCCGCGGCTTAAGCTGAGCAGACGAAGTGGCCTGCCAGCTCCAAAGCGAGTTGCGTCTAGAACACTACCTTGGCGCCGAGCTGGAGGTTGCGGCCGACCTCCTGATTGGAACTCTGGTTCCTATATCCATCCACAGACGGGTTCTCCACTTCGGCGTCCTGGACGTTGACGAAGAAGTTGGAGTGGTTGAACGCGTTGTACATCTCGAGGCGAAGCTGGAGCGCGACCCTCTCGCTCACACGGGTGTTCTTATACAAGCCAAGATTGAGGTTCCAGGAGCCGGGCGCGCGGAATGAGTTGCGGCCAATTTCGTTGTTCGGGAACGGTCCGACGTCGCTGATGCCGATCTTGGGGTTGTACCAGGACAAGCCGTTTTCGGGGTTAGCGAAATTGGTGAACTGGTAGTACTCGTAGTTGTCGGGCACGCCGGGTGTGGGCACGTTGGTAACGCCCATCGGCGGCGTGGCGCTGACCTGCTGCGCGCGCGGGCAGTAGGCGTAGGCGTTGGTGCAGTCATAGACCGTAAACGGATTGCCGGTGCTGGCGGTGAAGATGGGAGCCAGTTCCCACCCGCCCAGAACTCTGTCGGCCAGCGAGTGCCCCTTCAGCAGCGGAATCGCCCAGACGGCGGAGATCGCCACACGTTGCGCTGCGTCGAAATCGGAGCTACCCCAGTCGAGCTTGGGGTGGAAGGGATCCATGTAGCCCAACTGGTAGTCGCTCTGCACGCCATCGCTGAAAGCGCTACTCAGGTCGTCCAGGGAGTGAGACCAGGTGTAATTGGCTTGCAACGTCACACCGCTGTGCGCGACGTCCTTAAATGTCAACTGCCCGATCAACGAATTGTAGGCGGAGTTGCCGAGGTCGCTGCGCAGGTTGATGTTGCTGTATTGGGTGTTCAGGCGGCTGAGGCAGGGCAGAGCGGCGCAGGGGGTGCCCAGGTATTCGGTGCCGTAACCGTTGAGGTTGTCATGAGCGATATCGTAAAGGTTCTCACCGCGCGAGCCGGAATAACCCAAGCTGGCCATTACGTTGTTGGCAACCTGGCGTTCCAGGGTGAAGCTCATCGTATGCGCGTAGGCGGTCTTGATATCCGGGTTCACCCCGCGCAGGCTGACGGCCGGCAGTACCTTGCTGCCACTGGTGCCGGCCAGCGGGCCGGCGTTGTTGACATTGATCGGAATAGTCGGCAGGTCGGAGCCGGCGATCAGTGAAATCACCGCATAGTTCGGCGGATTCTGGATGATGTTGAAGGTCACGTTGCCGAAGTTGCGCTCGTAACCGATTCCGTAGCCACCACGCAGGCTGGTCTTGCCGTCCGAGGTCAGCGCGTAAGCAAAGCCGACGCGCGGAGAGAAGTCCTTATAGTCCTTATTCCACAAGCCGCCGTTCGGGTTGCTGGGCGTCGGATCGACGGTCGCGCCCTGAATCAATTGCGGCAGGTCGCTGAGGTTGTAGGCCGAGGGAAACACGATGTTCGAATCGAGCGCGGCGTTCTTGTTGTGTTGTACGCCGAAGTACTCCCACCGCAGGCCGAAGTTGAGAGTCAAGCGCGAAGTCGCCTTGAAGTTGTCCTGCCCATAGAGCGCGAACTCGTTGTAGCGGTTGCTGCGCGAGAAGTTCGGCGGCCCCACCGGCAAGTTCACCGTCCCGCCGGGATACTTGCCCTGCGGATTGACCGCCGCTTGGAATTCGTGCAATTGGCCGTTCAGGAAGTTGTCCATCGCGTTTCCCTGGTTGCTGCCCAGGGCTTCGACGGCCTCTTCGTACGCGCCAAAGGTGCGGTTGTCCTGCATGTAAGTAGCCTGGCCGCCGAAGCGGATGTTATGCCGGCCGATCACCTTGGTCACGTCTTCGGCGGCAATGCCGAAATTCTGCGGGCCGCCGAAGGGAATCGCATTGCCCGGCGAGTATTCGCTGTAACCGGGGAAGGAAATCAGTTGGCCATCTAAGTACAGAGGCCCACCCGCGTTCATATACAGCGTTGGGCTGACCGGCGCCGAGCCCAGCGGCTGCTGGTTGTTCAGGCGGTTAAAGCTCAAACGGCTCTGGCTGACCAGGCTGGGCGAAAACGTGTGCGTCAGCGAGAAGGTCGCGTGGTTGTCCACGTTGGTCTGGCCGGTTTCATAACCCACGTACGGGCTGGTGTTCACCGTGCCGGCGAAATCGTCCTCGTTGTACAGAGCGTACTTGAACGACATTTGCGTTTTGTCGCTCAGGTTGTAATCCACGTTACCCACGATGTCGTAGGTATTCTGCGGCGATCCGCCGCCGGCATCGGCCGGAGTCTGGTAGGTGACCTCGTTGAACATCGGTGTGCTGGAGGGGAGTGCGTTGCACGGCCCCGTCGCCGAAGCGCCATTGCAAACGGTGCTGAGCTGCGCCTTGGTGAAAGTGCCGAGGGTCGACAGGTCGCTGCGCATTTTGCCGTAAGCGCTGAAGAACGCCTGCGTGTTGGCGGCGGAGGCCGCAATCAACTGCGTGGTGGGAACCATCGCCACTTCGTTGGCATAGCTGCGGACGCGCGTCCACTCGGTGTTCTGGAAGAAGAAGAGCCTGTTCTTCTTGATCGGCCCGCCAATCGAATAGCCGAAGTTGTTCCGGTCGTAAATGCCCTGCGGCAGGCCATTGGCATTATTGTAAAAGCTGTTGGAGCCCAGCGCGGAAACCCGGTTGAACTCGTAGGCCGATCCGTGAAAATCGTTGGTGCCGCTCTTGGTGATCACGTTCACCACGCCGCCGGAGGCGCGCCCATATTCCGCCGAGAAGGTGCTCGTCGTCACCGCGTATTCCTGCACCGAATCGAGCGGAACTTGTTGGCCGACGGTGGCCGTGAACTCATCGTTATTGGCCACGCCATCCAGCATCACGTTGGTGCTGGAGGAGCGCATGCCGTCGATCGCGTAACCCACGCCGCGGCCACTCTGCATATCGCCCGACACGTTTGGCACCGTGGCCACGAAATCGTACGGGTTGCGGGTCAGGGAGGGAAGTTCGGTCACCTGCTGGTTGCTGATGGTGTTGCTGAGCGTCTGCGATTCGGTGTTGACCTGCACCGCGCCGGCATTCACTTCCACCGTCGTGCTGGTCTGGCCCACTTCCATTTTGGCGTCCAAGGCCACCTTAGCGCCGACATCGATCGTTACGCGCTTTTTTTGGGTGGCGAAGCCGCTGGCCGAGATGGTGACCTCCCAATCGCCGGCGGACAGATTCGGGAGCACGTACACTCCCGCCGTGTTCGTCGCCGTTGTGCGCTGTGCGCCAGTCGCCACGTTCTTGGCCGCAATCGCCACGTTGGGTACAACCGCGCCGCTGGCGTCCTGAACCGTCCCGATGATCTGGCCGGTTTCCGCCTGGCCCCACAGCATCAGGGCGGCCAGCATCAGCCCGAAAACGATCGCGAACGGTCGTCGAAGTCTTTTGAGGTTGCTCATATTGTCTCCCAATTTAAGTAGTTGAAAAGGCGAGGCGTGTTTTGTCCGGTTGGCTCAGAAACAGATCTCGCTTTGGCATACGCTCCAACACTGCGTGGTGAGGCCTTTCTCCGCACGCGTATTACCAAATATAACAATTGGCTTAATGTCTTTAGAAACCCGAGGCGCCGGATACCTGGCAGTTCGTTCGAGCCGCGACGAATCTCCCGAAATCGGGGCGGCGGCTGGTTTCAACATTGATAAGTCAATATGCCAGAATAGGTTATAAGCCTATGGGAATGTGGACCTCGGAATACGCTTTTGTGGAGAATGGGCGCAGAATCACCCGACGCCCTGAGGCGGAGACGGACTTACCCTTACTGAGACGCAGGGCGACCCCATAACGTTAGTTGGGCTGCGTGATTTGACGCACATCGCCTTTATGGCGCACAGGCGACGCGGCCGCGGCGAGCGGCGAACTCGGCGCCTGCCAGCACGATCAGGGACGCCACGAAGCTTCCCAGCAGAATGGTCACGGAATATTGAAACATGCGGTATTCGCGATCCAGTTTTTCCACCATCCAGGGGCGAATGAGGATGTTAAGGTACTTGAGCAGTTCCAGAGCCAGGCCGACCCAAATCGCGACCGGCGCCACCTGGACGGGATCCACCTTGCAATTGGGCAGCAGCCAATAAATCAGAAAAAGCATCAGGATGGAAACTGGCACCGCCGCGACCTTGAACAACAGCACGGTTAGCCAGGTGGCCAGTTCGCCCTTGCCGGCCCAGGCCGAGACCCACTCCCGGTTGTAAGCGGTGAAAACAAGCGACACCAGGACCAGCGCTCCGCAAGCGAAGACCATGCCCAGGCTGACGAGTTGGTTTTTCCAGTAGCTGCGGTTGGTGGTGACACCCCAGGCCCGGTTGAGCGCCACTTCGAGCGGCTCGAAAATGCCGTTCGAGGTAACCAGCAGTAGAAAGATGGAAGTAACCGGGAGGTGCGGCACCTTCCAGGTCCACGCTTGCAGGTTCTGCACCACGATGTCGCCCGATTTGCCCGGGAAGTTATCGCGGATGGCAAGGTAGACGGCGCTGATGGCGGCCGGCCAATGCACCACGTCGCGGAACAAAGAAAGCATGACAATCAAAAACGGGAAGAACGCCAGCAGCACGCTGGCCGAAATCGCCAGCGCGTAGACGTGCGCCTCGGTCTGCATCAGGTAGCGGACGGTAGGACGCCAGCGGAACCACCAGGGATCGAAGGCGCCGGCGCTGGAGGCGAACAGAGAGCGGTAGGAGGTCAAACTACAGGTTAGTACAGTGGGGCAGGCGCTTTCGCCTGCCGAACGCGCGCTGGCGTGTCATCCTATGACCTCGCGGACCTTCGCCGCCAACTCGGAGGGGGTGAACGGCTTGCCCAGGTAGTTGACGGCGCCGTCCATCACTCCATGCCGCAGAATCACCTCGTTGGGATAGCCGGACATGAAGAGCACCTTGGTATCCGGCCAGCGGACGCGCAGTTCCTCAGCCAAAGCCTTGCCCGACATGCCCGGCATGACCACATCGGTCACGGCGAGTTGGCAACCGCCCTGGACGGCTGCGGCGAGGCGGAGCGCTTCTTCGCCGCCGGCGGCTTCGAGGACGCGGTATCCACAAGCACGCAGAGCATGGGCGGCGAGATGGCGCACGCCGTCCTGGTCTTCCACAACCAGTATCGTGAGATCCCGGTGGCGCTGGGGGAGATCGACGGCGGAGGGGGGAAGCGGTTCCGCGGGGCCCTCGGTCGAAGGCAGATCAATCTCGAAGCGGCATCCCCTTCCCGGTTCGTTGTGCACACGGATGGAGCCGAGGCTTTGCTGGACGATGGCGTAGACGGAGGCCAGTCCGAGCCCGGTTCCGTGGCCGCTGGGTTTGGTAGTAAAGAAAGGCTCGAAGAGATGCCGCATGGTCTCGTCGTCCATGCCGGTGCCCGTGTCGGCCACGGTCAACCGGACGTAGGCGCCGGGCTGGCAACCCGGAGGGGCATTCTCACCATCGAAACGGGCATTGGTGGTCGAGAGGAGTAGCCTGCCGCCATCCGGCATGGCATCGCGTGCGTTGACCGCCAGGTTGAGCAGCACCTGGTTCATCTGACCGGGATCGGCCATCACCAGACCGAGCGCCGGATCGAGATCGGTATCGAGGCGGATGTCCTCGCCGATCAGCCGCCGCAGCATATGCTCCGCGCCGGAGATCAGGGCGTTCAGATCGAGGGGGCGCGGCCGGCCGATCTGCCGCCGGCCGAAGGTGAGCAACTGCTTGGTGAGCGAGGCCGCACGCTCGCCCGCGTCGCGGATTTCCTGAATCGCCTGCCGCTGCGGGTCGCCTTCCGGGAGGTCCTTGATGAGCATGTCGCTGTAGCCATTGATGACGGTCAACAGGTTATTGAAGTCGTGGGCGATGCCGCCGGCGAGGCGGCCGAGAGACTCCAGCTTCTGCGACTGTTCCAACTGCTGGCGAAGATCTTCGCGCTCGGCCTGGGCCCGCTTTTGCGCGGTAATGTCGATCAGCATCGCAAATGCGCCCTTGAACTCGCCCGCCTCATCGAGGATGGGCGTAGTCGAGGCCAGAGTCAGCACCTCAGCCCCGCCGTGGTGCCGGAAACGTTTTTCGGCGATGCCGGCCTCGCCGCGCCCGAGAGCAGCCACGCGCTGCTCGAAGAGCGGGATGTCTTCCGGAAAAACAAATGAAAACAGGCTCTGGCCGATCAATTCCTCGGGCTCGTAGCCGAGCATCTCGGCCATCCGCCGGTTGACGAAGTTGGTGACCCCTCGCTCGTCCATCGACCAGATGCCTTCGTTGGTGGTGTCCACGATGCGGCGGTAGCGGGCCTCGCTTTCCCGCAGCGCCGCCTCGGCCCGCACTCGCTGGGTTATGGAATTGGCCGTGGCCAAAACGTACTGCCGGCCGCCCATCTCGATGACTCTGGCCGAAATCAGGGCGTGAGCCAGGCTGCCGTCTCGGGCCTGAAACGTGGCCTCGCGCTGGTGGATGGTCCCGCCACCTTGCTCCAACGCCTGGCGAAATCCGTCGGACTGTTCCCGATCCACCTGACCCAGTTCAAGGGCGGTCTTGCCGATGACCTGCGAGCGGGGGAACCCGGCAAACTTGCAGAAGCTCTCGTTGACGTCGACGTATTTGCCATCCCCGTCGGTCAGGGCGACGGAGAACGGGCTCTGCTCAAACAGCGTGCGGTAGGCGGTTTCCCGTTCTCTCAGCGCTTCTTCGGCTTCCCGGCGCAGGGCCAGTTCCCGGCGCGCCTCGTCCAGTGCGCCGCGGAGGTGAGCCAGAAAATAGTCGAGTGGCACCGCGGCGAAGGCACAGGCTCCGACCACGATGCACCACGCCACTGCCGGCGGTATGGGAAAAACGGTGGGCGGAGGGTGCCCCGACGCCGCTGCCAGGACATAGGCCAGGTCCGGGACTAATGCGGGAATCGAAGCCGCCAGAGCACCGCGGCGTCCCAGCAGCAGCGTCGCCTCCTGAATCATAACGATCTGAAAGAGGAATCCTGGGCTGCGAACACCCCCGGAGAGGAAAACGTAAACGGCCGCCAGCAGGGTTCCGGCAATCACCAGGGCCCATGCCGCGGCCCGCACCCGGCCTTTCCGGCGCAGTCCCTCCGGAATCATCAGTAGCAGGACGATCGCAGCGACCCCCAGGACCAGGGAGCCCCGCTTGTTGGCGAACAGGAACAGCTCGCCAACGGCGAAATACAAGAAACCGACCATCGCCACCGTTTGCAGCAGCCGTCGCAGGAGCGACGCAGTCAGCGCCAGTTGAGGGTCTTCAGGCGCGGTCTTGGTGAGGTTGGCGTCGAGTGACCCTGACCCCTGAGGTTCGGGCATGTGTGATCCAGGCTCTTGGCGGCACCATGGAACCGGTCCGTCTGAGCTATTCAAGGTATATAACGGATTCGGATCAGTAACAAGTGTTATTCTCCGGCCGGTTTTCCGCGCTGGCCGGGGCACGCGGTTCGGCAGACCGCCGCGTGCAACACATGAGGGCGCACCCGGACCAATCCAATATAATTAATGATTAGGTATGGACCTCAACCGCTTTACCGAAAAACTACAACAGGCGATCCGGGCGGCGGAGAGCACGGCCACGCGATCCGGCCACCAGCAGATCGACGTGGAGCACCTGTTGGCGGCATTGCTGGAGCAGCCCGGCGGACTGGCGGCGTCGATTCTGCAGAAGGCGGACGTCAATCCGGAAACCCTCGCCGACAGGCTGGAAGCCGAGCTTGACCGGATGCCCAAGGTGTCCGGAGCGGCGGGCGCTCCTCCCGGCCACGCTTACGTCACGCCGCGGCTGACCAAGCTGCTCGAGCGCGCCGAAGAGGAAGCCCGGCAGCTCAAGGACGAGTATATTTCGGTGGAGCACGTGGTGCTGGCGGCGATCGAGGACCGCGGCGCGGCGGGGCGTCTGTTGAAGGAGCTCGGCCTCACCCGCGAGCGGTTGATGCAGGCGTTGCGCGAAGTGCGCGGCAGCCAGCGCGTGACCTCGCAGAATCCGGAAGCTACCTACGAAGCACTGGAGCGCTACGGCCGCGATCTGACGCAACTGGCTTCACAGGGGAAGCTCGATCCGGTGATCGGACGCGACGAAGAAATCCGCCGCGTGATCCAGGTGCTGAGCCGCCGCACCAAGAACAACCCGGTGCTGATCGGCGAGCCGGGTGTGGGCAAGACCGCCATCGTGGAAGGGCTGGCGTTGCGCATCGTCCGCGGCGACGTGCCGGAGGGCCTGAAGGGAAAGCGCATCGTGTCGCTCGACATGGGCGCGCTGATCGCCGGCGCCAAGTATCGCGGCGAATTCGAAGAGCGGCTGAAGGCGGTGCTGAAGGAAGTGCTGGACGCGGCGGGCGAGGTGGTGCTGTTCATCGACGAGCTGCATACGGTGGTGGGGGCGGGCAAGACGGAAGGCTCGATGGACGCCGGCAACCTGCTCAAGCCGATGCTGGCGCGCGGCGAGCTGCACTGCATCGGCGCCACCACGCTCGACGAATATCGCAAGAACATCGAAAAAGACGCCGCGCTGGAGCGCCGCTTCCAGCCGGTGATGGTGGATCAGCCGACGGTGGAGGACACCATCTCGATTCTGCGCGGCCTCAAGGAGCGCTACGAGGTGCACCACGGCGTGCGGATCAAGGACGCCGCGCTGGTGGCCGCCGCGGTGCTTTCCAACCGCTACATCACCGGCCGCTTTCTGCCGGATAAAGCGATCGACCTGGTGGATGAAGCGGCGGCGCGCCTCCGCACGGAGATCGATTCCATGCCGGCCGAGCTCGACGAAACACGGCGCCGCATCATGCAACTCGAGATTGAGCGGGAGGCGCTGCGCAAGGAAACCGACAGAGCGTCCCAGGAGCGGCTGAAGCGCCTGGAAAAAGAGCTGGCCGACCTGCGAGCCGAATCCGACGCCGTGGCCGCGCGCTGGCAGAGAGAGAAAGGCGCGGTGGAGCGGCTGCGCCAGTTGCGCGGCAAGGTGGAGCAGACCAAGCTCGAAATCGAACAGGCGGAGCGGCAGTACGATCTCAACCGGGCGGCGGAATTGAAATACGGCACGCTAGCCTCGCTCGAAAAGCAGTTGAACGAGGAATCCGCCAAGTTCGCTTCGCCGCAGGCGCAATCCCGCCTGATCAAAGAAGAGGTGGATGAGGAAGACATCGCGGAGGTAGTGAGCCGCTGGACCGGAGTGCCGGTAACCAGGCTGCTGGCCGGCGAAATGGAGAAGCTGCTCCATCTCGAAGACGAGTTGCACCGGCGCGTGATCGGCCAGGATGAGGCCGTCACCGCGGTGGCCGAGGCGGTGATCCGCGCGCGCTCCGGACTGAAGGACCCGGCGCGGCCGATCGGCAGTTTCATTTTCCTGGGACCCACCGGAGTCGGCAAAACCGAGCTGGCCCGCGCCCTGGCAGAATATCTTTTCGACGACGAGCGCGCCATGGTACGCATCGACATGTCGGAGTACCAGGAGAAGCACAATGTGGCTCGTCTGGTGGGCGCGCCGCCCGGATACATCGGATACGAAGAGGGCGGGCAGTTGACCGAAGCCGTCCGGCGGAGGCCGTTCGCGGTGGTGCTGTTCGACGAAATCGAAAAAGCGCACCACGATGTGTTCAACCTCATGCTGCAAATATTGGATGACGGGCGGCTCACGGATGGCCAGGGACGGACGGTCGATTTCAAGAACACCATCGTGATCATGACCTCGAACGTCGGCAGCCAGCGCATTCTCGATTACCGCGGCGGTTTCTCGGGCGAAGGCTACGAGCGCATGAAGGAAGCGGTGCTGGAGGAAATGCGCGCCCACTTCCGCCCCGAGTTCCTGAACCGCGTGGATGAGATCATCGTGTTTCACGCTCTTGCCGAAGAACATCTGAAGCAGATCGTCGATATTCAGTTGGGCCGCGTGCGGGCCCGGCTGGCGGACCGGCAGATCCAGCTCGAACTCACCGACCGGGCGCGCTTGAACCTGGCGCGGACGGGCTACGATCCGGCCTACGGGGCGCGTCCGTTGAAGCGGGCGATCCAGAAGAAGATCGAAACCCCACTGGGCCGCCTGCTGGTGGGGGGCAAGGTGCTCGACGGCCAGACCATTCTGGTGGACGCATCGAGCGACACGGGCGAATTGAGCTTCCGGCCGGCGGCGGCGCACGCGTCTCCATAGCTGGTCAATAGAGCCCGAATAAGCGATTTAGGGCCACGGATGAACACAGACGAACACCGATAAGCCAGTTCTTTATTAATCTGTGTTCATCCGTGGCTATCGTGCTTTGCTGCCTTTCAGCGGGGCTTCCAGGACCGAAACAGAGGCTCGGGTGTGTGTCTGGGAACACATTGCAGTGATTTCTCTCCGGAAATCCGGTTCTGAGGC
>Ga0181517_10002368_pt1 | contig 19325 bp, 12 predicted proteins | sample PEATcosm2014_Bin_31_FD_119748 | JGI IMG/M metagenome (GOLD analysis project Ga0181517, IMG submission 119748) | Peatland microbial communities from MTU Mesocosm Facility, Houghton, MI, USA - PEATcosm2014_Bin01_30_metaG | ecosystem: Environmental > Terrestrial > Soil > Wetlands > Peat | place... | reverse complement strand
GTTAGACCGGGCGGTTAGACCGGGCGGTTAGACCGGGCGGCCGAGCGCCGCCGGAGCTGGCGCAGGACGTAAGGCAGTATGCCGCCGTGGCGGTAGTAGTCGGCTTCGACCGGGGTGTCGATGCGCAGGACCACCTCGAAGGTCACGTCGCCGGCCTTGACCGACAGGCGGGAGGGCAAGGGGCCGTCGGCGCTGCCTTCCAGGCCGGTGATGTCGAAGACCTCTTGGCCTGTCAGCCCGAGCGAAGAGGCCGACTCGCCGGGCAGGAACTGGAGGGGCAGCACGCCCATACCTATGAGGTTGGACCGGTGGATGCGCTCGAAGCTCTCGGCCAGCACGGCCCGCACGCCGAGCAGGGCCGTGCCCTTGGCCGCCCAGTCCCGGGAAGACCCCGACCCGTACTCCTGGCCGGCCAGTACCACCAGGGGTGTGCCCGCCTCGATGTAGCGCATGGCGGCGTCGTAGATCGTCGTCTGCTCGCCGGAGCCAAAGTAGGTGGTAAAACCACCCTCCGTCCCCGGGGCCAGCTGGTTGCGCAGGCGCACGTTGGCGAACGTGCCCCGCACCATGACCTCATGGTTGCCCCGGCGCGCCCCATAACTGTTGAAGTCGCCCGGGGCCACCTCCTGGTCGATCAACCAGGCGCCGGCCGGCCCGTCCTTGCGGATGTTGCCGGCAGGCGAGATGTGGTCCGTGGTGACCGAATTGGCCAGCTGGGCCAGGGCGCGGGCGCCCCGGATGTCCCGGACGGGCGCCGGCGTCTCGGGCATGGCGTCGAAATAGGGAGGCCGGCGTACGTAGGTCGACCCCGTGCCCCACTCGTACAGTTCGCCCGGGGGCACGTCGAGCCCGGACCAACGCTCGTCGCCGAGGAAGACCTCGGCGTAGCTCTTCTCGAACATGTCGGCTGACAGCGCCTCGTCCATCACCGCCGCCACCTCCTCCGAGCTCGGCCAGATGTCACGCAAGTACACCGGGGCCCCGTCCGTGCCCGTCCCCAGGGGCTCGTTGACGATGTCGAAGTCCATCGAACCGGCCAGGGCATAGGCGACCACCAGCGGTGGCGACGCCAGGTAGTTGAGCCGCACGTCGGGGTTTATCCGGCCCTCGAAGTTGCGGTTGCCCGACAGGACCGACACGACGGCCAGCCCGCCTTCGGCCACGGCCTCGGGGATACCGGGGAGCAGTGGCCCGCTGTTACCGATGCAGGTGGTGCAGCCGAAGCCGACCAGGCCGAACCCGAGCTTGTCCAGGTACGGGGTCAGCCCGGCGCGCTCGTAGTAGTCCATGACGACCTTGGACCCGGGGGCCAGCGACGTCTTCACCCACGGCTTGACCGAGAGCCCGCGCTCGACGGCGTGCTTGGCCAAGAGGCCGGCGGCGATCATGACTTCGGGGTTGGACGTGTTGGTACAGCTCGTGATGGCGGCGATGACGACGTCACCATGGCCCACGTCGAAGCCGGCGCTGCCTTGAGCCCCCACCGCCTCCGGGCCCGTCACCTGCACCGGCACCCGCACGGGTACCCGGCCGGCCGAGGCGGCCTTGCCGTCGCCCAGGGCCTTGCTCAGCGACTCGCCGAAGGCCACTTTGGCCCGGCGCAGCGGCACCCGGTCCTGGGGCCGGGCCGGGCCGGCCAGGCTCGGTTCCACACTGGACAGGTCGAGCTCGACGCGCTCGGAGAACACGGGCTCGAGCGACGGGTCGAGCCACAGGCCCTGGTCCTTGGCGTACGCCTCCACCAACTTCACGTGGTCCTCGGAGCGGCCGGTGAACCGCAGGTAGCGCAACGTCTCGTCGTCGATGGGGAATATGGCGCAGGTGGAGCCGTACTCGGGGGACATGTTGCCGATGGTGGCCCGGTTGTACAGGGCGACCTTGGCCACGCCGGCCCCGTAGAACTCTACGAACTTGCCCACTACCCCCCGCTTGCGCAACAGCTCGGTCACGGTGAGGACCAGGTCCGTGGCCGTCGAGCCCTCGGGCAGCTCGCCGGTCAGCTTGAACCCGACGACATCGGGGATGAGCATGGTCACCGGCTCGCCGAGCATGGCCGCTTCGGCCTCGATGCCCCCGACGCCCCAGCCCAGCACCCCGAGCCCATTGACCATGGTCGTGTGCGAGTCCGTGCCGAGGACCGTGTCCGGGTACGCCTCGCCGTTTTCGGCGAAAACGACCCGGGCCAGGTGCTCCAGGTTGACCTGGTGACAGATGCCGGTGTCGGGAGGGACGACCTTCAGGCTGGAGAACGCCTGCTGGCCCCAGCGCAGGAACCGGTAGCGCTCCTCGTTGCGCTCGAACTCGAGCTCGGAGTTGCGCCGGAAGGCGTCCGGCCGACCGGTGAAGTCGGCGATCACCGAGTGGTCTATGACCAGCTCGGCGGGCACCTGCGGCTGCACGGCCATAGGGTCGCCGCCCAGGGCCACCATGGCGTCGCGCATAGCCGCCAGGTCGGCGACCACGGGCACTCCGGTGAAGTCCTGCATGAGGATCCGGGCCGGTGAAAGGGCTATCTGAGCCGGTCCGGCGGTAGCGCCCCGACCCAGCGTGCCTGCCCACGAGGCCAGCGCCTCGATGCTCTCCGGCGTGACGTTGAGGCCGTCCTCGTGGCGCAGCAGGTTTTCCAGGAGGATCTTGAGCGAGAACGGGAGGCGTCCCACGTCACGGCCAACCTCGCCGGCGAGGTTGGCCAGCCGGTACACGACGAGCGACTGCCCCCCCACCGCCAACGCCCCGCGTGCCCCGAAACTGTTCTTGGACGTTGCCATTGCCTGCCTCTCCGTGTCTGGCCGCGTGGGCCCCTGTCTCCCCGCGGTGGGCCCTGCCCTGTCGTCCCCAGCCTATGGGAGCCGCCGGCGGAGGATAACCTCGGACCGACATGCCCGACTCCCCCCAGGCCCCCGCTCTGGCGCCCAACCTGTACCGCAGCACCCGCTGCGGCTCCCTACGCCCTGCCGACGTCGGCTCGACTGTGCGGCTGTCAGGCTGGGTGGCGGCCAAGCGGGACCACGGTGGCCTGCTCTTCATAGACCTGCGCGACCCGGCCGGGCCCGACGCCGACCTGCCCGCGCCCGGCAACGCCTTCTTGAGGGGCGACCACAGCGCGCGGATGGTGCAGCTCGTCTCCCATCCCGGTCACGCCACTTTCGAGACGCTCTCCCGACTGCGCCTCGAGAGCGTGGTGGCCGTCACCGGGAAGGTGGTGGACCGGCCGGCGGACACCGTCAACCCCAAGCTAGCCACCGGCGAGGTGGAGGTCGACGTAGACGGCCTCGAGGTCCTGTCGACGTCCGAAGTGCTGCCCTTCCCGGTCGAGCGCGACAGCGACGTGGGCGAGGAGGCCAGGCTCACCCATCGCTACTTGGACATGCGCCGGGGGCCCCTGATCGAGCGGCTGGCCAAGCGGGCGCGCTTCTGCCAGCTCGTGCGCTCGCACCTTTCGTCGCGCGGTTTCCTCGAGGTCCAGACCCCGGTGCTCACCGTCTCCTCGCCCGAGGGCGCCCGGGACTACCTGGTGCCCAGCCGGCTGTACCCGGGCGAGTTCTACGCCCTGCCCCAGGCTCCCCAGCAGTTCAAACAGTTGCTCATGGTGGGGGGCGTCGAGCGCTACTTCCAGATCGCCCCGTGCTTCAGGGACGAGGCCTCGCGGGCCGACCGTAGCCCGGGCGAGTTCTACCAGATCGACCTGGAGATGGCCTTCGCCACCCAGGAGGACGTCTTCCACGAGGTGGAGCTGCTGTTCCACCTACTGATCTCGTCCCTGTCCGCCAAGAAGGCACCGTCGCCCTACCCCCGGCTATCCTACGCCGACGCCCTGGCCCGCTTCGGGACGGACAAGCCGGACCTGCGCTTCGGGCTCGAGATCGTGGACGTCACCGGCGCGCTGGGCGGGCGCACGGAGCTGCCCATGTTTGCCGAGGCCCCTAGCCGCGGCAACGTGGTCCGCGCCCTGCTCGCCCCGGCGGCGGCCGAGCGGCCCCGCAGCTGGTTCGACGGCTTCGGGGACGCGGCCAAGGCGCTGGGGACCATAGGGAGCTGGCTGCAGCTACCGGCGGACGGCAGCGATTACAAAGGGCCCCTGTCGCGCAAGCTCACGGCTGACGAAATGGGTACCCTCGTGGCTGCCACGGGTGCCCGGCACGGTGACGCCGTGCTCACCTGCGTCGGGCCCTCTCCATCCGCCAGTGTCGCCCTCGGCCAGACCCGGGCCGTCCTCGGCCGCGACCTCGGCCTGGCCGACCCCGACATCCTCGCCTTTTGTTGGATCGTCGATTTTCCCATGTTCGAGCGCAATCCCGAGACGGGCGACTGGGATTTCTCCCATAACCCGTTCTCGATGCCCCAGGGAGGCCTGCGAGCGTTGGAGGACAGCGACCCGGGCGAGATCCTGGCTTACCAGTACGACGTGGTGTGCAACGGGGTCGAGCTTTCCTCCGGGGCCGTCCGCAACCACCTGCCCGAAGTAATGGAAAAAGCGTTCGCCATCGCCGGTTATTCCCGCGACCGCATCGAGCGGTCGTTCCCTGCGCTGTGGAACGCGTTCCACTACGGCGCCCCTCCCCATGCCGGTATCGCCCCCGGCGTGGACCGCCTTGTCATGCTCCTGTCGGACCAGCCCAACATCAGAGAGGTCATCGCCTTCCCGCTCAACCAGATGGCGCGCGACCTCCTGATGGGCGCGCCGGCGCCAGTGACGCCCGCTCAGTTGGCCGAGCTTCACCTGCAGGTGGTACCGCCGAAAAAGTCCTAGGCGACCGGCAACTTCACGCCGCTCAACGAGGCGCAAGCCTGGAGGAACTGTTCCTGTAAAGCTTCGTCCCGAGCTACGGGATTGACCGGCAACTGCTTGCGCCGTTTCCAGTACCGCCCCGTCACCAGGGCCCCCGGCTCGTCGCTGGTGGCCAGCCAAACTTGGGTCTCGGCACCCAGAGGCAGCGGGTCGGGGGCGTGCGAGCCTCCCATGCGCGTCCTTATCCAGCCGGGGTCGACGGCGTTGGTGAGGGTGCCCGGCCAATGCCTGCTCACGGCCAGCGCCAACATAACGTCGTGCAGTTTCGAGTCCGAGTACGCCTGCCCGGCGTCCCAGCGGCGGCGGGCGAACTGCAGGTCGTCCAAGACCACGGTCCCGCGCTCGTGCAGTCCCGACGACAAATAAATGAGACGCGCCGGGCGTTCCATGATGGCGGTGAGCACGTAAGGGGCCAAGGCGTTGACCTGGAAGATGCGTTCCAGCCCGTCGACCGTCACCGCCCGGGCCGAGTTGCCTCCGCCCACGCCGGCGTTGTGTACGACGACGTCGAAGGGGCCTTCGTCCCGGGCCGCCTCCCCTAAGGCGCGCGTCTGGTCCAGGGAGGCCAGGTCCCCGACCACGACGGCGGCGGCGCCGGGCACCGCCTCCTCGGTGTCCCGCGCCCTGGCATTGTCCCGGGCGTGGAGCACGACCCGGTGCCCCATATGGACCAGGGTCTCGGCCGTTTCCCGGCCGATCCCGGCCGATGACCCAGTGACGAAGATACTTGCCATCGAGGGCGCCTCCTTTTCCCGCACCTTACGGTGCTAGCGTACAAACATATGTTCGCCTCCCCTAGATGGGACGAGGGTCTCGACGAGGCCCAGTTGGCCGTGGCCAACCACGGTGGCGGCCCCCTGGTGGTGGTGGCCGGGGCGGGGACGGGCAAGACACGGGCCCTGGTGTCCCGGGTGGCCTCGCTCATCGAGCGAGGAGCAGCTCCAGAGCGGATCTTGTTGCTCACCTTCACGCGGCGCGCCGCCGACGAGATGCTCACCCGGGCGGCCAACCTCGTCGCCCTGCAAGGGGACCGCCGGCCGTGGGGCGGCACCTTTCACTCCGTGGCCCACCGCTACGTAGCTGCGTACGCCGAAACTCTCGGCCTGCCCGGCGGGTTCAGCGTCATCGGGCCGGGCGAAGCCTGCGACCTCATGGACCTGATGCGCGGCGACTACGACCTCGATGGTACGGCTGTGCGTTCCCCCCGTTCGGCGACGCTGGTCGACATTTACTCGCGTTGCATAAATACCGGCCGCCGGCTCCATGAGGTGCTCGAAGTCGATTACCCGTGGTGCAAACCGCACTTCGACGCCATCGCCAAATTGTTCGGTGCCTTCACCGCCCGCAAAACACAAGCCGCATTGCTTGATTTTGATGACTTGCTCCTCTACTGGCGGGCTCTTCTGAGCGAGGAGAGCCTGGGGCGGCATGTGGCCGAGATGTTCGACTACGTCCTGGTCGACGAGTACCAGGACGTCAACGAGCTCCAGGTCGACATCGTGGGCCTGCTGGCCCCAAAAGGCCGGGGGCTCACGGTCGTGGGCGACGAGGCCCAGGCCATCTACGGGTTCCGGGGCGCCGACTTCCGCCATTTGCGCCGGCTGGTCCTGGAGTTCCCCGACGCCACGGTGATCAAGCTGGAGCGCAACTTCCGTTCACGCCAGGGGATCCTGGACGTCGCCAATGCCGTCCGGCCCCACGACGCCACCCCAGACCAGCAAGGGCCCGACCAGCCAGGGCCCGACCCGCCAGGGCCCGACCAGCCAGGGCCAGACCAGCCCGGGCCAGACCAGCCCGGGCCAGACCAGCCCGGGCCAGACCGGGGGGACCTGGAGCGGGAGGGCCCGGGACGGGACACCATGGACCTCCGCCTCTTCTCGGAGCGAGGGCGCGGCGTCCAACCCGCGCTCGTACATTGCCACGACGCCTCCGCCGAGGCGACGGCGGTAGTCGAGCGCGTCCTGAAAGCGCACGAGAGCGGCACGCCGCTGCACGAACAAGCCGTGCTCGTACGGGCGTCTCACCACAGCGACCTAATCGAGGTGGAGCTCACGGCGCGCCAGGTCCCGTACCGCAAGTACGGAGGCCTACGGTTCCTCGAGGCGGCCCACGTCAAAGATTTCGTCATGGCGGCTCGCCTTCTCGACAACCCGCACGACGAGATCGCCTGGTACCGCCTATTGCGCCTGCACGAGTCCGTCGGCCCGGCCCGGGCAAGAGCATTGGTGGGGACGGCCCGCGACGTCCCTGACATCCTCGGCGATTGGCCGCAGTTGGTGGCGGCCGCCCCCGCCGGCGCTCGCTCCGCACTTTCGGGCACCCTCGACAAAATGCTCTTGGCTCGCTCGCAGCGGGCTCCCGGCGCTCGGGCCGAGATCGTCCTGGACGCCATACGGCCTTTGCTCGTCGGCCGCTACCCGGACGCGGCCGTGCGCCTGCGCGACCTGGAGCGCCTGGCGGGCGCCGCCGCCACCGCCACGGATATGGCCGCCTGGCTGGTCGAGCTCACCCTCGACCCTCCCGAATCAAGCGGTGACCTGGCCGGTCCCCCTCACTTGGACGAGGATTACCTGGTGATTTCCACCATCCACTCAGCCAAGGGGCTCGAGTGGTCGGTCGTCCACGTCCCCCATGTCGTGGACGGGTTCATCCCCATCGACATGGCGCTCGGCACCCCTGACGGCCTGGAGGAGGAACGCCGCCTGTTCTACGTCGCCATAACCCGCGCCCGGGACGAGCTGTACCTGTACAGCCCCTTACGGGTGCCCTACCACCGGCGGGGCAGCGACGACCGCCACGGCTTCGCCTTGCAAAGCCGCTTCCTCGACCGATCGGTGATGCCCGCCTTGGCCGTCGTCGAGCAGCCCGTGCACCGGCCCAGTGTCCCGGTCGGGCAACTGGCGTCCAGGGTCGCGGTCGACCTGAGCTCGCTCTGGGCTTGAACCCGGGGCGGTGCCGGCCGTGACGGGCTGAGAGGCTCGCAACGAGCGTTAGCCTGTGGCGAGATGCCCGGGGACCGCATGACCGTCCCCGCCGACAAGCGCCACAACAAGGACGCGGGCCTCAAACGGGGCCAGATCACCAGTATCGAGGGCATCCCGGCGCTGTCGCTGGACGCCATCAGCTCGGTGGCCTATGGGCCCCAGGCCATGCTCGTCGTCCTGGCCACCGCGGGCGCCGGTGCTCTGGCCAAGATCGAACCGCTGACCCTCGTCATCGTCGTGCTCCTGGTCATCCTGGTCCTCTCCTACCGCCAGGTCATCGAGGCCTATCCCGACGGCGGTGGCTGCTATGCGGTTTCCAAAGCCAACCTTGGAGCACGGCCCAGTCACCTCGCCGCCGCTTCGCTCGTCGCCGACTACATCCTCACGGTGGCGGTGTCGATCGCCGCCGGAGTGGCCGCGTTGGTGTCCGCTTTCCCTTCATTAGCCCCCGACAGCCTGTGGCTTGCCCTCGGCATCCTGGGGCTGCTGACAGCGCTCAACCTGCGCGGCATAGCCACCAGCGCCCGGGCCTTCCTCCTGCCCACCGCCGTGTTCGTCGTGGGCATCTACGTGGTGATCGTGGCCGGCCTCACCCGGTCGCACCCCGCCGCCGGGTCGGGCGTCCACCCTTACACCGTCCCCAAGGCCGCCGCCGCGGTAGGCGTCCTGCTCCTCCTGAAGGCTTTTGCGGCCGGCTCCAGCGCTCTCACGGGAGTCGAGGCCATCGCCAACGACGTCCCCGCCTTCCGGGAACCGAGAGCACGCCGGGCCATGCGCACCGAGGTCATGCTCGGTTCCATCCTCGGGACCATGCTGCTGGGCCTGGCCGAGCTGACCGTCCGCTTCCACATCGGCCCCAGCTCCGACCAGACAGTGCTCAGCCAGATCACGGGCGCGTCGGTCGGGCGGGGCACCGTTTACTACGTCGTCGACCTCGCCACCACCGTCATCCTGTCCCTGGCCGCCAACACCTCTTTCGGCGGCTTGCCGGTACTGGCCAGCCTTCTGGCCCGTGACAGCCTCGTCCCCCATGTCTTCGGGCTCCGAGGCCACCTGCCCGTTTACCGCTACGGCGTAGTGGCGTTGGCGGTGCTGGCGGCGCTCCTGCTGATTGCGGTCAACGCCGACACCAACTCGTTGATCCCTCTGTACGCGATCGGCGTCTTCACCGGCTTCACCCTGTCCCAGACCGGCCTGGTCCGGCACTGGAGACGGGAACGACCGCGAAGATGGGGGGCGAAAGCAGCTCTCAACGGGACCGGTGCCGCCATGACGGCGGCAGCCACCGTCATCTTCCTGGTGACGAAGTTCACGGACGGCGCCTGGGTGGTGGTCATCGCCATCCCGTGCCTGCTCCTGCTGTTTTCCCGCATCTCCAGGTACTACGCCGAGGTCGGCAAAGAACTGGGCGTGGGCGTTATCCCCGGAAAACCCCGGGCGGGACCAAGCCTGGTGGTGGTATCGGTGGTGTCCGTGTCGCGGATGACGAAGTTTGCCCTGGACGCTGCCCTCTCGCTCGGCGACGAGGTTGTGGCCGTCAGCTTCCAGTTCGACGACGACCGGGCCAAAGCCCTGCGGGCGGCCTGGGACCAATGGGGCCCAGGCGTGCCCCTCGAAATCCTGCTCTCGCCTTCGCGCTCCATCGTGGACCCCATGGTCAAGTACCTCTGCTCGCCGCAGATGCGGGCGCGCCCCCAGGTGCTGGTCCTCATCCCGGAGGTGGAACCGCGCAAGTGGCGGCACCGGCTCTTGCAAAACCAACGAGGGGTCATCCTGGCCAACGCGCTGCACCGCCACACTGAGGTGAATGTGGGCAGGGCCCCGTTCCACCTCACCCGGGACTAAGCGGGCTCACCCGGGAGACAGGACATGGGCAGGAGCGGCGGCGCGGGCCGCGGCCCCGGCCACTATTCGCCGGCCGGTGCCCCATCCTCCGCCCCGTCGTCGCTGACCTGGCCGTCGGCGCCGTCCACGGGCTCGTCCAGGGGCGCGTCGGGCGTGCCATGGGTGGCCGCGTGCTCGTCGAGCGCCGATAAGGCCGCGGTAACCGCGTCCGCCGGGCCGCCCTGGCGTTGCTCGGCGTAGACAGCTTCGCCCAGGTTGCGCAGGAGCCCGTCCCATTGGTGCTTGGCCTGGGCCTGGTCGAGCTTGGCCTTACCCTGGTTCACTCCCTGCTGTGCCTTGGTCAGAGCCTGCCCTGCGCCCTGCTTCACCTTGTCCATCAGGCCCATCACAGCCTCCTTTTTTGGTTGACGCTCCGAAACCTCAGGCGCTGCCGGTGATGCCGGAGCAAACATTGCTGTCACTCCTCGCGGCCCTAGAGGCGGATCATAGCTCTCCCGTCACAGGCCCCTTCGGCCGGCCTGACCACAGCCGCACCGGGCACGGCCCTCGGGGGGCATTTCGGGTTGGAGTAGGGTCCTTAATGGTTCTCGAAGTTGGCCGGCGAGCGCCGGGAAGAGCCGGAGAGGACGGGCAGCCATGCAAGCGGTGGTGATCGACAAGCCGGGCGATGTGGACGTGGGCGAGATCGCGGACCCGGCCCCAGGACCGGACGAAGTGGTCGTCGAGGTCCGGGCGTGCGGTATCTGCGGCACGGATATCCACCTCGCCGACGGGGAGTTTTCGCGGGCCCGCTACCCGCTGGTGCCCGGGCACGAATTCGCCGGTGAGGTGGTCGCCGTGGGGAGCAACGTCTCAACGGTCCGCGTCGGGGCCAATGTTACGGCCGACCCGAACAATTATTGCGGCCGCTGCCGGCCCTGCCGGGAGGGGCACGGCAACATGTGCCACAACTTCCGGGCCCTGGGCATCACCGACCCAGGGGCGTGCGCCGAGTACTTGGCGGTACCGGCGTGGAACGTCCACCTCCTGCCCGACGGCTTCGACATGTCGGTGGCCGCCCTCATCGAGCCGCTGTCCTGCGCCGTGCACGGCTATGACATGCTACGGACCAAGCTGGGCGACCGCTTCCTCATCTACGGCGCCGGCACCATGGGGCTCCTGTTGATCTCCCTGGCCGGACGGGTGGGCGCGGTATCCGTAACCGTCGTCGAGCCCAACGAGGGGCGCCGCCAGATGGCCCGGGACTTCGGCGCCGCGGAAGTCGTCGGGAGCGCGGACGAGCTCGACGGCGAAGGCGGCTTCGACGTCGTCATCGACGCCTCGGGGGTCGTCGCGGCCATAGAAGATGCTCTCGACCGGGTCCGGCCCGGGGGCAATTACCTCCAGTTCGGGGTGGCGACGGCCGAGGCCAAAGCGCGTTTCTCGCCCTACCGCCTGTTCAACAACGAGATGAGCTTCGTTGGTTCGATGGCGGTCCTGCATAGCTTCGATCGAGCCTGCGACCTCGCCGTCAACGTAGACCTCGGCCTGTCACGCCTGGTGAGCGACAGCCTGCCGATCTCGTCTTACCTCGAGGCCCTCGGCTATGTCCGGGGCGGCAAGGGGCTCAAGGTGCAGGTCGCGCCGGGGGCGTCGCCGCACCCGTAGGTGCGCCGTGCCGTCCGCCCGGTCCTATTCGCTCGAAATAGCGGCCAGCACGTCCAGCCGGGCGGCCCGGCGGGCCGGCCACGTGGCTGCGACCAGGCCGAGGACGGCGGACAGGACAAGGGACACCACAAGGCTCGACGTGGGCACAACCGTGTCGGTGAGCCTGAGCGACGACACGAGGGCGATGCCCATACCGGTCCCGATGACGATGCCGATGACAGCCCCGAAGACAGACAAGATCACCGACTCCGTGCGGACCATGGTCCGGACTTGGCGCCGTTTCATGCCGACGGCCCGCAGGAGCCCTATTTCGCGGGTGCGCTCGAACACCGAGAGCATCAGTGTGTTGACGATGCCGACGAGAGCAACGACGACGGCGAGGGCCAGTAGGGCGTAGATCAGCCCCAGTAACTGGTTGACGCTGGCGACCTGGGCCTTGTCGAACTGAGACCTGGTCTGCACCTGCACCGTCGGGTAGTGCGCCAGCAACCTGTTCACGTCGCGCTCCACGGCAGGACTGCCGTCGGTCTTCAGGAGCACTGCACCGGGGAGCGGGCCCTGGTAATGCGACAGGTAGAAGGCCTGGCTCACGACATAGCTCCCGATGAGGGCGTTCGCTTTATAGATCCCCCCGATGCGCATCCGGGAGGGGCCGGTGAGAGCAAACTTCACCGGGACGGTGCCCCCGACAGAGAGGTGGTCCGACTCGGCGGTGGTCGAGTCGACGAGCAGCTCACCGGCGCCGAGGGCCTGCTCAGTGCCCGCCGTCATGTGCAGGATGACGGTCTCGGACAGGCCCCGGGTCGACACGCCCTTCAGGCCCTCCACAGACTGGCGGACCTCGAACTGGCCGCCGTAAGCGATCAACGACGAGGTGACGCCGGGCACGCGGGTGACCGCCGCGGCCAAGGCCCTGCTGAACGAGCCGGAGCCGTTGCTCGTACCGCTGATGATCAGGTCGGCGCTGATGGCGTCGTCGACGCTGGACGTCGCCGAGCGCGAAACCGACGCCCCGAAAACGGCCATGGCCGACACGAGGGCGATGCCGATCATGAGGGCCGAAGCGGTCTGGGCCGTGCGCCGCGGGTTGCGCATGGAGTTCTCCCGTCCCAACTTGCCGGGCGCCCCGAGGACGGCGGCCAACGGTCGCCCGATGGCGCCGGAGAGGGGCCGGGCCACGGCCGGGGCCAGCATGGCGGCACCGACGAAGACGACCGCCGCACCCGCGCCCACGAGCGCGACCACGGGCACCGAAAGACCTACCGCCAGCAGTGCTCCACCGACGATGGCGACGGCGGTGCCGCGGGTGAAGCGGTGACGGCCGGAGGCTTCACCGCTTTCTTGACGGTCGCTGATGGCGGCGATGGGCGGGACGCGCACGGCCCGGCGCGCCGGGCTGATGGCGGAGATCACCGTCACCCCGACCCCGACGGCCAGTGCGACCACCATCGTCCGGGCTTCGAACACCAGCGGGCCCGACGGAAGCGTGAAACCGAACGCGCTCAGCAACGCCTCGAGCCCGAGGGCGGCGAGCACACCGAGGCCGGTACCGATGAGCGAGGAGACCACCCCGACAATGGCGGCTTCCCCGAGCACCGAGCGGAAGACCTGGCGACGGCTGGCACCGACGACACGCAGCAAGGCCAGCTCCCGCGTCCGCTGCCCGACGGTGATGGAAAAAGTGTTGAAGATGGTAAAGGCGCCGACGAACAGCGAGATAAAGGCGAACACGAGCAACGCCGTGGAGAAAAACGAAAGGGCCTGGTTGATGGAGCTAGTCTGCTCGTTGACCACGGTCTGACCGGTGACGACCTCGGCCCCGGGCGGCAGGGCCCGGGCAATGGACCGCTCGACCGCGGGCTTGGCGGCCCCTGGCCGGGTGACCACGTTGATGTGGTCGAACTCGCCTACCTCGTCGAGCACCACCTGCGCCGTAGGAAGGGTAAAGGCGGCGACCGTCACGCCGGCGAGGTTGTCGGCCGTACCAAACTGGACGATCCCGGTGATGGTAAAGCTACGGGTCGGGCCCCCGAAGAGTATGCGGACGTGCTGGCCCACGCTGAAGTGGTACTTTTTGGCCGTCCCCGCGTCCATCAACACGTCATGAGAAGTCTCCGGGGGGCGCCCCTGGACGATACGCAACTCCGAGATCCGCGGGTCGGCATCGTAGTTCTCGCCCAGCGTCGGCTCCGCCCCGGTGGCAATCGGCTGGCCTGTATGGGAGACAAACTGGGCATAGTTCACGACCTCCCCATAGGCGGCTCCTACACCCGGGGCACGTCGCACCGTTGCCAGCACCCGCTCGGGTAACGGGTTGCGCACGGCATCGGCGCTGTTGCCCGGGAACTGGGCGACGCCCCGGACCTCGAAGTCGATCTTCTGGTAGATGTTGCCGACCAACGAGGTGAACATGTTGTGCAGGGTGTCGGTGAGCACGAACGTCCCGGAGATGAAGGTGACCCCGAGGACGACGGCGAGCGATGTCAGCGCCAGTCGGAGCTTGTGGGCAAGCAGGCCCTTGATGGTGACTTTGCGCATTTCAAGCCCCGAGTCCCCTCATCTTGTCCAGCACCAGGTCGGCCGTCGGCTTGTTCAGCTCGTCGACCACCTTCCCGTCCGCCAAGAACAGGACCCGGTCCGCGTAAGCGGCGCTGCGGGGGTCGTGGGTAACAATGACTATGGACTGGCCCAGCTCGTCCACAGAGCGGCGCAGGAAAGCCAGCATCCCGGCCGAGGCGTTCGAGTCGAGGTTGCCGGTGGGCTCGTCGGCGAAAATAAGGTCAGGCTTGCTTATCAGCGCTCGGGCGCAGGCGACGCGCTGCTGTTGGCCGCCTGACAGCTCGTTCGGGCGGTGGCCCAGCCTGTCGCCGATGCCGAGCCTGCTCACCAGGTAGTCCAACCACGCCTGGTCGACCTTGCGGCCGGCGAGATCGGCCGGAAGTTTGATGTTCTCTTCGGCGCTGAGCGTCGGGACCAGGTTGAACGACTGGAAAACGAAGCCGATGCGGTCGCGTCGCAGCTGGGTGAGCCCGGCATCGTCCAGCTTCCCGATATCGTGGCCGCTAATCAACGACTGCCCGGATGTCGGGCGGTCCAGGCCCGCCATGCAGTGCATGAGCGTCGACTTCCCTGAGCCGGATGGGCCCATGACGGCCGTGAAGCGGCCCCGTGCGAAGGTGACGTCGACACCGGCCAGAGCGTGCACTTCTGCCTGCGCTGTCCCATAGGTCTTGCACAGGCCGATGGCCTGAGCCGCCGGTGCGGCCTGCGGCTCCTTTTCATGTGCCTCGTCTGTCATTTCTCTCCCCTCTTCAGGGCAAATCCAGCCGCCTCGCTGCCAGCCGGCCCGTAACTACAAGTCCGGCCCGTCAACTACAAGTCGGGTTGTTTTTTCGGCCGGCCGCGCTTGGGCAGAGGGCCGGTCGCCCCGCCGCGGCCGGCATCGCCCAAGGCACGTCGCAACAGGAACTCGATCTGGGCATTGGTGCTTCGTAGCTCGTCTGCCGCCCACCGGGCCAGCGCGTCGTGGACGGCTGGGTCGAGGCGGAGCAGGATGCTTTTGCGCTCGGGCGCCGAGGCGTCGGGCACCGTTCTAGTGGTACAGCGACCCGGCGTTGACGATCGGTTGTGTGCCCCGGTCGCCACAAAGTACGACCAGGAGGTTGGAAACCATCGCCGCCTTGCGCTCCTCGTCCAGTTCGACGATGCCCTCCTCGGCCAGCTTGCCCAGCGCCATCTGGACCATCCCGACCGCACCCTCAACGATCCGGGAGCGGGCGGCCACAACCGCGCTGGCTTGTTGTCGCTGCAGCATTACCTGGGCGATCTCGGGCGCGTAGGACAACCGGGTGATCCTGGCCTCAATGACGTCGACACCGGCCGGGACGACCCGGGCGGCGATCTCGGCCGCCAGTTGACCGGCGATCTCGTCGGTGTGGTCGCGGAGCGAGAGCACGTCAGTGCCGGCGTTGTCGTACGGGTGGCCGTTGGCGACATGGCGTAGAGCGGTTTCGCTCTGCGTATCGACAAAGGCAACGAAGTCCTCGACGCCGTAGGTGGCGCGGGCGCTGTCCCGCACCTGCCACACCACCACGGCGGCAATCTCGATCGGGTTGCCGTCCGAGTCGTTGACCTTGACTGTAGGCGTCTCCTTGTTACGGATCCGCACCGAGATCCGGCGGCGCACGGAGAAGGGGTTGACCCAGCGCAAGCCCGTAGTACGGACCGTCCCCCGGTAACCGCCGAAAAGCTGTACGACCCTCACCTGTCCGGGGGAAATGGCGCTCAGGCCGGCGTAACCGAGCGCGCCCAGGATAAATAACGCTACGGCGGTCCAGTCCCTGGTCGCCCCACCGGCCCTGATCAGCAGTACGCCGGCGATGACGGCAGCGATCGAGAACACCAGGACGGGTATGCCCGGCCACGAGGGGTACGCCCGCTCATCAATGGGGCTTGCCGGCTGTACCTGGCCAACTTTCGGATCTGTCGGTCCTTGCATCGCACTGCCTCCATGTGACCCGGCGCCCGTTGTGGTCGTCTATTAAAGTGATATCACTTTAATCGCGGGACGTCAAATGGCACGGCCTCGATGTCGTCAGCTCGACGTCTTTCCCGGCCCCAAGGTGACCGCAGCCGGGCCATAGCTGATCACGAGGGCGGGGCCGGCACCGACAAGCCCGGACACCGGCTTGAACCTGCCGGTCACAGCGTGAGCGGTCACGACCGACGCGGTGTCGCCCGTCGTCACCTTCAGCCCGGCCATCCTGTCGACGGCCAGGGCGCCCCCTAGGTCAGCAGTACCTCCCACCGACACAGAGCCCACACTGAAGGTGCCGCCGGCACCCAGGCCGAGAGCCCCTCCCGATGCCTGTGAGTAGTTGCCGGCGACCGAGAGCTTGTTGCCGGGCCCGAGGTCAAGGTCCCCGTCGTTGCGAAAGTTCCCCGAACTCGAGAAGCCACCGTCGCTGCTTACCATCACCTTACCGTTAGGCGCGTTCACAAAGTCCTGTGCTGTCAGGTTGAAACTGCCGCCGGTATCGTCGAGCGAACCCGTGTTGACGAATGTGCCGTTGGCCGTGAACGGGCCGCTCGCGCCCCAGATTATGGTGCCGTTGTTACCCGAGTGCTTTGTCGTCAGCGCCGGCCCAATTCCGCCTATGTTGTCTATCACCCACTTTTTGGGGACAATGCCGTTGAGGGTGAGCCCGATACTAAAGTCAATGGTGCCGGCCGAGCCGGTCGGCACCGAGGGCGCGAAGATCACCGTGGCCGGCCCGGCACCCAGATAGTAAACGTCGGTGGCGGGATTGCCCAAGAGCGAGCCTCCGCTTACCTCTAAAGTGCTCTTATCGATCCCGAAGCCGCCACGATTGATGACGGCGCCCCCGGAAAGCTCGAACGTGCCGGCCACACCGAACGAGGCCTTCGGCTCCACCACCAAGCGACCGTAATTGACAAAGACCGGCCCCGCGATACCCGTCGCGCCGCTCATACCGAAGCCGGGGGCTTCCGAAACGACGGTGCCCGTGTTGACAAAGCGGGACACCTCGATGTACTGCGACCACCCGGTCGTGTTGTCCGTGAACGTCCCGGAATTGACAAAGGTCGTGGCGTCCGAAAACGTTGCGTTGTCGTCGTGGTCCCACAGGAACGTGCCGGCATTGCCGGCGTCGGCCGCCGCCACCGACCCCCCGGTGACATTGAGAGCCCAGTGCCTGGCAATAACCCCTTGGAGGTCTGCGGAGTCGGTGATGTCGATGGATCCGTGCGATGTCGGAGGGATCCCGGTACCGAACTTGATAGTCGGCGCGCCTAGCCCTAGGTATTGAGTAGAGGTCGGCTCCCCGTCTGTTACCGAACCGCCCTCTATGTCAAAACTCGACTCGTTGGCAATGCCGAAGGTCCCTCGGTCGTCGATGGTGCCGCCCGGCGCGAGCACAAAGATGCTCCCGGAGGAAAAACCCTGCTCCGGGTTGACCTCGACTGTGCCCTCGTCGACAAACGTGCACTTTGGGCACGTCGGGTTGTAAGCCACGCCTGCGGTCCCGAAGGCGCCGCCGGCGGCCACCACGCTCCCGGTGTTGACAAAATCCCCGACCAGGAGCATTTGGGTGAGGCCGGACGACCCGTCCTCGAAGGTACCGGAGTTGGTAAAGATCCCGGTGTCGACAAAGGTGCTGTTGGGGGTGTCCAACTCGAGCCTCCCGGCATTACCCGAGCCGCTGGTCGCGCTGAGGTCCACCCAGCTCGCCTCGGTCAGTTTCCATCCCGCCGGGACGGTGCCGTTCAGGACACAGTTGCCGATGTACTTACCTTTACCGCCGTCGATCCCGCCCAGAACGAGCGAGCCGCTCGTCCCCTGTACCAGTGTCACCGACGAGTGCAGCGGGCCAAGAATGGCGTCGCCATTGGTGCATGTGATCGACGCGCCGACGGCACCGGCGGCCAAAGCGGGGGCGTTGCCCACCGTCAACGGTAGCGCCAAGGCGAGGACCGCCAGCACGGGTACTCCCCACAGAGCCGGGCACCGTGGCGGCCGCCCCGAAGACACCCGACTGAAGGGGGCCCTGGTCACGAGCATGGGTAGCATCCGCGTCTCCTCCTGCATTGCCGACGTCCGCTACTGGCCGCCAAGCGTGACAGAAGCTACCACCACCGTAGGCCCGCTCGCGGACGGGCCGCCCTGTTCGCAACGGCCCAACCGAAGAAAGGACCGGGCCCGAAGCGGCAGCGGCAGGGCCTGCTTGCGTTTGGGCCCCCTAAGGTGGGCCCGGGCACAATCTTCAGAGGGAGGCCACGCCATGGCACGAGTCGTCCATTTCGAGATCACCGCCGACGACGTCGAGCGCGCTCGCAAGTTCTACGAGATCTTCGGGTGGGAGATCACGTCCTCAGGCATGCCTGGGGTGGACTACTGGCTGGCCCACACCGGCGAGGAGGGGCTGGGGATAAACGGCGCGATCATGCCCCGGGCGTACAACCCTCAGCCCGTGATCAACTGGGTCGGTGTCGGTGACCTGGACGACATGATCGGCAAGGTCAAGGCCGCGGGTGGAGAGATCGTCGGCGAGAGGCAGACCGTGCCCGGAGTTGGCGACACCATCTACGCCAAGGACACGGAGGGCAACACCTTCGGCATGCTCCAGCCCCTACCCGGTTCCAGGATGCAGCCCTAGTCGCGGAGCGGACGCCCACCTCATCTCCCCTGCGATGGAATTTGAGGCCGCAAGTCGTTGTTGGCACCAGGAACTGCGAACCTAACTGGCTGTGGCGGATCTCATCGCGAGACGGGAGGCCAAATGAGCTCGGTGCCATCACCCCTTACACGACGACCTGTGTACCAGGACGACAGGATAGCTATCGCTCCCGGTCGCTGGGCACCCAAGTGGCTCGTCCTCCTGCTCGTATGCGTCGGGCAGTTCATGGTGGTGCTCGACATCTCGATCGTGAACGTCGCCCTTCCCTCTATCGAGACCGACCTCCATTTCAGTACCACGAGCTTGCAGTGGGTCGTTAACGCTTACACGCTCTCGTTTGCCGGGTTCCTCCTGCTCGGGGGAAGAGTCGCCGACCTGTTCGGGCGGAGGCGGATATTCCTCTTTGGGCTTGCCCTGTTCACCGTCGCCAGCCTCGTGGGAGGCTCCGCTCAGAACCAGGCAATGCTGCTTGGCGCCCGTGCGCTCCAGGGACTGGGTGCTGCGGTCCTGGCGCCCGCAACACTTACAATCCTCATGACGAGCTTCTCCGAAGGCGCCGCGCGGGCTAGGGCACTCGGGGTCTGGAGCGCAGTTGCCTCGGCTGGAGCGTCTGCGGGCGCCCTTCTGGGTGGGATTTTGACCGATGCGCTCAGCTGGCGCTGGATCCTTTTCGTGAACGTGCCAATAGGCCTTATCGCCCTGCCGCTAGCCCGACGCTTCCTGCCCGAGTCGAAAGCCGACGCCGCTCACCGGCACCTGGACGTACTCGGCGCCCTCACGGTGACGGGTGGACTGGTGGCGCTCGTCTACGCGATCGTGAGTAGCCAAGGCCACTCGTGGCTGGCAGCCCGCGTCACCGTGCCT
>Ga0181517_10002362_pt1 | contig 19348 bp, 14 predicted proteins | sample PEATcosm2014_Bin_31_FD_119748 | JGI IMG/M metagenome (GOLD analysis project Ga0181517, IMG submission 119748) | Peatland microbial communities from MTU Mesocosm Facility, Houghton, MI, USA - PEATcosm2014_Bin01_30_metaG | ecosystem: Environmental > Terrestrial > Soil > Wetlands > Peat | place... | reverse complement strand
CGAGAGTCGTTTGACCTCACTAAGAATCTCTTCTCGCTTTTCGACCAACTCGGCTTTTTCCGTCTCGTTCCGATCGCGGTCTGCCTCCGCAATATCGGCATCGATCTGCTTTAGCTCTCGGTTGCACTTAGCAAGGGACTCTTGGGATTCAGCCTGGTCAGCCTTTCCAGAATCTGCGCTTTCAATGGCTCCGCGGAGCACGGTTGCCTTGTAGAACGTGTAGGGATGTTGCAGCAACTCAAAGACGTACGTCGCGCCTGCTAGTTGGGCTGGTATCGTGCCCAATTCGCCGTCATAATTGACCTTGTAATACCCTCCCTCACGCTTGATCCAGGAACTGGCCCCGTTTGGCACAGCGTCGGAATCCCCAGTCGGAATAGATTTGGTTGGTTTGATGTTCGCCGTAGGCGCGATCGACACACGCGAGGCTTCGATAAACCGCGTCAGCTCGCCCAGGCCGCCTAGGAGATCGTTGGACAGTTGCAGAAAGGTCCCCAGCTTTAATACGTAGCGGCCAGACGGATCGCTCAAGAGGCCCAGTTCATACGCCGTTATGTAAATGTCTCGGCCTGCATACGCTGGCATTGGCGGTAAGGGATCCATGTTCCGCCACAACGATACCGCCGCAAGCCACAACACCATCATTCGACGCCGCTGGTCCGACAGGCCCTCTTTCGTTAATCGACCATGCTCCGCCCGCAGCCGTGAGATCATTTCCAACGCCTCCACTGGCGTAGCAAATGCATTCCATAATTTCGCCACGTCCGCGTCCATGCCTTTCGGCGACGACAGAAGCATCTCAATAAGCGGAGCCGCCCGGATCAGCCACTCGCACGCCAGAACATGTTCGCGCTCCGGCGACTGGAGACTGGCTGCAACTTGAACCAGTTTTTCCGACGGGTTAGGCGGCCCCACCGCCCGTCGCAAAGCCTCACAGAACTCGCGCGAGTGTTGCATTTGCGCGTCTGCCTCCAACATCAATTTCGGTGGAGCATATGGTCTTTCCAACTCCACGACGTCCTCCACTAGCCCGAGTACGAAAAATGATTGCTCTACCAGATGCTGTTCCGCTGGGGTGCCAGGATCGGACAACCGCTTGGCAAGTTGTTCCGGGGGCTCCCCCTCCCTGGTCAACTCGGCGATGAACTTCGAACAGGCCTCACCCAGGGCAAATGGTTTTGAGGTGTCACCGCCATCGGTCGACTCAGGGATGCGTTTTGAACAGACCTCACTCAGGGTAAGTGGTTTCGATACCCCACTCTCCCTAGCGATTGTAAGCAATTTGGCGATGGTCTCTGGGCGTAACCTGCCCAGAGCCGACTCTGGGGAAAAAGGGGGCGTTCTCATGGTTCCTGCCTGACTATCGGACCGAACGGAATACTGGCAAACAGCACCGCCCGCTGAGTCCGTTAGCGGGTCGTGGGTATCGCTTGCGTTCGCCGAGTTTGCTTCGTCTACCGGCTCTGGCTTCCCGCTATTGTCGCTGGCAACTTGGCTTCCGCCGGTTGCTGGGCCGATGGGCAGGACGTTGTCCGCGTTGTCAGCCCCGCCGTTCCCTTGGTCTTGGCCCTTTCCGGCGGCTGGCGATGGCAGCGCCGAGACAGTGTTGCTGAACGCCTCTTCGAATGTCCAGGCAAAGGTAGGCGGCCGAGGTGCTGTGGCAATCGCATATGGATCGAAACTCGAAAGCATCGGATACATGGCGTCGAGAATCTGCCCCAAATGATCGCGCTCCACATGTGGCAGCGGCGAGCCAACGTCAAGGTGCTCAGCGTAGAAAACCTGGACCCATTCATCTGGAACGTTCACACCCGTCCGCCCTAGCTCTCGTTTGCAATCCTCAACGTAGTTGAATAGCTCCCGGCCTGCCACGATTGCCCGAAAAGAATCGCGGTCGGCTTCGGGCATGTGCTCATACTCTGGGGATCCCCAAGCTCGCATGTGTGCAAAAACCTCAAACAATCGGTAAATCGCATAGTGTCTCGATAATTCTTTCCAGAAATTGCCGAGCCAAGCAAAAAAGTTTGTTGAGTTCCCCAGGAACGCCGAAACGTCAAGGCAATCCAAGATGGTGAAAAAGTTGTGAAGCGCCAACCATGCCTGGTGTACATCGGGATTCACGGCGACGAACAAACCTCGATAGACAGCGTAGTCCTCGGCCGGTCGTTTCTTCACAAGTGAGGCGTCTGTCACGGCTAACATGGCGATGAAGCTTTGCAGCAGCATCGCCATAGCGCGGTAGAAGGTAGCGACAATGATCCCACTACCTTCTGGCAGCAGCAACAACTCGTGGCGCAGTCGCCAAAGGAGTTTACAATAATGGTCGCCAGCCGCGTCGATGCGAGGTTGTTTCGACTGCCGGTTTAGCTCTTGGCTGACGGCCACTTTGAACTCGTTGAAGCTCGCCTGGAGTTTTTGCCAACGTGTGAGGACAAATTGGGCCCTTGCCTCCTGAAGTTGTTCTTCGAGTGCCAAGACTATGATTTGACGGATAACCTCGGGGGATGATCCACTGAATGGCTTCAAAACTTCTGGCGAAAGGCCAAAGTCTTTCAATTGGCGCGATAAGTCTTGTATCTTTCGGAGCTTGCCTTCGAGGCACTCGACCCTCTTGGTAAAGGTTTCGCGGGCACCGTCGCCGACAGGGGCCAACTCACCTAAGCTCGTCGAGAATTCTTTCAGACGCTCTCGGGCAAACCTGATTGAAGGGTCATTCAGTCTACGCCCAGCCTCCTGGAGCAGAACGTCACAGGACTCGACCACGATCGTCGAGATTTTGTCGGCGTAGTTGCGGAGCAGATCCAGCGGGGAGGGTTCTTCTGCCATGATTCGCCTTTCTTTGTTCGGGTCGGCCCGAGCCGGTCGGCGTGAAAGGCGAATAACCCGCCGCGCCGGCCCGGGCCACTCGGCCGGGGCTCTTGCAACAAGCCGCCGGCCGTCCCGATGGCGTCCGTTGTACGAGCGCACACGATTCCAGGGGAGTTCTCGCCGTGTTATGCTGGAGAGCGCCGAAACTGTACCGATCAATGCCCAGAGGATGGGCTATGCTTTTCGACCATACCAGATTGCCTACGGCAACCGTTTCTTGGCACGATCCGGGCGTCTCGGAGGACGTGTTCCGAACTCCATTTGTTTGATGCGGCTTCTGCCAAGCGGTATTGGCTGGGTAAGCAGCACACGTGCTGCCGGTATCAGCGTCAAATAACACAGCCCGGCGATCAACATTGTCACGTTGATGCCAAAAGCCATGCTCACCATTACCGCCAGAACCGAGGCCAACACGCCGGTTGCGCCGTTAATGCCCCAGAACCACGGTGTTGGTTCCTTGTCCACGTTCTCGATCAGAGACATGCCAGTAGGAAAGGCAAAGCCCATGAGGAATCCAACTGGCATCACTGCGGCCAACGAAATCAGGATGCGCAGCGGCAGGGGTTGCGCCGTTGTGGCCTGAAACAGGTGACTCAGGCCACACTGGGCTAGAAGCAGGTAGCCCCCGACGATCGCTCCCCACAAAGTGATGCGGCTGGCACTATTGAGGGGGAATACCCCCGATGCAAGGCTGCCCAGCCCGCTCGATAGGATCAGGCTGAACAGGCATACGCCCATTGCATAAATCGGATGGCCAAGGTAGACGCCGAAAAATTGGAGCAGCGAGATCTCCGCAAACATGAAGCCCATTCCGATCAGCGAAAAATAGACTGTGCCGGCGGCGATCAGGCGGCGCGGAGCCGATTTTGCGGCCGTGCGCAGCGGTAGGATGATCGTACAGATGACTGCCACGAAGGCGATCGCAAGAAGCAAGATCAGCCCAATCGTGGCGCGAAGATTTCCGCTCAGCACGCCGCTCCCCAATTTGCTGCTTATGTCGCTTAGGAGGTAGTGCGGGATATCACGGAAACGCAACTGATTGAAAAAGAATGGCCGATTATCGGTTGGCACGCTGAAGTCGAGAAATGTCGTGCTCGCAACCTGGTTGAGGCTCGCGATATTGGTGGCCGCAACAATGCTCTGAAGCACCGGCGACTTTGGTTCCCTATCCGGTGCGATCAGCACCGTGAAACCCAGTCGCTCGGTCGTGTCCCGAAGCAGCCGCAATTTCTCCGAAGTGAACGGACTCTTCGACAGTATCAGCGTGGCGATTGCCTTCTGATGTGAACTCGACGCAACAAAGACGTGCTGGCGCGGATTCACAATACCCCGGTCGATCATGGTCGCCATCGCCAGCACCACCATACGGCCCGCCTCGGTGGTAACGCGCGGGTTATACCATCGGCTGACCGTAAACACGCCGTTGTCGGTGAGCCGATCCACGAAGGTGCGCCATCCTTCCAGCGTATAAAGACCATTTTCACTGAGGGAAAAGGCGCCAGCACCGGTCGCCGCCCACGTGTCAATCATGCTCATCTGAATCAGGTCGAAGGATTCTTTGGTCGCCGCGAACCAACTGCGTGCATCATCCACATGCAGCCTCAAGCCTGGCACCGCCATCAGGTTGGAGAAAGGTGCGAAGAGTGGGTGTTTTGTATGCAGATCCACGAAGATGGAGTTGAGTTCGACACCAGTGATGCTCTTGACGCCGAACAGGTGCGCAGCCAATAGGTCGCGGCCACCGCCGAATCCGATCACCGCGGACTTATTGATGCCTGGCAGGCGATAGGCCAGGTTGACGAGGTCGTATCGCAAGAAGTCGATGGATTCTTTTGTCCCGTCGAAGTGGTGCATTACCGTGCCGGCCTCGCCATCGATGTCGAGATAGGCTTGCGGCACAACCAGGTTCTTGTTGAGCTGCGGCGACGGCCCCCACATCAGCGGGGCAGTGATGACCGGCGGATAGGCAACGACGCGTGAATACGAATTCCATCGCTCGGTGCGCGTGCCAAAATTGTGTTCGGGTTGATCCTTGACAACCAAAGGTTTGAAGCCAAACGGCGTTAACATGTTGAGCGTAATCAACACGGCCAGAAGCAGGGCGACCGGTAAGGGACGGCACCAGCGCCCTCGCTGACGTAGTATGGCCAACTCGGGCTTGGTGGCTCCGTGGGCAAATGCATACGCGGCTACGCTCGCTATCAGTCCCGCGAGCAGCGTCGCTGAACTTCCATCCAGGACACTCAGAATGCCGACCACGGCTGCACAACCTAGAGCCGCGCCGAGCAGGTCGACTCCATAGACCAGGGCCACGGGGAATGGACTACGGGTCAACGCCAGACTCACGGTAATACCGGCAAAAACGTACGGGACTGTCATGGCCGCCATTAGAAAAGACCACGCAAAGACACAACTTACGGTCGGTATAAGGGAGGTTATCAGGCAAAACTGCACCATCAAAGAGGCTGGCATCGCTACGGCAGTGAGTAGCGATGCGTCCGACAGCAACGTCGACAGCCTTTCCCCTCCCAACTGTGCGCGTCTGAGATAAACCCACACGGCGCCAACGGTCATGCCGAGCATGGCTACGCTAATTGCAAGAAACGCCAGATAGTACCACGCGATGACAGAGAGAATGCGCATCTGTACTACCTGGAACACCAGAACGGAGAAAGTGATCGAGAACACGCCCAGGAGGAACGCGTTTCGGCGCGGTACATCGGTCGTTGACGGAGCCGGTTTTTCCACGAGAACCCTCACTTATTGAGTTCGGTGACGCCGCAGTACAAATCAATGCGGCGACCACGGGCCGCCGGCACTTCGCGCCAGCACGTTCAGGGGCCGGTGCCAAGGTCAGGCGATTACCATTGCCCGGCTTCCTGTTTGCGACTCTCTTGGCAGCCATCAGAGCCGACCTTCCGTCAGGCTCGGTCGGAGGCGACCGCCGAAAGGCAGGGAAGGCAGCCGCCGCCGGTCAGGTTTGGCTCGACGAGGATCGACCTCGACGAACACCCGCCAACGGTCAATATATTCGTTTTGCCATGCGAGGGAAAGCGGCGGCATGGGGCAAACCTATGCCGGCCGGGCCCTGCCCGAGGCGGCGCGGTGGTGGGCGGCATTGTGCCAATAGGAAACAAAAGGAAACCATGTTTGACCTTTGTACATGCAAAAAGGGCGGACCGCTGGCCCGGAACAAGGCCGCGCCACCCGGCGGAGAGAACCTAACAGCCAGCCCCCGGTGAGCGTAGCGGCCAGCCGTTCGCGGTTGGCTTCCCTGCCCGTCCGCTCCGATGATTTTCCGTTTTTCTGCCAAAAAATGCGCCGTGGTCCACTGCGGTTTGGCGGGCTCATCGCTCAGCTTTTGAACCTCCCCTGCCCGGTGTCTGTCTCCGGCCCCGCCCCATTTTCAATTTTCAATACCCGTGAAAAACTGCGCGGTGTTTACCATGCAGTTCCCAACGTCGATTCGCTTTTCGTTGAACCCGCCCCCCTGTCGGTAAAGTCGATCATAATGCCTGACTGGCCTGGTCGCGGTGGGCCGCGGCGCATCGAAGGAAGGACCCGAGAACGGGAGCGCTGGCTACCGCACCTCGCCCAAACACGAAAAAGCGGGAGGGACGCTACATGCGAAACCGGCCGGGGGAGGCAAAGGGGGTCGGCACCTGGGGCAACCGGCCTGGGAAGCAGCACAAGTGCTGTTCCTGTTTCGGCTTTTGTCCGCCATCAGCCCCCCATCGCACCGTCCCTCTCGGTACGCTCGCTCTCGGGCGTCATTCACTGCTGGCAGGATCTTAATTCACCCTACCGTTCCGGCCGCGCCCCTGGTATCCGAATTGTTGGTGTTTAGACGCGGTATCGGGGAACCAGTCGATGTCTACGGAATTAAGGTGGCGTGGATCGCACGGCGGGCGGCTGTTGCCGCTCTGAGCGGGGGATTCCGGCTTCATACAGCCGCAACTGAGCCATCAACTTTTCCACCATGGCTAACTTGTTCTGCTGCTTGGCCAAGACCAGAGCCTTCCGGCAGTGCCCAATTGCCTCGTTCATCCGGCCCCGGCTGGCCAGAACAACACCCAGGTTCGCATGAGCTTTAGCGTCATCGGGCTTGATTTCAAGCGCCTTCTGATAATGGGCGATGGCCTCATCGACCTCTCCACGGCCATACAGGGCGTTGCCGAGGTTGTTGTGGGCAATGTTGTTTTCCAATGTGCAAGCCAGGTTATGGTTCCAGAGCGTCTCGCTGTCGCGCCAAAAAGACGTTTGCCGCCATGCAACTCCCGCCAGTGTTGCCAGCAGAAACGCCGACGTAACGCCACAAATCCAGCGGTGAGAAGGCCAAGACTTGCACAAGTCTGCCCCGGTCCACGCCAGGGCGATGCACAACCCGATCTGCGGCAAGTAAGTGAAACGGTCGGCTTCCGCCTGAATGCCGAACTGCACCAATCCGATCACCGGTACCGACATTCCTACGTACCACAGCCATCCTACGAGCAGATACGGACGCCGTCGCACGTAAAGCAGCGCGACAAGCGTGATGCCCAGCAGCAACAGGGAGGCCGTGATGACCTGCCAAGTCGGCAAGTCGATACGGCGCGGATACAAGACGGTTAAGCCCAGGGGATAGAAGAAGTGCCGCAGATAGGCAACATAGGACAACGCGGCGTTGCCGAGCCGCCATTGCAGAGAAAAATGTTCGCTGTGGACCAGCGCCACACCTTCGGCCGAAGACGTCAGCATGCAAAAGACTGCCGCCAACAACAGCAAGGGAATCTTCTCAACCACCAGGCGGATTGGAAGCCGGAAACGCCCCATTCGCCGGCCGTTGGCCAAGTCAGCATGCTCTGTTGCTGCCATCATTCGCCCGAGCGGCCAGTAGTCCAAGACCAGTAGCAGGCAGGGTAGCGTCACCAGCATCGGCTTGGCCATCAGGCCAAGCGCGAAGAGCATGACCACCACCAGGTAGCGGCCCCACGACGCGGGGTTTCCCACGTAACGAACGTATGCCGCGAGCGTCAGGGCAAAGAACAACCCGCTGAGCACATCCTTCCGCTCGGCCACCCAGGCAACTGACTCTACATGCAGCGGATCAATGGCAAACACCGCGGCTACGAAGGCGCTTGGCCAAAGCTCTCCTGTCATCCGTGGGAAGACGAGCAGAAAAATGATCGACGTGGCGGCGTGCAAGAGGAAGTTGGTCAGATGGTATCCCCACGGGTTGAGGCCGTAAAGTTGGAAGTCCGACATCAGAGAGAGCCAGGTCATGGGATGCCAGAAGTTTGCGTAGATGGTCGTAAACGCCCAAACGATTCCACCGACCGTCAACCCACGCGCGAGCGACGGATTCTCGAACACATACAAACCGTCATCGAAGTTGACAAACTCGTGGCGGAGCGTCTGGCCGAAGACGAAAAAGACGGCCAGCAACAGGAAACCGCACAAGGCGAGTATCGTGTAAGGGCTCCGCCGGCGAGCCGCTGAACATGGAGGCACAATTCTTGGGCGAGAAGTACGAGTATTCGGCAATCGGTTTTTCTTTGCCATTCGTTCTTCTACCTACTCGGGGGGGCCGTTCCATTGTACCTTTATGAGCCTGTTCGGGGGAGTGAAGCGAAGAGGGCTGTTCCGATCACCAACGTTCATCTCTGGTAGCCGCAGACGTTGTGCTGTTGAAGCCCCGCACTAACCGGACGGCTGCTGCGCATTGCATAACCTCAGTACGCTCGTTCTCAGGCGTCACTCACTACTGGAAGCCTGCCTAGGGATGCTCGATACTGAAAATCCGACCGGACGCTAGCGGCTATGGGGCCGGTGGCACGGGGGGCCTCCCGTGTTCCCAATGACCCATGGAGAATCTGTTTCGGCGCCTCAGCCGCCTTGGCTCGCTTCCTTAACCAGGGCGACCACCTGCCGCCGCACGGCCTCGGGCGGGGCTCGCCACGGGTTGAGTACCGCGGCCGAAACATCGCCTTAGTGTGCATAGTTACTTACTTGAGTTGCGGCCGTTTCTGTGCGGAAAGAGTGGCCCTCGCAAGCGGGAAGTGTGCCCCTTGCCCGGTCGTAAGGACCCCGAACCAGAGGGCTTAGCGGGATGCCTTGACGATCACCACATCCGCCGGCGGGTTGCCTCGGGCAAAGTCACTCGTAGCCCGCCATCAGTTGTTCGCCCCCACTGGCAACCGCCAGGGGCGACACCCTGGGGCCGGCTGGGCTTCCTTCGTTTCGATGCTACCGGCCACGTTCAAGTCAACACGGATCGGGAGGGCCAGCTTGCGGACCATTGCCAAGGTTCGGATGGCCGATAGATACCGCCGGTGTGCCCGGTCTTGCCGGCGTTGATTGTAGTCGCCCTGTACAAAGGTGACCGACTCGGGTTGGGCGGCTATTGCGTCGGCATCGTAGACTTGCAACCAACACGCAACCACCCGTTCGACCAAGAGCCGTTCAATTGGGCTGGGCTGGGGACCGGCCAACTCCGTTCGCATCGTCTTCAACTTGGCTAGCAGCATTTCGTGCATCCAGAGTTGGTCCCCTGCTATTCCCTTGACCAACGTTTCTTCGGCGATTTTTGCTAAGTTACCCCCGCTGTCGGCAATGTTCGGTACTTGCCTCAACAGCTTTCTAAACTCGGGAACGGCAGTCTTGTCGTTCTTCAGTATCATGCGGTTGAGGATGTCTTGCCGACGATCAGCTTCCGTCATGGGGCGCTTGGGTTTCTTTTGGGCCACGGCGTTTTCTCCATTGTCCTTTGTGGTTGTGGTAGCCGGCCGCCAGCAACACCGCATGGGTCGCCTCATCGGCCAACCGGCACAGTTCCTCGATTTGAGCATCAAGGCTTCGATCCCTCGCCTTCCGTTGTCGGAAACGGGCATCTTCCGCTTGGCGCCGCTGGCGCTCCTGGTCATCGTCGTGGGCTATCACAAGGGCAAAGTCCCCCGTGCCGATGTACTCCCGGATGATCCGGCCACCGCTCCGCCTGCTGCGGGTGTAGTAGGCTCCGCGTCCGTTTCGGGTCTCCCAACTCATTGTGTAACACCTTGCGAGCTACCCCGCTTTGCCGCCTTGACCAGCCCGACCACCTGCCGCTTGGCCGTCTCGGGCAGGGTGGGCCATGCCCGGATTACCTCGGCCAAGTCGGGGTCGTTTCGTGCGCCAACTGCACCGGATTCTGCACCGGCCGGGATTGCTGATTGTTGCAACTCGTTGGCAGTATTGGTATTCTGTTCTTGGGTTCGATTCCCATTCGCCTCCGCTACAATGATGGGGCATGGCCGTCCGCGGCCGTGCACCCCCCGGCACAGCCGCCGGGGGCTGGTTCGGCACAGCCGAGGGCAGCACAGTCGAGGGCGGCTGTGCTACAAGAGAGAACGCGATTAAGGAACGGTCTATGTGGGCGATCATCCGACGAGCCATCGTGCCGGCCGTGCTGCTCGCGGGCGGCCTGGCTTCGCTCATCTACGGTGCGATCTTCCATACGGTGCCGGTGGTCGAAGATCACGAAAGCGAGACGACCATCGAAGTGCCGGCCGAATTCTCCCCCCAGCCGCCGATGGGAGAAAACTTCGCGCCCGACGGCGCCCCCTTCGCCGCGCCGCTACGGATGGTGAAGAAGAAAGTCACACGGGTGGAAACGGTCGCGGCCCTGGAATCGGAACCGGCCGCCATGCGCGACGCCAGCGTCGGCGGAATCGAACTCCTCGAATCCGGCGAATTGAAGCGGGCGCTCGTCAGCAATGAGGGGCCCGCCCTCTGCCCTTCGTGAGTGAAATGAAAGGGGGTCATGGTGTCCATGGCCAAAGAGAAATCGAGCCGGATGGCGCGGCTGGCCCGCGGGCGGGTCTGGGTGCAGGCGGCTTTTCTGCTGGCCTGGCTCGACCCGTTGATGATCCGCATGCACACGATTTGCGGGCCGGTGTTTCATTGCTATTCGTGCCCCTGGGCGACGTTCGCCTGCCCGATCGGCGTGCTGGCCAATTTCAGTGCCTTCGGGATCGTGCCCTTCGCGGCCATCGGAACGCTGTTGGTGGCGGGGGCCGTCTTCGGCAGCTTCGTGTGCGGCTGGGCCTGTCCGTTCGGCTTCTTGCAGGACGTCGTGGGCTGGATTCCCACCCGCAAGTTCCCCCTGCCCGCCTGGCTGAGCGGCTTTCGCTACGTCGTGCTGGCGGTGTTTGTGCTGGCGATTCCTTTCGTGTGGGGCGAAGGCCATCCGTTGTTTTTCTGCCGCCTTTGCCCCGCCGGCGCGCTCGAGGGAGCAGTGCCCAACGTGGCGCGGCTGGCCATCACGGGCCAGCCCATCGTCTGGCCGACGGCCACGAAGTGGATTATTCTGGCCGTGTTCGGCCTGGCCATGCTCTTCGTCTGGCGGCCGTGGTGCACGTTGTTTTGCCCGCTGGGGGCGATCTACGGACTGTTGAACCACGTTTCGATCTTCTTCCTCCGCTTTCATCGCGATAGTTGCCGCGACTGCGAGCTGTGCCGGAATTTGTGCCTCGATCGCGGCCGGCCCGAGCAGCGCATCGACAGCATGCGCTGCGTTCGTTGCCTGGCCTGTACCAAGTGCCGGGCAGTGACGGTGGAGACGGTCCTCACGCGCCTGGATAAAGACGCGTCGGGGTAATCCCCGGTGGTCGGCGTTCACCGCGACGGGGACCCGTTGACGCGCCGCGCGGCGAGCACGGCCGCCCCGAAGGCACAAGTCAGTTGCGGCTCGGCGGCCACGGCCAGCGGCTGGCCCAGGGCCGTCGCCAACGCCGCGTCCATGCCGGGAACCAGGGCCACGCCGCCGGTCAATACGATCGGCGGAGCGACGTCCCGGCCCATGGCTGCCACCCGCGTGGCCAGCGACGCCTGCACGCCGGCCACGATGTCGGCCGTCGTGACGCCGGAGGCCAACAGGCCGATGATCTCGGTTTCGGCAAACACCACGCACATGCTGCTGATGAGGGCGGGCGTGCGGCTGCGGCCGGCCATTTCGCCCAGCGAGGCCAGGCGGACGCCGAGCCGCGCGGCCAACAGTTCCAGGAAACGGCCGGTCCCGGCGGCGCAACGATCGTTCATCACGAATTCAGCGACCGTGCCGTCGGCCTTCAGCCGCAGGAGTTTGCTGTCTTGTCCGCCGATGTCGATAATGGTGCGCGCCTGGGGCATCGCCTGGCGCACGCCCCACGCCTGGCAGGTGATTTCGGTGATCGTCTCGTTGGCGGTGCGGATCAGTTTGCGGCCGTAGCCGGTGGCCACGATCGAGCCGACTTCGTCACGGCGGATGCCCTGTTCCTGCAGCAGCCGCTCCAAGAGCGAGTCGGCCAGGGCATCCTGCTCGATGCCTTGATCGACGACGCCGGCGGCCACCACCCGGCGGCTGGCCGCGTCGAGCAGCACGACCTTGGTGGTTCGCGATCCGGCGTCGATTCCTGCGCAAATCATGGTGTGACGAATCGTTTCCGTTCCGAGGCCGTTCGCGCGGCGCGGGTCATCCTGAGTGCAGCGAAGGATCTCCCCCGCCAACCAGACGGAGATTCTTCGCTGCGCTCAGAATGACTGCCGAATGCATTGAACACTTTGTTTACCACGAGGCGTTATCCGACCTCTTTGCCCAACGAAGAGCGGCCCCGCGCCTCCCGGACGCTTTCCACCAGCGCCTCGATCCGCGTCCGCAACGTTGGTTCCACGGAATCGGTCACCGGCGGCACTTCGATCTGCACCACGGGCACGGGCGTCTCGGTCCGCAGCACGTCGGCGATCACCGTTCCTTCCATGGCGCAGTGGCTGGCCCCGGGGATTCGCGAAATGACGACGGCCTCGGCGCCAAAGCGGCGGACGTCCGCGCCGATCCGCCGGGCCCGCTCCGCGGGCGAACCCGCCATCGGGTCGGCTAGCGCCATGCGGGCCAAGGCCTCCAGGGGCGGCAGGTCGGTGGGAATATGGTCCAGGGCGTGGCAAAACAGATAGTCGCTGCCGCATATTCGACCGCCGGTGTCTTCCAGCAGATTCATGGCCCGCAGGTCGGCCACGGGGTTCACCCAAAACACGCGGACGGCGTCGGCCTCCAGCACGCCGACCCGGGCCCGCACCCGGCGGCGAACCTCCTCCAGCAACTCCGCCAACACCTGCAACGTTTCATTATGATCCGAGCAAAAATGGATGGCAAGCATCTCGACCACCAGCATTTCCAGCGCCGGCATCGGGCACGGCTCGGCCGTATAGGCAATCTGCCGCAGCGCGCCGAGGGCCATGCGGGCCTGGTTCGTCCGCGCGATGCCGGTCGCGAGTTGCTCCTGGCTGAGCCGTTCGCCGGCGTACGTTTCCAGGGCCGCGAGCACCCGCGCCAGCTCCGATTTCACAAAGGCGACCTGCTCGGCGGGCGCGTGGAAGCCGCCGGGCAGCTCCACGGCCGGCTCGCCCGGTTCCGGCGGGCGGCGATGGGGAATCTCCCACCAAAATACCGGAAAACCGAGCGACTCCACCCGCTGAGCAATCGCCGAAAAATCGTCGCACGTCGCCCCCACGCTGCACGTGAGCAGGCCGGGAATGGGAAACCGCTTCTTGTTGACGAACGCGCCGAGCATCGCCCGCACCGGACAATAGGAATCGTCAATCCCCAGCGAGTCGGCGATGGCCATCAATTCGCCGCCGCCTTCGAGCAGGCAGGGGAGCCACCAGGCGCCGTCGGGATAGAAGGCCACGAGATCGCGGAACGAGTAGACCATGACGGGCACGGTGCCGAGATCCTTCATCGTGCCGACGAGCTGCTTGCCCGCCGCCACGGCGCCGCGCAAGCGGTCTTCTTCCGACAGCAAAAAGTTCCACAGCCGCAGCGAAGCGGCCGAATTATCCATCCGCAATTTCAGCAAGCGGACGTCGCCCTCGGCGACGTGGCGCCGCAGCGGACCACCGTAGTCCGGCTCGGTCAGCCCGGCTGCGCGCAGCTCGGCGTAACGCGCATCCCATTCGGCCAGCGTAATTCGCCGGGGTGTGTCACTCACGCCAGCATCTCCAAGAATGCTTCGATTCGTCCCTCGGTCCGCCGGGCAGCGGCCGTGTCGTCCGGGCCGGCGTCGATGTCCAACACCGGCAAGCGAGTCCACTGTCTCAGTCGCTGCAACTCGGCGTGCCAGAGGTCGCACCAGGCGAAGCGGCGGAAGATGATGCCCCGCACGCTCCGGGTGGACAACTGGCGGCCCAACCATTCGTAGAACCCGGTGTTGGGCCGGCGAAAAACATCGGTGATGCCGTCGAAATAGGCATCGGCCAACTCCGCGACGGGATCCGCCGCAACGCGTGCCGGGTCGAACCGCCGGGGCATCGTACGCTCACCCCCCTCCGTGGCATCGAGCACGACGCGGCCTCCCGAATGCTCCGCGAGGTCGAACAATTCATAGTCGGGCTCCAGGAGCGGCCCGCCGACGATGGCCAGAGGAACGGCGGCCGTGTTCCTGACGGTCTTTCCGGGGGCTGTTAGCCCTCGGCTATTCAAAACATCAAATGGGGCGCCGCGCAGCTCGGCCAGCGCTTCGGCGAACTGCCGGCCCGACAGGTGGGCCGCCGCTTCGTAGACGTTGCCCCGGGCCCGATCGTAGTCCAGCATCAGGCCGGCCAGTTCGGCGTCCTCCGGTGCGCTGCCGCCGAGTCCCGTCAAGAACCGCCCTAGCCGCCGCAATTCGCTGTGGTACAGCTCGCGCACCGCTGCGGTTTGCCACATCGAGGGAACGTTCAGCAGAAACACCGGGCAACGGTCTTTCGTGGCAGCGGGCTCTTGCCCGTGAGCATCCACATCACCGGCGCGACGTCCGTGCCAGGCGCGAATTTCCACCACCGCCGCCGCGTAGCGCATCTGATCGCAAGTGGTGGCCAGCACGAGGGCCGCGGCGCCGAGGCCCGCCAACGCCGCGTCGATCAACGCCCCGGCATAAGGACAAATGCCGCGGCCCACGGCCGTTGCCATCCGGCCCGTCGCCGCCGACCGCCGCAACCATTGCGGCCGCAGTCCGTGAGCCGCGATCCACTCCGGCGGCACGAACGGACTACAATAGGCGATAGTTTTCATGGACCAACGTGGGCGGCCGGCCCACTGCGGGCGCGAACCGTCTCCAGCAGGGCTTCCACGCGCATGGCAATCCGCGCGGAATCGGAGGGCGAATAGTCGGTTTCGATTCGTAAGTACGGCAGCCCCAATTCTTCCTCGGCCAAACGTCGAACCCGGTGCGACTCTACGTCGTAGGTCAGGCAGGCTTGCCAAATCAGCTCGATGACGCACTGCGGCCGATAGTCGGCCGCCAGCCGCCGCAGCACGTCGAGGCGGCGATCGTTGGGGGTCATCACCGAGCAGGGCAGATGGAAGTATTTCTCGGCCAGGGCCAGCAGCGGATCGGCCGCCTCGGCGTCGATGTCTTCCAAGAGCGGCTTCAGGCCCGTGCAGTTCTCCATGGCGACGACCAGGCCGCCGCTTTGCTCGACGATGTCCAGCACGCGCTCGGCCCCGTGCACCATCGGCACACCGGTCATCAAGACCCGCACCCGTTCGCCGTTGGCTGCCGGCGGCGGCGCGGGGGCTTGGGCGACTGCGCGAAGGATGTTTTCGTACTGTTCGAGCGCCGCCGGCATGCCCCAAATGCTGCTCTTGCAGTCGAGCACTTGGCGGCCTAGCAACGGCGGATGGTCCGCCTGCATCAGGGCGGCCAACTGCCGCCTGAGCGCCCGCTCGCGATTGAGCGCGCGGATGGCCGCCCGCAGCCGCTCGTCGCTAATCTCTTGGGCAAAGCGGCGGGAAAGGAAGGTGCGAAACTCCCGCAGTCTTTCCACCCAATACCGCAGCGCCTCGGCGTCGGCGGCCTTGTGCGGCAACTCCAAGACGTACATGGGCCGGCTCTCGGCCATCAGCTCGTACATCTTTTTCTTGCCGTCGCAGGTCGTCTCGCCCACCACCAGGTCGGCCATTTCCAGGAACGGATTGCTGCGGAGCACGTGGTAGCCGTAGGTGGATTTGATCAAGGGACAGAGATTGGCGGGCAGTTGCTGCTCGGCGGCGGGAATGGTTTGGGCCGAGCCGCCGCAGAGGCAGACCGGCACGCCGCCGGCGGCCACAATGAGTTCCCGCGGCGTGTATTCGCACAGAATGCCCACCACCGGCTGGCCGGCGGCCTGGGCATACTGGTAGCAGTGGTCGATCATGCGGGCGAACCAGGCGCAAGGATCGTCCGTTTGCCCCCGCTGTGCCGGGCGCTCACCACCGCTCGGTTGGCCGCAGCATTTTGCCATGTTCTTCCCATTCTGATGGGTTTTGAAATGCAGGACGGGTAATTCATTCTGTAGGGAACGCCCTCCGTGGCGTTCCGGACGCGGCAATTGGACGCCCGCAACGCTTCACGGAACGGGACGGAGCCCGTTCCCTACAGATTTATGGTTTACCGGTTTTGCCCGTCAAAACCCATTAGGGTGCGTTTCACGCACCCTACGCCTTACGCCTTCTTCCGTGCAATGAATTGTCCCTGGGCGATCTTGCCGGCATGGGCCAAATCACGCATGAAGCTCATCTCGGCCCCCAGCGATTCCATCAAGGCCGAATCAAAGCCGATGATCCGCAGGGCATCGTAGCTCAACTGCATGTTCAGCATGTTGAGATAAAGGTCCACGTAGGGGGCAAACCGGCCCGTATCTTCCGCCACCAGCACCTCGCACCCCTGTTCGGCCAGCAGCGCGGCATAGCCATCGATGCTCAGTGTGTTGGGGAACTTCATGAAGCGGTGATAGCGCTCCGCCTCGCCGTCGTGGAATCCCTGGCGGCCGTCGACCCAATCGGTAAAAGCCACGAGGCCGCCGGGCTTCAGCAGGCGAACCGCTTCCGCCACCAGCCGCCTCTTGTCGACTACGTAGCACCAGGCATCCTCGCCCCAAACAAAATCCGCGGCGGCACTGCCGAGACCCGTGTCGCAGACGTCGGCCAGCGTGAAGCCGATCCGATCGCTGAGCCCTTCGGCGTCGCAGCGCTGACGCCCGCGTTCGATGACGGTCGCCGTCGCATCCACGCCCTGCATCCGCGTCACGTTGCGGAAGCGGACCAGGAAACGCATCCCCGCGCCCGAGCAGCAACAGAGGTCAACGCCGCTCATGCCGGCGCCGATATCGGCCTTCTCGGCCAGCTCCATCGACGAGCGGAGGCCGCCGATGTGGACCTGCTGGCCCATCACCAGTTCCCACAGGTCCCCCTCGGGACCGCTGTAGACCGCTTGAACGTCGCGCAAAGTAATCGGGGCAGAACTCTTCATACGATACTCCTGTAGACAAGAATAGTCATACGGTGTGCTGCCCCCCAAGTTCGATCCATCCCATCATAGCGAGCGGCTTGAAATACTACAAGGGTATGGGCTAAAATGGGGGCAGTAGACATGTGGCACAGCCGCCCTCGGCTATGCACGGCGACTATAGCTAAACGATCTCACAGCCGAGGGCGGCTGTGCTACAGGGCCGCTGCTTAACGGTGGCGTGCCAATTAAAATAGATAGACTTTTCTGAAACACGGTCCTTCATGGCGTCACCCCAGCAGCAACTCCTCGCCCGCATCCCCTCCGTGGAAGTCCTGCTGCACGAGGCACAGGCGCAGGACTGGGCCACGACCGTGCCGCGACGGGCCCTGGTCGAGGCCGTTCGGGCCGCGGTCGACGGGGCGCGCGACACGCTGCTCCGAACGGCCGGCAACGATGCCGATGCCGCAACACTCCGCCAGGCCATCCTGGCCGATGCTCAAAAACGCGTCGAGGCAGCCGCCGGCCCCTATTACCGCAAGGTGATCAACGCCACGGGCATCATCCTGCACACGGCCTTGGGCCGAGCCGTGCTGCCGCGCCAGGCCATCGACCAAATCGCCGCCGAGCTGACCGGTTACTCGCTGCTCCAGGCCGATTTGGCCAGCGGCCAACGCTCGCGGCGCGACGGGCGGATCGAAGAGTTGCTCCAACAGCTCACCGGCGCCGAGGCCGCCACGGTGGTGAACAACAACGCCGCTGCCACCTCGATCGTCCTGAATACGGTCGCCCGCGCCAAGGAAGTCATCGTTTCCCGTGGACAACTGGTCGAGATTGGCGGCTCGTTCCGACTCCCCGATGTGATGGCGCAGAGCGGCGCCAAGCTGGTCGAGGTCGGCACGACCAACAAAACGCACGCCCGCGACTACGAACAGGCTATCGCGCCCGATACGGCCGCCATTCTTCGCGTCCACCCGAGCAATTACAAGATTTCCGGCTTCACGTCCGAGGTGCCGCTGGCCGACCTGGTGCGGATCGCCCACGATCGCGGAATCGTGGTGATTGACGACGTGGGGGCCGGGCCGCTGGTGGATTTTTCGCGCTTCGGCTTCGACAAAGAGCCCACCTTGCAGGAATCGGTGCAAACGGGGGCCGATCTGATCACTGCCAGCGCCGATAAATTGATCGGCGGCAGCCAGGGGGGGATCATTTTGGGCCGCGCCCCGCTCATCCAGGCGGTTCGAAAAAATCCGTTCTCCCGCATCGTTCGCGTGGGAAAGCTCACGCTGGCCGCCCTCGAGGCAACGCTCCGCTTGTTCCTCGACGAGTCGCAGGCCCTCCGCGAGGTGCCGACGCTCAGGATGCTCTGCCGGGGCCTGGCCGACATCGCCGCCCAGGCCGAACGCATGGCCCAGGCGATCGCCGGCCAAACCGCGGCGGCCGCCGTGACCACGGCCGAAGGGTTTTCGCAGATGGGAAGCGGTTCGCTGCCCACGCAGAATCTTGCCACGCTGGTGGTGGCGATCACGCCGCACGCGATGGCCCCGGGCGAGTTGGCCCTTCGGCTTCGCAGCCGCCGGCCGCCGATTTTCACCCGCGTGCATCACGGCCAGGTGCTGGTCGACCCGCGCACGCTGTTGGAGGGCGAGGAAGAGGTGCTGATCGAGACGCTGGTCGAGGTGTTGCGATAACATGGACCTGATCAACATCACACTCGGCACGGCCGGCCACATCGACCACGGCAAAACCGCGCTGGTGAAATGCCTTACCGGCTGCGATACCGACCGGCTCAAGGAAGAGAAAGAGCGGGGGATGTCGATCGAGTTGGGGTTCGCCCCCTGCAAGATCGCCGACACGCAGGTGGGGCTCGTCGACGTGCCGGGCCACGAAAACTTCATCAAGACCATGGTTGCCGGTGCCAGCGGCATGGACGCCGTCATTCTGGTCGTGGCCGCCGACGACGGCGTCATGCCCCAAACCCGCGAACACCTCGACATCCTCACCCTGCTGGGCATTCGCCAGGGCATCGTGGCCTTGACCAAAATCGACCGCGTGGCGCCGGCCGAACGCGAGGGCGTGCGGAGCAAGGTGGCCGCCTTCCTGCACGGAACTTTTTTGGAGGCCGCCCCGATCCTGCCGCTGTCGAACATTACCGGCGAGGGATTCGACCCGTTTCTCGAAGCCCTGTGGGACCTGGTCCGCAGCATCAAGCCCCGCCCGGTGGACGGCGTGTTTCGCTTGCCCCT
>Ga0181517_10002358_pt1 | contig 19367 bp, 8 predicted proteins | sample PEATcosm2014_Bin_31_FD_119748 | JGI IMG/M metagenome (GOLD analysis project Ga0181517, IMG submission 119748) | Peatland microbial communities from MTU Mesocosm Facility, Houghton, MI, USA - PEATcosm2014_Bin01_30_metaG | ecosystem: Environmental > Terrestrial > Soil > Wetlands > Peat | place... | reverse complement strand
TTTTGCCGCGCCGCTTCGTTGCTCGCTCGTCACAGATCCAGAGGATATGCTCCTCACTCGCGCCTCGCTGCGCGGCAAAATCCCGACGGCATCTTTTCAAGGTTATTTCCGGACAGGCCCTAACGTCTGAGGTCGGTAGCTTTAAGTGAATTCCATGGCGTCCAGCATCGCGGAGGAGATTAAGCCGGGCAGACCGGCGCGGAAGGCCGCTGTTTTACCTGCGTCATTCTTCACGTGTGCGGTCAAACGCACAGTTGCCAATTACTCGCCAAACCTGCTACATTCGCGCCACAAGCCTCGGAAAGCCATCCGGGTTTGCATGTTGTGGGGTCGGTAACTTTGTCAGCTTATGAAAAAGTCAATCATGCCCTCATTTCGTTCTCTTGCGTTCCTTCTCGCGTTTACAGCCCAGGCATTCCCCGCCGGCGCCGTCACCTTTACCAGCGATACCCTCATCGGGGTGACCAACACCGCTTTTGAGGGCGTCGATATCGTGGTGACCAACGCCACGCTCACCGTTGATGGCCCTCATACTTTCGCCAGCATCCAGCTCCTGTATGGCGCTACGCTCACTCACTCGTACTCCCCCAACGGCCTGCTCGAGGGGTCCCTGAGCGTCACCAATGAACCGCAACTGCTGAGTAGCACCAACCCTGTCACCCTGGACAACTCAAACGTGGACGCCTCGACTATCCTGGTGACGGATAGCACAGGGCTAACCAACTATACCGACGGCGTGGACTACGTCGTCGGCTCCGATTCCACCGGCCTGCTGACGACGCTGGCGCGCACGGTTAACTCGTCCATTCCCGATGGCGCCACAGTCAATGTCAGCTACAGTGCCGACACAGCTCACGTCCCAACCGGCCTCAATCTGGCGATTCTCGGGGATGTCCAGGTCGATCCGGGAGCAGCCGTTAACGCCAGCGCCACCGGCTATGGGCCCGGCTTCGGAGGGGGAGCGGGCGCCACCCTCTTGACCAACTATCCTTACTACTTCTACTCCGGCGGCGGCGGCGGCTACGGCGGTTTTGGCGGCTCCAGCTCCGCTTTGGCTCATGGCGGCGCTGGCCGCGGCTCAGCCACGAACTCCTTTAGCATTGGCAGCGGTGGCGGGGCGGGATCAGGGCCAGGCGGCACGGGCGGCGGCGCCATTCAGCTTGTGGTAGGCGGAACGCTGCGCCTGGATGGCCAGATGTCGGCCAACGGCGGCACCGGAACCAACCCCTTCGCCGGCGGTGGGTCAGGCGGCGGGATTTGGTTCTCGGCTCAAACCTTTTCGGGCGCAGGCGCCATTTCTGCAAACGGCGGCAGCGGCGACCTCCCGGACGGGGGCGGCGGCGGCGGCGGCCGAATCGCGTATTATTGCGTAAGCAATCAATTCACCGGCACTCTCTCGGCGCTGGGGGGCGCAGGGGCCAATTACGGCGGAGCCGGAACGATTTTCTCCAGCACCTCCGGCACGAATGCCCAACTCCTGGTCGATAACGGCGGCTGGAGCGGAACGAACACCTTCCTTTCTGATGCCGGTGTTTTCGATCTGACTGTCAGCGGCGGCGCGATTCTCCAACCGGTTGCCGGCCTCGCCCTCAACAACCTGCTCGTCCGCTCCAACAGTTGGCTTGCCAATCTCTCCGGATCACTTCTCTCTATGACGGTTTACAGCAATGCCGAGATCGATGCGGGCGGTGGCTTTTTCTGTGACGCCAAAGGCTACGGCCCAGGCAGCGGCACCGGCGCGGGTCGCATAGGCGAGCTGGGAACCACCACCTGCGGCAGCGGCGGGGGCTACGGCGGGTCGGGCGGCCCTGGCGCCACCGGAGTTTCCGGCGGTATTTCCTATGGCTTCATCAACTCGTCGCCCAGTGTCGGCAGCGGCGGCGGCAATGGGATCGGTGCCGGCTCAGGGGGGGGCGGCGGCGGAGGAGTGAGCTTGACGGTGGATGGCGCGCTGCAATTCAATGGCGTTATCTCCGCAAATGGCGGGGCTGCCAGCGGTTCGGGCGGCGGCGGCGGTTCGGGCGGCGGCATTGCTCTTACAATCGGCAAACTTTCGGGCGCCGGATCTATCTCAGCCAACGGTGGCTCGGGTGACCTTCCTTTCGGCGGCGGCGGCGGCGGCGGGCGCATCATGCTCACTTGCTCTACGAACAATTACACCGGCACCATGCAGGCCTATGGCGGGGTCGGCGGACAGAACGGCAGCGCAGGCACCATCTATACTAAATCCAATACTCCCCCTGCTGTCGCACGGGTGATTATCGATAATGGCGGTTCTTTCGCCCCCAGCAATACGCTCCTTTCATTGACCTTCCCGTCCGATCTGACGATCACCGGCAATGCCGCTGCGGTTTTGGTCCCGCAAGAACTCGAGTTCACCCTGGGCAACCTCCTCATCGAGTCGAACTGTTGGCTCTCGACCCCCCCTCTTAATGAAGTCGACGGCATCGACCTTGTTGTGACTAATAATGCCACCATTCTTCAGGGTGGGGGCATCCTGCTAAACGGCCTTGGCTACGCCAGCGGGACCGGAACTGGCGCCGGAAAGTTGGGTGGCGGCGGTGGCTATGGTGGTTTCGGCGGCCTGGGCAATACCAACGGCTACGGTGGGGCCTCTTACGGCAATCCCTTTGCGCTCGAGGCCGAGGTCCCATCAGTCGGCAGCGGCGGCGGCGCTTCGAGCACCGATGGCGCCGGTGGCGCCGGCGGCGGTGCGCTCCTGTTCCGGGTCGGTCATACGCTGGCTCTCAATGGCTCGATTTTGGCCAATGGCACCGCGAGTCCTACCTCGGGTGCCGGTGGTGGATCGGGCGGAGCCGTCATGTTAACCGCCAACCTTTTCACGGGCAGCGGCTCCATCTCGGCTAACGGCGGTTCCGGAGGCAGCTTGGGCGGCGGCGGCGGCGGCGGCAGAATCATCGTCTCTTACAACACCAACCAATTCACCGGCGTTCTCTCAGCTCAAGGCGGCAGCGGCTTCAATTACGGAGGCGCCGGGACTGTCGCTTACCAGATGCCAGTCCCGTCATCGCAGCCGAACCCCGGCCCGTACCCTCTCCCCGCGCTACCAATTGGCGTTTCCCCGCTAGGCAGCCTTGTTGTCGACAATGGCGGCCAGTCCGGCACGAACACGCCAGTTGCCTTGGGAGGCTTCTCTGCCCGATACAACGTGACCATCAGCGGCGGCGCCAAGGCTTTGTACGCTCTCTCCTCCCCCATTTTCGAGGGAGATTCTATCCTGAGCAACCTCGTCGTCGGTTCCAACAGTTGGCTCCTCTTCTCAAATAGCACGACACAAGCAACACTGAGCTGCAGCAATGCCACAGTCCAGGCGGGAGGGGTTCTCACCCTTGACGGCTCGGGTTATGCCGCTGGCTCTGGCCCCGGCGAAGGGCTCACGGCTAGCACCAGCACCGGCCTGATCACCGGCGGCGGCGGCGGCTACGCCGGCTATGGCGGCCCCAGTTTTTATGGGGCGAGCGGAGGCGGCTATTCCGGCTCATTTAACCTGCCGGAAACCCCCGGCAGCGGCGGCGGGAACGGCACCGGGCCCTCTCCCTTCAACCTTGGTGGCTCAGGCGGCGGCGCCTTGCAGTTCACGGTTGCCAACACTCTACGCGTCGATGGACGTCTCAGCGCCAATGGAACCACTGGACCGGGCCAGGGCAGCGGCGGCGGCTCGGGCGGTTCCCTTGCGCTGACAGTTGGCACCGTCTCCGGCGCGGGGATCATCTCCGCCAACGGCGGCTCCGGCGACCTGCCTTACGGCGGCGGCGGCAGCGGCGGCCGAATCGCCCTCACTTGCACCAGCAACCTGTTCACCGGTTCTATCACTGCCTATGGAGGCGCAGGGGCTTCCAACGGCGCTGCCGGAACGGTTTATGTATCCCCTCACAACTTATCCACTTCGTCGCTGGCTCAGCTTGTTCTCGACAACGGCGGCATGACCGGAATGACAACGCCCTTAAGTCTCAGTTCCAGTTTGGTCAATGTGACTGTCAGCGGCGGTGCCGCCCCCTTTGTCCCCGCAATGTCAGGGTACACCGTTCTCGTCGCCAATTTGCTGATTAATTCGAACAGCTCCTTGGTCGTTACCTCCTCCGCTTCCACGTTCGCCAGTGCCAGTAGCGTCACTGTCCGGGCTGGCGGAGTTCTTTCGCTCGATGGAATGGGTTATTCGAGCTACGGACAGGGTGAGGGAAGCAGCAGCGGCGGCTCACCGAATCCGGTCAGCGGCGGCGGCGGCGGCTATGGCGGCCCGGGCGGAGCCAGCCGCTTTGGCATCGCCGGCGGGGTCTCGTATGGCTCCATGACCCAACCCAGTTATCCCGGCAGCCCGGGCGGCAACGGTTATGGGTCCATCCCAACAAATAGCGCCGGCGGTGCTGGTGGTGGCGCGCTGGAACTCACCGTCACTGGCCCGCTGCAGGTCGATGGCAGGCTAAGCGCCAATGGCATTACCGGTCCCGGCCAGGGAAGTGGCGGCGGCGCCGGCGGCAGCCTCTGGCTTACCGCCAGCAACCTCGCGGGTGCAGGGATCATCTCGGCCAACGGCGGCGCGGGCGACCTGCCCTATGGCGGCGGCGGCGGCGGCGGACGTATCGCCATTTACTGCGCCACCAATCTATTCTCAGGCCCCATATCCGCCCATGGCGGCGCGGGTGCGTTTTACGGCGCCGCCGGCACCGTCTATCTTCAGTCGACCATCGGCACCGCCCCGGCGCAAGTCATCATCGATAACGGCGGATGGGCTCCGGTCAGCAACACCGCCGTGTCTCTGTCCAGCACCTCGGACCTCACGATCAGCGGCGGCGCGCTGGTCAACGCCAGCGTAAGTCAAATCCATAATCTTCTCATTGCCTCGAATAGCTGGCTGGCCCTCGGCTCTGCAAGCGCTTCTCCCCAAACAGTGACGGTAACCGCCAATGCCACCATCCAGCCTGGCGCGGGCATCATCATGGATGGCTTGGGAAACACCTCCGGCAGCGGACCCGGCGCCGGACAAACTATCAATACTTTGCCCAGCTACGTCAGTGGCGGGGGCGGCGGCTATGGGGGCTTTGGTGGACCGAGTTTCTACGGAGCTGGAGGTGGGTCCTCCTATGGTGGAACCCTTGAAGCCCTATATCAAGGCAGCGGAGGAGGAGCCGGTAATGGTGGCAGCTACACCAGCCCCGGCGGCGCGGGCGGCGGGGCTCTCAGCCTGACCGTCGAGGGCACGCTCGCCCTCAATGGGCAGATTAGTGCTAATGGCACCGCGGGCAAGAGCGGCGGGGCCGGAGGCGGAGCCGGTGGCAGCCTGCTGCTTACGGTCGGCGCAATCTCCGGGGCCGGAGTCATTTCCGCCAACGGTGGGTCCGGCAACCTGCCCTACGGCGGCGGCGGCGGCGGCGGACGCATCGCAGTCACGTACGTCACCAATCAATTTACCGGCGCGATCATGGCCCGCGGCGGAGCCGGCTCAACCTATGGCGGCGCCGGCACGGTCTATCTGGTCCCGCCAAGTCAGAACATTGGAGCCCTCCCCCTTCCTGGGACCTCTGGCCTTCCCCAGCTCCTTGTGGATAATGGCGGCCAACGCGGCGCTGGCACCCCGTTGAACCTCCAGTTCCCGTACTACATCGACCTCATCGTCAGCGGCGGCGCGGTCGCCAGCCCTGCCAACGACATGAACCTAGACAGCATCCTTGTCGCCTCCAACGCCTGGCTCAGCCCCTACACCAACCAGACGGGTTCCATCGAACTGAACGTCCGCAACAATGTTACCGTCCAGGCTGGCGGCGGTATTGTCTTTGACGGCACCGGCTACCGCATCGATGCCGGGTCCGCCTCCGGACGCACCAGCTCGAACTATGGTTATGCCGGCAGCGGCGGCGGCAATGGCGGTTGCGGCGGCGCCAGCCAGGGCGGACTGCCCGGCGGCACCGGCGCTCTCGGCTCTATCCAGATTCCCGACCTCCTGGGCAGCGGCGGCGGCGGTGAGTTCACAGGCAACTTCCCGTCCGGCAGCGCCGGTGGCGGCGCCTTGGAGCTTTTCGTCAGCGGCACTTTGCGCGTGGACGGCATCCTCTCAGCCAACGGAACCGGCCCGACCACCCAAGGCAGCGGCGGCGGCGCCGGCGGCAGCCTCTGGCTCTCCGCCACCACCTTGGCCGGCGCGGGCCAGATCTCCGCCGACGGCGGCCCCGGTGACCCGGGCCAGGGCGGCGGCGGCGGCGGCGGACGTATCGCCATCGATTATGCCACCAACCTGTTCACCGGCCCCATCACCGCCTACGGCGGCGACGGCTTCATGGTCGGCGGCGCCGGGACCATTTATTCCAAGGCCCACACCAACCTCATTGGGCAACTGCTCATTGATAACGGCGGCTTGCTCGGGACCAACACTCCCGTCAACGCCAACGAAGCCTTTTACCTTACGATCTCTGGCGCCGCCGTTGTAAGTCCTTCGGCCAATCCGATGGTCCTCACCAGCCTGAGCGTCGATTCCAACGCCGTGCTGACTTATCTCGCTCCCCAGACCAACCTGGACGTAATCGTCCTGAGCAATGCCGTGATAGGCTCCAAAGGATTGGTCCTCGCGGATAACCTCGGCTACGGCGGCTTGTCCCCGGGTCCCGGCGAAGGCCAGACGACCAACAGTTACAGCGGTAGCGGCGGCGGCTATGGGGGCGCCGGCGGCGCCAGCATCACCGGCATCCCCGGCGGCATCACATACGGCTCCGCTTACGAGCCCGTCGATCCAGGCAGCGGCGGCGGCCTTTTCCCGGTGATCAACAACTTCTGCCAAGGCGGCGGTGTTCTGCGTTTCGAAGTGGCCGATACCCTCACCGTCAACGGCCGGCTCACCGCCAACGGCAACGCTGCTCTAATCGAAGGCGCCGGCGGCGGCGCCGGCGGCAGCATCTGGATCACAGCCCGCAAACTGGCCGGCAGCGGCCTCATCTGCGCCAGCGGCGGTCCGGGCGACCCGGTTCTAGGCGGCGGCGGCGGCGGCGGCCGCATCGCCATCTGGTCTCCTACCAACGCCTTCACCGGCCCCATGCTGGCCATGGGCGGCGGCGGCGCCAATCCGGGGCAGCCCGGCTCTATCGTGCTCACCAACATACCCGCCCCGCAAGTCATCGCCCAATCTCCTGACGGCATCGTCTATTCCACCGTCAGTTACGTCAACTTCACCTTCGATCATCCCATGTATCCCGGCGCGGTCAGTGCATCGGGCTTCAGCTTGGAAACGCCAGACGGACTCCTCTCCCAGGACCAGTTCGGGACAGCCACTCCTGACGTGCACACTATCCAGGTCAGCTTCCCGGCCCAGGACACGCTCGGCTACTACCAGGTCCAGGCCGGCCCGCAATTCCAGGACATCTACGGCCTGCCCATGTCGGCGCCCTACGTCGGCAGCTTTGTTATCCTGCCGCCAGTCATCTCCGGCCAGGTCACCGACACCAACGGCGTAGGCGTGCCTTATGTCACCCTGAATATTTCCGGGGAAACCGTGCCCCTTCTTACGGATAGTTCCGGCAACTATTCTCTCGATGTTTTCCCAAGCTGGTCCGGAACCATTACCCCGGCTCGCGCCGGAGAGGTCTTCATCCCCACCGCGCGCATCTACACCAATGTCAGCGCCAACCTGACCAACCAGAACTTCATCGTGAGCGCTCCTGCGGTGTTGGCGATGAGCATGGCCATCGGTTCGCAGAATCAAGATGCCTCCTGCAATCTGGCCTGGTACGGCCTGAACGGCGTGAGCTACCAGCCGCTCTGCTCCACAAACCTTATCGATTGGCAGCCGTGCTCCAACCCGATTGTCGGCACCAACGGCCCGATGAACCTGGCTTTCCCCATCGGCACGGCGCCAGTCATGTTCTTCCGCTTCAGCACCAGCTATTGAGGATTGTCTGCTTCATGGAGCGGCCGCGAGGCCGCGGGGTTTTCGATGATGCCTTCGGCTATGGCGTGGCGCGTGAGGCTGGCGATGTCGTGAAGGCCGAGCTTGTTCATCACCGACTGCCGATGCTTCTCGACGGTCTTGGCGCTGATACCCAGCTCGGCGGCAACCTGCTTGTTAGCCCGGCCTTCGGCGATAAGCTGGAGCACCTCCGTCTCGCGGGCGGTGAGCCCGGAAGCACGGGGCCGCCTGGGTTGCCCGCCGGCAGAAGCCCAGCGGTACAAATCGCGGAGTCGGCGGGCGATTTCCGGGCTGAAAAAGGTGTTGCCCTTTTTCACTTCGCGGATGGCATTGATTAAATCGTTCGCGGCGGTTTGCTTCACCAGGTAGCCGGACACTCCCACCTCCATGAGTTGCCGGACGTAGGTGTCGTCCTGATAAGATGAGAGGATGAGAATCTTCGTGGAAGGGCTTGCCTCGCGGATTTGCCGGCTGGCTTCGAGCCCGTTTAACACCGGCATGGCGATGTCGAGCAACACAACCTTCGGATGGAGTTTTCTGACGAGCTGAACCGCCTGGCGTCCGTTCTCGGCCTCTCCCACCACCTCGATGTCCTCCTGCACCGCCAGCAGTGCCCGCAACCCTTGCCGGACCACGGTATGATCGTCCGCCAACAGAACCGAGATCTTGTGCATACAACAGCCGTAGCTTAACTGACCCGCCGCCTTTCAACAAGGGCCGCCTATGCCCCTTCGCTCCATCCCTTGCCCGTGGTTTTGGGGCGACGCGTCTCCTTTTCCGCGGGTTGGAGCGTCTTCATTCAATTCCGAACGGCGAGGCCAGGATCGGCAGTTCCACCGGCGCCAGCGGCACCACATCGACCGCCACCGTCAGGACGTGCTCCTGCCCCCCCAGCAGGACCCCGCGAATCGGGCTCACGTCGCTGTAGTCGCGGCCCCAGGCAACGGTGATATGCCGCATCGAGGGCAAGCAGTCATTGGTCGGATCAAGGTCGATCCAACCGATGCCAGGGCAGAACAACGAAACCCAGGCGTGAGAAGCATCGGCGCCCACCAGGCGCGGCTGCCCGGGCGGCGGAATCGTCTCGAGATAACCGCTGACGTAGCGCGCCGGCAATCCGATCGAGCGCAGGCAGGCAATCTGGAAATGGGCAAAATCCTGGCAGACGCCCCGGCGGTGTTTGAGAACCTCCCGCGGCGGCGTGGAAACCGTGGTCGCCGTCGTGTCAAATTGAAAGTCCGTATGAATCCGCGACGTCAGCTCGCGAGCCGCCTCCAGAACGGATCGCCGCGGCGTGAACGAAAGCGCGGCGTATCGGGCGAACTCGGGCTCCAGCGGGATGGCCGGGGAGGCGTAAGTAAATTCGATGGCGTCCAGCACCGCCGAGGAGCGGTCGCTGCGGCACGCGCCGACTACGCTCTCCCATTCCGGGGTTTCCAAGGGATCCGGGATGAACGCGGGCCGCACCGCCACCCGGCTGTGCGAGGAGACACAAAGGCGGCGATGCGCCCCTTCGATGGTCAGGAAGGCGACGTCGTTGCCGAAATAATCCGTGCGCTGGCTGATGCCCGCCGCAGCCGGCTCGGTTTCCAGACGATGCTCCAGCCGCACCTGGCGCGGCAGCCGGCGCGGGCTCAGTCGCAGGAGATGATGCGAGAGCGTGACCGGCGCGTGGTAATCGTAGGTCGTCGTATGCCTCAGTTCGAAAAGTTGCGCCTTCATGCGGCCTCGCGAGGGGGAACGTGGCTGAAATAAAGCAGGGTCACCAATTCGGAAAACTTCTCCAGCCCGCTGTTCAACCCGGCCAGCAGCTCCGGCCGGCCAGGCAGTTCCGGCGCGCTGCCCCCTGCGAACGTGTCGTTCAGGGCGCCCAGCCTCGCCTCGATTTCGCCAAGCGAAACCCGCATCAGGATTGCTCCTTCCGGATCCACGGGCGGCGGCAACGCGGCGGCATGCTGCCTCAGCGCGCTAATCTGAAACGCAAGCGATCGCGGATTGGCCGCATCCTGCAGGAGCACCTCGACGACGCTGGCAATCCGTGGTTCGGAGTAATAGCGCCGCCGGTGCGTCATCACGCTGTCGGCAATCTCCAGCGCCGGCTCCAGCAGCAGCTCCAGGTCGCCGCCCCCCACCCACACCGACTCTATGAGCCGCGCGACGAACATGCCTCGCTCGATGCGCCGCCCCAGGTCCAGGAAAACCCAGCCGTGGCCGCGCGTCATGTTTTCCATTTCCATGCCGCTCAAAGCCGCAAGATCCAGCACCAGGGTGTGGAGCACCCCCGAGGCCTGCACCAGCGGAAGCCGGCCGGGCCGCTGGCGCGAGTCCGCCTCCAGGCGGTTGAGAACACGCCAGGTGTCAGCGGACAAACGATCCCGCACGGAAAAGGCGGCGAATTGAATGCGCTGCAACAGATCGCGCACCCCTCCCGCCCGCTCGTCCTGGAAGACCAGGATCAAGATCTCCTTCCCCAGCGTCTCCCGGCTCTCGTTGGGCGCTGAAGGGGTTGCGACCAGACCCAGGCGGCCTAGCGCCTTTTCCAGCGGCCCGATCCGGCGCTGGCTCGGGGCCATCTCATCGTCAAGCAGGCAGCCCAGCGCATAGCGGGCCGCCCGCAGGGTTTGCTCGAGTCGCTCCGTGTAGCGGCCAAGCCAGAAAAAATTGTCCGCCGTGCGGCTAGGCAGATCGGAGGGCACCCGCGCCAGCGCGGGCGGCGCCGCCCGCGAAACCTGAAGCTGCGCGCCTGCGCCGGGATCAGGCAACACCCACACGTCTTTGCTGATCCCGCTGAGCGAAGCTCGGCATCCCCCCATGCGCTCCTGTTTCACCACCCGGGCCAGCCCGCCCGGCATGACGGTGAATTCCTGGCCGTCGTGGAGCACAAAAAGCCGCAACACAAACGGCTGCGAAGCCGTCCCCTGCTTCGGGCCCCAGAGGGGCGTGCGCGACAAGCAGACCTGTTCCTGACCCACGAATTCATGCGGGGAAATCCGGAACATCTCCGAAAGCCAGGCGCGCTCGGCCGCATCGCATGCCTCCGACACCACCGTAGGGCCGGAGGGTTTGAAGGCGGGGCGGACCTGAAGTTGACCCAGGTGTTCGCGCACATAGATTTGTTCGAGCGCCTGGCCGCACCACCAGGTCGCCAGCGACGGCAGGCGCAACTCCTCTCCGAGCAGTTGGCGGCACAGACCCGGCAGGAACGGCAGAAATGCCGGACTTTCCAGCAACCCGGTTCCCAGGGCATTGCCGATGCTTAATTGGCCCGCGCGCGCCGTTTCCACCAGGCCGGGCACGCCCAGGACCGAGTCGCCCCGCAGCTCGAGCGGGTCGCAATAGTCGTCCCTGACGTGGCGCAGCACCACATCGACCCCCCGCAACCCCTCCAGCGTTTTGATGTAAAGCCGGCGGTCGCGAACCGTCAGATCATTCCCCTCCACCAGCGTCAGGCCGAGCAGGCGCGACAGATAGGCGTGCTCGAAATGCGCCTCGTTCCGCTGCCCCGGAGTCAGCATCACAATCGACGGATTATCCGCGTCCGGCGGGGAAAAGCGCCGGAGGGCCTCCCGCCGGATGCGCAGCGTGTCCAGAACCGGGCGCGGCTGAACGTCGCGCATCGCTTCCGGCAGCACCCGCGCCATCACCGAACGGTTCTCCAGCGCGAAGCCAAGCCCCGTCGGCGCCTGCGTGCGGTCCGCCAGCACCCACCACCGCCCGTCCGGCGATCGTCCCAAGTCCGCGGCGTAGGTCTGAAGATAGACCCGTTCGGTGACCGGGATGCCCTGGCAGGGACGCAGGTAACCGGGATTGGCAAAGAGCAGCGGGGCCGGGAGGAAACCGTTGCGCACCAGCCGCTGGATGCCGTAAAGGTCGCAGAGAATCAGGTTGAGCAGACGCGCGCGCTGGATCAGCCCTCTTTCCAGCTCGCGCCATTCCTCGCTTCCAAGAACCACCGGCAGCAGGTCGAGTTGCCACGGCTCATCGCTTCCCCGGCCGTTGCGCGTCACAAAACGGCTCACGCCGTGCTCCGCCAGGATCCGCTGGCTGTTCTCCGCCCGCACCCCAAGCTCCTCGGGGCCAAGCCGTTGGATTGACGACAGCAACGCTTGCCAGTGCGGCCGAACGACCTTCGGCGCGCAAAAACACTCGTCAAAAAGGCCCGCCGCCCCTGCGCCCCGTGGCGGGTTGTCGGTGGGCGCGGAGATCGCTGACTCAGTCATTTCTTAAGTCGAGTGTGAAGGGGAACTCCGCGTTGGGCCGGACAGGTGGCGCTTTCATCGGGCCGGGGGTATGGCCAAGGCGGAAGAAGCGCGCCAGCCGGCGGCTTTCGGCTTCATAGGCATTCACCGGAAAGCTGTCGTAGTGGCGGCCGCCAGGATGCGTCACGTGATAGGTGCAGCCGGCGATGCTCCGCCCGTTCCAGGTGTCCACCAGGTCGAAGACAAGCGGCGCATGCAGGCCGATGGTCGGTTGCAGGCAATTCGGCGGCTGCCACGCCCGATATCGCACGCCCGCCACGTACTCACCGTTCGTGCCGGTCGGATGCAGCGGAAGCCGCCGGCCCCCGACGCACACGGCGTGGCGCCGGTCAACCATCCCGCGCACTTTGACCTGCATCCTCTCCAGTGAGGAATCGACATATCGCACGGTGCCGCCCGGGCCGGGCTCCTCCCCCAGGACATGCCATGGCTCCAGGGCCTGGCGCAGCTCCAGCAAAATGTTCCTCCCTTCCAGGTCCCCTACCAGCGGAAAGCGAAACTCGAAATGCGGCGCGAACCATTCGCTCTTCATCGGATAGCCGCTGCTTTGAAGATCTTCGATGACATCCTCAAAGTCGCTCCAGACAAAATGCGGCAGCATCCAGCGGTCGTGAATGTCCGTGCCCCAGCGCACCAGGTGGTTGGTGTAAGGCCGCTCCCAAAACCTCGCCACCAGCGTGCGCAGGAGAAGTTGCTGCGCCAGGCTCATGCGCGCGTGCGGCGGCATCTCGAAGGCCCTCATCTCCACCAAGCCCAGCCGCCGGCCTCCCACCTCGGGCGGGAACAACTTATCAATGCAGAATTCGGCGCGGTGCGTGTTTCCCGTCGCGTCGATCAACAGGTGCCGGAATAGCCGATCCACCACCCAGGGAGCAACCTCCCCTCGGTCGGGAACCTGCTTGAACGCGAGCTCCAATTCATAGAGCGAATCGTGCCGGGCTTCATCCACGCGCGGACTTTGGCTCGTGGGACCCAGGAACAGGCTGCTGAAGAGAAACGACAGCGAGGGATGGTTTTGCCAATAGGCCACCAGCGATCGCAGCAAGTCGGGCCGGCGCAGCAGCGGCGATTCCTTCGGGCTGGATCCGCCCAGCAGAATATGATTGCCCCCGCCGGTGCCGCTATGGCGGCCGTCAACCATGAATTTCTCCGTGCCCAGCCGCGAAACCCGCGCCTCTTCATACAGGCCTTCGGTTTGCCGAACCATCTCATCCCAGGAACTGGTCGGATGCAGGTTTACCTCGATGACGCCAGGGTCGGGCGTGACCTTCAGCACGTTGAGACGCGCGTCAAAAGGAGGCGTGTAGCCTTCGACCACCACCGGGGTATCCAGCGCCGCGGCCGTCGACTCCACTGCCGCCGTCAGATCCAGGTAATCTTCCAGCGTGCGCACTGGCGGCATGAACACATGCAGCCGGCCTTGGCGCGGCTCGACGCACAAAGCCGTGCGCACAATCGAGGAAGCCGATTCGCCGCGGACCGGCGCCGCTGTCGCCTGCTGCCCGGCCTCGGCGGGCTCGCCCAGCGTCTGTCCAGCCGGGCGCAACGCGCGCCTGTCCGAAGCGGCGGTTGGTTCCCGGCCGGACGCGGACAGAAAGGCTTGTCGAATCTGCTCATAAGCCGGCAGGGGCGGCCGATCCTCCATCGGCTCCTGTTGGTAAACGAAGGGATAGTCGCCGGCCTTCACCCACGGCAGCGAATCCATCGGCAGCCGAAGGCCCATCGGCGAATCTCCCGGGATCAGGTAGCATCGCTCGGAACGGAAAAACCACGGGCCGCTCTGCCAGGAAACCCCTGCCCCGCCAACCGGCCGCTGCAAGGGCAGCGTAAAGCCGACCACTTTCTCCAACCCTTGCTCGAAGACCTTTGCCAGGCGGGCCCGATCTTCTTCATTCTCCAGGCGCGAATCAAAGGGATCGACATTTACCGGCAGCCGCCGCTCCTTCCAGAGATAATACCAGGTGTCCTCGAAGCCGGGCAGGATCCACTTGCCGCCGCAACCAAGGCGATTGGCCAGTTCGTGGATGAATTCTTCGGCCCGCTTTTCGCCGTGGCCGTAATCCCTGGATTCCAGCGCGAACAGATCCTCGTTGACCCAGATCGGTTGCCCGTCCTTGCGCCAGTAACAGCCGAAAGCCCAGCGCGGCAGCGATTCGCCCGGATACCACTTGCCCATGCCATAATGCAGCAGCGCTCCCGGACCGAACCGGCGTTTGAGCCGGCGGATCAACTCGTCGGCCAACAGGCGCTTTTTCGGCCCCAGCGCCACCATGGTCCACTCCGCGCCGTCCATATCATCGATGCTCACGAAGGTCGGCTCGCCGCCCATCGTGAGCCGGCAATCGGCCTGCTTCAGGGCGGCGTCGACCTTGTGGCCGAGCCCCTGGATTTCCACCCATTGCTCCTCCGTGTAGGGCTTGGTGACGCGCGGGCTTTCGTAAATCCGCGTCACGCTCATCTCAACGCCGAACTCAGCCTTGCACTCGTCCACCGCGCCGCTGATCGGCGCCGCGCTCTGCGGATCGGGCGTCGCCGCCAGCGGGATGTGCCCCTCGCCTGCCAGCAGCCCGGAGGTCGGGTCGAGCCCAATCCAGCCGGCGCCAGGCAGATAAACCTCGCACCACGCGTGCAAATCCGTGAAGTCCTTCTCCGCGCCGCTCGGCCCATCGAGCGATTTGACGTCCGGCTTGAGCTGAATCAGGTAGCCGCTCACGAACCGCGCCGCCAGCCCGCAGTGCCGCAGCACCTGGCAGAGCAGCCAGGCCGAGTCCCGGCAGGAGCCCCCGCGCCGAGCCAGCGTTTCTTCCGGCGTCTGTACCCCCGGCTCGAGCCGGATCAGATACTGGATCTCCCGCCAAAGCCCCTGGTTGACGCTCACCAGAAAATCGATCGTGCGCAGCGGATTCTGCCCCGCGGGCGGGACCAGCAGCCGCGCAACCTTCTCCACGTACGCCTTCAATAGAGGTGTAAGTTCGCCTTTCAGCCGAAACGGGCCAAGCTCGTGGTCCTGCTGCGAATCATACTTGAAGGGAACCCGCTCAGCGTCCGGCTCAAGGAAAAAGTCGAATGGATTGAACACCGCCATCTCCGCGACCAAATCCACCTCGACGAGAAACTCGCGGGTTTGTTCCTCGAAAACCAGCCGGGCCAGGTAATTGGACTGCGGGTCCTGTTGCCAGTTGAGGAAATGCTTTTCGGGCGTGACCCGGAGCGAGTAGCTCAGAATGCGGGTGCGGGCGTGCGGCGCCGGGCGCAGCCGCACAATCTGCGGGCCTAGCGTGACCGGCCGGTCATAGCGATAGTGCGTTCGGTGGCGGAGCGCGACGTGCGTTGGCATAGTGTAGGTTTAGTTTTGGCCCCAAAGGTCATGCCGGAAGCCCCCCACGTCAAGACCACAGGATAAAAGCAGATTGGTGAAGGCGATCAGCGCCGCGCTGAGAAACTTGCTAGCAAACACCTCGCCCGCCCCGAGCCCGCTCAGGAACAGCAGCCCGAGAGTCTGGTTGCGCCGCTCCTCCGCCAGCGACCCCGCGACCAGATGCGGCGCCTGCAACACGAAAGAAAGTCCAACGGCACAAAGAGCTTCGTCAAGAAACCGCCCGATCCCCTGGCCGCCGGTCAGCGCGGCGAATAACAGGAAAAGCGCCGCTCCGCCGGCGGAAAGGGCCGCCACCTTGAGGCGGGTTCGCACTGGCTGCTGCTTACGCAACGCCACGCGCAACTCCCGCTCGATAATCGGCATGCAAGCCATATCCCCATCCCCTTCAGTGTCCACCCATCGATTCTCCCCGCCGGCCATCCAGTACCAGCTATCAACCCCCTATTCAAGCCGCTTCATCGTCGAGCTTTCGGCCTCGCAAAAACTCTTGCATGGCGGGGCTAGGTCGATTAGCTTGCGCGGCGCTTTGATTCGGGCGTTTTGCGCGCCGGTTTAAAGCCCCTCTCAGCAGGACAGGCCCTCCCGCCTGCCGGTGTCGGCGGTTTTCCCGCCGCCCTGCCCCGCCGGGAAAGGCTTTGAACCTCGCGAGAGCCCCTTGTGGGTTGGTAGCTCAGTCGGTAGAGCAGCGGCCTTTTAAGCCGTTGGTCCCGGGTTCAAGTCCCGGCCAACCCACCACCTTTTCTCTCCTCGATAGTGGCCCTCCCCTTCGGCCAGGGTCTTGCCGTTGATCATGGCGAACGAGGACTTGGCGCCGACGCTGATGGCGCCCAACTTGAGGCGGGCGTCCCCTTCGGGAACCATCCGGGTGACCGGGGCTTGCCAACCCCCGGCCTTGAACTGGACGGTGAGGGTCTGCGATTGCTGGAGGGCGGCGACATCCAATTCCCCCGAAATTGTCTCGACATACCTGGGATTCCGTGATGGAGTGGGCCAAGGAAAAGAGAATCGATTCGGCAGTGAGCGGGAAAGGTATCGCTTTTAACTTTCAAAACGGAGAGGCCCTGCCTTCCAGGCCAGATGGCCATTCAGAAAGAAACCGAAATGAACATGAACCTGGAATCAACTCCTGTGTGCCGGATAGTATTCCGTCCGGCGGTGTCTGTTTGTCTCATGCTGCTGGCCGCTTGCGCCCAGGCGCAGTTCACCTGTGTGACCAACAACGGAACGATCACCATCACCGGCTACACCGGCTCCGGCGGCGTGGTCATGATTCCCGGTGTCATCACCGGCCTGCCCGTCACCGGCATCGGCGACTGGGCGTTTTACGAAACCAGCGTCACCAACGTCCTGATCCCCGACAGCGTCACCAACATTGGGGACGGGGCGTTCTTTGACTGCGAATCTTTGACCAACGTCACGCTTGGCAGCAGCGTCGCCAGCGTTGGCGATTGGGCCTTCGCTTTCTGCCCCGGCTTGACGAGCGTCTGTTGCCGTGGTGACGCCCTCAGCCTTGGGGGTGGCAATGTGTTCTACGGAAACCTGGCCACACTTTATTATCTACCCGGAGCCACCAACTGGGGGCCGATGTTTGACGGTCATCCGGCGGTGCTGTGGAATCCTGACGCGCCGTTCAGTTATACGACCAACAACAGCACCGTCACGATTAAGGGATACACTGGTCTTGGCGGGGCGGTGGTAATCCCCAGCACGATCAATTTCCTGCCAGTCACCAGCATCGGGGAGGCTGCGTTTGACCTTTGCACCAGCCTGGCGAGCGTGACCATCCCCAACAGCGTCACCAACATCGGCGATGACGCGTTCTACGAGTGCACCAACCTGACCAGCATTACAATCCCAAACAATGTCACCAGCATTGGGGGGTCTACATTCGCCAACTGCTTTAAACTGACTGGCATCACGATCCCCAACAGCATTACCAGCATTGGCGACTGGGCATTCAACTCCTGCTACAGTCTGACCAACGTCGCGCTCCCCAACAGCATCACTAATATCGGGAGCTATTCGTTCGCTTGGTGCACAAACCTGACTAGCATCTCCATCCCCAACGGCATCGCCGCCATTATGAATGCGGCGTTTTATCACTGCTCCAGCCTGACTAACGTTACCATCCCAAACACAGTCACCAACATCATGAGCTATGCGTTCGCCGACTCCGCCAGTTTGAACACCATCACGATTCCTAACAGCGTCACCAGCCTCGGTCAGGGGGCATTCTATGAATGTTCGGGCCTGACCAGCATGATGGTCCCCAACGCGGTTACGAATATCGGGGATTACGTATTCCAAAGTTGCAGCAGCTTGACCAATGTCACGATTCCCGACAGCATTACTGGCATCGGGAATTACATGTTCAGGTTCTGTAGTAGCCTGACCAGCGTGATCATCCCCAGCAGCGCCACGAGTATCGGGGGTGATGCATTCCTAGACTGCACCAGCCTGACCAACATGACGATTCCCAACAGTGTGACCGGCATTGGGGACACGGCTTTCTTAGGCTGCGGCAACCTGAGCGAGGTTACGATAGGCGCCAATGTCGCCAGCATCGGCGACTATGCGTTTACTTGGTGCACTAGCCTAACGGCAGTCTATTTCCTCGGCAACGCCCCCATCGTAACACCGGGACTGTTCAATTATTGCGGAACGGCTACTGCCTACTACATACCTGGAACCACGGGCTGGGGACCAACGTTCGCCGGTCTTCCGACCGCTCCATGGTTTCTGCCAAACCCCGTGATTTTGAGCTTTCCTGGTAGTTTTGGCGTGCGAAGCAAAGAGTTCAGTTTCATCATCTCCTGGGCCACGAACACTTCGGTCGTCGTGGAAGCCTGCACGAACCTGGCCAACCCGCTTTGGTCGCCAGTGACGACCAAAGCCCTCAGCAACGGTGTTTACGCTTTCAGCGACCCGCAGTGGACGAATTATCCCAGCCGCTTCTACCGCGTCCGGTCGCAGTAACGCCGAATCCAACACCTGAGCAGCGTAGCCCCGCCACTGGCTCTCGCTGGATTGGTTGGTTGATAAGCGGCCCGATCTTCCTGGTCTGGTTTCTCGGTTCGCAGGATGCGATTCAGGGCGGGCTGAACCCAGGCTATGTGCGGAACGATATTCCTCGCCCTTACCCGCTGTCGTGGAATGCACGCTTTCAGCCTCGGAAGAAGCCTCCGTTTCAGGTGGTTTGGAACTTTTCTCGGGCACAGGTGTTGAGATTCATGATGACGGGATGCGTCATCGCAACCAAAATCCAAACATCATGGTAACACCAATGAGCAAACCAACATTTACGAGTTTACAATGGCTGTGCGCTGGGCTTGGCGGTATCAGCATCGCCGCTGGAGCACTGGGGATGCTTTTCAGTTTTATATACCTTTCCTCCGTGACCTTGACTGACATTTATGCCGGTGCCTCCGGCTTCTTGGCAGGCGCCGTTATGATTGCAGGCGGGGTGATTGCCCTAACGTTGCTCAGCACTCATAGGCGCCACCCAGATTTGGTGAGCGCCCCTGCGGAATGAACAACGCGCCGAACCAGGCTGCTGCCGGAACGAGGGCTGGCTTGCAAACAGGATGGCGCCACCTAGAAGCCGAGGTTGGCATAGCTTCTTTGGACATTCGGGGTTAAAACTACCCATGCTGCCTTTTTACTCTTACACCTTCATGCTGATTCTGGCCTGCGCTGTGTTCTACTACCGGGCTGGTGAATTTGAAGGCACATCAGGTGTGGCGTGGGCAGGGCTGTCGGTGCTCATCTCTCTTGGGGTTTGGCGTTGGCTCCATGGGGGATTCGTAGCGGTTTTTCT
>Ga0181517_10002357_pt1 | contig 19375 bp, 14 predicted proteins | sample PEATcosm2014_Bin_31_FD_119748 | JGI IMG/M metagenome (GOLD analysis project Ga0181517, IMG submission 119748) | Peatland microbial communities from MTU Mesocosm Facility, Houghton, MI, USA - PEATcosm2014_Bin01_30_metaG | ecosystem: Environmental > Terrestrial > Soil > Wetlands > Peat | place... | reverse complement strand
GTGGCCTTGAGATGGGCGTACTTGCGCTTGAGCACCTCAACCTTGGGCTGGATGCGCATCATCTTCAGCGACGATTTCATCATCGCCAAACGAGTAGGCAACATGCAGAGGTTGATGAAGAAGGTCAGTATGATGATCGCCCAGCCCCAGGTGTAATCCCCGGTGCCGAGCAGGTTGCGCAGGAAGCGCAGCGCGATATAGAGCGGCTTGGCAATCACCGCCAGCCAGGTGTACTGGATCAGGGGTTCCAGCGTCTGCCCGTTGGCCTTGCCGTCTGGGCCGATGGCGTGGATTTCCTTGAGCAGGTCCGACTGCTTGGGGCCGGCGAAGAGGCGCAGGCGGGTCGCGCCGCTCTTGTCGCCCACGGCGAGGCCGATTACGTCCGCGGGGGACATTTGCCCGTTCGGTTCAGCCAGATTCTTGGGCAGGTCGATGGTGTTGTGCAGCGTGACGGCTGTGGTGTTGGCCGGATTGTCAGGCAAGAATGCCGCGGCAAAGTAGAGGTCGGCGATCGCGGCGTATTCGTAGGGCGAATCGGAGGTCGCGTTGCCGCTAACTTTGGCTGCCTTGGTGGAGTCCTGCTTGCCGTTCACCGACCAGGCGAACATGGAGTTCACCGAGGCGCGCACCATAAACTTGCCGGCCGCGCTCTTGTTGAACTCGTCCATGTCGCCAAGTCCGGCGGGCCACTCGACGAGCGCCTGTACCGGCGCTCCATTGCGCGTGACCAAAGTCTCGATACTCACCACGTAGCTCGGATCGAAGCGGAAGGTCTTCACCACATCCAGGCCGCTGGCGGCGTAGTGGAAGGTAAGCGCGCTGGTTCCCGGTACAGTTACCAATCCGGTGGCCGAAGGCTGGGCGCCGGTCACGGTCAGCTGATAGAGCGACTGATTGACCTGTGCATCGAGATCGGGGTGATAGGTATACAGCGAAAGCGGGAAACCGAAGCGGGCAGCCACCTGGGGCAGAACCAGATCGAGGGGTTTGCCGTTGGAATCGTCGTAGTGCTTCAGGATCCAGTGCTTGACCTGAGCGCCCTTGTTGGTGAAAACGATGCGGTATTGGCTGTTTTCAACCGTGGTCTCGGTCTCGGCCGCGGCGGCGATCTGTGGCGTAGCCAGCAGGGCCTGCTGCGCAGCGGGCACCGGAGCGGCAGCCTGAACAGAGCCCGGCGCGAGTTGCGATGGGGCTGTCTGTTGCTGGGTCTGCGCGGTGGGTGCGGGCGCGGGCGGCTTGGGCCGGAAATAGTCGAAAGCCAGAAGAACAATCAGCGCCACCATGGTGAAGGTCATCATGATGCGCATGTCGCCGCCGCCTCCGCCGGAACCGGCGGGACCCTGCGTCTGAAGATTGGGATTGCGAATTTCTGCCAAGGGATACGTCCTGTCGTTGAGGAGGGTGGGGCCGTCAGGCCTGCACTGCTCCTATGGTAATTGTTTGTGGGGAAAATGGCGTGAATTCACGGCCGGAGGCACCGGATCGAGGCCGCCGGCGGTGAAGGGATGGCAGCGCATCAACCTCCATGTTGACAGCAGAATCCCGCGTAGCGGGCCATGCGTCGCGATGGCCACGGAGGCGTACTCGGAGCAGGTGGGCAGAAACTTGCAGCCCCACGGGCTTATCGAATGCACGGCGGGAGAAATCCAGCGGCGATAGAAGTCCAGGGCGGCAAGTAGAAGACGGGTCATAAAGACGGCGCGGGCGGCGGAACTGCGGATCGCGGGCGTGACTCCGACCGGATGCGGGCAGCTTCGGCCCTTGCCTGATGCAGGATACGCACGATTTCGGCTTCTAGTTTCAGGAATTCGAGCGTCATGACGAATCGACGGGGATGAAGGATCAGGTCGAACCCCTGGGGAAGCAGGTCGATGTGCAGACGCACAGCCTCGCGCATCCGGCGCTTGATCCGGTTGCGTTCGTGCGACTTTCCGATGACCTTGCCGACGGTCAGGCCGACGCGTGGGCCCGCAGGCAGTTCCGCTCCCGCGTAGGCGGGAGACTGAGCGGCCAGAAACCAGCTCATGGAGGCGGACTGGCGCTTGCGGCTTGCGGCATAGGCGCGCTGGTAATCGGCGTGCTTGCGCAGACGCGCGCCCATCAGCGAAAGAGACCTAGCTGGGAGCGAGGAAGCCTTGGGAGGGGTGTTCATGGCTTTGCCGGGTGAGGCCGAACCAGGCGTGCTGCAGTGAGCGCACAGCCCGGTCCAAACAGAACGGCAGTTCGATTAGTCGCGGAATCCGGCGCTGACGGCAACGCGCTTGCGGCCAATGGCACGGCGACGGCTCAACACGGCTGCGCCGCTCTTGGTCTTCATGCGGGCGCGGAAACCGTGAGTCTTGACGCGCTTGCGGCGATTGGGCTGAAATGTGCGCTTGGGCATGTTAATGCGCTCCTGTTTTCTTGTGGAAATCTTGGCCTTAACGGCAAGATTCAAGTGTACCGTATGTTGGCCCAGGAATCCAGTCGCGCGGTCGAAGCGGCCCGAGTCCGGCGAGTTGCTTGACACGACCAGGCGAGAGGGCGCCCCATCTGTTTCCGCAGCGCGCAGCTCTCGATGAAGGGATTCAGGGGCACGATGGTAACTGGATGGCGGAGTTTCACCAGTTATGGTGCAACCCATGAAACACGGATTACAGATCTATGAAAGACTGAGTAAAAGGGACCGAAATGTGCTACTATCGGGACCGTTCAATAAAGTTTCCAAGCGTCTCGACATAGCAGTTTCATGCCCTGGCTGCAAGGCTTAAGTCAGGGACTGGTCATCGGAATTCAGGCGGATTTTGTGCGGAGATTGGACGAGGAGCCGGTGGCTTTTCGCCAATGTGGAACTATTGCCGGAACCGGTTAAACCATTCAGATACACAGCTAGGAACCGACGCAGGCAAGGACTATCGCAATGGCATTCGCAGTTTCACCTCCAGCAGCTCTCAACCCCTGGCTTCAGATTCTGTCAGCGTTAGAAAAGAAAGTGATTCGCCAGTCATTTGAGACCTGGTTGAAGCCGACGCGTTTTAGCCACGCGACCGGCCGGACACTGTATGTGCGCGTACCCTCGGCGGAGTTCCAGCACATTGGAGACAAGTACGGCGACTTGATTCAAGAAGCGATCGACCTGCAATCGCTGGAGTTCGACGACGTTTCGTTTGTGACCGCGGAAGACGACCCCTCGATACCGCCGCAGCGCAAGGATGGCGGATTCGGTCCGCTTCCGGCTCATGCACCCGCGGCACCGGCGCCGGCGCGCACCCCTGAACAGGGCCGCTTCGATTGGTCCTCGGCTGCGCAACTGAACCCCCGGTACACGTTCGACAATTTTGTGATTGGAAACGGCAACCAGTTTGCCCGCGCCGCAGCCCTGGCGGTTGCCGAGCGGCCTTCGCGCGCCTACAATCCGCTGTTCCTGTATGGCGGCGTGGGCATGGGCAAGACCCACCTGATGCATGCCATCGGCCATGAGGTGAAGCGCCGCCAGCCGATCGCGAGCATCTGTTATGTCTCCGCAGAGAAGTTCACCAACGAGATGATCACCTCGGTGCGCAGCGACCGCATGACCAGCTTCCGCGACCGTTTCAGGACTGTGGATGTGCTGCTGATCGATGACATCCAGTTCATCGCCCAGAAGGAACGCACACAGGAAGAGTTCTTCCACACCTTCAACGCTCTGCACGAGAGCATGAAACAGATCGTGATTGCCTCCGACCGTTCTCCAAAGGAACTGGCGGAGATCGAAGACCGCCTCCGCTCGCGTTTTGAGTGGGGCCTGATCGCCGACATTCAACCGCCGGATCTTGAGACCAAGGTCGCGATTCTGCAGAAGAAGGCGGAAAGCGAGCAGGTAGAGCTGCCGACCGATGTGGCCATGTTCGTGGCTTCCAATGTGCGTACCAACGTGCGCGAACTGGAAGGCGCGATGACCCGGCTGATTGCCTGGTGCCAGGTCAACCGCGTGGAGATCACGCTGGCGACGACCCAGCAGTGCTTGAAGCACTTCATCGATATCCAGGTACGCAAGATCAGCATCGAGGCGATTCAGCGCTCCGTAGCCGAGCAGTTCGGCATGCGTGTCACCGACCTCAAGCAGAAGAACAACTCGCGGAACGTGGTGGTGCCGCGGCAGATTGCGATGTACCTGGCCAAGCAGATGACAGAAGCCAGCCTGCCCGAGATCGGCCGCCAGTTTGGCAACAAGCACCACACCACGGTGATGCATTCGATCAGCAAGATCGACGAACAGCGCCGTACCGACAAGGACCTGCACCGGATGCTGAACAAACTGCAGGACAGCCTGAACGGTTAAAGCACCTGGTTCCATGGAGAAAATAAAAAGGCCCACATCTGCTGCAGATGTGGGCCTTTTTGACTTCAAATGACTGTCCAGTTCGCGGCTTGGTGGGATCGATGCCGCGAGTTTTGAGTCAAGAACTCATTGAAGAACCACCGCAGAATCTTCGACTCACCACCCCCGAACTCGACCCCAAAGACGTTCGGAGCCCCGTTCGCTCAGAATGACAGCTCATTTTGTGTTGTGTATTTCAGACGCAGGACACTAGCGGCGGAAATCGCGCCCACCGCGGCTGTTTCCTCGCCCGCGGCCGCGATCATTGCCGCGCCCACCGCGGTCGTCGCGGCGGTCGAAGCTGCTGCGCGGCTTGGGCGGTGCGGTGACGGGCAGGTCGGTTTTGCCAGCCGGGAAGACGGCCAAAAAGCGGTCCTGTCCTTCGCCATGGCTCACCGTCTCGACGCCGGGAATCGACCGGAAGGCGAGGTGGAGCAGACGGCGCTCATGGCTGTTGCTGGGAGGAAAGGCAAAGGGAACCCCCGACTTGAGAACCTTTTCCGCAGCTGCCTGGGCGGTCATGCGCATTTCGTCGGCGTGCAGGGCCTTGAAGTTGCCCGCGTCGAAGCTGACCAGGGCATGTTCCCGCTGGTCGAGACGCAGAATCTGGGCAGCCAGGGTTTCCATGGCCCGCAGAAGCTCACCGTTGTGCTGGGTGAGCAGCGGCGCATCCGGTCCAGACAGCTCAACGCAAAGCTGGGCGGCCTCGGCCCCCTCCGGGTTGTGGGTGCTGTCGCCCGCGAAGATGCGGTACTTGAGGCGCATCCCACCAAGGGTGTTCAGGTTGGTGAGGAAGGCGGCGATTTTCTGGGCGGCGAGTTGCAGATCTTCAATGGCCATAACTCGCTAGTATCGCAGACCAAAGCATGTGTTGGCACGACGAATCAGTGCATTTTCGGAATCCGCGCAGACTTTTTTGAGAGCGGCGAAAGCCGGCATTTTCCTGAGGAAAAGCCACTTGAGAGCGACCTTGGTCTCAGTCGTCTTTGAAAATGCCCAAGCCATAGAAGAGTAGCGACGCATCTGTTGCTCGGATCGGTCGCGGCAGATATTTCGGGGGGCAGACCGGCTTTGCAAAGGGAAACTCTCATGCCGCGATGGGCGATCTGGTTTGGATTGAGAAGGACTTCGTGTCCACTCTACGTGTGAGCCAGAGCACAGACTGCGTTCCGGCCGGGTTGGAATAGTTCACGGCTGGCAGACGAGCGCACAGATGGGAGCGGTGAATCTCTGCCGCTAGATCCGCCTCCGAGCGCTCCTGCGATCTGACGATCGCGAAAGGAACCACAATGCTTCATCTCGACACAGGCAACACCGGATTCATGCTCTTGTGCACCAGCCTCGTGATGCTGATGACCCCCGGCCTTGCCTTCTTCTACGGCGGCCTTGTTGGCCGCAAGAACGTGCTGGCCATCATGATCCAGAGCTTCGTATCGATGGGCTGGACCACGGTAATCTGGTTCATCTACGGTTACTCGCTGTGCTTCAGCGGCGATTGGCATGGGATCATCGGCGATTTCCATTATGCGTTCCTGCGGAACGTCACTCTCAACACAGCCTCGCCGGCCAATGACGGCATTCCGCTTTTTGTTCATATCGCTTACCAGATGATGTTTGCCATCATCACGCCAGCGCTGATCACCGGCGCTTTTACCAACCGGGTTTCTTTCAAGGCCTACATGCTATTCCTCACCGGATGGCTCACCTTCGTCTACTTCCCGTTCGTCCACATGATTTGGGGAGGCGGCCTGCTGGCACAGTGGGGAGTTCTCGATTTCGCGGGCGGCATCGTTGTCCATAACATCGCCGGCATCGCCGCACTTGCCAGCGTGCTCTACGTAGGGAAGCGGCGGGTGCAGGACCGCGGGCCGCACAGCGTTCCGTTGGTGGCCCTGGGCACAGGCCTGCTGTGGTTCGGGTGGTACGGCTTCAATGCAGGGAGCGAGTTCCGTGTGGATTCGGTGACGGCAACCGCCTTTCTGAACACCGATGTGGCGGCGTCGTTCGCTGCTGTTACCTGGCTCATTGTTGCCTGGCTGAGCGAAAAGAAGCCGACCTTCCTGGGTCTGCTGACCGGCGCAGTTGCCGGCTTGGCCACCATAACCCCGGCGGCAGGCTATGTTTCACCCACTACCGCTGTCATCATCGGCGTGGTTGCCGGCGTTGTCTGCTACTACGCCGTGGCGCTGAAGAACAGACTTCATTGGGACGACGCTCTGGATGTCTGGGGCGTTCACGGCGTGGGCGGCTTTCTGGGGATCGTTCTACTAGGCGTTTTTGCAGACAAGGCATTTAACCCCGCGGGCACGAACGGCCTTCTGCTGGGCAACTACGGATTCTTCTGGAAGCAGCTTGCCGCCACCGCCTTCTCGTCGGTGTGGGCGTTTGCCTTTACCTTTGGCATGTTGCGGGTGATCGACCTGATTACCCCCGTCAAAGTCACACATTCCGAGGAGCAAGCCGGACTTGACACCTTCGAATTTGGCGAACATGCCTATGAAGATGCGCTCGAGGAAGACGTGCTGGAAGCCACAATCAGATAACTGGTGTAAGAGTATCGCCGCATCGAATCTGCGGGGAAGCGCGTGCGCTGCCTTGGAGACTGAGTGAACCGCAATCCAAGAGCGATTATTCATCCGGCAAGAAATGAGTGGCCTTGTCTCCCACCCTTTCCCGCAAAAACACGCGGGAAAGGGTGGGGCACCCAAACAGTATTTTGTTGCCGGATCAATCATTCTGCCGTGTTCAGGCCACCCGCACGCCGGGCGTCAGGTATTCGGGCCCGACCGGGTCGGTGACGGACTCGGCCACGATGCGGTCGATTTCGGCGAACGCCGCGGCATCGAGAGTCCAGCCCATCACGCCGGCGACGGCATCTAGTTGCTGCGGGCGCTTGGCTCCCCACAAAGCGACGGAGATCCCAGGACGGTCCAGGACCCAGCGGGCGGCCAGCTCCAGCACGCTTTTCCCGAAGCGTTCGGCTGCCAGCGCGGCCAGCCTTTCGACGGCGGTCATGTACTGGCTAAAGCGCGGTTCCTGAAACTTGGGATCGACAGAGCGGATGTCGTGCGCCTCGAAACGCATACCGCGATGGACGCGCCCGGCGAGCAGGCTGCGGCAGAGCGAACTGTAGGTCAACACGGCTATATGATTCTGCAGGCAAAAATCCAGAACATTCCCGCCCTCCGCGAAGGACCCGCCGTACGCGTAGTACTCGATTTGGCGTTCGAAGAGGTTATAGGGCGGCTGGTTCGAGGCGAGAGGGACGACCGCGCCGAACTCACGCATCTGGGCGACGCTGAAGTTACTGACACCGACGGCGCGCACCTTGCCTTCGCGCAGGAATTCGGCCATCAGGGAGGCGGTCTCGCAGACAGGAGTCAGCGTGTCGGGCCAGTGGATCTGGTAGAGGTCGATGTAGTCGGTTCCCAGACGGCGAAGGCTGTCTTCCAACTCCTGCCGGAGTCGCGGCTCGGTGGAGTCGGAGAAGACGCCGTCGCCGCTCCAGGAGAGGCCGGCCTTGGTGGCGATGAAGAACGCGTCGCGCCGCCCATGGGCGCGCATGGCCTTGCCGACAAGCTCTTCGGCGCGTCCGTGGCCATAGATGGGAGCGGTGTCGATGAGGTTGATGCCGCGTTCGAGCGCGCCGAGGCAAGTGGCTATGGCGTCCTTCTCGGAGACAGCGCCCCATTCGGATCCGCCGATAGCCCAGGTTCCCAGGCCGATGCGGGAGACTTCGATACCGGCAATTCTTGTGGTTTCCATCGCGATCCATCCTTGTTCATCTTTGTGACACGCAAGAATTTCTTTTCAGCCTCAGTCGATTTTAAGGTCGCACCCTTATGCTCTATTTTGTGATGATGCTGCGTAGTTTTCAATTCACTGGCGCGCGGGGGCGGAATCGGCTCTCGGCCAGTTTGAAGTTGCAATGGGTCTTCGCGGGTGTTTCGTTTCTGGTGGGCGGCGGTGTTGCAGCTCCCGGGCAAGCGGCGAATGCTGCGCCCCAAGGGCAGGCCGTAGCTTCGGAGCACGCGTTGGCGCTGACCCTTGAGGAAGCCATCCAACGGGCGCAGGCCAACGAGCCGGCGTTTGCCGCAGCCATGACGGAGAGCAAGGCGGCCGGTCTTGACCGCTGGACCGCGCGTGCCGGCGTTTTGCCTCAGGCGATCTACCATAACCAGGCGATTTATACCCAGGGCAACAATCTTTCAGCCAATTCGCCCAGGTTCATTGCTGGCAACGGCGTCCACGAATACACCAGTCAGGCGGTGGTGAACGATACGCTGGGGCTGGACAAGTTCGCCGACGTGCGCCATGCGGATGCGGCAGCCGCGCGGGCCGCCGCGGAACTGGACATTGCGCGCCGCGGCTTGGTTGCCACGGTGACGGGGCTCTATTACGGCGTTGCCGCGGCCGAGAGCAAGCGGGCGATCGCCCAGCGGGCGCATACCGAGGCGGCGGAGTTTCTTTTGCTGACCGGGAAGCGGGAACAGGCGCGTGAAGCCGCACACGCGGATGTGGTAAAGGCGCAACTGCTGGAACAGCAGCGACAGCGCGACATGCAAGATACCGAGATCGCCGCGGTCAAAGCCCGGCTGGAGCTGGGCGTGCTGGTGTTTCCCGATCCGCGCACAGAGTACACGGTTGCGCCGATGGACGGCGCCAGCCCGCTCGCGAGTCAGGCAGAAGTGCAGGAGGCCGCGGCCAAGAACGACCCCGAGTTAAAAAGCGCGCTGGCGGCGATGGCGGAAAGTAATGCCGATGTGCTGTCGGCGCGGGCGGATTATCTGCCGGACGTGGGCCTGAATCTTACCTACGGCATTGACGCTCCGCAGTTCGCGGTGAACGGGCAGGATCATACGCACAACTTGGGGTACTCGGCCAGCGTGACGGTCGATCTGCCGGTATGGGACTGGCTTTCGACGCAGCGCAAGGTGAAGCAGAGCGAGATCCGGCGCGAGGCTACGCGCGTGGCGCTGACAGCCACGCAGAAGCGCCTGATTGCGCGGTTGCAGGAAGCGTGGGCGGAAGCGACGGCGGCACAGGTTCAGCTCGCCTCGCTCGACGCCAGCGTGGCCACTGCGGCAGAGAGTCTGCGGCTAACCAAGCTGCGCTACAGCGAAGGCGAAGCCACGGTGCTGGAGGTGGTGGATGCGCAAAGCTCCTTTGTGGACGCTGAAAACGCACGCGAAGATGGACGGATACGCTACCAGGCGGCGCGGGCCGATTTGCAGACCCTGACAGGAACGATGTGAGCCAATGAAGAGCCTCGATACGATCGACATTGCAGAGAGTTACAAAGGAGCCGTTTTGCCGCAAGCAGAGAAGAAGATCGATAGACAGTCAGGCTGGATTCTGCTGGCGGCGATGGCGCTGCCTATCGCGCTGATGGGCGGCTGCAAGAAAGAAGCCGCGCCGGAGACAGAGGTCACGGTGGAGGCAGCGCATCCGGAGCAGGGGCCTATCTCCGAGAGCATTCTGGCGGACGCGGTTCTGGCTCCGGAGGCGCAGGCGGCGCTGACCCCCAAGATCACCGCACCGGTGCGCAAGTTCTATGTGCAGCGTGGATCGAAGGTGAAGGCGGGGCAGTTGCTGGCGGAGCTTGAAAACAACGATCTGGCGGCGGCGGCCCAGGACAACAAGGGCTCGTATATGGCGGCCGAGGCGGCTTATGCAACCACCACCAAAGCCCAGGTGCCGGAAGACACTTTGAAGGCGGAGTCGGATGTGGCGCTGGCCAAGGCGAATCTCGATCTGAATCTCAGCATCGTCAAGAGCCGCAAGCAGCTATTCAAGGAAGGGGCGATTCCGGGGCGCGATCTGGATACGGCACAGGCGGCATTGGTGCAGGCCCAGGCAGCCTATGACGCGGCGACCAAACATCTGGAGTCGCTGCACAGCGTGAGCCGCGCAGCGGCGCTGAAGGCCGCGCAAGGGCAACTTACCTCGGCGGAAGGCAAATTCAAGGGAGCGGCGGCGCTGGCAAGCTATGCGGAGATCCGCAGCCCCATCGACGGCGTGGTGACCGACCGTCCGCTTTTCGCCGGAGAGACGGCTGCGGCGGGCGCTCCGCTGATTACCGTGATGGACACGTCGAGCCTGCTCGCGAAGGCGCACATCGCGCAGAGTCTGGCCCAGCGCCTCACGGTTGGAGAGAAAGCGTCGGTGATGGTTCCCGGAATGACCGAACCGGTAGACGCGAAGATCGCGCTGGTCAGTCCGGCGCTCGACCCTGGCAGCACCACGGTTGAGGTCTGGCTCAAGGTTGAAAACCGCAGCGGCTCGCTGAAAGTGGGAACGCCGGTCAAGGTCTCCATCACCGGGCGTACCGAGGCCCACGCGCTCAAGATTCCGGCCAAGTCGGTGCTGGCGGCGCAGGACGGAAGCAGGTCGGTCATGGTGGTGGGCGCGGATGGCGCAGCCCACAAGAAGACGGTGCAGCTGGGACTGATGGATGGTGACGATGTGCAGGTGCTGAGCGGACTTGCCCCGACTGACACTGTGATCACCGGCGGAGCGTACGGGCTGGACGATGGCGTGAAGGTCAAGGTGGGGCCAGCCGAGGCGGCCGACGACAAGAAACCTGCAGATGGAGCAAAAGCCGGGGAGAAAGAGTGATGAGCTTCGGAACGGCCGCTGCACCGCCCAAGTGCAAATCCTTCTGGCTGCCGCGTTACACGCAGACCATCTTCTTTTTCGCGGGCATTCTGACACTTGCAGGAATTTTTCTGTCGTTCAAGGTGCCGATTGCAGTCTTTCCGCAGACCAATTTTCCACGCGTGGTGATCGGGGTCGACAACGGCGTCATGCCGGTCGAGCAGATGCAGGTCACGGTGACCAAGCCGATCGAAGATGCGGTCAATGCGGTTCCGGGACTGAAGACAGTGCGCTCGACCACCAGCCGGGGGTCGGCGGAGATCAGCCTGTTCTTCGACTGGAACCTCAACATGACCACCACGCTGCAACTGGTGGATGCCGCGCTGAGCAAGGTTGAACAGACGCTGCCGCCGACGGCCAAGGTCACCACGAACCGCCTGACATTTGCCACGTTTCCCATTCTCGGCTACAGCCTGACGTCGGAGACGGTGCCGCAGACGCGCTTGTGGGAGATCGCCACCTACGAACTGAAGCCGCCGCTGAATCGCGTGGATGGCGTGAGCACAGTGACCGTACAGGGTGGCAAGGTGCCAGAGTTCCACGTGATTCCGAACCTGGCGCTGCTGCAGGCGGACGGCGTCACGGTTCCAGACCTGGTGAATGCGATTCAGGCCTCGAACATCGTGGATTCGCCCGGACTTTATGAGGCGAACCACCAGCTGATTCTGGGGCTGGTGGGCGCGCAGGTTCACGACGCCGAACAGTTGAAGCAACTGGTTGTGAAGACCACCGCAGCGGGAGCGCCGGTACGCGTGGCCGACGTGGCCAGCGTTGAGCCGGCAACCGAGCCGGTGTATACAGCGGTGACCTCGAACGGCAAGCCTGCCGTGCTGGTCAACATCGCACGCCAGCCCTCCAGCAACACGGTCCAGGTTGCGGACGCGGTGGCCGCACAGTTGAAGGAACTGGAGCGCAAGCTGCCGCCGGGCGTGAAGATCGAGCCGTTCTACGACCAGTCGCAACTGGTGCGCGACAGCATTTCGAGCGTGCGGGACGCGATCCTGATCGGACTGGTGCTGGCGTGCATCGTGCTCTACTTCTTTTTGCGCGACTGGACTTCGTCGCTGATCGCAGGGCTGGTGATCCCGGTGACCGTGGCGGTGACGGTACTGGTGCTGGCGCTGATTGGCGAGAGCTTCGACCTGATGACACTCGGCGGTCTCGCCGCCGCTATCGGCCTGGTGATTGACGACGCCATTGTCGTGGTTGAAAACATTGTGTCGCACCGTGACGCGGGCGAGAAGCGCGTTCACGCGGTGCGCAAGGCGCTGAGCGAGATTACGACTCCGCTGATCGGGTCCACCATCACCCCGGTTGTCGTCTTTATGCCCCTGGTGCTGGTGACCGGTGTTACGGGCAGTTTCTTCCGAGCCCTGGCCGTCACCATGACGGCGGCGCTGCTGACTTCGCTGGTGCTGGCGCTGACCTGGACGCCGGGCCTGAGCCTGGCGCTGCTCAAGGAGCACGATCCGGACAAGGAGCAGATCGACCATCGCGCCGGGCGGTTGCTGACCTTCGTGCTCGACTTGCACAAAAAGGTTCTGGACCGGGCGCTGGCGCGGCCGCTTTGGGTCGGCGTGGCCAGCGCGGTGCTGGTGATCGGCACCTGGGCGGGGTACCAGGCGCTGGGATCCGATCTGCTGCCGGAGATGGACGAGGGCGGCTTCATCCTCGACTACATCATGCCGGCGGGCAGCTCGCTCTCCGAGACCAACCGGGTGCTGCAGCATGTGGAGAGCATTCTGCACGCGACGCCCGAAGTGGAGGTCACATCGCGGCGCACCGGTCTGCAACTGGGGCTGGCGTCGGTGACCGAGGCCAACTGCGGCGACTTCTCCGTTAAGCTGAAGTCCAAGCGGAACCGGTCGATCGATGACGTGATGGCGGACATACGCGCCCAGATCAAGGCGACTGAGCCAGAACTGGATATCGAGTTTACCCAGGTGTTGCAAGACATGATTGGTGATCTTTCCAATGCCCCGGAGCCGATCCAGATCAAGATCTTCGCTGACGATCCGGCGCTGCTGGAGCAGCTTGGCCCGCGTGTCGGCGACGCTATCGGCAAGATCGAAGGAGTGGTCGACGTCCAGAACGGCATCGAAAACACACTGAGCGGGCCGGCGACCAGTTTCCACGTCGATCCCGTGGTGGCGGGACGGCTGGGCTTCACGCCAGCCGAAGTCTCCGAAGATGCGACCTCCATTTTGGACGGAGTGGTGACCTCCGATCCGCTGATCTCGAACGGACGCCCGTATACGATTCGTGTCCGGCTGGGGGAAGACCACCGGGCATCGCTGGAGGCCATGCAGAACACAGTTTTCAATAGCGGTTCGGGGCATACGGCCTCGCTTGGCTCCCTTGCAGAGGTCGAGCAGTTGCCGCCACAGAACGAGATCCGGCGCGAGAATCTGCAGCGGCTGGTGGTGGTGACCGGCCGGTTGGAAGGCTCCGACCTTGGGACAGCAATGTTGCGGGTGCGTCAGACCGTGGAGGGTTTGCATCTGCCCGCCACCGTTCGCGTCGAGTATGGCGGCACTTACCAGGAGCAGCAGAAGTCGTTCCGCGACCTGCTGTTGGTGCTGGTGTTGGCGCTGACCCTGGTCTTTGGCGTTCTGCTTGCCGAGTTCCGCCATTTCCCAGCGCCGGTGGCCATCCTCACTTCGTCGGTGCTGTCGATCTCGGGCGTGATTCTGGCCTTGCTGGTTACCCGGACCACCTTCAATGTGGCCTCGTTCATGGGGCTGATCATGGTGATCGGCATTGTGGCCAAGAACGGCATCCTGCTGCTGGACGCGGACGAGAAGTTCCGCGCCGAGGGAGCATCGGCGAGGGAAGCCATGCTGCACGCGGCGCAACGCAGGCTGCGGCCGATTCTGATGACCGCAATCGCCGCAGTCTGCGGGATGCTGCCCCTTGCCTTTGCACTGGGAGCAGGCTCGCAGATGCTGCAGCCGCTGGCGATTGCCGTTATCGGCGGCCTGGGCATTTCGATGGTGCTGAGCCTGATCGTGACCCCGGTGGTCTACTATCTGATGACGCGCGACCGCAAGCCGCAAGCGCCGGAGGCGGTTTAAGGTAGATTCGCACAACCTGGGAAAGTTGGTGAGAGATGACCGAAGAGCCGCTGGACTTTGATTCGCCGAATACGGATTCTCAGGAGACCGAAACTCCGGTCGAGATTTCGCCTGTTACCGACGAGGCTCCTGCGCAGGCCGGCCCGCCGGGACTGCCTTGGCGGTTGAATGCCGCGCAGGCCCGCGTTCTGGGCGCGCTGATGGAGAAGGAAGCCACCACCCCCGACTACTACCCGCTCTCGCTGAATGCGCTGGTGAATGCGTGCAATCAGCGCTCGAACCGCGAGCCGGTGATGGATCTGGACGAGGAAGAAGTCCACCTGGCGCTGCGCAACCTGGAAGACAAGCACCTGGCCGGCCGGGCGCGTGGGGCCGAGGGGCGGGTCGCCAAGTATGAGCACTGGCTGGGCGAGGCCTTCAACTTTACCCGCGCCGAAGCTGCGCTGATCTGCGTCCTGCTGTTGCGCGGACCGCAGACGCCAGGCGAGCTGCGCGGACGCACCGAACGGCTGCACGCCTTCGACGAGATCGGGGATGTGCTGGGCGGGCTGCAAAAACTGATGGATCGAACACCGGCGCTGGCGGCCGTCTTGCCGCGCCAGCCGGGGACCAAGGAAGCGCGCTACGCGCATCTGCTTTCGGGTCCGCTGGAGGGTGCGACAACGGTGGCGCAGGCAAGTGCTGTGCGCGCGGCGGTTGGGGCTGCAAATCTCGATGCGGGAGCCGAGGAGCGTATTGCCCGGCTGGAGGCCACCGTCGTGGAATTGCGCGAACAGATGGCCGCGCTCACTGCGAAAATCGACGATTTGTTCGGAGATTGAGGCGTGGGATGCTGCCCGCGCCTCGATCCCTCAATTCACGAGTTTGTTCTTCCTTGCAGAGGAAGGACCGAGATCCGGGCCTGAAGGCCCCGCTTTTTGGGCGTTTGTTCAGGGGGTTAAAACCCCCTGCTCCCTCCGGATTTTCCGGGCTACGAAGGTAGTACTAAATCAATTCGTGTCCGGCGAACCAGTAGCCGATCTCGAAGGCGGCCGTCTCTTCGGCATCGGAGCCGTGGATGGCATTCTCCTGGATGGATCCGGCGAACTGCTTGCGAATGGTTCCCTCGGCCGCGTTGGCGGGGTTGGTGGCACCCATCAAGGTGCGCAGATCGGCAATGGCGTTGTCTTTCTCCAGCACCATCAGGAAGAGCGGCCCCGAGGCCATGAAGGCGCACAGGTCGGTGAAAAACGGGCGCTCCTTGTGGACGGCGTAGAAGCCCTCGGCCTGGGCTACGGAAATATGCTGCCGCTTGAGAGAGACGATCTTGAAACCGGCCTTTTCGATCTCGGCGAGAATGCCGCCGGTAAAGCCTTTGCGAACCGCGTCCGGCTTGACGATGCTGAATGTGCGCTGTACCACTGTGGGTGCTCCTCTGGGGAATGTCTTTTGCTCAACCATTGTAGCGGCCCGGCGACGGCCCCGGCGAGGTTGGAGAAACCCGAAATACAACCCACACAGCCGCGAATCTGCTAAAGTTTCCGCATGTTTCACTCAGCCGATTTGCCTCATCGCCGCTCGACCGTCCTTGCCGCCATTCTGACCGCCGGATTGGCTATCGCGCCCGCTGTTTGCCAGACCGCGCCTCCCGCCTCCGCGGGAACCGCGCCGGATCTGCGAGTCTTCGATCCATCGCTCGTTGATCGGACAGTCGATCCTTGCGAGAATTTCTATCGCTACAGCTGCAACGGCTGGTTCAAGCGTAATCCGCTGCCCGCGGATCAGGCTTCGTACGGGCGCTTCACGGAACTTTTCGAGCTGAACCGCCTGCACCTGAAGCAGATTCTTGAAGGTGCTGCACAACCCTCAACGGCGCGATCGGCCAACGAGCAGAAAATCGGCGATGAATACGCCAGCTGCATGGACACCGATGCGGTGAACAAGCAGGGGCTCACGTCGCTGCAGCCGGAACTGGAGCGGATCGCCGCGATCAAGTCCGCGGCGGAGCTGCCTGCGCTGATTGCCCACCTGCATACGATTGGCGTGAATGCGTTCTTTGGCATGGGATCGAGCCAGGATTTTGCCGATTCCAGCCAGGTGATCAGTTACTACGACGCCGGCGGGCTGGGCCTGCCCGAGCGCGATTACTACACGCGCACCGACGCCAAATCCGTCGAGCAGCGGCAGCAGTACGTTACTCACGTCAAGAACATCTTTGTGCTCGCCCACGAGACGGAAGCGCAGGCGTCCAAAGATGCAGATACGGTTCTGGCGCTTGAGACCCGGCTGGCGAAAGCTTCGTTGACGATCACCGAGCAGCGCGATCCGCAGAATTTGAACCATCCCACCGATGTGGCCAGCTTTGGCAAGGAGCTGAAGCATTTTTCGATCCCCGAATATGTGGCGGCAGTGCATGGGCCCTCGGCCGGGAAGATGAACGAGGCTCAGCCCAAGTTCTTCGCGGAGTTCGACACGCTGGTGGCCGATACGCCCATCGAGGCCGTCAAAGTTTACCTGCGCTGGCAACTGCTGCACGCCTACGCCGGAACCAGCCTGCCGGAGAGTTTCGACCATGAGTCGTGGAACTTCTACTCGCACATCCTGAATGGCGCTGAAAAGCAGCAGGAACGCTGGAAGCGCTGCACCAGCCGCGTGGATCGCGAATTGGGCGAGGCGCTGGGGCAGGTGTATGTGGCCAAATATTTTCCGCCCTCGGAGAAGCAGCGCACGCTGGACATGACGCTGGCCATTGAACAGACCATGGACAAGGACATCGATTCGCTCGACTGGATGAGCGCCGATACCAAGGTCAAAGCCAAGGAAAAGCTGCACGCCGTGATGAACAAGATCGGCTACCCGGACAAGTGGCGCGACTACTCCACCGTCAAGATTGTGCGCGGAGACGCTCTGGGCAACCAGATGCGCGTGCACGCCTTCGACGAGGCGCGCGACCTTGCCAAGATTGGCAAGCCGGTCGACAAGGGCGAATGGCAGATGACGCCGCCCACCGTGAACGCTTACTACGATCCGCAGATGAACAACGTGAACTTCCCCGCCGGGTACCTTCAGCCCCCGTTCTTCAGCGGCAAAGAAGACGATGCGGCCAACTATGGAGACATGGGCTCAACCATCGGCCACGAACTGACCCACGGCTTCGACGACGAGGGACGTCAGTTCGACAAGGACGGCAACCTCGCCAACTGGTGGAGCAAGGACGACGAAGCGAAGTTCACCGAGAAGTCCGATTGCATGGTGAAGCAGTACGACGCCATCGAGGCTGTTCCCGGAGTGCACCTGAACGGCAAACTCACGCTGGGCGAGAACCTGGCCGACCTGGGCGGGCTTTGGCTGGCCTGGCTGGCGTGGCTCGACAAGGCGCAGGCCGCGCATGTGGATATGACCGCGAAGATGGATGGCTATACCCCCGAACAGCGCTTCTGGATCGCCTATGCCCAGCAGTGGTGCACGCAGACCCGGCCAGAGCAATTGCGCACGCAGGCGCAAAGCGATCCTCATGCTCCCGACGAATACCGGACCAACACCGTGCTGCAGGACCTGCCCGAGTTCGGCAAAAGCTTCAACTGCAAGAAGCCGTCGCCCATGGTGATCGCCAACCCCTGCCGCGTCTGGTGACGCTGGCCCGTGGCACCTGCTTGCGCGGGCACCTGCGGTGCGGCAGACGCCGCTTGCGCGGCAGAGCATTCTTGGCCCGCGCCAGGGAAAAGGCGCGGGATTGAGGGTGTTGGAATTGTGGACGAGGAGAAGAATGGGACCCCATTTGACAGGGGTTCCGCGCTTCTCCTCGTTGCTTTTGCGGTAGGGGCCCGGGACGCTGGAATGCGCGGCTCGGCTCAGGAAGGCTTGGAGGGGTAATAGTGCAGGGTGCCGAAGATGCAGCAGCCGGGCTGCTTCTTTGCCTCTTCAATCTGCTCGGCGAGTTCATCGGCCAGAACGGTGACGTTGGCTACGCGCCGGCACTGCACGATGCTCAGAACCGACCAGTTCCGGCGGCCCAGAATCAAGCAGACGTTTTCCGAGAAGTTGGCGGGAGACAATCCCCAAGCAACGACATTGGTCCAGCACCGTGTGTCGCCGAATTCAGTTGGCGGCGTCAGCAGGTTCACTTGCGCGGTCCACAACGCGTCAGCTACGTGCGGATTTTCCATAGAAGAACGGCCACCATTCAGTTGGACGGTCAGGTTCGCAAAACACCATGCAGATCTAGTGCAGCGTACCAAAATTGCGGGCGATCGCCGGGCGCGGCGGTGGCAAATAACGCTGCCGCAGCCGCTCCGCTAGAGCACTTTCGATTCACATGTTGCCATTGTCAGATCGTGCAAGGTGGCCTTTTCTTGAGGAAAATGCCACTTGAGCCTGAGGCTTCTGTAAAGAGCAGAATCGAAAATGCTGTAACGCGCCGGAGACTTCCCTCATCGCCTCCATTCAAGCACAAAGGCCCACCATTGCGGTGGGCCTTTGTGCCAAAGGACTGTTGGAGTGTCTATGCCTTGCCAATGACCCTGGCCAACTCCGCGCCGATTTCGGCGGGGGAGACAACGACATGAATGCCGGCGGCTTCCATCGCTTTCATCTTGTCGGCCGCGGTTCCCTGGCCTCCGCTGATGATGGCACCGGCGTGACCCATGCGGCGTCCGGGGGGCGCGGTCTGGCCGGCGATGAAACCTACCACGGGCTTCTTTACATGCTGCTTGACGAACTCGGCAGCGGCTTCTTCGTTGGTGCCGCCGATTTCGCCGATCATGATGATCGCTTCGGTTTCGGGATCGTCGTTCAACAGGCGCAGGGCGTCGATGTGGGTGGTTCCGATGATCGGATCGCCGCCGATGCCGATAGCGGTGGACTGGCCGATGCCACGCTGGGTGAGCTGGTGAACAGCTTCGTAGGTCAGCGTTCCCGAGCGGGAGACGATGCCCACGGAGCCTTCCATGTGGATGCGGCCGGGCATGATGCCGATCTTGGCCTTTCCGGGGGAGATGACTCCCGGGCAGTTGGGGCCGATCAGGCGCGAAGACGAATTCTTCAGCTTGGCCCACACCTTGACCATGTCGAGGGTAGGAATGCCCTCGGTGATGCACACGATGAGCGGGATGCCGGCGTCTTCGGCTTCAAGAATGGCGTCGGCCGCGAACGGCGGCGGGACAAAGATCATGGTGGCATTGGCGCCGGTCTCGTTGACCGCGTCGGCCACGGTGTTGAAGACCGGCCAGCCCTCGTGGATGCTGCCGCCCTTGCCGGGAGTTACGCCGCCCACAACGTTGGTGCCGTATTCGGAGCAGCCCTTGGCGTGGAAGGTTCCTTCCTTGCC
>Ga0181517_10002356_pt1 | contig 19376 bp, 16 predicted proteins | sample PEATcosm2014_Bin_31_FD_119748 | JGI IMG/M metagenome (GOLD analysis project Ga0181517, IMG submission 119748) | Peatland microbial communities from MTU Mesocosm Facility, Houghton, MI, USA - PEATcosm2014_Bin01_30_metaG | ecosystem: Environmental > Terrestrial > Soil > Wetlands > Peat | place... | reverse complement strand
ACACATGACGTTCGACGAGACTCTTTACGGTCGCAGCGGTGATGATGGAGATGAATTCGGCGATAACGAACCATTCGACGACGTAATAGACGACGAAGAGGAAGAAGAGTTGGAAGACGAAGAGGAAGAAGCGGAAGAACAGGAACTGGGCCACGCTGAAGACGATGCAGTAGCTCCCTCCGCCAGCCGGGCTCAGCGCGACGAGCGGGCAAGCGAAGCGGTAGCCGAGCCGGCTCCTCCGGCAAAGAAACCTGCCAAGAAAGCAGCCCGGAAACCCGCTGCCAAGAAGGCAGTGGCGCAGGCGCCCGCCAAGAAAGCGCCCGCCAAGAAGGCCGCTGCGAAAAGCGTAGCAAAGAACGCCCCGCCAGAGGCGCCCAAGAAGGTGGCCAAGAAGGTGGCCAAGAAGGTTGCCAAAAAGGTGGCCAAGAAAGAAACAAAGCCCGCCAGAAAAGCGACCAAGAAGGCGGTCGAGAAGGCGCTGAAGGCGGTCAAGAAAGACCAGAAGCTTGCCAAGAAAGCCGACAAGAAGAAGACTCCCGAGAAGACCGGAAAGAAGGCAAAGGGCAAGAAGGGGAAGAAGGGCAAAAAGTAGTTGACCCGCAGGTTTCTCTAAGGCCGCAGAGCAGCTCTGCGGCCTTGGCTTTTGTCCTCTGCTGCGCGGAACTGCGCAAAAGCGAAAAGCCCCAGCGCTGGGTTGCGGCGGGGCCTGCTTCAGGTGGACGCAGCGGATTAGGCGGCTGCAGCCGCCTTCTGATCTCCCTTGGTCAGCTGCTCGATGGCGCGGCGCAGTTGTTCGTCGGGCTGGCCTTTCGCAGGTTCTGGCTTCTCATTCTCATCGGGGACGATGTCGGTATCCTCGGGTGCGATGAAGTCGTCGGCCTTGTCCGCCACCAGAACATTGGGGGTGATGGCCACATCCTGAATCGCCTTGCCGCCCGGAGTGTAGTACTTGGCAACCGAGAGAATCAGCACGCCGCCGTCCTGCAGGTCGATGGTCTTTTGAATGGAGCCGGCGCCAAATGTCTTGTCGCCCAGAACGTCGCCGCGCGCGTTATCCAGAATCGCACCGGCAACCACTTCGGCGGCTCCAGCAGTGGACCGGTTGACGATCACCACCACCGGCAAACTGAAGATCGCCTTGGCAGGGTCGGCGGTAAAATCCTGGCGCGGATACTTCTGCCCTACCACGTAAGCGATCTGCCCGTGATTCAAAAATAGGTTTGCGGTCGAGACGCCCTCGCTAATCTCGCCATCCCCGGAGTTGCGCAGATCGAGAATCAGCCGCTTTGCGCCGTTCTTCTGTAGCTCGCGAATCCGCGACGCAATCTCCTCGGAACGTCCCGCGGGAAAGCCTTCGGCGCGGATGTACCCAATCTGGTTATCCAGCATCCTGGAAGAGACCGGGGGGTATTTCATGGCTTCGCGAATGATGGAAATCTTTTGCGGTTGTACCTTGGTCGGCCGCACCACGCTGAGATTGACGGTCGAGCCAACCGGCCCGCCGAGCAATCCATTGAGTTCGGCCACGGACATTTCGCGGGTGCTGTTTTCATCCAGAGCTTCGATGATGTCTCCGGCGACCAGACCGGCTTTGTCGCCAGGGCCTCCCGGCACAACCGAGATTACGTCGCCATAGCCGAACCGCTTCGAGACGGCCGCGCCAATCCCTGCGGCGGGCTGGCCGTGCTGCTTATAGACCTTGTACTCCTCCGGATTCAGATAGCTGGAGTTGGGATCAAGCGCCTCGAGCAATCCATGCAGAGCTCCATTACTGACCTGCGGAATGTTCGGATCTTCCACATAGTCGGTCCGGATACGCGACAGCACCTCGCTGTAAACGCCGAGCTGGCGATATGCGCCATCGTTGCCGCTTCCCGCTTTAACGCCGACCGCGCCCGCTACCGCGAAGGCGAGGATGAGGAACGAGGACAGGAGGAGAGTTGTCTTTATGCTTTTTGACATGGACCCTTCAGATACCATCCGGAGCTTCCCTCATTATACTTTGGAAGCGACATGGCCGTCGGCGCCTGGCTGTGCTTTGTTTCATCCCGCTCGAAATGCCAGGGGTGAAAACGAATTTTCCCCATCTGCGATCAGGTTTCCGCCGCCAAGTCAGCGCCGCGAACGATTGACAGGACTTTCCCGGGGAGAATTTCGCGACGCCAGGCTCCCGGCGCGAACAATTTATTCACGATATGATCGAGTGGACGCGGCAATTCTGGTTCCCCTGCGGCATCCGCGGCATCTGAAACTAGCAAGGAAATCGAAAGTTGAGCTCCTGCTCGACACAGCCCGGTCGCGCACGGCATTATTTGATAAGTGCGCGGTAACCGTGCGGAGTTCCTGGAAGCTATTGGGTGGCGCTCAGCGCGGTGCGCCGGGGCGGAAAGGCAAATCAATCTACATGTCATCAAATGTGGAGCAAGCTGAAACGACGAAGGCATCCGAGCTCGACCAACTGTGCGTCAATACCATTCGCACCCTGTCCATCGACGCGGTTCAGAAGGCGAACAGCGGCCATCCGGGAGCCCCGATGGGTTTGGCTCCGGTAGCCTATGTGCTCTGGGACCGCTTTCTGCGGCATAGTCCGGCCAACCCACACTGGCCGAATCGCGACCGCGTGCTGCTTTCCGCTGGACACGCCTCCATGCTGCTCTACTCGATGCTGCACTTGACCGGGTATGACCTTTCCCTCGCCGATATCGAAAAGTTCCGCCAACTGGGCTCGAAATGCCCAGGACACCCGGAATACAACGTCACGCCCGGGGTGGAGACAACCACTGGACCGCTGGGGCAGGGGATCGCAAACTCGGTGGGCATGGCCATTGCCGGGCGTTGGCTGGCATCTCACTTCAACCAGGATGGGGACAACATCGTCGACTATCGCGTGTACTCCATCTGCTCCGACGGCGACATGATGGAAGGCATTTCACATGAGGCCGCGGCTTTGGCGGGCCACCTCAAGCTGTCAAACCTCATCTGGCTTTACGACTCCAACCACATCAGCCTGGATGGACCAACGGCGCTCGCCTATAGCGACGACGTGGACTCTCGCTTCAAGGGGTACCACTGGAACGTGTTGACCGTGGAAGACGCCAACGACCTGGACGCGGTGGAAGCGGCCATCCGCGCGGCGCAAACCGAGACCGGTCGGCCTACTCTGATCATCGTGCACAGCCATATCGGCTACGGCTCGCCCCACAAGCAGGACAAAAGTGCCGCTCACGGCGAACCGCTCGGCGTCGAGGAAGTGAAGGCCACCAAGTGCTTTTACGGATGGCCGGAGGACGCGCAGTTCCTGGTTCCCAAAGAGGCGGGTGCACATCTGCGCCAGGCCGTGGAGCGCGGCAAGAAGCTGGAAGCGGAGTGGAAGGCAAAATACGAGGCCTGGGCAACCAGAAATCCCGGGCTGCAAGAGCAGTGGGACGCAATCTTCTCCTCCAAACTGCCCCCAGGCTGGGACAAGGATGTCCCGGTCTTCCCCGCGGATGCCAAAGGCATTGCCACGCGCGAGTCCGGCAGCAAGGTCATGAACTCGATCGCGAAGAACCTGCCATGGCTGATCGGCGGCGCAGCCGATCTGCAAAGCTCGAACAAGACCGGAATCGACGGCGAAACCAACTTTGAAAGCGACACCTATGGCGCACGCGTTCTGCGCTTTGGCGTGCGGGAAATGGGTATGGGCGGAATCCTCAACGGAATCGCGGCAACGGGATTGCGCGCCTTTGGTGGTACTTTCCTGGTGTTCAGCGATTACATGCGCGGAGCGCTGCGGCTGGCGGCGATCATGGAACTGCCGGTAATCTACGTCTTCACCCACGATTCGATTGCGGTGGGCGAGGATGGCCCCACCCACGAACCGGTCGAGCATGTCATGTCGCTGCGCCTGATCCCCCACCTGCGGCTGATCCGTCCCGCCGATGCCAACGAGACTGCGGTGGCCTGGAAGCTGGCCATCGAGAGCACAAAACATCCCACGGCGTTGGCCTTGACGCGGCAGGCGGTCCCGACCTTCGATCGCTCCAAGTATGCCAGCGCCGAGGGCGTCCGCAAAGGCGCGTATATCTTCAGCGACACCCAGGGCACCCCGGATGTGATCCTCATCGGCACGGGAAGTGAGTTGCAATTGGCGCTGGCCGCCCAGGAAAAACTGGCCATCGAGGGAGTGAAAGCGCGCGTGGTGAGTATGCCCTGCTGGGACCTGTTTGAGGAGCAGAGTGCAGAATACAAGGAAAGTGTCTTGCCCGGCTCGGTGCGCGCGCGTGTGGCCGTCGAGGCTGGGACTCCGATCGGCTGGGAGCGCTACGTGGGACTGGATGGTAGGGTCGTGGGGCAAAACCAGTTCGGCGCCTCGGGTCCGGCAAAGGAAGTTTTCAAGCACTTCGGCTTTACTACGGAAAACGTGGTCGAGCACGCCCGTGAGTCGATTGCCGTGGTGAAGGACCTGGGAAGGAAGAAATAGATGAAAATTGCCATCGCGGCCGACCATGCCGGCTCGTTTCTGCTCGAACCCGTTTTGGAAGAAGTGCGGCGGCTGGGCCATGAAGCCCTGGATCTTGGGACGCACGACGCCGTGACGCCGGATGACTATCCGGACCGCGCCGCCGACCTTGCATCGGCCCTGACCCAGGGCCGGGCCGAACGCGGCATCCTCATCTGCGGCAGCGGTGTGGGCGCGTCGGTGGCGGCAAACAAAGTGCGCGGCATTCGCGCCGCTGTTTGCCACGATACCTACTCGGCGCACCAGGGCGTGGAGCACGACCAGATGAACGTGCTCTGCCTGGGAGCGCGGGTGATTGGCGAAGCCCTGGCGCTGGAGTTGTTGCGGGCCTTTCTGGCCGCCACTTTCAGCGCCGAGCAACGGCATCAGCGGCGGGTGCAAAAGATAGCCGCCATGGAATCCAACTTCTGAAGAATCTAGGCAGTGAAGCATTGAGGAGATAACAAATGCCCAGCAATCCCTTAGCACAGTTGAGTAGGTTGGGACAGAGCCCTTGGTACGACCAGATGACCCGTTCGCTGGTTTCCCAGGGAACCCTGAAGAGAATGATCGAGGAGGACGGGCTGCGCGGATTGACCTCGAATCCGACGATCTTCGAGAAGGCGATTTCCGGCAGCAAGGATTATGAAGATGCACTGCGGGAGCTGGTGAGCAAGGGCACCGGGCTGGCCGAGATTTACGATGCGCTGGTGGTGGGAGACATTGCCAGCGCCGCCGACGTATTCCGCCCCGTTTATGAGAGCACAAACGGACAAGACGGTTTCGTGAGCATCGAGGTATCTCCGCTGCTGGCGCTGGACACGGCCGGGACGGTGAAGGAAGCCAGGCGTCTGCACGACAAGCTGGCCCGTCCAAACGTGTTGATAAAGGTTCCGGCGACGCCCGAGGGGCTGCCTGCGTTTCAGCAGTTGATCTCGGAAGGCATCAGCGTCAACGTGACCCTGATCTTCTCGGTGGAAGTTTACGCACAGGTGGTCGAGTCGTACCTGAAGGGTCTGGAATCGCGCCTTGCCAAGGGCGGCGCACTGGATCGCATCGCTTCGGTCGCAAGCTTTTTCGTCAGCCGCATTGATTCGGCGGTGGACAAGATGCTGGAAGAGATCGCCAGGGCCGGCAAACCGGAAGCGGCAGAGTTGGCGGGCAAAACCGCAATCGCCAATGCCAAGCTGGCTTATGAAAAGTTCCAGCAACTGTTCAAGGGCGCGCGCTGGCAGAAGTTGGCGGCCGCCGGGGCGCAGGTGCAGCGTCCTCTCTGGGCTTCCACCGGCACAAAGAATCCCCAGTACTCCGATGTACTCTATATCGACACCCTGATTGGGCCGCACACGGTAAACACCATGCCGCCGGTCACCTATGACGCCTTCCGCGATCACGGCAAACCGTTGGTGACCATCACCAGCGACCTGCCGGGAGCGTACGAAATATTCGCCAAGCTCAAAGAAGTGGGAATCGATCTAACGGCTGTGACCGATGCGTTGACGGTGGCGGGCGTCAAGAGTTTTTCCGAATCTTACAACAACCTGATCGCGGTCATCGAACGGCGTCGTCACGAGGTCGCGCACGTCTGAGAAAAACGCCGGCGCGCGGGGCCGGAGAATGCAAGCGTGTGGCCGGAAAAGCCTGGGCTCTGATATGGGCCGACTGCCGCTGGAACGCGCTGCAAGAGATGTGGTGCTGGCTTTGCCGGTGCGCTGAACCGGAACGCAGGCTTTCACGCTTGCACCAGAACCGGATGTCCGGAGAACGGTTTGACACTGCATCGCAGGCCCAATAGAATCGGTGTTGCTGGTCGCATCCTGACCGCATCGTGTCTGCCTGCCTGCGTTAGCGGGCCCTCCCCGCAGACTGCCCGTGGCGGCGTAGCTCAGCCGGTTAGAGCGACGGTCTCATAATCCGTAGGTCAGTGGTTCGAGTCCACTCGCCGCCACCAATCAAATCAATAACTTCCAGAGGAATCCCGGTCCCGGCATTTTCGCGCGGTTGCGCGCTGGTTTGCGGCGGAGCAAACGTGGTCCGCCAAATTTTCCTGAGTCATGTCATTGCGCCGCCACTCTCACGGCTCATCTCACCTGCTCAGCGGGAACCTTGCCCGGCTTTCTCCCTAAGCCGATTCCGAAATATCTCCCAAACGGGAGCTTGTGCGCTTCTGGACTCTGGAGGAACATGCGGAACGCAAGCAATGTCAGGTGCGGCGTGCCAGGATTCAAACTCGTGCTACGCTGGCGTGAAGCTCTGGCCGCAACGAATGACCCGAGTTTTTCGCCTCGCTCCTATCGAGTCTGGAAATTGCAGGTTTCACGAGCGCTTTCTTCTGTCCCGAATTCCAATTTGACGGCGCATCCTGCGAGTAAGGCGAGCACTGCTGCACAGGTTAAGGAGCTGACCTATGGCGGATATGAAGTGCCCCCAGTGCAATGCGGTTCTGCCAACTGCCGAGATCAAGACAAAGTGTGAATCCTCTGTACACCTGTTCAGGCTGACCGGTGCCAACACGGTAGCGACACCGGAAGCAGTCGTGATCCAGTGTCCCAATGGACATCTCGTGGAAGTGAAATGCTCGGAGGTGGACTAGCGCGATGCCTAGAATATTGACTCCGGACGATCAACAGGAATTGAAGGTTCTGAGGGACTTCTTCGATCCCCAGAAGTCAGCCGACCGGCTCGACAGCTATGGAAAATGGATCTTTACTGCGGTCGCTTCCATCACGGCACTTGGCGCAGGCCTGTCGAATACAGCATTCCAGAATCTGGACCAGCACGGGAAAATTATCTATGGGCTCGCCGTGGTTTCAGGCGGAATATCCCTGGCCTCGGCTGCCTTGTTGCTCACCCCGCAACTGACGAATGTGAACCGCTGGTCGATGGATTCGATGCTTACCGCCATTGATCATCTAAACAAAAACAGGCGGGTGTACGTAATTGCGGCGTCGTGGACCCTGGCGCTCGCACTGGTTTTGGCGGCGTTTGCACCGATCGTGTCGGCGCACTACATGTCACGAGCGGCCGCTCCCGCCGATCCTGAGATTCAGTATTCGCTTGCTGGCGACAAACTTACCGTGGTGGTCAGTCTGACTGGATTATTACCGGGCAGCAAGGTCGCGGCTGAGGTTACGCAGATTCTGCCGTTGCCGGAGGCGCTGTTGGGGCGAGCCGTAATCGCAGCAGACAATCAGGGCATTGCGAAAACAGCGATCGACATTTCTCTCGTCAGCGGCGGCACAATACAGATCACCTACGCAGCGACCGATGCTAATAATTTCCACAAAACTGCTGCCCAGGAGTTTGTGTGCGTGGTGCCCCCAAAGTGACCCACATGCACTCAGCCGAGCCATCGTCAGATACCCTTTGGTTTTGGCAGCGATGGTCTTGAGATGCTTGCTGAAAGTCTCGCCGGCGACATCGGGCGCTTGTCGAATCCGGGCTCGGACAATTCAGACCCGGCATTGCTTCCGAACCACGCTTGGAACGCGCGTTGACGCAAACCACGTTGATCGAGCTGTGAAGGAGCAAGGAAACTCCTGGCCCCGCACACGGCAATCCCCTCCCGCGCCGGTTCCTGCCCCGCACCGGAACTACGCCAGGCGATCATCGGCGCGGCCGGCTACTGAACCTGCACTGTAACTTTCGCCGTCGACCGGCCATACTGGTTGGTCGCGTTCAGGGTGTAGGTAGTAGTGGCCGTCGGAGTCGCGGTCACGCTGCCTCCACGCACTCCGCCCAGCTCATCGATGAAGTCATAGGAATCGTTCTTTGTCTCCCAGGTCAGCGTCACCTGCGTCCCGGCAGAGACCTCGGAAGGCGAGGCGCTGAAGCTGACAATCGTCGGAGGATTTCCCGTGGGAGCGGTGTTGGCGTCATAGCCTGGAAATGCCGGCGTCATCTTCACAACTTCAAAGTTGGACGACTGGATGCTGTCCAGATTCTCCAGATCGTCATCGTTCCAGCGTGGGTCCGGCACACCCTGGAAGTAAAAGTATCCGCCGTTATCGGCAAGGATCATGCCGTAATTCTTCATCGCGGTCAGGATCGCCTGGTTGGCCTTGGAATACGTGGAGATATCAAAGCCGGCTTTGAGCCGGATGCGCATTCCCATGACGTTGTTCACGCCCCAGATATCTCCCGCGGCATGACTGGCGGGATAGACGAAGTATCCTCCGTTGGCGTCGTCCTTGGTGTGATACATGGTAAAGCGGATGGCATGATCGACGCTGCCGGCGGCAACCTCTTCATAGCGCAGCAGCCCGGCAAAGATGGGTAACCCGGCGGCATCCGCCGAGGTCCAGCCCCAGGGTCGTTGCTCATAGTTCTTCAGGTCCCAGATCGTCTCCGAGGAAGCGCTCCAGGCTCCATTGCAACGGTGCGTGTTAAAGGTTTCATACAACATGCAGCTCTTCCGGTCCAGCACCAGGACGTGCGAATCTCCGACGTAGGTATCCGGCCAACCATCGCAATCGGCCGGTGAGCCTTCGATGGGAGCGGTGATGGGAAAGGGAGCCAGCGAGACATCGCTCTGATCGGCGTAGTCAAGCACGGAGATCGAAACCAGCGGAGTCGAACTGGAATCGACAACCATGTAAGGAATGCCGTAATTCCCGCCAGCGGTGGAGGAAAAGTCGTGGTGAAGATGCAATCCGGCAAAGCCCGCAGCGGAGGTGATAGTGCTGTTCTCCGGGTCCAGCGGAGCCGAGGAAATATCCGTGTTCCATACATTGGTTGCCGGGAACGGAAGGAAGCCGTTGAGATTGGCATTCACTCCCGTGCTCATATTGCTGCATGCGGCCGCCGTGGTCGCCGCATTTACCGTGAGGCTCAGAACGGCTTCCACGGACTGTGCTTCAGGCTTGCTCGAGTCGCTCACCTTCACGGTCACCGCTGTCGTCCCCACCGCGCTCGTTGCCGGGGTACCGGTGATGGCGCCCGTCGTGCTATTGATCGCGAGAGTCTTGGGCAGGTTGCTGGCCGAGTATGTGTAGGGGGTGACGCCGCCGGAGGCGGCGATCGAGGCGCTATAGGCGACTCCCACGGTTCCGTTGGGAACAGACGTTGTCGTGATCTTCATCGTGGCCGGCGCAGCGGCTGCAGGAACCGAACTTGAAGCGCACCCGCTCACGACGGCAACCGCGCCGAAGATGAGAGCTAAGACTAGAAATTTCGCGTGGGTATCGCCGGCTTTGTTTTTCATTGGACACCTTGGTCGCGCACAGCAGGGCCGGAAACCTCAGCGAACCACTGCCAAGCCACTGACTCTGCGACGGTCTAAGATGCCCGGAGTGTAACGGTAGGCTGGCGCGGGGCGCAAGCCAACGGCGCGACCTTCACATTACTTTGGGAGCGGTACCGGCAGGCGTGTGAAACACCTCATTCCGGGCACTGCCTAGGGGGATTTCGCTCCCGAACCCACCGGTCGATGAAGCGGTAGAGTTCGCATCCGCACCGGCGCCGCCTGGACGCAGCCGCCTGGTTCCGTCAGGCTATTTGGGACCGGCATCGTGACACCGTGGCTGTTCTCTTTCTTCGGGAAAGATAGAATGTCCGGCGCAGAACCATGCGCCGTCATGCGGTAAAGTTGATAATCTGTGGGCGGGCATTCGAGTTTGCGCCTGTTTTTCCATGAAACTGTCCAAGCGCGCCGTTACCATCGACGATGAGCCATTTCTCCGCCAGCTCTATGCCAGCACGCGGGCGGAGGAGATCGCCTTATGGAATTGGCCCGCGCCGCAAGCGGAGCTTTTCCTGCGCATGCAGTACGATGCGCAAAGCCGCTCCTACGCATATTGCTATCCGGGGGCTGAGCACAGCCTGCTTCTGGCAGGCGACCGCCCCGCCGGCAGGATCATGGTGGAGCGCACCGCCACGGTTTTTCACCTCGTGGACATCAGTCTGCTCCCCGAATTTCGCGGGCAAGGCAGCGGGACGCTGCTGCTTCGGGAGCTGATCGACGAGTGCAAGGCCTTGGGAGGCAGGGTCTTTCTGCATGTGTTGAGCGGCAATCCCGCGTGCCGTTTGTATCTCCGCCTGGGATTCCGGCAGGTGGGCGGCGATGCGTTATACGATGAAATGGAGTGGAATTCAGGGGAAACCGAGGCACATGAGTGGAATGAACATCGAACAATACAACCCGGAAACATTTGAACCTCACGTTGGAAGTATGTTTCGGGCGGAAGCCGCTGGCGATGTGGTTCCATTGCAATTGGCGGAGGTGAAGCGCGGCCTTTCAACCCCAAGAGTGCTGCAGTTCTCGCTTTTCTTCAAAGGTCCACTCCAACCGTTTCTGCCACAACAGACCGTTCACTTCAAGCATGACGTACTCGGCGATATGGACTTGTTCATTGTGCCTGTCGGCAAAGAAGAGTCCGGGTTCATTTACCAGGTGGTCTTCACCAGGCTGACCGGCAATCCGCCTGCTCCAAAACCATGAGTACGGCTGGCTTTGCCTCGCCATCGGTTTCCCTCCGGCCGGTCACCCCGCAGGACCGCGAGTTGCTCCTGCGTCTCTACGCCAGCACGCGCCAGCGGGAGTTGGCGCTTGTTCCCTGGGACGCCGGGCAAAAGGCTCTTTTTCTCCAGCACCAGTTTGCATCCCAGGATCAGCACTACAGGGCCTATTTTCCTGATGCCGATTACAGCATCGTGCTCCACAACGAAGAGGATGCCGGCCGCCTCCTTGTCACGCGCGACCAATCCTGCATCCATGTTCTGGAGTTCACCATCCTGCCGGAGCATCGCGGCGCTGGGGTTGGAACGGAGATTGTGCGGCGGTTGCAAGAAGAGGCCCGCGGCAAGGCACTCCCTATCACCACCTATCTTGATTCGTTCAGCGATTCGCAAGCCTGGCTGGAAAAAAGGGGCTTCACGCGCATGGGTGACGAGGGCATCCACTACAAGATGCAGTGGACGCCGTCCTGAGCACGCTGGGGATTACGCAGCTAGATGTGATTGATGATCGCCGTATAGCTGGTGGGACGCACCTTGCTTCCAGGCACGATAAACAGTGGAAAGGTTCCCAACTGCGGCAGGCTCAGTTGATATGTGCCCTGCGGCAGCCAGACCCCGGAGATCTGACGGAAGTGTAATGCGAAGCCGGAAACTGGCGGACTCTTGACGGCTGTTCCAGGGCCGGATTTTGCCTGCGGGAGTTCGACACTTGTCAGGGTCATGGTCAAGCCGCCCAGAGTTGCGTCCGTGACCCGGAACTTCGACCCAACCAGGGGCTCAAACAACTCCGGAGTGAATTCATAAGGCGTGGTGTCAACCCACGAAGATGCGTTTTTCGACCACGAAGAGTGATCCGCAGTCACCTCTGCATACAACGGAGCCGTCGCCGCCAGTCCAATCCAAGCCGCAGCGCCTGCCAGAAACGAACGACGAGAACTTGCCATTTTCCCCCCCGGGTTGCCATACAACGAATGCTTTGGGTGTTCTGATACGTGTGCAGCGTGCCGAGTACAATATCATGGCGGAATTTATGAATAAAGTGGAAAAGTGGAAAAAATCCCCTTGCCTTTGCAGTCCCTCACGGTTAAAGTTCTTGCAATTTGTGTGGGTCCGCCAACAGCATTTGGCATCTCAGTGGAAGTACTGCATCGCTGGAGCGGTATTCTATCGCAAGTGAGGATCTCCGATGTCGACCCAATATGTAGGCGAAATCCGCATCTTCGCAGGTAACTTCGCGCCCATTGACTGGCATTTCTGCGATGGGTCGCTACTTGCAATCTCGGAGTACGACGTCTTGTACAACTTGATTGGTACGACCTACGGCGGCGACGGCCAACAAACGTTTGCGCTTCCCAACCTGCAGGGCCGCATTCCGTTTCACCAGGGAACGGACGCCAGTGGAAACACATATGTCATCGGTCAGAGTGGGGGGGCGGAAACAGTAACGATTGGACCCAACCAACTTCCTGCTCACTCTCATGCTCTCCTGGCGAATAGCGGAACCGGAACCCAGGCGTCGCCAAGTGGAGGTGCCTTTGCCGTGTCTTCCCTGGAGATGTTTTCGCCTGTCGCGCCCAGTACGGCTTTGAGCAGCCAGGCGCTTGGAACCATTGGCGGAGGACAGCCACACGAAAACAGGATCCCTTTTTTGGCGGTCAACTTTATCATCGCGCTGTTCGGCGTTTACCCGAGCCAGAGCTAACCGGAGGCTGTCATGGCTACCCCCTATCTTGGCGAAATCAAAATCGTTTCTTTCAATTTTCCGCCCAAGAACTGGGCGCTCTGCAACGGCCAAACCATGGCGATTAACCAGAATCAGGCTCTGTTCGCGATTCTGGGAACAACCTATGGAGGCAACGGCGTCCAGACCTTCCAGCTTCCCAACCTGCAGGGACGCGTTCCAATCGATTTTGGCAACGGCTTTGGCGGCAGCTACACGCTTGGCCAACTCGGCGGCGAGGCAATGCACACGCTGACGACTTCGGAGATGCCCATCCACACCCATGCACCGGAAGGCTCTTCGAATAAGGGCAGCGCGGGAATTGCCGGCAATCTGCCGGCGGCCAACGGCGCCAACCCCTACAGTCCCACTCCGAACGCCCAGATGAGTGCTGCGTCGATCACATCGGTGGGCAGCAGCCAGCCACACGAAAACAGGCCGCCATTCCTGGTGCTGAACTTCGTCATCGCCCTGGCAGGCATCTTTCCGTCACAAAACTGAGGAGCTGAAATGGCAGAACCGTTTGTTGCTGAAATCAGGATTTTTGCCGGCAACTTCGCTATCTACGGATGGGCCTTCTGCGATGGTCAGATATTGCCGATCAGTCAGAATACCGCCCTCTTTTCGCTCATCGGGACGTATTACGGCGGAAACGGCACGTCGAATTTTGCCCTCCCAAACCTCCAGGGCGCCGCTCCGCTGGGATTCGGCCAGGGCCCCGGTCTTTCCCTTTATGATATCGGTGAAATTGGCGGCGTGACGAGTGTGACTTTGCAGGCAAACACCATACCCGCCCATGCGCACACCTTGCAAGGAAGCAGCGGAACTGCAACGTCAAGCACTCCAGTAGGTCATGCGTTGGCGGGCGGCGGCGGCTTCGGACGTCCTGAACTTTACACGCCATCCTCCGGCGCAAACGTCGCCATGAATCCATCCTCCGTGAGTACGACAGGTGGAGGCCTTCCACACAACAATATGAGCCCGTATCTCTGCCTCAACTTCATCATTGCCCTGCAGGGCGTCTACCCTTCGCGGAGCTGACCAACCTGCCGGTTTCGAAGGAGCGCGGCGTCTGCATGCCTTCAAGTTCACCGCGCTCCATGCTATCTCTGCTGTGTTTTCCGATTCCCAGCCGGTAGAAACTCGGGTTGCTGAGAACCACCCACGCAATGCAATTTGCTCCGCGTACTTGTTTGTGGCCCGGGTTTCCCTGGGCCACAAACCTTAGCGTTCGTTGCTAATTCACCACCAGAAACGTATGTCCGACCGCCGGAGCTGCGCCGTAGTAACCGTTCCCAGGCTGCGTCGCCACGATGCCGCAGTATCCTGGGCTAACCAGGGTCACTGTCGCGCCTGACACCGTACAGACCAACGGAGTCGTGGATGCAAAGCTGACCGTCAGTCCGGAACTCGCCGTCGCGCTTACGGTAAACGGCACTTCCCCATACGTCTGTGTCCCCGGATTCGCGAACGTAATGGTTTGCGCTTCCGCGGCCACGTAGAACGTATGCCCGACCGCCGGAGCTGCGCCGTAGTAACCGTTCCCGACCTGCGTCGCCACGATGCCGCAGTATCCTGGGCTAACCAGGGTCACTGTCGTGCCTGACACTGTACAGACCAACGGAGTCGTGGATCCAAAGCTGACCGTCAGTCCAGAGCTCGCCGTCGCGCTTACGGTAAACGGCGCTTCCCCATACGTCTGTGTCCCCGGATTCGCGAACGTAATGGTTTGCGGCGCAAGGGCAACGTAGAACGTATGCCCGGCGATGACTTCCCAGATATCGTTATTGCCGGGCTGCGACGCCGTGATGCCGCAGTATCCGGTAGCGTTCATGGTTGCGGTGTTTCCTGAAACCGAGCACACCGATGGAGTCGTGGCAGCAAAGGTCACCGCTAATCCTGAGCTCGCCGTGGCCGTCAACGTAATGGTTGCACCGATCACCTGGGATGGGATCACCGCGAAGCTGATGGTCTGACTTTGATGATGGTATACGAAGCTCTGCGAGACCGCCGCGGCCGGCAAGTAGCTGCTGTCACCCGTCTGCGATGCCTGAATGGTGCATATATTTCCAGGAGTAAGCAACGCTACGCTGCTCCCCGTAGCCGTGCAAACCGCGGGAGTCATGGAGACGTAGCTGACCGGCAGTCCGGAACTCGCCGTGGCCGTCAAGGACACAGTTACCGTAGGATACGATTGGTCTGGGATCGCTGGGAACGTAATCGTCTGTTGCGCAACCACCGCTATGCCGGCAGTCACCGTGGCTTGGTCCACGACTGCGTCAGCCTGTCCTGCTCCCGGCGCGCTGCCTGCGGAAAAAGTTGCAGTAGCGGTTGCGGCTGCTGTAAGCGCCTCGGGTTGCGGCTCTAGGATTGTGCCCAGGATCGCATCATCAAAGGTGATGGGCACCGCATTCAGCACGTCCAGGTTGCCGGCTAGAGCAGTGCCGTTACCATAGTCGTCTTTGCTCATGTCGGCGGTCAGCGTGGAGTCCTGGTCGATTAGGATCTGGTTCGGACTAGGGGTGAGAGTCAGTACGATGTACGGATCGAAGGTCACCGTGCCGCTGATCGTACCGGCTGGCAGGTTGGTACCCCACCAGTTGTTGGTGGCTGTCACGGTTCCCGCCGCGTTGTACAGGTTGCTCCCCGACGAGGCTCCGTTGCCGGCCAAGCGGCTGAAGCCAAGGGTCAGATCGTTGCCGGTATTGCTGGTGTCCACCTCGATTGCGCCGCCGTTGCCGGTGGCCGTATTTCCGGTGAAGGTGCACTTGGTGATGGTCGTGGTTTCGTCGTAGCCGTTGTACCACAAGCCACCACCATCGGCGCCTGCCGTGTTGTTGGAAATTACCGTAAGCGCATTGATGTTGATTCCGCCTCCAGCGTAAATGCCGCCGCCGTCACCGGCTGCCTGGTTGCCGCTGATGGAGCCTTGAATCTCCACGTCCGCAGCGGCGGGATCGAAGGTGAAAATACCTCCGCCCTGGCCCGCTGGCGAGTTGCCCTGCATTGCCTGGTTGTTGAGAATCTGGGTGTTCGTCATCGTCATGGGCGTACTGGCGCCCAGGAAGATGCCGCCACCGATGCCGGATCCGCCGGTCGAGGCCTCGTTCGCCGCGTTGCTCTGGATCGTGCTGCCGGTGATGGTGATCGCACCCGCCCCGCCCAGAGCGTTATCGGCGGAAATCCCGCCGCCATCGCCATCGGTAGTGGTGTTGTTTTGGATTGTGCAGTTGGTGATTTCCAGGGTTCCGGTGCCATAAGCTTCCCACTGTATGGCGCCGCCAAAGCCGGGGAAAACAGTGCCGTCCGTGTACGGTTGCCTGTTGTAGCCATTCTGCAGGACCAGGTTCGTCAGTTGAGTATCGAAGGCCGTGTTGAGGTTGGGATCGATGCCGAAGATTTTGTCGATACCGTTGGACGTGGTCGTGCCCGCCTGGATGATCGTTGCCGGATTGCCGCTGCCGTCCACGTCGCCGAGAATAATTACGGGCTCGGTTATATCCAGTGCCCCGGCGGACGAATCATAAACTCCCGTCACCGGCGGGATGGTCAGGTTGTAAGTTCCTGCGACCACTACGATGGTGGTCTCGCTGCCAGAGACTGCGTTTGCCTGGGTAACGGCTTCGCGCACACTGCACATCGACGATGTGTCGGTGCTGCTGATGTTTGCGCAAGTGTTGCCGTTGACGTTCAGCGGAAGATCGAGGGTGGTGTTCACGTAAAAGGTCGGGTCGGCCGCCGGCATCATGACGCGGGGCGAAACCTCGCCCGAGTTCACCATCACCAGGCCTGGACGGGCGTCAATGTTGACATGCATTGCCAACATCGCGACCGGCGGCTGGTTGGAGTTCAGAGGCATGACGAGGTGCGAACTGGGGGGCAATCCATTTACCAGTTGCTGCTGATGGCGCACGCTGGCATGCGAAAGCTGATGCAACTGCCCGCTTCCGGGATCGGCCACGACAATGTCGTCCAGACCTTTGCCGGAGATTCTCGTGCGAACCATGACCGCATGCCTGGATCCGGTGGCCAAGCCGGGGAAGCTCTCTGCGACCATCCATCCTTCGTTCGGATCCGCCGCAAGAATGCGTGGGTGGCCTCGCAGCGAGTCCTTATGCATCTTGGTCAACTCGGCCGCACTCCATGGCCGGGTGTCGAGTCCCTGATGGGTTACGATGCGGACCGACCCATCGCTGTCCAAGACCGCCAACTGCTGGCGCGGGTCCCGATCGTTGATGAAACTGCCCACATCCACCGCAACGGCATTGACACTCGCTGAAACTGCTTCCAGATGGGCCGCGCCGGTGCCTGCGGTTACCTCGCGCACGTCGGCTCCGTGCAGGATAAAGACCTGGCCGCCTGCGATCAGAGCCGCGTCCGGATAGGCGTCATTGTCCAGGTCGCCGAAGGCAAACGAAGTGAGAGGGGCCGGAAGAGGTAGGCTGAACAGCGGACGAATTCCTGCTGGCCTGGCGGTGAAGACCACCAGCGCAGGAGGTGCTCCCTTCACTCCGGTTACGCCAACCAGCAGGGTCCAGCAGGCCGAACCGCGATCCATGCGTTGCGCCGCCAGGGCCGTCGCCACGCCGGGCAGCCTTAACTGCAAAGTTCTCGAAAACTTGCCTTTTCCGTCGCCAAACAGCACATACAACGTCGCGGATGTCCGCGAGCCGATGATGATGTCCTTGTGCCCGTCGCCGTCGAGGTCTGCGATGGCAAGCAAATCCGGCGTCACGCCAACATCAAGAACTTCAACCTGTGGAAGGACCGGATCGGGGAATTGTCCGCGACCAGCCGCAAGGAAACCTTTGTGACTCCGGGGAGCACGCGCGTCAGGGTTGCCGCGATGGATGGCGACGGCGCCGCCATTGCCCGTCGCATAACCAATCACAAGATCAGCAACACCGTCTTCGTCCAGATCTCCCTGGGCGAGCGAGAGAGCTTCGGCGTGTCCAGCGCTCAGTGCCGCCGCACCCCTCCCTCCTGCATAACGCAAACTCAAATTGCGCGGCGCATCCAGCCAGATTCTCTGTCCAGAGCCGGAAGCCGGCGCAGGGTGCCCTGCAGCAGCCGCCGCTGAAACACCAGGAACGAGTAGCAACAGTGAAAGGAACGTCCGGAGAATTACACTCTGAAACTGGAACCTGCTCTGACTGCTCGGCTGCATGTCTTGGCCTCCGTCTCACACCCACTCAACGGCGAGAAGCTATTCAGAAACTGTCTCATGTGAAAATACAGACACCCAAAAACCGTGGGGAGATGGTACTCACTGAATCGGGCGTGGTCAATAGGGAAACGCGGCCAGGGAGCTTCAGCGGCCCCAGGAAATTGAAGAACCGGCTTACCGCTCTCCGCCAAGCCACGCGGCAGAAGATTCGGCCGGCTTGATGCTCTTGTGCTCGGTGGGAGGAACTAGAAGCCGCTCTCAGCGGGAACGATGCGACCGGCATGTCCAGCAACTTGAGAAAGCCGATCCAGATCAATGGCTAAACGCTTCGACTGGCTTTTGAACCGGACTCCGCCGAGATCTCAGCGCCTCTCAACTTGCCGCCGCGCAGACACGGCCGCTACTCTAACCGCCAACGAGGAATGACGCCGAAATACCAGCAGTAATCGGTCCTTGGATTCTTCGTTCCCGCCTGACTAATTCCCGTAGACGTAGCGGCCGCCGTTCACATCAATCGTGATTCCGGTAACGTACTTGCTCTCCTCGCTGACCAGGAACAGGACCACACCCGCGATATCGTCAGGCGTGCCGACTCTGCCCATGGGAATGTCCTTGGTGAAATCTTCCATACTTCGCGGAGCGCCCGGATGGCGGCCCATGGGAGTATCCACGATTCCCGGGCAGATGGTATTGACCCGGATATTGTCTTTCACCCATCTTCGCGCCGCATATTTGCTTAAGCTGATGATTCCACCTTTGGCGGCCGTGTAGTGTGGCCCACCGTGACTACTCCCGCTTTTTGCCGACGAAGACGAGAGCTGCACGATTCTTCCTCCACCGCTGGCCTTCATATACGGGTAAATCTCTCTCAGACAGTAGAAGTAACCCGTCAGATCGACCCGCAACACCTCCTGCCATTCGGCGTCCGAGCACGTTTCAATCGGACTAAATCGATTCAAACCAGCACCGTTTACCAGGATCGTGACCTTACCCATTTTGTCGTAGGCGTATTTCATGCCTTGCTTGACAGAGGCCGAATCGCCTACGTCCATGTGCACAGGAAATGCAGCACCGCCCTGTTTTGTGATCTCCCGGACGGTCTCCTCATTGGACTGATCGTTAATATCGACACAGGCAACGGATGCTCCGTTCATTGCGAGTTCCAAGGCAATGCCGCGATCAATTCCAGAGGCCGCACCAGTTATGATCGCTACATCGCCCGCCAGTCTTTGGCTTTTCAGAGCCATTTTGACATTCCTCCTTTTCTCAAAGACGATAAGCACTTCGTGGGTTCCTGCCAGGCCGTGAGAACGCGGCGGAATTCACTCCCTCATCCATCGATGGCGTGCGGCTCTGTTCATCGCAAAGCAAGTATCGCCCACGGAAACGCGGCCCTGGCAATGCTGCCGATTCGGGTGGGAATCGGCAGCGCTTTAGTGCTTCCACTTTATGTTGCAACCTACGCTCGGCTTCTGGTCTGGGGAAACGGCGCCGCCGGCCAGCACCGTGTCAAGCGCCGTGCGCAGGTCTGCACCCGTCACCGGACGCGAGTT
>Ga0181517_10002355_pt1 | contig 19377 bp, 18 predicted proteins | sample PEATcosm2014_Bin_31_FD_119748 | JGI IMG/M metagenome (GOLD analysis project Ga0181517, IMG submission 119748) | Peatland microbial communities from MTU Mesocosm Facility, Houghton, MI, USA - PEATcosm2014_Bin01_30_metaG | ecosystem: Environmental > Terrestrial > Soil > Wetlands > Peat | place... | reverse complement strand
GGATAGTGTTAAAATCAGTTTGCCGGGTCCTACGCGACGTAATCCCGCCAACCCCGCCAGGCCCGGAAGGGAGCAACGGTAACGGGCTAGTACGGGCGCAGTAGGTTTCCCGGCGCTTTAATTCTTCTGATAGGTTCTATAATATCCCCAAGCCGTTTTCTAGTTTTTTTATCTTTTAGATTGCTGCGCTCGCTTTAATCTCCTCTTTTATTGGCAAGACTTGAACGCTCTTGCGGAGATGCCACGCGTGAGCAGCCTTGATCTCATGCCGGGCTGCCGGTTGGAACTTCAGCGGTTTCAAACGCCCAGCCGGGTTCGCGCCTGTGGAGAAAGACTGGCGACCATCTCCACGCGCACCTGATCGTCCACAATCGACTCCACTGTTCCGGAGTCGATCTCGTCAAGGCGGCGCTTGATCTCACCCTCCCAGGCTGCCTCAACCTCCGCTTCCGGCGCACGGTCCCCCTCAAGAAGAAGGCTCTCAATGAGCCAGTTCACTTCATCGAGGGGAGTTTGCGATCGTCTTCGAGATTCTCCTGAATGCTGCGATTCGTGGAAGGAATGTAGCGCGGAATTGGCGGTGAGCCAACTGCCGGTGGGTCCGAATATACCTCTTTACATATAACGCGTAGCGGCATACGCTGGTTGTGGATGATTCAAAGCTTCAAAGACGCCTCGACACGTGAACTCTATGAATCGGGTTCCGGCAGGCGTTGGGCAAGTATTCGTGCGACAGCCCAACGCAAACTCGATCAGATCGATGCGGCACGCTCTCTGGAAGACCTGCGAACTCCTCCGGGAAACCGGTTGGAGGCTTTGAGGGGCGACAGGAACGGCCAGCACAGCGTACGGATCAACGATCAATACCGCATCTGCTTTGTCTGGAAAGACGACGGAGCGCACGAAGTCGAGATCGCCGACTATCACTGATCGCCAACTTACTCAGATCGGAGGGTGGGAATGACTATTAAGAGACCCGCGACGGGATGGAAATTGCAACGAGTTACGACGCATCCGGGCGAGATGCTGAGGGAAGAGTTTCTACTCCCTCTCGGCCTTACGCAGAACGCGCTGGCGATGAAACTCCGCGTCCCCGCCACGCGCATTGGCGACATTATTCACGGCCGGCGTTCTGTCACGCCAGACACGGCTCTGCGCCTGGCGCGCTTCTTCGGCAACAGCCCGGAGTTCTGGCTCAACCTCCAGCAGATGCACGACCTGTCCAAGGCGCGTCTCGATCTGAGCAAGACCATCGAGCGCGACGTTGAGGCGTACGCCGGCTCGTGAGTGGACCGGTTTGATGAAGTTCAATTGCCTTCGCGCCTATCGATGCCTATTGACGATTGTTCGACGACCCCGAGCTTGATCCACCTTTTCAAGTGGTAAATAACTGAGGTTTGCACTGACGTCTCTGTTTTGAACAGTGCTCCATAACGACGATATTCACATTGCTTCACAATTTCGTCCAAGGTCACGGGACCGCCGCGGAGTTCTTCCATAACATCGTAGAGACGAGTTTCTTGTCCATCTCCAAGTCTTGGTCGTGCTCGCGATGTCAACTTGTAAGTGTCCATCTTGGCCAGAATCGTATTGCTGTGAATCTCTACTGTCAAGTGTGAGCATTCTACGGGTGCCAGGTGTCCAGGTCCGGATTTTCAAACTTTTAGAGTAAAACTTTACCCACGCCTCCCCACACGCACTACTACGCCACCTTGATCTCTTCGAGCGAATCGGGGTGGCTATCCAAAACTCTAATTAGCTTCACCAAGGCCAGGAGCGGCTTGGTCTTGCCGATTTCGTAGCGGGAGAGCATTCGGATAGAATCCTCAGCCGGGCCGCACGGCGGCTTGGCCCTGTTTCTGTGCGACATCGCATAACGCCCGATCAAAGGTGACAAGCCGGGAGTGGGTGGCCTGCGCAAAGGCCAGCAGCCAGCAATCGCCGACCCACTTCGATGCAGCTTGGTCGGCAAATGGCTCGGTGGCCTCACGAAAGCTCTCCCCTGCTTGCGGAGGCTCGAAACGAAACTCGACTCGTGGATCCGCGATCCATTGGTCGTACACTTCCCAGGCCTGACGAAGAGCCAGCGTCTGGTCGCCCATGACGGCCTTGTTGGTGAGCAGGCGCAGCAAGCCGAGTTGTGTGTAGCGGGAGAAGATGAGGCGATCGTCGCCTGACAGGAACTGCTTCCACTTCCATGCCAGCTCATTATGCGAGTGAGCCAGGACGGAGAGCGCGATCCACACGTTGACATCAGGAAAGTATAAGGTCATGCGGGTTTTCGTCCACGGGAAAACGAGGCCCCAGCTTGCCAGTACCTGTAATCATGGGCCCGGTTACCTGCGTCCCCTTTTTTACAGGCTCCGCATAGGTCTGCTCGACAGCTTGCACGATGAGGGAACGGATGGAAACACCTGTAGTTCGCGAACGCTCTCGCAGTCGCTCGTGGAGCGATTCCGGAAGTTCGATCGTGGTTCGGGCGGCCATGCGCTGATTATGCCATAAGTCTTAGTGGAGAGACGCTCTGAATGAGCCTCAATTTCCAGAAAGCCTTTTCGCGCGACAAACTTGAACGCAGACTGCTGCTCCGATGCCACAAAGCAATTATTTGCGGGCGGCCCACCGGCGCAGAAGCGTTCTTCCTGCCCAGGTGAGCAACGCCCAACTCAGCACGACACAGAGCCAGGCGAAAACATCGCCGTGAGCGGAGTAGAACGTAATGTCGCTACGCAGGCCGAATTGAGCGGGGAGTGCGTCGACAGCGTGGCGTGGAATGCTCTGGCGGACGCGGCCATAGGGATCGATGACCGCGGTAACGCCGTTATTGGTGTCCCTCAGCAGCCAGCGGCGGTTCTCGATGGCTCTCATGCGGGCCATGTTCAGGTGCTGCCAGGGAGCGCTGGTGTCGCCATACCAGCCGTCGTCGCTGATGTTGACCAGCACCTCCGCGCCGAGCTGGGCGAAATGGCGCACCTCGTCGGCAAACACCGATTCGTAGCAGATGAAGACGCCGTAGCGGTGTCCGTTGAGGCGGAAGACCTTGTGCTCGGAGCCGCGAGAAAACTCGGAGACTCGGCCGGTGAGCTTGCGGGCGAAGAAGATCAGGTCCTTGTAGGGGATGTATTCGCCGAAGGGGACAAGGTGGATCTTGTCATAGCGGCCCACGCGCTTGCCGTCGGCGCCTAGAACAAGGGCGGAGTTGTAGTCGCGCCAATTGTTTTCGTCGCTGGAGAAGTCCATGCCGTAGTTGCCGACCACCATGGGGGCCTGCTCGTTGTGGGCGATGCCTTCGAGGGCGCGGCGGTAGCGTTGGTCGACTTCATAGAACTGCGCGGGCGACTCGGGCCATACCACGAGGTCGGGATGGGTGGCGTAAGGCGGGCAGATGATTTCGCCTTTGGGCGCGCCGGTCTCTGGGATTCCGGCGATGTAGGTCTTGCATTGCTGGCCAGAGAGACGGGCGTAGTCGGCCATGTGGCGGTCCCACTCGCCGGGGCCAGCCCAGGTCTGGTCTTCGGCGACATCGAGATTGGGCTGCACCAGCACGGCGGTCATGGTTGCCGGAGGGGTGGGGGGTGCGATGGTGACGCCCAAGGCGAGCACGATCATCAGGGCTGTTCCGGCGATTCCCCAGATGTGGCGCTTGGAGAGCCCGCGGGTGGCAGAGCGCTCAATCAGCAGTCCGCCGGCGATCAGGGCGTTCACGGCGACCAGGACGAAGCTGATGCCATAAACGCCGGTCCAGGGCGCGAGCTGGGAGAGGAAGGTGTTGTCGACCTGGGAGTAGCCGAGCTGATCCCAGGGAACGCTGGTGATGCGCGCGCCGGCCAGTTCCAGGGCGACCCAGAAGAACGGCGCGGCGGCCAAAGCCAGGCGCAGGCTTCCCGCAACCTGCCGGACAAGAACGACAAAGAGACCAAAGAGTCCGAAGTAGAGGCCAAGGACGAGGCTGTAGCCCAGCAGCAAGAGCCAGGAAACAGCCGGCGGCAGCCCTCCGTGGATCAACATGGTGTCGTAGATCCAATAGCAGTTGCCCATGTACCAGAGCACCCCGCAGACGTAGGAGAGCAGAAATGAGCGCCGCAGCGGGCGTGGCTCGCAAAGGCAATAGGGGGAGAGGATGACGCGGAGCAGCGGAACCAGGGCAAACCAGGCAAAAGCGGAGCGCCACGGCGGCAGCGGCCCGGCCAGGGGAAACGGCAATTCCAGCAAGCCGGCAGACAGCACGACGGCAGCCCATAACCTCCCCGTTTTCTTGAAGCTGCTGAAGTCAAACATGTTCTCTCCCGAATGCGGCATACAGGGGCGAGTTTAATGCATCGGGCTGGGGGAGATCACCGGAAGCAGCCGGGCGGCGGGGATCCAGCCGCGCAATGGAGCTGTTTTCAGGCAGGCAACTGGGGAGATTCCCATAAATGCGCCATGAAATGCCCGAAAAGAGAAAAACCGAATCTGTACCGGGTATCTACGGGCTACAATTCCGGTATGGTTCTCGCGATATTTGCGATGCGCGTCCTTGAGACGATGTTTTTTGTTGGGCTAATTGGCTCATCGGTGGTGGTTTTGATCAGTTTCTTTGAAGACGGGCGCGAGCTCTTTGGAAAAGACGAGCCCATTCCGCCACGCTCTTAAGGCTTCGGGTTGCCTGTTCACACAATTTTCATTGACTCCTTGTTTATTCGGAAATAAACTCAGCGCAGAGCGGACGACGTTTACGGCTTCCGTTCCCTGACTCCGACACAGGAATCGAATAATGCCGGCGGTCTCACCGGCCCAATCCAGATGGCAACCACCCGAACGACCGCTGCCCCCCCTTCCGACCGCGTCCGCCTGATCGTTGCATCCTCGGTGATGCTGACCTTCATTTCGTTCTGGCGCGCGGCTGCCATTGTTCTGAATGATTTAGGATCGTCGGCATTTTATGCCGGCGGTATTGCCGAGCACATGGTGGGCCAAGCTGCGCCCTGGTTCATCCTCGGAATCATGCTGTTCAGCTTTGCGGTGCGGGCGGTTTACGTCGAGAGCTGTTCGATGTTCACCCGCGGCGGCGTCTACCGCGTGGTCAAGGAGGCGCTGGGCGGAACATTCGCCAAACTGAGCGTCTCTGCCCTGATGTTCGACTACATTCTCACGGGGCCGATTTCGGGCGTATCGGCGGGCCAATACATTACCGGCCTGATGAACGAGCTGCTGACGGTAACCAACAACGCCCACTGGCTTCCGCCAGCCTTGATTGACGCGCAGAACAATCCCTTCCAGTTCAACATGAATCACACCTCGGCTGTTTTTGCCGCGGCGGTGACCATTTTTTACTGGTGGGCAAACATCAAAGGCATCGAAGAGTCGAGCGGCAAGGCGATGCGGGTCATGCAGGTCACCACGGTGATGGTGATCATCCTGCTGATCTGGGGCTGCTATTCGGTGTACGTCAAGGGCTCGGCGCTTCCGCCGCTCCCCACGCCGTCGAACCTGCAATTCAGCTCCGACGCGCAGGGTTTCCTGATCGGGAAAGGGCTGCCGCTGTTCGGTCTGTTCGGCATCCTGATGGCGTTCGGCCACTCGATCCTGGCCATGAGCGGTGAAGAAAGCCTGGCGCAGGTCAATCGCGAGATCGAGCATCCGAAGCTGAAGAACCTGAAGCGGGCCGCCATCGTAATCGCGATTTACAGCCTGATCTTCACTGGCGGCGCAACGATTCTGGCTTCCATGCTGATCCCGCTGAAGGATCACGTGCTTTACCAGGACAACCTGATTGCCGGCCTCGCCATGAACCTGGTCGGGCCGATGTTCTGGAAGATCGCCTTCCGCATTTTTGTGGTGCTGGTGGGCTTCCTGATTCTTTCCGGAGCGATCAACACGTCGATGATCGGATCGACCGGCGTGCTGATGCGGGTAGCCGAAGACGGCGTGCTGACGGACTGGTTCCGCAAGCCGCACAAGAAGTTCGGCACCAGTTCGCGCATCGTGAACCTGGTCTTCATCCTGCAGATGACGACCATCATTGCCTCGCGCGGCAACGTGATCACCCTGGGCGAAGCGTATGCCTTCGGCGTGATCTGGTCGTTCACGTTCAACAGCCTGGCGATGCTGGTGCTGCGCTGGAAGTACAAGGGCGAGCGCGGCTGGAAGGTTCCACCCAATATCACCATTGCCGGCCGGGAGATCCCGGTGGGGTTGATCTCGGTGTTCATGGTGCTGCTGTCGACGGCGATTGTGAACCTGTTCACCAAATCGGTGGCGACCGTCAGCGGCATCATCTTTGCGGCGGCCTTCTTCGTCATTTTCACGGTATCGGAGCGGCAAAACCTGCGCCGTCACGCGGTGACCGCCCGCCAGATGAAGGACCACTTCCAACTGGAGCACCAGGACACCATCAGCCGCGAGTCGGCAGCCCTGCGTCCCGGCGGCATCATGGTGACGATGCGCGACGCATCCAACCCCTTGGCGCTGAAGTGGGCGCTCTCGCGAACCAGCACGGAAGAGCAGGATGTGGTGGTCACGAGCGTGCGCATCATGGGCGTCGGCGGCCCGGAATACCTGAGCGGAGAGGAACAGAGCTTCAGCGAGCACGAGCAAATGATCTTTACCAAGGCCGTAGCGGTTGCGGAGAGCTTTGGCAAGAAGGTTTCGCTGCTGGTGGTGCCGGCCAACGACGTATTCGCGGCGCTGGTGCATGGAGCCAATTCGCTGGAGGTGGACTCGATTGTCGCCAGCGTATCGAGCAAGATGACCGCCGAGGATCAGGCATTCCACATGGGCCAGGCCTGGGAGGCGCTGCCGCAGCCCAAGCGCCAGTTCAACTTCTATGTGATCGCCGCGGACGGTTCGACAAAGGTCTTCTTCATCGGACCGCACGCCCCAAATCTCAGTCCGGACGACGTGCAGCTTGTGCATCGGCTGTGGTTGAATATGCGGCGTGACCCTTCGGTTCCGGATCTGCACCACAGCGACATCATCACCTATGCCCTGACCCGGCTGGCGGGGCAGTATGCGCGCGAAAAGCAGGATATTCTGCGCGACCTGCGCAGCTACCGGGCCAACCGGACGATGAAGATGAGCCATCCGGACCTGACCGCGAACACTACCCTTCCCGGCGCGCAACCGAAAGCCCACAAGCCGCCGAATTACCTGTAGAGCGACTCCGCGACTCATTGATATTTCTGTGCACAGGTCCCGGATTGCTTCCGGGGCCAGCGCTGCCAGTTCCTGGTACTACAGCTGGAGTTAGAGTCTTACGGAGGGAGCATGGGCCTTCAGGCCCATGAAAGAGCCGCGAATCAGGGTGGCCTTTAGGCCCGGGCCCTTGTCCCTTTGCGGCTTCCCAGCGAAGTTCAACTGTAGTCCCAGGGTAGACCCGTGCTTTCCCAGGTCCCTGCGGGGGCCTGGGGCACCCATTTGGTTGGCTGATTGAGCGCTGAGTTCCCTTCCCCAATGGTTAACCGGCGGAAGCGATTTCCGCGAGGCGGGCGGCGATGCGCTGGGCCGCGCCGGGACGCGCCTGGGTGCGGGCGGCGGCGGACATCTGCGCCAGGCACTCGGGCGCGGCCAGCAACTCAATGAGCGCTTCCAGCAGCTTGCCGGGGTCGCCGAGATCGGACTCGGTGAGCATCACTGCTGCGCCCGCGTTTACCATTTCCTCGGCGTTGCGCTTCTGGTGCTCGTCGGCGGCGGCGGCGAAGGGGACAAGCAGGGAGGGTTTGCCGGCAGCGGCTAGTTCGGCGACGCTGGAAGCTCCACTGCGCGCCATCACCAGCCGGGCCGCCGCGAACTGCGCGGGCATGTCGTCGAGGAATCCGCAGACCTGCCAGCGCGACGGGTCGGCTCCGCTGGCCGCATAGGCCGCTTGGGTGGCATCGGCGGAGCGGCCGCCGCTTTGGTGCACCACAGTGAGGCCGGGAACAGCTTCGAGCAGCGGCTTGATGATTTTGGGCAGGTTCTGGTTGAAGATGCGCGCGCCCTGCGAGCCTCCGAAGACGAGCAGGCGCGGCGCGGCTTCGGCAGGGCTCTGGAGCGAAAAGAAGGTGGGGCGAACGGGGATGCCGGTAACCTCTGCGTTGCGGAACCAGCGGGCCGCGGCGGGGAAATTGATGGCGGCGGCCTGCACCCGTTTGCCGACCAGCCGATTGGCGAGGCCGGGCATGGCATTGGGCTCGAAGGCCATGGCGGGGACACCGAGCAGCAGGGCTGCGGCCATCGCCGGCCCGGAGGCGTATCCGCCGACGCCAAAGACGACCCCGGGGTTGAATTCGCGAATCATCCGGCGGCAGGCGAGGATGCTTTTGGGCAGGTCGGTGAGGGTGCGCAGGCGGGTGAGCAGCGATACGTTCTTGAGCGGCCCGACGTTGATCAGCCGGAGATTGAATCCGGCATCGGGGACGAGACGCGTCTCGAGTCCGCGCGCGGTGCCAACGAAGAGAATTTCAGCGTTGTAATGTTCGACCAGTTCACGGGCCACGGCGAGCGCCGGGATGATGTGTCCGCCAGTACCGCCACCGGCGATGAGTACGCGCAATTGAGACTCCTCCAGTCCGGGCAAAAAACAAAAGCAAGAGCAACCGCAGGTCCTTCGACTCCGCTTCCCCACCCCATCGACGAAGACCTGTCGCTGGGGGCCCCGGTACGCTTCGCTCAGGATGACAAATTTGTGGGGTGATTCTGCTGATTTTTCCCACAAATCAAGCGCCTCGCCCCGTTCCCTATTCCCTATTCCCTATTCCCTATTCCCTCAGTCCCTTGTCCCTCAGTCCCTAGTCCCTCAGTCCCTGCTTCTCTCAATCCACTTTTTTGGTGATATTCAGCAGGATTCCGATGCTGGCCAGGGTGCCGAAGACCGAGGTTCCGCCATAAGAGATGAGAGGCAGCGGAATGCCCTTGGTGGGAACCAGGGAGAGCACCACGCTGATATTGAAAAAGGCTTGCAGCAGGATGGCCGTCGTGATTCCAAATGCCGTGAAGCGGGCGAAGGGGTCGGTGGAGCGGAAGGCGGCGCGCAGGCCGCGAATGCCGAAGACGACAAAGAGCACGACGATGAAGGCCGATCCGATGAAGCCCAACTCTTCGGCGATGTTGGCAAAAATGAAATCGGTATGCGCCTCGGGCAGGTAGAACAGCTTCTGCACGCCTTCCATGTAGCCGCGGCCGGTCAAGCCGCCGGTTCCAACGGCGATGAGCGACTGGTTAATGTGGAAGCCTGCGCCCTGCGGGTCGGAGTCGGGATTGAGGTAGACCAGCATGCGCTTGAGTCGCCACGGAACAAAGATCAGCATGAGCGCGAAGACGGGAACCGTTGCGCCGAAGAGCACTGCCAGGTACTTCCACTCCATGCCGGCCAGAATCAGCATGAAGGCGGTCACTCCGAAGAGCACCAGCGCGGTGCCGAGATCCGGCTCCTTGAGGATGAGGCCGATAAACGCGCCGGGAATGAGGATGGCGGGAATGAGCGTGTGCTTCCAGTCCCGTATGGTTTCCATGTGGGTGCTCAGAAACCAGGCCAGGAAGAGGATCATGGCCGGTTTGGCTATTTCGGAGGGCTGGAAGGTGAACAGGCCGCCGAAGCGGAACCAGCGGTGGGTGTTGTGGGAGTCGTGAAAAAAGAAAACCAGCACCAGCAGAAAAGTGGTGACGCAGAGAACGGGGTAGATGAAGCGGGGCGACTTGTAGACAGAGTAGTCGATCTGCATCAGGATCAGCATGAAGACGACGCCGAGAACCGACCACATGGCCTGGCGGCCGACAAAGGTGTAGGGCGAGTGAAAGCGCTCCTGCGCCACCACCGCGGACGCGGAGAAGACCATCGCCAGACCTACCACGACGAGCAGCAGAGTGGTGAAGAACAGCCACTTGTCGACGCCTACGAGTTTTGCCATTCTTGTCCGCCTGGCCTAGTTGTTAACGAGTTCTTTGAAGACGCGGCCGCGGTGCTCGTAGCTTTCGAACTGATCGAAGCTGGAGCAGGCCGGAGCCAGCAGCACCACCTCGCCGGAATGCGCGGCGCTGGAGGCCGCGCGCACAGCTTTTTCGAGGGTGCCACAGGAGTGCAGCGAGACCACACCGCGCAGCTGCGACTCGATCTTGTCGGCGGCGGCGCCAATGGTGTAAACGGCGCGCACGCGATCGCGGAGCAAGGGTGTGAGCTGGGTGTAGTCGGAGCCCTTGTCCTTGCCGCCGAGGATCAGGTGGATTCCGGAAGAGAAAGCGGCGAGGGCCTTGGCGGTGGCGTCCACATTGGTGGCCTTGGAGTCGTTGTAGAAATCGACGCCATTGCGCGTGGCCACGTACTCCAGCCGGTGCTCCACGGCCTGGAAGCTCTGAATGGCGCGCGCAATCATCTCCGGGGAAACGCCGGCCAGTCGCGCGGCGCACACGGCGGCCAACACGTTTTCGACGTTATGCGCGCCCTTGAGCGGGATATCGGTGAGCGCGACAATCTTTTCGATAGGGGCGTCTTCGGCGGAGCGATAGACCGCATAGCCCTGTTCCAGCCATGCTCCGCGAGCGACGGGATGTTCAATGGAAAACCAGTAGACGCCGGCGGCTGAGCGGCTGGCGGCTTCAGCGGCGCGGGCGTTGTCGGCGTTGAGCACCAGGCTGTCATCGGCGGTCTGGGCGGCGAAGATGCGCTCTTTGGCGAGGGCGTAATTCTCGAAGCTGCCGTGACGGTCCAAGTGGTCGGGAGTGATATTGAGGATGACCGCAATCGCGGGGCGGAACTGCTCGGTGCTCTCAAGCTGGAAGCTGGAAACCTCCAGGACAGACCAGGTTTCGTCGCTGCTTTTGTCGATGAGGCCGACGACCGGGATGCCGATATTGCCGCCGACCAGGGTGGGCTGACCGGACTCCTTGAGAATCTCGCCCAGCAGCGCGGTGGTGGTGGTTTTGCCGTTGGAGCCGGTAATGGCGATGGTGTGGCCCTTGAGGAAGCGGGCGGCGAGTTCGAGTTCCCCGATGACGGGCAGGCCGAATCCCTTTACCTGAACGAGCTCAGGCGTATCGAGGGGCACGCCGGGACTGACCACGATGAGGTCCTGGCGGCGGAAGGTCAGCAGGCCGTGGCCGCCGGACTCCACCATGATTCCTTCTTCGAGCAACGCGGGAATATCCTTGGCGAGCGACTCGGCGCTGCGCGTATCGGAGACCGTGACCTGCGCGCCGTGGCGGCGCAGGAACAAGGCAGCAGCAAGGCCGGACTTGCCCAATCCCACAACCAGGACTCTTTTGCCTTTCAAATTCATCATGGAATCTATCCTCAAAGCTCGATCTTGTTCAAATGCCGGTTCGTGCTGGAAGCGCAGACCGGGCTGGAGCAGCGGTTCGCGCCATCCAATTTCATTGTGCACCGCAAGCGGCGCGGCGCGGATTGCCGTCAGCGGAGTTTCAGTGTCGTGAGAGCAAACAGTGCAAACACCAGGGCAGCAATCCAGAATCGGACAATGACCTTGGATTCATGCCATCCCAGCTGCTCGAAATGGTGATGCAAGGGGGCCATTTTGAAGATACGCTTTCCGTTGCGGAGTTTGAAACTGCCTACCTGCAACATGACGGAGACGGCTTCCAGGATGAAGATTCCGCCGATGAAGGGCAGCAGCAGTTCCTGGCGGATGATGACGGCGACGGTGGCGATTGCGCCGCCCAGCGCCAGCGAACCCACGTCGCCCATGAAGATCTCGGCGGGATGGGCGTTGAACCATAAAAACCCGATGGACGCGCCAACCATGGAGCCGCAGAAGACCGTGAGTTCGCCCACCATGGGCATGCGCTGCAGTTCCAGGTAATCGGCGAAGACCACGTGGCCGCTGACATACGTGAGCACGGCCAGCGCGCCGGCGGCGATGATGGTGCATCCAATCGCGAGGCCGTCCAAACCGTCGGTGAGATTGACGGCATTCGACGAAAAGGCCAGGAACAGCATGATGATGACCACGAAAGGCACGAAGGCCAGGAATTCAAGATGCGGGATGGAGCCCAGCCAGTGCCACTGCAGATCGGGACGCCAGTTCTTGACGAAGGGGACGGTCAACTGGGTGGAAAACCTGCCGAACTGCTGCATGACCACCAGAGCAATTGCAACCATTGCGCCGGCCAGGAACTGGTAGCCGAGCTTGGCGCGCGCGGTCAGGCCCAGGCTGCGGCGCTTGACGACCTTGATGTAATCGTCGGCAAAGCCGATGGCGCCGAACGCCAGCGTGGAAAAGACCGTGATCCAGACAAAGGGATTGGCCGGGTCGGACCAGAGCACGGTGGGCAACAAAACAGCAATGGCGATGAGGACGCCGCCCATGGTGGGCGTGCCCGTCTTTTTCAGGTGAGACTGCGGCCCGTCTTCACGGACGAACTGACCGATCTGAAATTCGCGCAGCTTCTGAATGACATAGGGGCCAATAAACAGGGCGATCAGGAGCGCGGTGCCGGAGGCAAAGGCGGTGCGGAAGGTGAGATAGCGAAAGATGCGAAAAGGATGGAAGAACGGAAAGAGCTTTTCGTAAAGCAGCCAGTAGAGCAAGAGGCCTCCCGAGCCGGAATCGAGCGAAGTTCAGGATGATTTTACTAGAGATAAACCATCGGTAGTATTTCCCGGTGAGTTTTGTCAGGGGTCGCGGCTCGTAGAGTTTTGGCTTATGCTGGACGCAAAACCCCGAATTGACTCGAAATCGGTCATTTTTTGTACGTCATTTTGAATGCTCGTATCCCCCGTTTGGGGAAGAGCCAAGCAGCCTTGTCTGACCGATACTGGGAGCGGACGGGATGTGGACGAACGAGCTTTTTCCTGCACTTCCTTCGCGTCGGAAAGATCGGGAGAACCCACACATGGCTTTGCGTTCCGAATTCGACATCTTCGACCGGAGCAAGGACCCCGCTCTGGACGAACTGTGCGAGTTGGCCGCGGTGTTGTGTGGCGCCGATTATGCCTTCATTGGCTGGATGGACTACAACCGGCTCTGGTTCAAGTCGCGCTTCGGGTTTCAAGCGACCGAGCAGCCGTGGGCATCGACGGCGTGCCAGTGGATGCTGGAGATCGGCGAGCCGCTGCTGATTCGCGACGCCAGCCAGGACCCACGCTTTCCGCCCGAGGGGATCCCGCTGGCCGGGGCGCAAACCTGCCGAAGCTACGTGGGTGTTCCGCTGACGACCAGCGAACACCAGTTTGTCGGAACGCTGGCGGTGCTCGCGCGCGAACCGAACCGATTCAGCGTTGAACACGGCACCTTCCTGCAGATCCTGGGACGCCAGACGATCACGCGCATCGAGCTTTATATGCGCACCCGGGCGCAGGAACACGCGCAGCGCGAGAGGCAGCGGGCGGAGCGTGCGCTGGCCGTGGAGCGCTGTTTTGTGGCGGCGACGCTGGATTCGATTCCAGCGCTGGTCGCGGTGCTCGATACAGCCGGCCGCATTGTGCGGATGAACTCGCCCTGCACGCAATTGACCGGCCTGAGCATGACCGAGGCCATTGGCAGACCCTTCGTTGAAGTGGTGCTGGCCCCGGAAGACCGGGGTTGGGCCGCGGAAAAGCTGCGCGCTGCATCCACAGGACTGGTCTCTGGCCCGCACGAGACGGCATGGCACGCAGCCGGCCACCTGCTGGGCGAACCATCGCCGGGCCCGACGCTTTTCGATGCACAGATGCCGTATTCGCTCCAGTCCGGCGCGCTGGCCACCATGGCTCCGCCCGCGCAGGTACGGCGCGTGAGCTGGACATTGCGGCCACTGAGCGGCCCGGATGGCGAAATCCAGTACCTGATTGTGAGCGGCCAGGACGTAACCGAGCAGCGCGAGATGGAGTTGGCGCTGGCTTCGAGCGAGACGCGCTACCGGGAGATGGTGGAGAACAGCCTGGGCTTCGTCTTCACCTGCTCGATGGATGGCAGGCTGACCTCGCTGAACTCCCTGACCGCCCAGACGCTGGGTTACCGCATGGAGGATCTGACCGGCCGCTCCCTGAACGAACTGCTCGATGGCGAGGGGATGGCGACGTTTCAGGAGTGCCTGGAAGCGCTGTCGAGCCGGGAAGAGTGGCAAGGGGCGCTGCCGTTGCGGCGCAGCGATGGCGTCTTCCGGCGCATCGCCTTGCGAAGCCGCCGGATGGAGCTGCCCGGCGAGCGCCCGTTCGCTCTGAATCACGGCATCGACGTAACCGAACAGCACGAGTCCGAACAGGCGCTGCACATGGCCATGCGGCAGCGGGAACTGATTCTGGAATCGGTGGGGGATGGCATCTTCGGCATCGATCTGGATGGGCTGGTGACTTTTGTAAACCAGGCGGCGGCGCGGGCGTTGGGATATAGCCCGGAGCGCCTGACCGGGCGTCCGATGCACGAGACGATCCAGCACAGCCACGCCGACGGGACGCCTGCATTGCGGGCATCGAGCGCGATTCTGGAAGGATTGCAGCGCAACGAGATGGTTCGCATAACCGGCGAAGTGTTCTGGCGCCAGAACGGGACGTCGTTCCCCGTGGATTACAGCGCCACGCCGCTGGTCGAGGGCGGGCGAATCTCCGGCATGGTGGTCGCCTTCCAGGATGTGAGCGAACGACGCCGGTTGGAAAAGATGAAGGATGAGTTCATTTCGACGGTGAGCCACGAGCTGCGCACACCGCTGACCTCGCTGCGCGCCTCGCTGGGGCTGTTGGCGACCGGAACGCTGGAGAAGCGTCCCGAGAAGCGCGGCCAGATGATCGAGATGGCGATTGGCAACTGCGACCGGCTGGTAAAGCTGGTGAACAACATCCTGGACTTTGAGGGCGTGCGGAAAGGCAAACTGCCGCTGGACCGGCAGGCGGTGGACGCAGCCATCCTGCTGCGCCGCGCCGCCGATGTGGCGCACTCGGCCGCGTTGCAGGCGCACATCAACTTTCGCATCGAGGCGAAGCAGGCGGTGGTGATGGCCGACGAGGAACGGATACTGCAGGTGCTGAACGAATTGGTAACCAACGCCATCAAGTTCTCGCCGCCGCAAACGACCATCCGGCTTTCGGCGAAACCGGCCGCGGGCGCGCCGCCGGCGGAGGCACAAAACGGCGCAAATCCGGCGGAGATCTGCTTCCGCGTGGAAGACCAGGGCCGCGGCATTCCTGCCGAGAACCTGGAGGGTATTTTCGACCGCTTCCAGCAGGGCGACGCCTCCGACTCGCGCGATCTGGGCGGGACCGGCCTCGGCCTGGCTCTGTGCCGCAGCATCGTGGAGCAACACGGCGGACGCATGTGGGCGGAAAGCACTCCCGGCAAAGGGAGTTGCCTGCTCTTTACGCTTCCCGTCGCGGAGTAGGCACTCGCCGTACGGGCACTGGCCGTGCTGGCATACCGCTTCGCGTGGCCCGCGCTCTTGAAACGCGCGGGATGAAGGCAAGTGCAGAAGCGGAACAAACTGGATGCGACTTGTCGCCCGCACCGGAGGCGCAGCGTTTGCTAGCCCAGCGCTTCAGCGCTGGGAAATTGTCCCATCGAATCTCCTGAGTCCCGTTGGGACGGCGCAGAAGGCGCAAATGCCACATACATTGACCAGCATTCCAGCAGTTACACTGGTCTTGTGAACGCATCCAGTCAGCCCATTCAGCCCAGCCGCAAAGAGTTCCTGGCGCTTGCCAGCGAGCACACGCTTGTTCCCGTATGCCGCATTCTGACCGCCGATCTGGAGACCCCGGTGTCGGCTTTTCTGCGGGCGGCGTGGTCGGAGCGCGAGTGCTTTCTGCTGGAATCGGTGGAGAACGGCGAGCAGGTCGGCCGCTACACGTTCATCGGACTGACGCCGTCCAAGCGCATTGTGGCGCGTGGCCGCGAGATCACCATCACCGAAGGCAAGAAGGTTGTTCAGTTCGACGACGACATCTTTGTGGTGCTGCGCCGTGCGCTGAGCGGACACAAGCCTGCGCGCCTGCCGGGATTGCCGCCCTTTACCGCCGGAGCGGTGGGCTTCTTCTCGTATGATGCGGTGCGCCAGGTGGAAAAGCTGCCGAAGCTGGCCAAGGACGAGTTGGGTGTGCCCGACGCCTGCCTATTGTTCTTCGACGAAGTGCTGGCCTTCGACCACGTGCGCAAGGAAATCTGGCTGGTGGTGACCGCCGACCTGCTGCGCAGCAAGCCCGCGGCGGCCTATGAAAAGGCCGTGGAACGCCTGGACCGGCTGGAACGGCAACTGGCGCAGCCTCTGCCGAAACTGCCTGTCGGACCCGGCAAAGGCAAGCTCAAGGTAAAGTTCCGCACCGCGAAAAAGGACTTTCTGGCCGCCGTTGACCGCACCAAGGAGTACATCGCCGCGGGAGACATCTTCCAGGCGGTGCTGTCGCAGCGCTTCGACGTCGAACCGGAAGCGGACAGCTTCCAGGTCTACCGCGCGCTGCGCGCCGTCAATCCCAGCCCGTACATGTACTTCCTGCGCTTTACGCCGGACGGTCCGCTGGGCGGCGAGCCGGAAAAGCGTGCAAAGGGCTTCCTCAAGGGATTGAAAAAGGGCAAGCAGCCGGGGACGGTGGAACTGGCGGGGTCGTCGCCCGAACTGCTGGTGCGCGTTCACCAGGGCAAGGTAGAGTACCGGCCCATCGCCGGAACCCGGCCGCGCGGCGTCGACGAGAAGCAGGACCAGGCGCTGGCCGAAGAGATGATCCACGACGAAAAAGAGCGCGCCGAACACGTGATGCTGGTGGACCTGGGCCGCAACGACGTGGGCCGGGTCAGCGAATTTGGCTCGGTGAAGGTGGACCGGCTGATGTTCGTGGAGCGCTACTCGCACGTCATGCACATCGTCAGCACGATTCAAGGCCGGCTGAAGGCGGGGCTGAGCGCGATTGACGCCCTGCGCGCCTGCTTCCCTGCCGGCACGCTGAGCGGCGCTCCCAAGGTCAGGGCGATGGAGATCATCGAGGAACTGGAGCCGGCTCGGCGCGGAACCTACGGCGGCACAGTTCTCTACGCCGATTACTCGGGCAATCTGGACTCCTGTATTGCCATCCGCTCGATGCTGGCGGTGGGCGGCAAGGGATATGTGCAGGCGGGCGCAGGCATCGTAGCCGATTCGGTACCGGAACTGGAACACCAGGAGTCGATCAACAAGGCACAGGCGGTGATCCGGGCGATTGAGCGGGCGAGAGAGCTGTAAGGCAGGGAACAGGGAGTAGGGAGTAGGGAGTAGGGAGTAGGGCTTCTCGGCTGATCTGAAGGATGATGCTCCCGGCAAAAACAGGTAACGCTGGCCTCCTGGCCGGCTGTAGCGTGGACCTCCCGGTCCACGCTCACTCACCCCCCTCGGGAGAACTGCTTTCGGGCGCAGAAAGTTGAAAGCAGTAACACAACCCTTGGCAAAACTGGAGCGTACATTGGCCTCCCAAAACTGAACTCCAAACCGGCCGATTCCGAAATGGGATCGGCCTTTTTGCGTTGACGGCGGAAATGTACTATTTTCGGACACTTTTGCAGTCCACACTGATAACTCGTGGCAACGCCCGCACACTTGCGTCCGCCAGCCGAGATGAACGCGAAAGGACTTTTCCTCCATGCAGATTTCCGGTTTGCAGAACACCACTTCGCTTTTTTCTGAGCTCGCCAGCAATTCAGCATCTTCAACGTCGTCGACCTCGTTCAATTTCGGCAGCAGCCAGAACGGCCTTGGCACGGCGCTCAGCGGGTTGATGTCTTCGATCAAATCGGGCGACACCAGCGATGCCCAGAAGTACCTGGCGCAAGTGCAGCAACTGAGCCCGGCGAACATGGACTCAGGCAGCCCGCTGGGCAAGTTTCTGAGCAGCGTGTCGTCGGCGCTTTCGAGCGGGAACATCTCCGCCGCGCAGACGGCGCTGACCACGCTGGAAGGCACTCCGGGGCAAGGATCGGCATCTTCGGCCAGCGCGGCGGCCAGCGACAGCACGGCCGGAATCAGCCAGATGGGCGCAAATGTGCTGAGCCTGTTCAGCGCCATCAGTTCCGGGAACATTCAGGATGCGCAGTCGGCCTACGACGCGCTGACCAGCCAGACAAGCTCGTCGAGCGGCTCCAGTTCCAGCAGCAACTCGTTCGATGCCCTGCTCTCGCAGATCGGCCCGTCGTTGAGCAGCGGAAACATCACAGCCGCGCAGTCGGCGATGGACGGATTCCTGCAGAGTTTGTCAGCTGGATCGCTGGTGAATGCCTCGGCCTGACTGATTGCGCCTCGAGAAAAACGAGGCATGCAGAAATCCGGCAGGCCCAGCGATCGGGCGCGCATCAACGCGCCCTGGTTTCTACAACTCCAGGACGAAGAACAACCGGAACCGGAAGAGACAGATCCGGAATAATTTCGCGCGGTTCACTCTCCTCTTGCCACGCGGTCGGGGGTGATGAGACGCCTGCGAAGATGCTCGCGGTGCCTTTGGAAATGCCCTCTTTGTACGAATTCAGACAGAGTGTCGCGAAGTGATTCAGCTATCTGTATAGAAAGTACGCAAACGGGAATAATTCAAGTTATTTGTTGAAATTTTCTAATGTTTCTCCTCAAGCGCCCGATAAAGAGATTGAGTAAGTGAAAGTATCTCATTCGAGCGACGGAGGAGGTCTACCATGGCGACGGTTCTGGTCGATATGAGTCTTCCTCAAGTGAGCTACCAGAGCGAACTGCAGCGCATCCAGGTGCAGCGTTCGTCGGCACACAACAAGTCGAACGACTCGGTCAACACCCCGAATACCCCATTCAACCAGGGACGCGCGCAGAAAATGCTGGCTGCGCCCGTGCAAGCGGGTTCCCTCACCCAGGACGAATTCGCCAACGCGCTGGAAACAGCGAATGCGCTGATGGCCGAATCCGGAGCCGAAACCAGCGAGTATCTCGGCACCCAGTTGAATGTGTACGCCTGAGTTACCTGACTTATAAAACCAGTTACTCCTTTTCAACTTGCCCGCACACTCAAAGCACATCTTCGCCGAAACAGTTCCTGGCGATCCGCTCCATTCCTTCATAAAAAACTAAGCCGTCAGCCGCTCCAGTTCGGCGCAGACCCGTTCCACTACGGAGTGCCAGTCATACATGCGCGGCTGGCGGAAGAGCCGCACTGTCGGATACCACGGGCTGTCTTCGCGGCCCAGCATCCAGCGCCAGTCGGGCGCGTGGGGCAGCAGCACCCAGGTGGGCTTTGCCAGCGCCCCGGCCAAGTGAGCCACCGAAGTATCTACGGTAATGACCAGGTCCAGATGCGCCATCTGCGCGGCCGTATCCGCCATATCCTCGATCTGGGCGGAAAGATCTGTCAGCCCGCCCCGCACCGAGCCCAATTCCGCCGCCGCCGGACCCATCTGGAGCGAGAAGAAGTGCGCGCCACGCACCCGGAAAAGTGGCTCCAGCGCGGCCAGAGCCAGCGAGCGGAAGCGGTTGTTGGGATGCGAAGGACTGCCCGCCCAGGCCACGCCCACGCGCAGC
>Ga0181517_10002351_pt1 | contig 19410 bp, 15 predicted proteins | sample PEATcosm2014_Bin_31_FD_119748 | JGI IMG/M metagenome (GOLD analysis project Ga0181517, IMG submission 119748) | Peatland microbial communities from MTU Mesocosm Facility, Houghton, MI, USA - PEATcosm2014_Bin01_30_metaG | ecosystem: Environmental > Terrestrial > Soil > Wetlands > Peat | place... | reverse complement strand
TATTGGGGCGTGTGGATCAACACCGGCGGCAGCAGCGGCCATCGCCATTTCAGCGTCGAACCCACCGCCGGCCGGTTCGACCAGATTGACCGCGCCATCCGCGACGGTTCCGCCGGCCGGGTTCCGGCGATGGGACATCTCGATTGGACCACCCGCATCACGCTCGGCTGATCCGCACCTCGCTCAAGGCCGCCCACTGCACGATGGCCATATAGCCGCTGAGGGCCACCGCCAAGGCCGGCAGGTATTGCAGCCCGTACGGATTCCAGCAACTGGCGATGACCCACAGATTCAACACCGCCGTGGCCAATGTCAGGCCGATCAGCGTCATCAGCGACCAGGCGCGTCTGGGCAACAGCAATACCAGACCATCGATGACCAAAGCCACCGCGAACACAGTGATGCCCAGATCGACCTTGAATCCGGCCGTCTGAAGGTACGGGGTCACGACACCGGTATTCAGATCGGTGAGATCATTCACGTTGTCGCGATAGACGAGGTAGTGTTCCAGCCGGGTGTTCGTGAACAGCAGGAACGCCGCGATGGCAAAACTCAGCCACGCCTCGGCGATACCGCTCAGAGGCGCGCGAGCCGGGCCGTAGCCGGCATTCTGCGCCGGCTTGGGCTCCGGCGCAGCCGGCGGCGGCACCGGCGTATTCGACAGCCGCGGCAGTTTCGACATGTCCATAGTCGCCTCCAATCCCCGCCCCCGTTTCACTCATGCTTTCCCCGCCAGAATAGTCCTTGCCCCGCCTTGGAGCAAACGCCGCCGCGATCCAATTCCTTCGGCAGATTCCCCAACCCGCTTTCCGACATGCCAGTCCGTAACGACAGCCAGTTCCAAAATCAGGTTCACCCCGGCGGCGGACGCCGAGTCTCCCGCGCCGGCTGTCAAATCCGTACGAAATTAACCCTGGCCGGGTATAGGAGACGAACTGCTCGCTTGGCGAGGTTGGCCGTCGCTTGGTATCGCCGCCGCGTCCAGACTGCGCAGGACCAGCAAACCCATGAAGCGTTCATCCCGCCCGAAGTCGATCGGGCCGGACCAGGAATCCGATTCGCCGCTTCCCCCGGTGTGCTGGACGAAATTGAAACGCAGGGCAATGGGTGTGTCCTTGTGGTTCGGACATAACAGCGCCCAGGGAACCGCCAGTTCGCCTCGCCAATCGCCGGTATGCAGCGTCGCGGCGTAACGCACGGCGGCGTCGATGGGCTTCCAATTGTCCACGGTTGACGGGGCGTCCGACTGGCGCTCGACCCACACAGCGCCGCGCGGCTTGGCGACGATGTGAACGGCCGGGCTGATTGAGCCGTCGGGCCATTGCGCCTGCACCAGCAGTTCGCACAAGTCCTCGCCCCAGGCGCGGCGCTGATCATATTGCACGAAATTCCGGATCGGCGGGACATCCGTTGTGTCAACGTCCTGCAGCTTGAAGGCGACCAGGAATTCGTCGCTGGTCCAGTTGGTGCAAATCTGGCTTGCCCGCGGCGCCACCGGCAGATCGCCCGATTGCACGGTAGGGCGATCCAGCAGGCGGATCATCGGCCCATCCTGAATCGCGTCGGCCATGTTCCAATCCTCGAGCTGCCCGTCGATGCGCGGCGCCATCGCGCGGCGATCGCAATGCCCCACCGGAATCACCAGCGAACGCGGCGTGCGAAATCGCGTGTAGGCGTTGACAAAGCTCACGGTCATGGGAATCTGCGCCGCGCCCGCCGCGGCCGGAAGATCACGCGTGCTCACCTTCGCGGTCAACTTGAAGCGTTGCACCGCATAGGCATCCAGGGAGCCAATCGCCAGAGGCTCCTGCGGCAACTCCCACGGTTTGGGCGCGCGGTCCCATTGCAGCAAATTCCGCCCGGCCAGAGCGTCCGATGCGTTGTAGATATCCAGAGCGATGTCGGCATCGAATTCGCCATCGGCGCCCGGCCGCCATTGCACGCCGCGGGGGATGATGTACGGGCGCTGATGTTCGGCTTCCCATCGTGAGAGATCGACATCCAACGCCTGCTGGGCCGCGGGCGGGCCGCCGAAAAATGGTCTGTGAAGCTCGATATCGGCAGCGAGGAACTCGCGGGCCTGCTGCCAGGTCGCGGAATCGACCGTGCCGCACACCAGGCCGTATGTCGCGTCGGGGGACTGGTCCTTTGTCAACTCGACCGGCTTGGCCAGCAGCCTGGCCAGCAATCCGGCCGTGGCTGAAATCCCGCGTCCGTCGGCGATTGTCAGGTATTCGTAATCCTGCTCGGCGCGGCGAAGCCATTTGGCGCGGATGCTGGCAACGGGCTTATCCACGCCGAACCAGCTTCCCGGATAGAACCACGGCAGTGCATCGGGATCGGCCGGGATTCCCGCATCGTTGGTCGCCGGCAGACATTGATCGAATCGGACCAATTCCGCCTGACGCAGATACGCCAGTGCCGCCCAAAGCCGCGCGTCGGCGGCGTTGGATCGCCCGCCGGCCAGCAATGAATCCGCACCGGCGCCGGCCAGGAGCCACTGATGGATTGGCATGCCGGCTGGCGCGGACGCCGGCGCCCGCGGCATGGACGTCGATTCCGTCGTCGCCGGATCGTGACGCGAGCCGATCAGCCCCTGGCCTGCCGATACGATCCGCTCAGCCGCCGATGGATCGAGCAATGTCGCATCGTCGGCCGTGCGAAACAGCAGCCGGCTTTTGTTGATCGGTACCATGACCCGCGCCCGCGGGTTCATGGCCAGCACGGCGGCCGCCGCTCGGCACAAATCGGCGTCGCCGCCTTGACCGGCCGCAATGGGATCCGGCTCGACCACCGCGTTTTCGAGCCATTGCTGCTGATCGAAATGCGCCAATGCCGCCGCCGTGAATTGCCGCCGGCCGGTTTGATCGGGTTGATCGACCTCGTCAATCGTGGGCAGCGGCCAATAGCGGACAGGCATTTTTGCCGCCGGGCCCGTCGTGCCGAGCCACGGCCGGACCAGATCATCGAACGACGACCAATCGAGCTGCGGCGGTTGCCCCGGCGACCACTTGGCGATCGGACCAAGCCGGGGAACCACGATCTGAAGCCGGTTCGCCTGCGCCAACGATTGCAGATCGTCCAGCAACTGCACGGCCTGGTCGTAGCGAGGTTCGGATCGGCTGAGCCACTGCGGGATCAGCGAATCAAACCGATCCGGAAACAGCCGCGGCAGATCGGACCAGTCGATTCGGCCGGACATGACCAAACCCGGCACGTCGCTCAGGGCAAAATCGTACACTTTCAGCTTCACCGCCAGAGATTGAATGACGTTTCCGCCCCAGACAAGCTGGCAGGTTCCCTGGTAATCGCCGGCCGTGGCGCCGGGCGGAATATGCAGGTCGATCCAAAGCCAATCGGCGTTGGCGCCCGTGTCGGCCGGTAAAGTCGCAGACACGAGCGATCGCGGCGGATGAAGCGATGCGACGCCGTTGTTCATTGGAACCGGCAGGAGCGCTGCGGGCCAGGTCGATCGCATCGCCGCCGGGCCGGCCTGACGGACCAGGCTGGCCTGGTGCGTGTCGATCGCCACCGGCACAACCCAACAGGCGGACATGTTCGATGGGCTGATCGACGCCCCGCCAACACCGGTGCCCCCGTTTGTGACGAGCGGCCCCAGCCGCAATTCGGCCGGCTTGGCAAGTTCCGAACCAACCAGCCCATTGACCTGCAGGCAGAAGCTGAGCCATTCATTTCCAGCACCGCTGATGATGACGGGCTCGGCCGATGTTGTGGGTCGCATGGGCTGATCGAGATTTGCCACCACAACCTGTGGTGGTGGATACGTATCCTGACACCCCAGCAAGCCCACTAATCCCGCTATCGACAGGAGTGCAAGGCATGCACGATTCAGGAGTTGTGTACATCGGGCGGGCATGGCGGGGTCGGGCGTGCGCACTTGGTAGGCATGGAAACGACCATTGCCGCGCCTTTGGCCGGCGCGAAAGTTGCACAACCATCTCCCGGCCAGGGCCCCGGCAGTCTACCACAAAATTCAGAAACGGCGAAAAATCGGCCCCAGCAAAGCAGCACGCGATATTCTGACGCCCGCGCGCGATCGCCACAAGGACAAAATTCGACAACCGTCCGCCTCTGGCACGCCCGTTGTTATACACCTTCCAACAAAACATGATGCGAAGCTGGCAATCGGCCGCCGCCAGGTTCCGCTTCGCAAACAAGCCTCGTTTCCTCCTCCGCCAGGCTGCACGGAAAGAACCCTCCTCCCGTGCGGCCTTTTTTTGCGCGCGGGTCGGGCCGTCATTTACGGCCCGCGGTATACGGAGATCGTGCCATCGCGATTGCCGACGTAGAGCGTCTTGCCGTCGGCCGAGAACGCCAAAGACTCGGGGCCGTGAGCGGAAGCCAGGGATGCGGCCGGCCCGGGAAACCGCGCCAGCGGCGACAGTCCCTCCGGCGTAACCTGGCCGAAAACGATCTCGGTAGATGTGAATTGTGACGGACCCAGGAGCGCGACATAGTGAATGCCGTCGGGATGGAAGATGGCCTTGACGGCGTATTGGTTCTGCAGGTCGATGGCATTACCGGGTTCGGTAGGAAGACTCGGAGACTTGGCGGTCGATTTGTAAAGCTGAAGCGTGTGCTCCACGGGCTGAAGCATGAAGCGATTGTCGCCGGAAAAGGCGATGGGGAGTTGTCGCGGGTTCCAGTCGTCAGCAGTAGACGGTTTGAGCGCCGCGACGTCGATTTTCGCGAGTTGTTCGCCGGAGAGTGAATTCCAGAATGCAAGGACAAGGCGCGTTTGCGACTTTATTGGACTGACGGCCACGCCAGCAAATCCGGTGGGGACAATCTCGTCGTAGTCCTGTCCCTGGCCGTCAGAGTCCACAGAGTTGAGGAGATCACGCAGAACTGGGTGGCCGCGGCCAACGGTCGCGACGTGTGTGCCCGGGTCAGACCACACATAGCGGTCGACGCCGTCGCTGCCGGGCCCGTGCATGGGGCCGAAAGGGTGTCGCGGTTCGAGCATGTCAACTTCCTTCATTGTCCGGGGATCGACGACACGCGTCATGGGATTGTATTCAGGCAGAACCAGGAGCGTCCGGCCGTCGGGCGAGAGGTCCATTTCCTCGATGGTGTTGAGCGGGACATCCAGTACGGCCTCTGGCCGGGAGTTTTCCAGACTCCAGCGGATGGCACCGCGGTTGCCAAGGAACAGAGTCTTGTTGTCCTTAGATGCGATGATGTGAGTGATGGGGCCGGTGAGCGCGGATGGATCGTCCAGCGGAAAAAGCTTCTTGCCAGTGGCCAGATCAAATCGCGCCAGGCAACCCCGCATATCGACGAAATATTGCGAAGAGTCCGGTGAGAAGCCGAGAAACTCGTTGTAATCGGAATTCACGTCGACTTTGCTGAGGAGCTTGCCGTCGGCGGCGTTGAGGAATCGAAGGCCCAGCCCCCGCCACGATACCTCCTGAATGGCTACGGTATTGGTGTCCGGCGAGACAGTGATCTTGAACTGCGGTGCGGGGCCGGAAGCGCCTATTCCGACAAGTCCTCTCCCGCCGGCGGCCGGAGTGATGACGGCGGGCGAGGACCACACGACGCGCGTGCCATCGTAGGCATAGAGCGAACCGTCATGGAGAACGACATAGGTCTTGGAAGCGTCGGGCGTCGGTTGCAGAGCGTCGGGGCTTAAGACGTTCGGCGGAAGAAAAGTAGCGTCGATCTTCTTGAGCAGTGCGCCGGTGGAGGGATTCCATACGCAGCCGGCGGCAGCCGTTGTACACGCGATGAGCTGTTGGCCGTCGGCGGACGCGCTCATGCAACTGATCCAGTTGGTGCATCCCGCCAACTGGCGGACTTGGCGGCCGGTGTTCAGATCCCAGATCACGACTTGGCCCGAAACATCGCCGGCGGCGAATTGCGTGTCGCTGATCGGAATCAGAGCCGTCACGATATGGGATTGGGAGAAAGTCGCCAGAATCTTGCCGGTCATCGCGTCAACATGGTGGATTTCGCCCGGCTTGGATGCCGAGACCTTTTCGCTCAAGAGAAGTTGCTTGGCATCGGAGAACCATGCGGCGGCGAAGACATAGTCGCAGTGGGAAAAACCCATGACGGCTTTGCCGGTCGCCGCGTCCAAGACTTGGACGGCGCATTCAGATCGTAATAGGAGGAGTTTCCCGTCCGCGGAAATGACCGCCTGTTCAATTGCGCCCGGGGCGCGGAAAGGGGAGTCGCCGATGGTCTCGACGGCTTGCAAGTGGGTGGCATCGAAGGCCACAACAGTCGTCTGCGGAGCGGTTTGCGCGAGTAATCGCACCGATCCAAGCAAACAGCCAATCAGGGCGAATTTGTGAATAGCCATGTTTACCTCCCAAAACCACCAGCAGCTACCAAAGTCATTACCGATCAAGGTTCTTAATGTTGCACCTGCCGCCACGGTCGGGCATCGAGTTTGTCAGCCCAGCTCCGCGCGAGTGCCATTTCCACAGGCCGGTGATCAGCACTGTGGCCACGCGCGAGATTTCCTATGGATTCAACCGAGCCGGATCACGCTTGACGGTGTCTGGCCGGTCATCGGCATCCGAACCAGTTTGCATTCGCGAGCGGGGACGGCTATGAATACGGCAGATTCACAGACCGGCCGGGCGCGTTTGCCCCGCTGATCCGATGATGCCGGGGCGTAGCGCAGTTTGGTTTAGCGCGCTTGACTGGGGGTCAAGAGGTCGCAGGTTCGAATCCTGTCGCCCCGATTCTTGCCGAAGGCAAAAATAGAGCAGTGGAGCAGGGGAACAGTTGAGCAGGTGAAAACGCCGTCGCTCCACCGCAGTTTCCTTTGCACTCTTTACTTTCTTCTTATGGACCCCTCGCCTTACTCATGGCCGCCAGGAGCATGAAGATGCCGGCCAGAAGTACGCCTGCGGGAGCGCCGTCCAGAATGCTATCGGGCGCGAAAAAACGTTTTTCGACTTCATCGACGTGGCCAACCGGCGATGCAATGCTCGGGCGGCCGTGGAAAAAGCCCGTGTAAAACGACGGATCGTCCAGAGCGATGCCGGCGGCGATTTGTTTGGCTTCCCATGCGTGGTAGTCGTCCTGGTATTGTCTCGCCCAGGCGAGTTCCGCGACGTGGCGCTGGCGGGTTTTTGTTGTCCATTCATCGGGGGCGTCGGGCGACTCGTATTTCGCGATCACGGCCTGCTGCTTGGCGCAGTAGTCCACCAGCGTCTGCCGCACCTTCGCATCGGGGGAAAGACTCTCCTTCATCTCCAGCGCTCGCTCGAATCCGTCCCATGCGATTTCATACTGGCCGACCTGCACCGCGATGTCGGCCATGGCCATAGCCGAATTGGGATTGGGACCGCCGCCGAGCATCCACATGCCCATCAGAGCCAATGCGGGCTCGTCGAAAGGCACTTGTGACGCCAGTTCCGGATCGACGATCGCCGACCATGTCGCCGAGGTGTCGACCGACGGAATCCGCGTGCGCTCTGCCACGCGATCTTCAATGCTGGCATTGGCGTCGAGCCAGTCGGCGGGCGCGGAAAGGTAACCAACCATTTGGGAGCGGATATCCTGAAGAGCCACTTCGGCAAGATCGCCGCCGATCACATCGAACTGTGTCCTCAGCTCCGGATGGTCGAGGGTGGCCAGAAAATGCCGCACGACGATAGCCTGCCAGGTTTCCCGGCCGAAGTGGGCGCCCGGATTGATCGAGATGGCTTGCTCAATGAGCTCCAGGCCCTCCCGCATCTGGTCCTGCGCGGCGGCATCGCCGGCAAGCAGCTTGGGGAACGCGCCGTGAATGAGCGAGGTTCCGAGGTTGGCGCGGGCGGTGTACTGCTGATGCATCTCCGGCGGCATCTTGGCTGCCGCCACGATCTGCTCCAGCCGCTCGACCTCCTCCCGCTCGGCGGAATAGCCAGTGCGGGAAATAGGCGCGGGCGCCGCCGGGGGCTTGATGTCTATGTGGGGCAGCAGAATGAGCTTGTCGCGCATAACGGCCGCGGCCTCGCCGGACTTGTGCAGATTCTCCAGCCCAACCGCCAGATCGTCCATGGAATCGAGCATCCGCGTGGTGGGGCCGGGCTTGGGGCGTTCCTCGTCAATGGCCGCTCGCGATTCCTGGTTGCGTTTTTCATACCACGCCTGTCCGTGGCGAAGGTAACGCTCCATCAAAACGTCATGGAGCATCGCCATGCGAAACGACGTCCCGCCGGGAATCTCGGGAAGCTCGTACGCGGCAGGGTAGGTGATAACCTCTGTCCGCAGGCCGCCGTTCCTCACGTCTCCATTGGTAAGCAATGCGCTATAGATGAAGGCGCCAAACGGAACGGCGGCGATTCCCAGTCCGATGGCGTATCGCAGTCTGTCGGGGCGCTTGCGACGCATGAATTTCACGTCACCCACGATCAGCACGACGCCCGCCAGCATCAGTGCCATCCCGTAGACGTTCCATTCGCTACGAGTGGGCAAATCCGGCCGGCCCCGTGCAGCCGCCGCGCCCGATTCGGCCGCTCCCGGGCTGCTTGCTGATTCATATCGCGAGCGGAATTCTCGCTCGACGACGACCGTTTCACGATCATTGAGACAGGCCAACGCGCCCGAAACGGAAAGCAGTGTAAAAAATACGGCCAGCCAAATTGAACGTCTCATCGCAAATCCCCAATACGACGCTCTCGATTCGTGCCCCACGGTCGCCGGATCGAGCCTTATGAATACTATACCACGGCCGCAGCCGTGGGCTAGAATGCAAAACATGTCCCAACGCCCCGATCATCCGGCCGGTGCTTCTGCTCATCGCATCGAGATTCGGCTGCGCGACATCAATCAGCTTTTCAACACGATGGACGCCTCGCCGTTTCATGAAAAAGATCTGGATGCCGATGCAGAGGAGTTCATCGTGAGTTGGGCGCGGGAGTTTCCGCCTCAGGACCCGCTGGTTCTGGCCATTCATCTCAGCCAGGAAGGCCCGACCGGCACACCCGACAGGCTGGTCGAGGAGGCCGTCCAGCATTACTTCACCTATCGCGCCAGCATCAGCCGCCTGGAATTCCGACGCCTCATGCGCGAGGGCCGGCTGAGTCTGATCATCGGGCTGGCCTTCCTGAGCCTCTGCCTTGCCGTCGCACAACTGATCCAGGCGATCGGGCCGGTCACGTTGCGGGAAATCGCCCGCGAAGGGCTGACGATCGGCGGCTGGGTGGCGATGTGGCGGCCGTTGGAAATCTACCTCTATGACTGGTGGCCGCTGCGCCGTCGATGGAAGACGTTCGAAAAGATGGGCCGGATGAAAGTCGAGATTCATCACGAGCCGGCGGCGTGATGGCTTGCGACCGCGAAGGCCGATCGCTCGCGGCCCGCGACGCCTACCGCTTGTGCAACTCCATCGTCCACTGCGGGTTGATCGGAATGGTCACGCTTGCCCCCGCCGCCGCGCGGTCGAATTGTCTCGCATACGTCCGGAAGTGATAATCCACGAACCGCGGATAGACCCAATCATCCCAAATTCCGATCGCACCCAGCACGGCCAGCATCGCGATGCCGAATACCATCAGCAGCCGGTGCCGATGCTTCGACCAGACAAGCCAGACCAGCGAAACCACCCACGCCAGCATGGGCAGGAAATAATACCGGCCGCCCGCGCCGGGGATGGCCATGATCGGCCATTGAGCCTCGGTCGTGCTCACCACCGGCGACGCCATTGCCGCCAGCAGCGTGATCGTGCAAAACAGCATGAACAGCCGCAGCGTCAGATTCGAGTTCCACGCCACATACATCACCACCAGCCCGCCCACGGCCGTCACCAGTACCGGCGCCACCGACCCCGGATTCCACCAGGGTTCGCGATAGAACTGCTCATAATTCGCACGGCCCAGCAACGCGCCCAGAAACACCTGGCCCCCAACGACGCGGGAAAATGTGACCGGACTTGCCCCCAGCGAAGTCGCCAGTCGCGCGGAAATCATCGTCGATATCAGGCTGTATCCCTGAATCGCCGACGTGATGATGTCCAGGCCCAGGAGTTTCAGCGACCAGCGTTGCCTCGTGTAATACCAGGCCAGCGCCGCCGTCGGCAGAAGAAGTATGCAGAACGGCCCGCTGAGTCCCGAGAGCGCCAGCACGCCCAGATCAAACGCCTTCCATCGGCCAAGCGAGCCGGGCTCGGCCAGGATGACCATGCACGCGACCAGACCCAGATGCCACTGGGCATTGGTCAAATTGGCGTTGATCTCGCATGTGTTGGGCAATGCCAGATAGAGGAAGGACAGCAGCAGCCGCATCCACACACCGGGCACGACTCGATCGAATCGGGATGTGTGCAAGAACCACACCGGCAGGATTTGGACCGCGATGGCCACCAGATTGAAAATGGCCGGCGCCGCGCGCAGCGGAAACAACAGCGCGAACGCCGCCGTCGCGCGCGAGATGGTCTGGTAGTACCCCGAATGCGGCAGGGTCAGCGCATTAAACCAGCCCCAGTTGTAGGCCTGCTGATACCACACCGCACCGTCCTCGGCCCAGAATTGCGGGTGAAACAGCGCATCGGGCCGTCGCGAGACGACCGCGGCGAACGAGAGCAACGTCAGACATAAAGTGTAGACGAGCCGCTTGGATGTGAGCGGCGCCTTCGCGTGGCTGTCTCCGACAAGCGCGTCTTCAACCGCGGGCGAGCCGGTTTGACCGCCGATGTGTCGGTCCCCGCGCAATAATCCTGGCATGGCTGGAATGTACCAATCGACTTTAGCCGCCACAAGCATCGGGTGCCCATGGGAGGAATCACGGCCTTGTCGAGCACGCGGTCGATTCCGTCGGGTTTCGCCGATTCCACGGCATCTTGCCCAGCAGCATGGCCATGCCGCAGGTGTCGGTGATGCCGGCAAACATCAGGCCGGCCCCGACGAACGCTGGAACCGCAACAAAGGCCGGATGAAGCGTCCACGCCAATATCGCGCCCAGCAGCACCAGCGACCCGGCGGCGATTCTCACCTGCCGTTCGAGGGAAATGACGCCGCCGCCGCGCTCGACGGGCAGGCCCATCTTCTCCCACGCGGCCGTGCCGCCTTCGACGCAATAAACCTGCGCCACCCCGGCATCCGCAAACCGCTGGCACGCTTTGGCGGCCCGGGCGCCGGACTGGCAAATCACATAGATTGGCTCGTCGGTGCCCTGGCGCCCGGCGGCCGCCGCGGCCGGGTCCAGTTCATCCAAAGGCATCAGCCGGGCGCCGGCCGCATGAATCCGGGCGAACTCGGCGGGCGTGCGAACATCGAGAATATGCAGCGGTTTCCCACTCTCGATCCGCCGACGACATTCCGCGACGGGTATCGTATTTGTGGCCACGACAACTCTCCGTTCTTCTCAAAGGGACGATCGTTCCGCGATGGCGTCCAGAGCCTCGACGACGCGCGGCAGATAGGTATAGGTCGGACCACCCTGCATCAGAACGGCCACGCCGGCGGCTTCGAGAACCTGCTCGCGCGTCGCCCCGGCGTTCACCGCCGCCTGAATGTGCGCGTAGATGCAGTTCTCGCACCGCACCGCCAGGCCGATCGCCAGCGCCATGAGTTCCTTTTCCAGCACGCTCAGGACGCCCGGTTTCATGGCGGCCTGGTGCAGCGTTCCAAATCCCTTGATGAGCTCGGCCATCGAGGCCCGCACCGGGCGCATCGCGGCGGCGTTATTCTCGTAATAGTCTTTTGCGTTACTGGACATGGGGCATCTCCAAAAAAGTTTTCTCCGGCCGCCTTGCCTGCGTCGCAGGCGGCGGTTATAATACTATATCACTGTACGGTGATATAGTCAAGGGAGTGCGAAATGAAAAGTGATTCCTCAACCCGCAACCGCCCTGGCGCGGGCCACAAGCCTCTCGACGCGGCGCAACTGCAGGCCGTGGCCGATCTGTTCGCCGTGCTCTCCGAACCCAGCCGGCTGCGCATCGTGCAGATTCTCCAGAGCGGCCCGGCCAGCGTCGGGGAACTGGTTGATCGCACCGGCTTCAAGCAGGCCAACGTGTCCAAGCAACTGGGCATTCTCTTCTCGGCCGATATCATCTCCCGCCGCCAGGACGGCAACCGGGCCATCTATTCGATCAAGCTGCCCCTGGTGTTCGAATTGTGCGATCTGGTCTGCCGCGGCATCGCCCGACAGGCCACCGAGCGCGCGGCGGCGCTGGCGGGGATGGGAAATTAAAGCAGGAGACGGAGCAGTGTGGCATTTTTGCTCCCAATGCGACTGTTTCAGTTGACGCCCCGGCCGCTTGCTACATGATACGGGGGCTCGCGCTCGCAATCCTGCGCCCCCGAACGCGAACCGCGGCGATAGCCGCCTGTGAGTCTCGGAGCCAACCGATTTGCGAATCCACGAGTCCATCATCATCGCCGCAGACGCCGATGCGGTCTGGCCGCTGATCGCCGACCCGGTGCGGCAAGCGGACTGGAATGGCAGAATTGTCTCCGTCGATCGCAACCGATCGGGTCCGGCCGGGCAGGGGGATCGGTTCGACATGATCTTCCGCATGTCCGGCCGCGATCGCAAATGCCGGGTCGACGTGATCGAGTGCGACCGGCCGAATCGCATCGCGTTCCGGTACAGCATGACGTTCAAGGACATCGAACGGATCATGGAGGTATCGTTCGACATCACCAGCCAACCCGGCGGCGTCCGCGTCGATCAGATCGACCAGTTCACGAAGGGAATCCCCTGGCTGGCGCGGGTCGTCATGTGGCTCGTCAATCGCTTCGGCTGGCAAGCGGAAGAGCCGCATCTCGGCCGGCTGAAAAAGTTGGCGGAACACTCGCACTCAGCAGCATCAGCCGATTCTTCGCCAGTGCGATAGCGCTTGGCGGAGCGAGTCGACGCACGTTGTTCCGGCGTTGGGATTATCGCGGGCCCAACCGTGAATCTGATTCGCGGCCGTCCGGATTTCGGCTTTCTTCGGCTCTGGCTTCTTGTAGCTGTCAACTTCATTGACCGCTTGACCCAACGCCGCGCGTATCCAAGTTTCGATGTGGCGTTTGGGAATCAAGATGACTGTTGGATCAGTGTCGGAGGCGACGAAATGCCCACGGCGCTGCGCCACCGTGAACTCGTCGGCGTCAACAACCGCAATGAGACGGGTGTTCGCATGGGAAACGTGCCGCTTGCGACAGGCCTCAAGTTCGCCTGGGAACGTCTGCAGCACCCAGTCGACGTTGCCGCCGTGAACCAGACGGCTCGCATTCTTCGCGAGAAATTGGGGCGGTTCCGTCGGAAGATCGCATTTCTTCAGATACGCGCGTACAAGTTGTTCCTGCGGGTCGTCCTCGCAAAGCAGGACTGTTTGCGACACGCGATCACTCACCGTCCCACCCCCGCGCGACAAGTTCCGCGGCGGTAAGGCCGGTCTTTGCCGGATCGCTAAACGCGCGACATTCGGTATTCCGGCCATCAGGCCTGTCGAGGACAAGGCCATTCCGGAAAGCCATGTAATTCAGCAACTCCGGATGATGCGACGCGATGAGAACTTGCGCCCCTGTCTCGTGGTCGTCCACGTGGTCAAGCACCTTGGTTAGCCAAGGCAGCACCTCCCGAAGTGCGATGAAATTATCCGGCTCGTCAAAGCACACTGTCGTGCCCGGCTTGAGCGCAAAATGAAGCACGGCGTACAAACCGATGAGCACGCGCTGGCCTTCGGACATCTCCCCAAGAAGATACGACCGGTCGCGGAGTTCCCAGTCTTCACCGCTCCTCGCGGTTACGTGACGGCGGATACCGTCGGCAACAACGTCACGGAGTTCCGAATCTTCGGCGCTCGTCGAGGTCGTCCGAATTTTCATCTCGCGGCGACGTGCGCCGGCGTCTTCAAAGTCAACCGAAACCAGTCCCTCGATGACCTCCTTGAGGTCAGCGACATATCCGAGATCCTGGGTTGCCTGCCGCTGTTTCACGTAACGGTACCAGTCCCCAAAATCGCCAAGGAACATGTCCGGATGCGAAACGTTCTCGTCATTCTCGGCAATTCCAGACATCCGCTGTGGGTCCGGACTGACGATCAACAATCCGTCCAGCCATCTTCTAAACCACTCCAGCTTCGTGCGGTTACCGCTGGCCATGATGGTTGCCAGGGCCGAATGGCTGGAATCGAATGGGTATTGGACCTCCACCCTATCACGATCATCGAAAAGACTGACCATGTTGTTCTTGAAACTAAACAGGGGCTTGCCCGAAAAAGTGACCTCTTCCTCGACAACGTTTGGGTTCACACGTTCCCCCAACATGCCCATCACAAGCCGAAACTTGTAAATTCCACCGTTGCCTTCGACGTCCATTTCGAATGTCTGCTGCGGCCCGTCCTGCCAACGCGTTCGAGAACGATTGCCGAAGCGATCAACAGGCGACCCGCCATAAGCGCAGAAATCCCGGATCAGCGCCAGCACATCAAAAAGTGTGGATTTGCCCGATCCATTGGGTCCAAGGATCAACTGCTGGGTTGCAAGTTGACACTCGAAATTCACCAGGCAGCGGAAATTGTCGACGTAAAGACGCCTCAGCATTCCTGCAATTATACACCAGCGCCGCCATCGCTGGAATGAGATTGCGGAAGTCCAGGCGAAATGCCCAGCAGCGGCCGATGGTTGGCATGGTTTCTGGAAAAACCGGACGCCCGCGTGTAGCTTTCCCCTCAAATGTCCACCGCCAGCAAGGAACTGGTTTCCATTGCCCTGCTTCTCAGGAAGTATCGCGCGATCGATCAGGCGGGGATTCAGCATGCGGCCGAAGCGGCGTTTTTCGGGGCGCCGCAGCCGCCGCGCGTGGCCGGGCTGCGAAATGCGCCGGTTTCGTCGTTTGGCGTATTGCTCGGGCCGCTGCGCTTCGCCGTCTTGAGCGTGGACGGAACCTACATAAAGGACATCGCCAAAGCCGCCGACCAGATCAGCGATGCCGGGGCCAAGCTGGCCATGCAGCAGCACGCCGCGTGGATGTCGGTCGATCTGATCGGCGACGCCGGACCCCTCGATCGCGAGAAGATTCACTCCCTCATCGGGCAACTCGTCGCCGAACTCTTGCAGCCGGATGTCCTGGGACTTATCCGACTGCCCGACGCGGCCATGGTGGGCTACGACTTTTCGCAGATTCAACTTTTTCGCAACCGCCGTGCCGCGGACGTGTTTCGGCAGGGGCCGACATCCGGGTAATGAAGGTCTCCGACGGCCCCAACCTGAGCGATGTAATCGCCGTGCCGCAGCGGCAAGATCAATGCGCGTTATCCACCAGCGCCTTGAGTTGGCGGGCATAGATGGTTTCGTCGTTGATTCCCGTGGCTATGGGTGCGAGCTGGCCGCTGAGGCTGGTCCGGAAAAAGAAGTACGATACGCGCTTCTTGGTGGCCGTCAGGGCGGCGTCGGGGCTGATGCGCAGCAGGCCGATCACCGCGTCGGCCCAGCAGTTTTCCTGCCCGGTGAGGCCGCTCACCGTCTCCGGATAATCGACCACGCCGGCCAGGTCGGTCACGTCCGCCGCTTCGGCCCAATAGGCGAAAGCGTGAACGAACGGCTCGCGCGTATTGCCCTCGGGCTCCATGAGATGCGGCTTGAGCAGCGATATCACCTTGTCGTGATCGGCCGGCGTGATCTCGCATGTGTAAAGCCACCTGGCCGCCTCCACCTGCTGAGCGGGCACGCTGCCGGCCAGCAGATTCTCGGCATCGGCCACCGTCTTGATTTTGGCGTTGGCGTCCGAATTCAGCAGTTTGCCCAGAAGCTGCGACGCCGGAAGCCGCTGCGAACCGCTCACTTCGGCCAGGTTTTGCAGAACCTTTTGCATCTCGCCCTTGAAGAAGAACGCACTGTGCCGGCTGTCCATGGCTTTGGCGGCGGAGGCCAAATCAATGCGGACCAGCGCGCCAACGGCCGCGGCCCAGCTTGATTCCTGGTGGCTGATCCCCTGTACCGTTTGGGGGAATGCCACGATCGCGACCAGATCGTCCTTCTGCGCGGCTTGGGCCCAGTTGCAATAGGCGATGACATACGGCAGCCGCGTCTGTCCGTCGGCCTCCATGATGTGCTGCTTGAGCAGAGCCAGCACCGTTGCCCGCTGCGCCTCGACGGGCGCGGCCGTGTCGATCCACTGCGCGCCGCGAAGCTGGGCGCTGGCCAGATTGCTGTTCAGATAGGTAATGGCGTCCGCCAGCGAACCGATCTGAGCCGGCAGGCGGGCCGATGACGACGAAGGCGCGGGCGGCGTCGTCGAGTTTCCGCGCGCCACGGTCGTATTGGCCGGCGGCGGCGTAGCGGCGGGACTGGACCCGGGCGGCCCAAGCGACCCGCCGGCGCCGGGCGGACGCAGGTCCGCGGGAATCTCCGCCTTCTGGGCGGGCGTCAGTTGATTGTAAACATCCAGCGGAATCGTGCTGCGCGCCGCCGGAGCCCCGGCGGTGCCAGAACCGGCCGGAGTGCTCGCCGTGCCGGTCGCGCCGGGGACTGGCGGAGCCGGTTTGGCCGGCGCGGGAGTTGCACGGCCGCTCGCCTGCGCCGGCTGCGTGGTGCTGTCCGCGCCCCAATTCGTATACAGAACCCGGATGCCGCTGACCACATATCCGCCTCGCGCGGCGGGGCCGATCGGAATCTGCGGCGGCCGCGTTATCACCGGCCCGCGCGGACCAATCCGGCCGCGAGGAATGATCGGCGACGGCGGCACGACCGGCCCACCGATGCCGCCGCCGCTGGTCTCGACGGCCGCCTCCACCTCGACATCCTCCAACTCGTGGCTCTCGAACATCGCCACCAGCACCGTGTCCTGCGATGGTGACAGATCCTCGCGCACCATCTTGCCGATGGCGGCCAGCGCGCCATGCCCGCGCTGCGCGATCGCGCCGGGCGTGACCGGCCCGACCATTCGTCCGCCCGCCGCGTTGTCCAGCGCGCCGTTGAGCATCGTCCGCAGCCGCTCAAATTGCTGCCGCTGCTCGTCGCTGCAATTCAGATGCGTCTGGAGCTTGCTGGCCAGTAGAATCGTGCAATAGTCGCCGACGTCGATCTCGTTGAGCGGCGGCCGGCCGTCATCGCCGGGCTGAGTCGCCGCGGCGCCGGCCGACGCCGAACCCAGTGCCGCCGCCTCAGCCGCCTGCGCGCTGGCCGATCGTATTGGCGCACCGGCGATGAGAACCGCGCCGCACAAAACCGCCAGCAGCCGCTTGCCCGTGATGCCCAACGCCCCGCCCGCGCGAGAAAATTTCCTCCGGCCCATCTTGATGCCCCTTTCAAATTGCACCACAAAACCCGATCGCAGCAACGGCCGAGACATGGCGGCCGCATTGCCCAACCGCGATGCAAAAATTCTACAGAATTGAGACCGGATTTCAAGGAATTTCGGCAACTTGACGGCCGTGGCGGCGATCATTCCCGACGCTTATCGCGGTTGATCCACGAACCTCTTCGTCAAATCCCCATACGCATCAATCCGCCGGTCGCGGAGGAACGGCCAATGGGTGCGGCTGAAGTTGACCCTTGAGAGATCGCAGTCGACCAGGAGAATTTGGTTTTCGTCGATCGAGGCTCGCTGGATGACTTGTCCATCCGGGCCGGCGGCGAAGGACTGGCCCCAGAATTGGATGCCGTCCGGGCTGGCGAGTTGTCCGTTGGCGGCGGTGATCTTCTCCAGGCCAATGCGGTTGGGAGCTGCCACATAGCAGCCGTTGGCGATCGCGTGGCTTCGCTGGATCAGTTCCCAGCTTTCGTGCTGGGCTTGGCCGAATTCTTTTTTCTCGGACGGATGCCAGCCGATGGCGGTGGGGAAGAAGAGGATTTGCGCGCCGGCCATCGCGGTGAGCCTTGCGGCTTCGGGGAACCATTGGTCCCAGCAGACCAGCACGCCGATGGTGGCCCAGGGGGTCTTGAAGGCGCGGAAGCCGGTGTCGCCGGGAGTGAAATAGAACTTTTCGTAATACAGCGGATCGTCGGGGATATGCATCTTGCGATAGATGCCGAGGATCGAGCCGGCCGGGCCGATGACGGCGGCGGTGTTGTGATACAACCCGGCCGCCCGGCGCTCAAACAGCGAGGCAATGATGACGCATTTGTGCTTGCGGGCCAGCTTGCCGAAGGCATCGGTGCTCGGGCCGGGGATCGGCTCGGCCAGATCGAAGAAGCGGTGATCCTCGGTCTGGCAGAAGTATTGTGAAGTGAACAATTCCTGCGTGCAGAGAATCTTCGCCCCGCCGCGTGCGGCCTTGTCGAGCAGATCGAGTTGCGCGGCGCGATTGTGTTTGGGATCGTCCGTGCAGGCCATTTGCGTCAGGCCGATGCGAACGATCTGAGATGCTGCACTCGGCCCGGCATTCGACGGCGACGATTTTTTCGCTGGCTTCTTTTTCATCGCGTTGACGCCCGATCGGCCGGCGCCAGGTATTGGGCGGCCGACAGCAGGAACCGTTCAACATTGCTGGCGGCGTCGCCTATGCCGGTTTTGCCTTGAAAGTCGATCTCGACCAGCAGATCCAGAAGCCGGTCGATGCCGCCATCGCCGAGGCGCAGCGCGGTCTGGACGAACGCGGCCTGGCGATCGCGCGGCCAGATGCGCAACTGCTGGCCGATCGTGAACGGCGATTCGCCGTTTCGCGACATGGTGATGGCCTTGCGCGCGTTTTGCAGGAACAGCCCCAGCCAGGTGATGCCGCGAAATTCGGCGCTGCTGTCCAGTTGCAGCAGTTGTCGCCAGCGACGCAATGCCTCGGCGGGCTGGCCGGAACCCAGAGCATCGGTCATGTCCCACATCTGCCGCTCGCGTTGAAACGGAACGGCCTGTTCGATGGCGGCCAGGTCGATCTTGTCGGTGCACGCGACCGCCAGCTTGGCCAGTTCGTTGTCCAGCCGGCCCATGTCGCTGCCGAGCAGATCGACCAGCGCCGCCGCCGCGGCCGGGTCGATGGCGATCTTGTGGCTCGTCCGCGCCCGATCAACCACCCACTTGGCGATATCCTTGGGCGGCTGGCAGGGAATGACGGCGCCGGCCGCGGTGATCATCTTATAGATACGCTGATTAGCCGGCAGCGAATCCAGCCGCAGCACCAGCGTCGACTGTGCCGACGGCTTCTGGACGTAATCCTCCAGCGCGGCCCGGTGCCTGGTGAGGAATTCATCCGCCTGTCGCAGGACAATGAGATTGTGTCCGCCGAAGAGCGAAAAGGTGTGAAGGTGATCCAGAACGTCGGATAACTCGGCCTCCTCGCCGTCGAGATCAAACCGCTGAGTATCCGGCGGAAGTTGCGCGGCGATGTCGCGCAGGGCCTGAATTTGCAACAGCGGCTCGGTCCCGACCAGCGCGTAGACGGCCTTGAAAGCAGCGGCAGGCTTGGCGGGCTTGGCCGGTTTGGCGGGCATGGGGGAGTTTGTACGAAGCCCGGCCCATCGCGTCAACGCATGGACGCAGCCAAACGCCACCAAACGATTGCCTTCCCGGCGTGCGTTG
>Ga0181517_10002349_pt1 | contig 19419 bp, 15 predicted proteins | sample PEATcosm2014_Bin_31_FD_119748 | JGI IMG/M metagenome (GOLD analysis project Ga0181517, IMG submission 119748) | Peatland microbial communities from MTU Mesocosm Facility, Houghton, MI, USA - PEATcosm2014_Bin01_30_metaG | ecosystem: Environmental > Terrestrial > Soil > Wetlands > Peat | place... | reverse complement strand
TTTAATGCTCTTTTCGGCACGACTGAAGTCGTGCCCTGACACAAAGCGAGTTTTTGAAACACGCTCAAGAGCATCCGCGGCTTTTCCGATCGAGGCGCAGAACTGCGCTGCATTTCATGAGCGTTTCAGAACATCGTGCAAGGCGGATTGTCCCCGGAATGGTAGATGGCCCGTTTCGTTCCACAGTGTGAACCGGCGTCTCGCTTGGTTGTGACATCAGTCACCCAGTTCTGTGACCGGCGACTGCTAGGCTTTACGTGTCACGCAAAGTTCCCCTTGCGAGGTGCAAAATGAGCGAAGTTGTGAGCAAAGGTCCCTTGAGCCCGGAACTGTTGGCCAAGATGAACGCCTACTGGCGCGCGGCCAACTATCTCTCCGTTGGCCAGATCTATTTGAAAGACAACCCGATGCTGGAGCGGCCGCTGACCTTGGACGACGTGAAGCCGCGACTGCTGGGCCACTGGGGCACCACGCCAGGGCTCAACTTCCTTTATGTGCACTGGAACCGGCTGATTCGCGAGCGCGACCTGAACATGATGTACATCATCGGGCCGGGGCACGGCGGGCCGGGACTGGTGGCCAACACCTACCTGGAGGGTTCGTACTCCGAAATCTATCCCCACATCGAGCAGAACCGGGACGGCATCAAGCGGTTGTTCCGGCAGTTCAGTTGGCCGTACGGAATTCCCAGCCACGTGGCACCGGAAACGCCGGGCTCGATCCACGAAGGCGGCGAACTGGGCTACTCGCTGGTTCACGCCTACGGCGCGGCATTCGACAATCCGAATCTGATTGTGGCTTGTGTGGTGGGCGACGGCGAGGCCGAGACCGGGCCGCTGGCTACGAGCTGGCACTCGAACAAGTTTCTCAATCCCGCGACCGATGGTGCCGTGCTGCCCATCCTTCATCTGAACGGCTACAAGATTGCCAACCCGACGGTGCTGGCGCGAATTCCGCACGCCGAGCTGGAAAGCCTGATGCGCGGCTACGGCTATGAGCCGTTCACGCTGGAGGGCAATGATCCGCTGACGATGCACCAGCAGGCCGCGGCAGTCTTCGACAAAATCTTCGACCGCATTGCCGAAATTCAGAAGGTCGCGCGGGAAGCTATGGCCAAGGGTGAAGCCGTCGAGCGGCCGGCGTGGCCGATGCTGATTATGCGCACGCCCAAGGGCTGGACCGGGCCGAAATTCGTAGACGGCAAGCCGGTGGAAAATACCTGGCGCGCGCACCAGGTTCCGCTGGACCAGATCTTCGAAAAACCCGAGCATCTACGCCAGCTTGATGAGTGGATGCGCAGCTACAAGCCTGAGGAGTTGTTCGACGAAAAGGGCGCGTTCCGCGCGGAGTTGGCGGAGATTGCGCCCAAGGGACGGCGGCGCATGGGCATGAACGCTCACGCGAATGGCGGCCTGCTGCTGGAATCGCTGAAGATACCCAACTTCCGCGATTTTGCGGTGAAGATTGAGGGCCGTGGCGCGAAAGATTTTGAATCCACGCGCATCCTGGGGCAACTGCTCCACGCAGTGATGGAAGCGAACAAGGCACAGAAAAATTTCCGTGTCTTTGGACCGGATGAGACGGCTTCCAACCGCCTTGGCGACGTGATCACCGGGATCGGCAAGGAGTGGATGGCCGCGACACTGCCAGTGGACGAGAACCTGTCGCAGACGGGCCGGGTGATGGAAATCCTCAGCGAGCACATGTGCCAGGGCTGGCTGGAAGGCTATCTGCTGACCGGCCGGCATGGCCTCTTCAACTGTTATGAAGCCTTCATCCACATCATCGACTCGATGGCGAACCAGCACGCCAAGTGGCTCAAGGTGACGCGGGAGATTCCCTGGCGCAAGCCGATTGCGTCGTTGAACTACCTGCTCAGCTCGCTGGTTTGGCGGCAGGATCACAACGGATTCAGCCACCAGGATCCGGGCTTCATCGATCACCTGTTGAACAAGAAGGCCGACGTGGTGCGCATCTACCTGCCGCCGGACGCGAACACGCTGCTTTCGGTGGCCGACCACTGTTTGCGCAGCAAAAATTACATCAATCTGATTATCGCCGGCAAACAACCAGCGCCGCAATGGCTCACGATGGATGAGGCTGTAGCGCACTGCACGACGGGGATGGGTGTTTGGAAGTGGGCCTCGAACGACGAGGGCAAGCCCGATGTGGTGGTGGGCTGCTCGGGCGACGTGCCTACGCTGGAGGCACTGGCCGCCGTCACGCTGCTGCGCGGGTTGGCGCCAGATCTGCGTGTTCGCGTAGTCAATGTGGTGGACCTGATGGCGCTTCAACCGCCCTCCGAGCATCCGCACGGGCTGCCTGACGAGGAATTTGACCATATCTTTCCGCCCAAGACGCCGACCGTTTTTGCGTTCCATGGCTATCCGGCGGTGATTCACCGGCTCACATATCGGCGGCACAACCACGAGAACCTGCACGTGCGCGGTTACAAGGAAGAGGGCACCACGACGACCCCTTTTGACATGTGCGTGCTTAACAACATCGACCGCTTTCAATTGGCGCTGGACGCCATCAAGCGCGTGCCGCGGATGGCGGCGCAGGTTGACGCGGCCGAGCAGTGGTACTCAGAAGCGATTCAGCGGCATAAGCTTTATGTAGCGGAAAACGGCGATGACCTGCCGGAAATCAAGGACTGGCGGTGGTCGAAGAGCTGACTCGCGGGGTATCCCACCCTTCGCAAAGTGCGTGAAGGATGGGGCACCCGGATAACTTCACTGACTCGATGACTTACTAACTCGCTGATTTTTTCAGCTCCAACCTGAAAGGTTTTCATTCATGGCTTCATTGCCCGTATTGGTTCTAAACAGCGGTTCTTCTTCCATCAAATTCTCCGGTTATGAGGCCGGCGGCGACGAGCGGCGCAAGCTATTCGAGGGCGCGGTCGACGGCATCGGCACCGATCTGGGCAAGTTCTGGATCAAGGATGCCGACGGCAAGAAGCTGATCGATCAGACCCCGGCCTTGCCCAACCGCGCCGTAGCCTTCAAGATGGTTGCCGACGCGCTTCACTCAGGCGACTTCCCTGCCCCTGCGGCCATTGGTCATCGCACCGTTTGCGGCGGGCCGACGATCAACGAAAACCAACGCATCACGCCCCAGCTTATCGACGAGATCGATAGCTACGCCGCTTTGGCGCCGCTGCATACGCCCATCGCGGTTTACATCATGCGCGAGGCCCTGAAGCTTTTTCCCGGCGTTCCCAACTTTGCCGTGCTCGACACCTATTTTCATCGCACCATGCCCGAGGTGGTCACGCACATGCCCATCCCCGAGGAGTATTCCGCGATGGGCGTGCGGCGCTACGGCTATCACGGGATTTCCTACGAGTCGATCGTCTACCAGTTGCAGCCCAATGTGCCGGAAAAACTGATCGTGGCTCACCTGGGCAACGGCGCGTCTATCTCCGCCATCCGCAACGGAAAGTGCCTGGACACCTCAATGGGCCTGACGCCGACCGGCGGTATTATCAGCGGCACGCGCACGGGCGACATCGATCCAGGCGTGGTCATTTTCATCCTGAAGAAGATTGCCGAGACGACGCCGAGCGACGCCGAGGCCGCCGACAAGCTGGAGACCGTGGTCAGCAAGAAGTCAGGCCTGCTGGGCGTGAGCGAACTCTCGAACGACATGCGCGATTTGCGCGAGGCCATCGACGCAGGCAACGCGAAGGCGCGGCTGGCTGTGGACAAATTCACCTGGACCATCGCCAGGTGGATCGGCAGCTACGTGGCTGAGTTGAACGGTCTCGATATGCTGGTCTTCACCGGCGGCATCGGCGAAAACGACATCAACGCGCGCGCGGAGATCTGTGCCGGGCTGGGCGCTCTGGGCATCGTGATCGACCCAAAGCGCAACAATGTTCGCGGGGAAGCGGTCATCTCGGCGGAGAACTCGCCGGTGACGGTGCGCGTAATTCCGCCCGCCGAGGACCTGATGATCGTGAATCACGTGGTGAGGCTGCTGGGGGAGTAACCTGCGAGGGGGCGGATGCCATTTGCCGTATTCGCCGCTCGCTTGTTCTACACTGGTGGGTTGAATATGGAGCCTTCCACTATGTCTTTTCGCGCTGCTTCCGTCACAGCTCAACGCTTACCCTCGCCCGCCCTGCGCCGCTTTGCCTGGGGCGTGCTGGCGTACTTCATCGCCGTCATTCTTTGGGGGACGCTGGTGCGCGCTACCGGCGCGGGAGCCGGCTGCGGCAACCACTGGCCGCTTTGTAACGGCACGATCCTGCAGCACTCGGCCAGCGTGAGTACGATGATCGAGTTCACCCACCGCATCACCAGCGGCCTCTCGTTTTTCGCGGTCGTGGGCCTGCTGGCGTGGACCTTTGCCGGCACGGTGCGCGGACACCTGGCGCGCGCGGCAGCTGTGGCATCGGTTTTCCTCACGCTAATTGAAGCGATCCTGGGCGCGTTGCTGGTCAAGCTGGGACTGACGGCGCAGAGCCAGTCGCCGCTGCGGCCCGCTTATCTGGCGTTGCACCTGACCAACACGCTGCTGCTGCTGGCCGCACTCACCCTGACCGCGCACCTACTCAGCCGGAATCGCGGCTATCTGCGCGGAGACATTCGCATGGTGGCGCCGTTCGGGGCTGTGGCCGCTATTTTTGTAGTGATGATTGTTGGCGTCACCGGCTCGCTGGCCGCATTGGGCGATACGCTCTTCCCGGCTAGTTCGCTGGGCCAGGCGCTGGCGCAGGATTTCTCATCGACCAGCGGTTGGCTGGTGCACTGGCGCTGGATGCATCCGACGATTGCATTTGTAGCCAGCATCTTCCTGATCTGGCTGCTGGTGCGCGCGGCGCAACGCAGAACTGAATGGGATAATCGCGGGCTCTCCGCGCTGGTGCTGTTTTTGCTGGCCTCGGTTTATGTGCTGGGTTTGCTAGACGTGATGCTGCTGGCTCCGTTGTGGGTGCAGGTGGCGCATCTGCTGGCAGCCGATACGCTGTGGACCGCGCTGGTGGTGCTGACGGCGCGGCTGACGCTGGAGCCGGTAAAGCAGGGAATAGGGAATAGGGAATAGGGAATAGGAATCGATAAGGAAAATAAGCGCATTTCCCGATAGAGTTCTTCGGGCGCATTTCCGGTGAACTGCGAATGGAGCTAGCAAAAAGGGGTCTCGCGGTTTGGCGAGACCCCTTTTGCTTTTTCGACTTCAGCCATGGACTGAAAGCTGCAAGCCGGTTGTTGTCGTCAGAAGATGATCTTCAGCGAAAATTGCACGTTGAACGGCTCACCGGGGCCGATGCCGGGGTCGCCGAGAAAAGGCCCGATGGTCGAACTGATCTGGCCGGTTTCGCCGACGGTCGGCCAGCCCGCGGGCGCCAGGTTGGTGTGATCGAAGATGTTGATCATGTCGGCGCGGAATTGAGCATTGACCCTGTTGTAGATGGGGGTAGTCTTCATCACGGCCAGATCCACGGACGCATAACCGGGGTTGTAGTTCTGGCCGCGGCGGGTGGGCGAGTAGGCGCCAGAAGCAGCATCGCTAAAGCAATTATTGCACCCCAACGAGGAGGGGTTAAACCACTGAACCGCCCCGTTGACGATGGCATGTGAAACTCCGGCAAATGGATTGCCCACTTGCACTGCGCGGTCCGCGTCATCTCCGTTGTTGCTGGGATTGGATGACGAAGTTACGGTGAAGGGCGTTCCGCCGTGGAATGAGAAACCGGAGTTCAGCTCCCAGCCTTTTGTAAGCCGGCTGGGCCCACGGAAGTATGGGACCATGTAGTCAACGTAGCCAGTGAGCGTCTGGCGCACGTCAAAGTCCGAGTTGCCGCGTTCGGCCGCCTCGTTGAGGGGATTCTGCGGTAGATAGGGCAAAGCCCCGGTCTCGTAGTCAATGGCGTGGCCCCAGGTGTAAGACAATGATCCGGCCAGGCTGTGCCAGTTTTGCAAACGCAGCGAGGTTTGCAGTGAGTGGTAGTTGGACCCCAAGTTGCTGCGCTCCTCGTAGATCGGGCCGAAGTTGGGAAACTTGCTGAAGTAGGGGCGTGAACTCTGCGAAACTCCGACGCTATTCGGCGCGCCAGGGTTGATGTCGAAGATGCCCAGCAGATGCGTTCCCTTGGTGCCCACATAGCCCACCTGCCAAATCACAGCCGAGGTAAGCTGCTGCTCGATATTCAAGTCGTATGTTTGCATGTAAGCGGGACGGAAGTGCTGATCGAAGGTTGAGATGCTGGTGATCCCCGCTCCAGCCAGCGCCTGACTTAGGTTGGGGAACAAAGGCGTGCCGTTGCTGATCACTATGTTGTATGCGGAGGCCGTCGCCACCTCCTGGGAGCCGGCCGGGTTCAGTTGGGGACCAAAGGTCGTACCAGTCTGGAGCTGAGAGTCTTCCAGTATCGACTTCATGTAGAGGGAGTCGTTATAGAGGCCGTAGCCGCCGCGCAGCACGCGCCGGCTGGAGTTCCCAAGCTGGTAAGAGAAGCCTACACGCGGACTGTATCCACCCAGAAACTTGGAATAGAGGCCGGACACATCCTGGCCGACCACGGCCAAGCCGGTGGGCAACGAGGGATCGAAGATGGAAAGGTTGGGTTCGCCGGTGTGAACCAGGCCTTCATAGTCATAGCGCAGGCCGTAGTTCAGGCTGAGTTTCTTGGTGGCCTTCCACGCATCCTGGGCGTAGAGGGAGAAGGTGTTCACATAGACCAAGCGCGTGGGATCGCCCTCCGTAATCTGGGTATTCGTGGGGTCGTAGCAACCGGCCAGGAAGTCCGCCAGATAGTAGGCGTTGATGTCCGACGATAGCGCATTAATGGTTGTAGAGTTAGGCGTTTTGGTTGCCAAGGCCGCGCATGCGGCAGACGGTGTCCCGCCAATCAATGCAGTCCATGGGCCTTGCGTGCTATCGAAGTAAATGTTTCCGCGCGCGTTTGTCAGATAGAACTCATGCACCTGCGCCTTGCGGAATTCGCCTCCGAAGTGGAACTGATTGGCGCCCTTGGTCCAGGTGAGATCTTCATTCAGATGACCGGTAATATCGGTGCGGCCCTCGGGCGTGGTCACTCCGAGTGGATCGAATCCTGTACCGCTGGACGTAAGCGCGCCGCTGTTGGCAGAGGGTCCGATGACCAGGTGGGGCGCGCCCGAAATGGTGGAGCCGGTATCGAGCCCCAACCCACCGGGATCGAAGCCGGTTTGGGCGTCGGTGAAAACCTGTTGGAAATAACTCACGCCGGCGCCGAGCTGGTTGGTCATGGAGGGCGAGAAGACCCGGTTATAGACCAGCGAGTAGTTCTGAATGTGCGTCTGGGCATCCTGGAAGTAGGGCGCCAACTCAGAGGAACTGGGGGCAGTCTGTATGCCCTGGCCGATGAAGTAGGTAAAGGCGATGTGGTCCTTGTCGGTGAGTTTCTCGTCGATTTTGCCGACGCCGTTGTAGCTGTATCCGTGGGTAATGCCGGTAGCGGCGTAGTTGTTAGGTTGCGCCAGGCCCGCGGTGGCCGTCGAGACCAGCGACGAGGCCGGCCACAGACCGGAATACGTGCCGCTGCCATAGAGCAGGTTATGGGCAACCGTATTGGGAGTGATGCCCCAGGCAGATAGGAAGGCCAGCGCCTCGTTCTGGTAGTCGGTCGTCGGTTCGGTGCCATGGGTTCCGGCGCCGATATCAAACCATTGATGTTCGCCGGAGACGAAGAAGAAGGTCTTATCCTTCCGGATCGGGCCGCCTACCGAGAATCCATAATGCTGATTGCGGGTTTCCTGCTTGCTGGCTTCAAAGGGATTGTTGGCCTGGAACGCCTCATTGTGATTGAAGTAGTAGGCCGAGCCGTGCAGCGAGTTGCTGCCCGACTTGATGATGACGTTGGCCGTGCCCCCGGAGTCGCGCCCAATCTCTGTGGTACCCGAGGTCACAAAAGAGAAGCTCTCGATGGCGTCCATGGGCATAAGGACAGCGGCAATCCCATTGACGCCGCTCTGGTTGACGGCGGGAATGTTCCACCACAGATCGTTATTGTCGGTGCCCTCGATCTGCCAGTTCACGGAGTTGGTGCGGGTGCCGTTGACGCTGGATGACAAGGCGCCGCCGCCGGTGGAGTAGCCGGCAAAACCGGCATTCTGCGCCAGCATCTGGGTAAAGTCGCGGCCGCTGTTGGGCAGGTTCTGAACGATAAGTTCAGGAATGTCCATGGCCTGTACGTCGGTCACGGTGTCCAGGGCCAACGCGTCCGCCGTAACCTGAATGGTCTGGGCGGAGCTGGCCACGCTGAGCTTAACGGGCAATGTATAGCTGACACCGGCCGAGACGGTCACCTTGCTGACCTTGACTGTGGAAAAGCCGGTTGCCGAAACAGTCACCGAGTAATCTCCCAACGGTAGATTCGAGAAAGCGAATTCACCCGCGCTGGATGTGACCGTCTTCAGCAAGATGTTGGTCGCGGTTTCCACCGCCGTCACCTGCGCACCTGCCACCACGGCACCCGCCTGATCGGTCACCGTGCCGCTGATGCCGCCGCGAAAACCCTGGCTAAAGCTTGCCGACGGCACCGCAAACAGCACCACCATCCCCAACAGAAAAGCCGTGAATTTACCGCGAGTCGTTCGATGCTTCATTGTGCCTATCCTCCAGAAAGTGCTTGCAAGGTCGTGTTTTCCTCAGCCCGCGAATCAAGAAAAGCTCACGCATGAGCCAACGCTCAAGCGCACAACACCACTCATTTTTTTTTGGGGTTTTTACAGGAATGGACCGCTTGGATACGAACTTCCATTGCTTAACATGAAAGCAAAACTGATAAAGAATCCATGAAGAATCTGATAAAACTTCTTTTTGGGCAACAAACTCGCCTCGGAGGCTTCCATGCGGGCACTCGCATATGGGCTGCCACCAGCGAGTTTTCGGTTTGCGGCGCGCCGCAGAACCGCTCGAATTCGACGGCGAAGACTCGGAGACGGCCATGGCAGCGAGCCCGGGCAGCCAGGATCTCACGGAAACTCTTGAGGAGGGGGTTTAAGCAGTGAGCCGTTCGAGCTGGTCGGGTTGGGTGATGGTCAAGCTGGAGCCCTTGATGGTGATCCACTGGTCGCGGCGGAACTGGTTGAGCAGCCGCGTGACGGTTTCGCGCGAGGTGCCGGCCATGTTGGCGATCTCTTCGTGGGTGAGGGCCATGGTGAAGCGGACTTCGTGCTTGCCGTTGCCCGTGGCGCGGCCCCAATCGAGCAGAAGGCGCGCCAAGCGTCCCGCAGCTGAGCCAGAGAGCGCCAGGCGCTTGGCGTCGTGGAAGACCGTGAGGTATTCGCCGGAGAGCGATTGCGCGGCATGCATGCTGGCGATGCCGTGGCGGCCCAGAAAATCTACGAACTCCTGTTTGCGCACGGTTTTGACCTGGCAGGGTTCGATGGCCTCGGCGGTCACTTCGTGGGGAACATTGGCCAACACCGCGCTCAGGCCCATTACGTCACCGGGACCGGCGATCTTGAGAATCATGGTCTTGCCATCGCGGGAAGTCGAGGAGATTTTTACCTGTCCGAAGCAGATAACAAAGACGTTGCGGGCAGGGTCACCCTCGGAAAACAGCTTGGCGCCGCGGGCGTGGCTCATCATGATCCCAATCCCGTCGTAATCGGCTAGTGCTTCGGGGGTCAGATTGCAGAACATCCGCAAATGGCGATGCTCACAGTTAACACAATCTTCCGGGGGGTGATGAGGATGAAAAGTGGCCATGGGTCCGCTGCTGTGCAATTTGAAGTATAGCGCACTTGGGCGGAGTGCAAGGCAGGATTTTCCTTCATCCTCGTTACGGCCTGGCCCCCCCTGGCCCGAAGATGGGTCAAAACACAAATTGTAGGCCCCTAAGCGGCGGAGCTTACGCGCCGCTGCTTCATCGCGCGGCTGAAGCAGCAGGTGTTATAGGCGCGGGAAACCTCGCGCGCCAGTTCTTCCAAGAGCCTCATGCGCAGGGACGGATAGCTCTGAAACGCCTGGTTGAGCGCCTCGATGGAGAGCATGAGGACGGAGCCGGGAGTCTGGGCAACGAGTGTGTAGGTGTGGTGGCCGTCGCCCAGGGCGGCAGCCAGCTCGACCAGCTCGCCGGCGTGGGCCGGACCTAGCGTCAGAGGCGTCTGCATACGTTCGGCCCTGCGCAGGAACTGGCCTGAGATCACCAGGTAGAGCCCCCGGCAGATCCCGGCTTGGCGAAAGACGACCTGCCCAGCATCAAAACTGAGGCACTGGGCCGCTCGGTTGAGCAGAAGCCCGATGGCCGGAGGGCACTCCAGCAGCTCTGCCACGGGACGCGCCTGGACCGCTTCGATTCGCCTGGATCTTGCCTCACGTTGCATGGTTCCATCTCCCTCTATCTCCACCCTAACCACGGTCTTGCGGGGGGTCGAAGCAATAACCCGTCTGCCGACCGCTTGCGGGCGAACGCGTTTGGTGATGCGAGTTTGCGGCGAGCCTGATTCCATAAAATGCAAATCGCTCCAAATGCAACAAGTCCGTTAAATCTGAAGATTGAGGCATGGCGGTTGGACTCTTCTCGCCGCCGAGCCTATTTCGCGTGAAAAAGGAAGCTGCGCCTCTTGCGGCAGCCCTCGTTACCGGGTCTCAGCGTATGCGCAAGCGTCTGTCTTATGCACCGGGCGCGCCACGGGTGCCGATTCCGGCGGCACGCACAAAACCGGAACACGAGAGCGGGCCAGCAAGGCGAAGGCAGTGCCATGCGGTCCCGGCGTGCCGCTGGCGCGCTTGACGCCGGCCACCAGGATACATGGATGATTTTGCGCGATGGCATCGACGATTGCGTCAACCGGATTGCCGTCCTTTACCAGGGAACGCACCGGGAACTGCCCCCTGCACTGGACGCCAAACTCCTCGAGGGTGGTGCCGCAAGGGTTCAGAAAAGCCGCAACCTCGGCCGCCGTGCGCGCATGAAGAAGCAGCAAGGGGCGCTCGAAGGTCTTCGCCAGCGAGCAGGCAGCGGTTACCGCCGATGACGACGCTTCGTTGCGCTCCATGGCCAGCAACACCGGCCCGCCCGGAGTGGGGCGAAACGCGCCGGCATTCCAATCCGCGGCCACCGCCAGCACTGGACACGGCGACAGCCGGACCAGTTCCTCGGCGATGGCGCCGACAATCACCGGACCGGCGCCCTCCATGCCTTTGGTGCCGATCACGATCAGCCCGGCCTCGTATTGCCGAACCACATCCAGAAGCATCTGTGCGACCGCTCCCTGGCGAACCTCCGAATGGCTATGGATTCCCTCCTGAAGCAGGTCGCCGGACAATTTATCCAGCACGGCGCGCGCCTGCTCGGTCAACCCTGCCAGGACCCCGCCGGGAACCGTATCCACCTGGGCATATTCCATTGGATCGATGCCATGGGCTAGCACGATCCGCGCGCCATAAGCCGTAGCCAGCTTGCGAGCATACTCCAGAGCCGCTTCCGACCGACCGCTCAGGTCCGTGGCCACGACGATGGTCTTCAAACCGCTTGCAAAGCTCATGGATGCCTCCCGGCGCCGACCGCCAGCTATTCATTTCTGCCTATTGGATACCGAGTGTGCGCCCCCGGAAGGGGCCAAGGCAGTGACCTTATTCACCCCGCTCTGTGACTGTGATCACATGCCAGGCATTCAGAAGTGCCTGGCCCCGTCCCTTCGGGTTGCGGCGAAAATCCGGCCATACCTCATTCTCGCCCTCGACGGTGGACCCGCCACAGCCTTCGGGCTCGGCTTCGTCTGGCCGGATTTTCGCGCGCAACGCCATCCGCCCAGGTAGTGTTAACAGGCCTTAGCTGGAAGGATTCGACAAGCGCCCCATGAAGAGGATGGCTCCCGTCGAGTTGTGGACGATCATGAAGAGGAATGGACGGTCGGCGCGGAAGACCTCCTTCTTTTCCAGATGGACGCTCTTGGGGGCCATGATGACGGCCGTCGCAGCTGCCGCTTCACTTCCCTCTTCGTTCACCTCGACCCGGGCTTTGTGAATGACCTTGCTGATGTAAAGGTTGGGCCGGCCCGTCATGCCGGAGAAATCCGCGAGCTTTTCGCTGAATGCATCTGGCATGCCCATCGCTGAGAGTGTTGGCGCCAGCATGTAACCAGCCTCCAGTTTGAAGCGGGGCAGAAAGACATCCACCTCCTCCGAGTACATGTCGACGCAAAGCTGCTGAATCGTCTCGAGCGAAAGGCTCTGGCCCATCTTTTCTATATCGCCATCGGGCAGGATGGCGATCACGGAGAGATCGTCGTCCGCATAGGGCAGTTCTATGGCCGCCACACCGTTTTCACGCACGAAACGGAAGCGCCCGGTCTGCCGCATCATGGGCACTTGAACATTGATGGCATTACTGACTTTGAAGGGCGCGTCTTTGGTCGTAGCCGCTTTGAAGGGAGAGGCCCAGTCACCTTTGAAATAGATGGCGTTGGTCAACACCAGCGGAGTATCCGGATTGATGGCTCCTTTCGGGATCAGGTCGCGAATCATCTTCGCGGTGTGGTCTTCAACCCAGGTGTTGATCTCCACGCGGGCTCCCTCCGTGTTGCCGGCGAAGTCTACGGGCTTCAGGGCGCCACCGTAGAATTTGCCGGTGGCGTTGAGAAAGGGCGCTTCGAAGTGATAGCCCGTCTGCCCCCAGAGCGCATTGGCCACATTCAGCTTGTAGTGCTTGCCTGGCCCCGCGCTGGTCTCGGCCAGCAGCGCGGAAAAGCCCTTCTGCCTATCCGCGTCGGGCAGATCGAGGTGCATGACGGCGGCCATCTGATTGCGCGTGTTGTTGCTGCTGCCTTCAAAGGTCATCGCCAAGGCAGTGGAGACACTGAAGGGCGAGACGAAGATGTTCCTGCCGGTGTCCTGCGCATTGATCTGGCGGTAGAGATCAATTGCGAAGCTGTTGTTGGAATTGACTACATCGGGCATGTCCTTCCCGTTCGCAGTTCCGCTCTGGGCAAGTAATCCGGGCGCGCCAGCTATGAGCTGGAACACGGCGAGCGTTACTATCAACAATTTGGAGTTGCGAAATAAAGCCATGATTCTCTCCTTCATCACTTACCGATGGCCCGTGCTCGCCCGCTTCCAAACTCAGGAACGATGCGGCTGCTACGGGCGTTGATTTAGCTTATGGCTGCTTGTGGGCGGCGGCTGCCTCTTCGGCCTGGATGACGGTAAGGTGGATGCGCGCTTCGTTGGCGTCGGCTTCGACGGGCTTCAGTTCGAGGTAATAGTTCAGTTGCCGGATCGCGTCGTCATACTCGCCTGCCATTTCCAGGGTGCGAGCGAGGTTGAAGTAGGCATTGCCCCAGCAGGGAGCGATTTCCAGGGCCTTACGTAACAATCCAAGGGGCTGCGCTAAAGCCTGCGGAGTGCTTGCCTGCTTGATCTGCGATGTGGCCAGAAGAAAGAGCTGGCGCGCCTCCTCGGGAATGGGCGGCGGCTCCGCGAGACTGATTGAAAGCTGAATGACTTTTTCGCGCAGGGATTCGTCTTTGGGATTCTGCTGGAAAGCACTCATCCCGATGGCAAACTGTACACGCGGATTCTTCAGGCGCGCCTCTTCCAGTTGCTTCCGTTGCCGGCTTGCCTGTGCCAGCAGATCGACCGCTTCGGCAGGTCCATACTTTTCCGCACATTCTAACGCCGTAAGTAACCTGTATCCGCCTTTGGGATCGGCATAGCCGGCGGAATTCATATTGCCTGTGTAATCGACATCGGCGCCCTTGTCTACCAGCAGCTTCACCGTATTGGTCTTGTTTATCTTTTCATTTTCAGAGACAGCCTTGTCGTTGCAGGCTGCCGCAATCAACGCCGTTCCACCGGCTTGGTCCTTGGCCTCGATGTTAGCGCCCTTTTCCAGCAGCAACTTTACTGTGCCCGTCCAAAAATATTTGGCAGCCACAATCAGAGCCGTCTGGCCCTCGTTGTTTTTGGCTTCAAGGTCGGCGCCTTTATCCAAAAGTGGTTGAATCGCATCGGAATCACCGCGGCCTGCCGCTGAGAGCAGCCGGTCATTGACGCTGTACTGGCCTGCCGCAGGACGACAGTAGAAAAGGAAGAGAACAGAAAGTACGATTGCTGGCAGGGCTTTTTTATAATTTTCTCCGTATTTTGACTTACTTATTGCAATTTTCCGGCATAGATCTCTTCACGACACTCTCTGTTGCGGGCGTCACCGCGACTAATTTTCCCGTCCTTCGGCTTCCCGCCCAAGGAAGGTCTCGGCCAGCTTGTCGATAGCCTGGTCGATGCCCTCGCCTGGACGGCTCATGGAAGAACGGAGACCGGATAGAGATCGAGTTTGATGCCACGACAACTCTTGAAGCCGTGGACCCGCAGCATCCCGGTCTCGTCGCTCCTCTGAACGGCCCACTAGCCTTGTTTGGCGTTGGAGAAATCCCAAAGAACGTGCAACGAGCGGATCTGTTGAGAGTTGAAAGGATATCCAACGGATCGAGCACATGGCAGGCCAGAACGGAATCGGGGATTGTTACTCTCAAACCGTTTGCATCGATCCAGAACGAAGTATATCGCCTCTATCATCAGGTCGAATCATAAGGGAGGTATCTACAGTCAATTTGCTGCCATAACGTCATACGGATCAATCCCAGAGGACCGTCTTATTGATCCGGCCCATAACAATAGGGCTCAGGCTGCATATTCGAGCCGCGTCAGAAAGCGATAGAGCATGGTGTAATCGGGCACCGAGTTCAGTTGCAAGGCGGAACGCAACCTGGAGTGTTCGCTCAACCGCACCTCGGCTTCGCGAAAGGTCCAGTCCTCATCGCGCATCAGACACAACACCGCCAGCAACTGCGGCTGGGTGAACTGGCGCTTGCTGTTCACATTGGCAGCCCCAACTCCCACTTCGGTCATATCAGAAATTCATCGAGCAGCTGGCTGCCTGGCGCGCGCGCCGGATGCAGCGCTCTTGCTCTTTCGCAGATCCTGCATTGCTCCTCGAGGAAATCCGGTGGATTCGCGCACCACGAGCCGGGTCTCGATGGGATATTCACGCTTCGGCGCCGGCGTCCCCTCCACGTGCGCTTTCAGCGCCAGGACGGCTGCCTTGGCGAGTTCAAAACACGACATCTGGATCGTAGTAAGCGGCGGAATTGTCATCTGAGTGAGATGAATGTTGTCAAAGCCAATGACTGAGAGGTCGTCGGGGACGCGCAACCCGGCGCGATATGCCTCATGCAGCACCCCGATGGCTGTCACGTCGTTCGAGCACATTACCGCCGTAGGCAACTTGGCGCCGGTCAATAGTTTCTCCGCCGCGGCCATGCCCCCCTCCATGGTGTGGTCGCCTTCAATGATCCGTCCCTTATCGACCACGATCCCGCACTCCTGTACGGCGCGATGAAACGCCGCGAGACGCGAGTGCGCCGAATGCAGTCGTAGCGGCCCGGTGACGAACGCTATATCCCTGTGCCCCAGAGCGGCCAGGTGCTGCACGCCCTGCCGTATTCCGTGATGATAGTCCACGCGCAGCAGGCTAATGCCCGGCCGCTCCGGCCCCACATCCACAAAAACCAGAGGCACCTTGCGATCCGCTAATTGGTCCAGCAGCGGCTCCTCGATGCCGAAGGTCATTACTGCCACTCCTTCGGCCTTGCGTTCCACCATGCGGCGAATGCAGCGCTTCATCCGCTCGGGGTCGTAGTTGGTTGAGCCAATCAAAATCTCGTACCCGTGCTCCACTGCTACGTCCTCAAACCCTTGAATCAATTCGGGGAAGAACGGGTTGGTAATCTCGGAGACGATGAGCCCGAGAAGCCGGCTGCGTCCAGAGACCAGGGAGCGGGCCTGCGTATTAGGGAAATAATCAAGTTCTCCGATAACTTCCCAAACCCGTTTGGCCATCTTGGGATTCACAGTAGGGATGTGATTGATAGTGCGCGAGACGGTGGCGATTGAAACATTGGCGAGCCGCGCCACGGTATGGATATCCACGTGCTCTGAATTCTGTGTAGGATGGCGCTCGGTTTTAGGGATGCGATCAGTCATAGGGGCACACAAGAATGCGCTTACAGGATACTCTACAGAACGAGGAGTTGACAGAGAGCGGGAATAGAATATATCTTATATTTTCGGTTCGAGTAAAGGTTTACCCAGCTCGCTTCGCCGGCCCCTCTAGCCCAGGGGCGGATCTGTCCGTGCCCGGCGGAGATCGTGCATACTCGTTCTGCGGAGCTTTATGAAATTGCCTCTCTTGCAAGCCCAGGTTCTCGAAGCCAATCTCGAAATCGTCCGCCGCGGGCTGGTGCTCTATACCTTTGGCAACGCCAGCGGCATCGACCGTGAAACCGGACTGATGGCGATCAAACCCAGCGGCGTTCCCTACGAGCAGATGAGCGCCGCGGATATGGTTGTCTGCGACCTGGACGGGAAGATTATCGAAGGCCGCCTGAAGCCTTCTTCTGATCTCGAAACTCATCTGGAACTTTATCGCGCATTTCCCGCCATCGGCGGCGTGGTTCACACGCATTCCGAATTTGCCACGGCATGGGCGCAGGCCGGCCGCGCCATTCCCGCTTTCGGCACCACTCACGCCGATTACTTTCATGGCCCTGTGCCTGCTACCGCGGAGCTGAGCGATGCTGAGATTCAGGGCGAGTACGAGTTGAATACAGGCAAGACGATTGTGCGCCGCTTCATCGGTCTTGATCCTATGGCCACGCCGGCTGTGCTGGTGGCTGGGCACGCGCCGTTCACATGGGGCAAGACGCCGATGGAGGCCGCGCACAACGCCGCGATTCTGGAGTATGTAGCGCGCATGGCATTTACCACAACTGTTCTGCGTCCGGAGGGTGCGGGCGTTTCACAGGCGCTGCTGGATCGGCATTACTTCCGCAAACACGGCGCGGATGCAACCTATGGACAGAAATAGACGTTTGCGCCGGTCAGGGGAGCAAGCCGGCCGTCGCAGTCAACTCGCAAGGAAAGAGCCGCATAACGGCGGCGTTCGAGGTTCGAATTCGTGATCGTGAATTCCATCGGCCACTTTGCAGCGCCGCCCTCGCCGGCCCTCCTGGCATTCGTCATCGCGCCTTTGGCGCATCTGCGCCCCCTGGATATTGCCGTGATCGCTATCTACTTCGGAATAGTGATCTGGATCGGCTTCTATCTCAAGGGCCGTTCCAACACCAGCGAAGAGTTCTTCATGGCCGGGCGCGAGATGACCGCGTGGATTGCCGGCTTGAGCTTCGTCTCGGCCAACCTCGGCTCGCTGGAGCTGATGGGCTGGGCCGGCTCGGCTTATCAATACGGCATCCTCGCCACACACTGGTACTGGATCGGCGCCATTCCGGCCATGCTCTTCCTCGGTCTGGTGATGATGCCCTTCTATTACGTCTCGAAGACGCATTCAGTCCCCGGCTATCTAATGCTGCGTTTCGGCCAACATGCTCGCGTTCTGGCCGCCATCTCCTTCGCCACCGAGATGATCCTGATGAGCGGCGTGAACATGTTTGCCATGGCCGTGGTGATGAAGGTCGTGCTGGGCTGGAATATCACCTTCAGCATCCTGGTCTCGGCGTGCGCGGTCACGCTTTACGTTGCGCTGGGCGGATTGCGCTCGGCCATCTTCAACGAGGTTTTGCAGTTCGTGCTCATCTGGGCCGGCGCGCTGCTGGTGCCCATCCTTGGCCTGATGCAGACGGGTGGATGGACGGGCCTGAAGGCCAGGATCATCACCAACCTCCAATCCACCGGCGTGCACACTGCCCCGGACAGTTATGTTCACCTATGGCGCGACACCGGCCATTTTGCGGCCAACCCGATGGGCGTCCACTGGACCGGCATCGTCTTCGGCCTGGGCTTCGTCATCAGCTTCGGCTATTGGACCACCGACTTCCTGGTAGTGCAGCGCGTGCTGGCTGCGCATAATCTGCGCGCCGCGCGCATGGCCCCGGTCATCGGGTCGTTTTTCAAGATGGCGGTTCCCTTCATCGTCATCCTGCCCGGCCTGCTGGGCCTGGTGCTGTTGCAGAATCCCGATCATAGCCGCAGGCAGTTGGTTCCCGAGGAGGCGGTCAAATCCTGCGCTCCACTCGATATTTCCGTTGGACCTGTATCCGCCAGTTTGTCCGCGGAGATTGATCAGAGAAGAGCGGCCTGCGCAAGTGATTTGAAGTCAGCCACGCTTACCCCGGCATTCCGGCAGGATGTCCTGGACCAGAAACCGGGGCCGGCGTCGGAGCTGCACAGCTATAACGAAGCGCTGCCCCTGATGCTGGTGCGCTACTGCGGACCCGGACTGCTGGGCCTGGGCATCACCGCGCTGATTGCCGGCTTCATGAGCGGCATGGCCGGCAACGTGAGCGCATTCTCGACAGTCTGGACCTATGACCTCTACAAGCCGCTGATCAATAAGAAAGGCTCTGACAGTCACTATGTGCTGGTAGGCCGATTATCGATCGTCATAGGCGTCGCGGTGTCCATCGGCGCCGCCTATCTGGTGATGCACGCGGCCGGCATCATGGATTACGTGCAGGCGCTGTTCAGCTTCTTCATCGCGCCGCTGCTGGGCGCCATCCTGATGGGCATGTTCTGGAAGCGGGCCACCGCGCCCGCTGGGTTCCTGGGCTTGCTGATCGGCATTCTCACTTCGGTCAGCCTGTTTGTCTGGGTCAAGTTCAATCCCGTAGCGATGCATACAGTGGCGCTTTCGCCGGATGCGACGGCCATGGCCGCGAACCTTTACCGCGCGCTGTGGGCGTTTCTTACCAGCGTCATTGTCATCTTCGTGGTCAGCCTATTCACCAAACCCAAGCCGGTCGCGGAGTTGGACGGGCTGGTTTACGGAGCGACCATACTGCCCAAAGAAGATCCGGTTCCGTTCTACAAGAACGTGTGGCTGTGGGCTATTTTGGCGGTGTGCATCTTTGCCACACTCAACATCCTGTTCTGGTAGCGAGTTATTGTTCTTCAGGTGAGATGAGAAAAGGAAAGGGTTGAAGTTATGCGTGGTTCCGGAATTCCTATCTGGTTTTTCATCGGAGTGCTGCTGACCGTCTATGGCGCGATGATCTTTGGCTATGGCGTCTATGAATGGCACACCGGCAGCTACCCGCCTCTGGTGGAGTTGACCAGCCTGCACACGCCGGTATGGTGGGGCGGCTTGCTGGCGGCTCTCGGGGCGTTCTACGTGGTTAAGTTCTGTCCCGGACGCGCCAGCAATTAAGCGTCGCGGTAACTTTTGAATCCGCCAATAGCGCGGAAAACAACATCGACTAAAGGAGTAACAGACATGGCAGCGCAACGCACGATGACTTTTGGAGTGGTAGTAGGCAACCGCGGCTTTTTCCCGGACCATTTGGCTAAGACCGGCCGCGAAGAAATTATCTCCGTGCTGAAGGCAGCCGGAGCGCGGGTCGTGGTGTTGAGCCCGGAGGAGTCCAAGCACGGCGCGGTGGAAACCTACGCCGAGTCGCAACGGTG
>Ga0181517_10002348_pt1 | contig 19420 bp, 19 predicted proteins | sample PEATcosm2014_Bin_31_FD_119748 | JGI IMG/M metagenome (GOLD analysis project Ga0181517, IMG submission 119748) | Peatland microbial communities from MTU Mesocosm Facility, Houghton, MI, USA - PEATcosm2014_Bin01_30_metaG | ecosystem: Environmental > Terrestrial > Soil > Wetlands > Peat | place... | reverse complement strand
GCCGCCAAGAAGAACCTGCGCCTGGTCGAAGTCCACTCCGCGCCGCCGAGGCCAGTGGTCAAGCACGTGTCTGGTGGCTTGTTATTGCAAGACGCCGACACCGGAAAAGTGAGCGCCTGCCCCAACGAGTCGGAGTTGAAGGTGGCCACTTGGCGTCCGCCAACCGCAAAGGAACTGCACGATCTGCTCTTCGCCTGGCGCGTCTGCAAGCACGTCAAGTCGAATGCCATTGTCTATGCCCGCGACGGCCAGACGCTCGGCGTGGGCGCGGGCCAGATGAGCCGCGTAGACGCCGCCCGCTTCGGCGCCATGAAAGCGGTGCTGCCGCTGAAAGGCTGCGTGGCCGCGTCGGATGCCTTCTTCCCCTTCCCCGACGGACTTGAAGCCGTAGCCGCTGCCGGGGCCACCGCCGTCATTCAGCCCGGCGGCTCGGTGAAGGATGAGGACGTAATCGCCGCGGCGGACCGGCTAGGCATGGCCATGGTGTTTACCGGGATGCGGCACTTCCGGCATTGAGGTTCGTTCTAGGCCGCGCGCACTGTCTCTCGACGAGTGATCGTGCTCTTGATTTTCTTGCCGGTCTTCTGCTCGGCAAGGCGCAACTCGTAGAGCTTCTGAAGATTGATCCACATCTCCGCTGAAGTGCCAAGCCATTGGCTCAAGCGCAGAGCTGTGTCCGCAGTCAAGGCCCGCTGCCCTTTCAGAAGCTGATAGATACGGTTTGCAGGAACGTGCAAGACAGCGGCGACCTGTTGGGCGCTCATGCCTAGAGCGTCCAATTCATCGGCCAGAAATTTACCCGGGTGGATTGGGTCGCGTGCCATTTTTATTCCCTCAAGAATGGTAATCGGCGATCTCGATGTTGAAAGGCCGCTCATGATCGTCTGGCCATTCAAAACATACGCGCCACTGTTGATTGACGCGAATGCTAAACTGCCCCTTCCGGTTGCCCCCCAACGCCTCAAAGCGATTGCTCGGCAAGAGCACCAGGTCATTTCTGCTAACCGCAGCTTCAAGAATATCCAGGCGGCGCTCCGCCTGCTCCTTGAATGCCTGAAATTCTCTGACGCGCTCTCCGGAGGCAAAACGCTCCGTGCGTCTGTCACGATACTTGGGTGGCGCGTCTTTCTTTCCCGACCCGGTCATGCGCTACTATGGCAGATTTTGACGCACCGCGTCAAGAAAAACGGAAGGTAGCGAGCTGCTGGGACATTGGGCGCAAAAAAAAACGGGCTGCTCCCGAGACTCCTAGAAGCAGCCCAAGATTGCCTACGCCGGACTTACCGGGGTGGGTTTGACACCCCGGATTGGTCTGCAGGTGGGGCGGTTTGCGCTGGTGCGGCCGGCGGTTCAATCTGGGTGACGGGCACCGGCTGCACGGGTATTTGAGCGGAAGGAGTGGTCCCCCCGATGCCGATGGCGGCGCCTGAAACCACTAATTCGACGCGCCGATTCTGGGCGCGGCCCTTGCTCGTTGAGTTGTCAGCAATGGGCTTGGTCTTGCCAAAACCCGTGGCCGTAACATTCGCTTCCAGAACACTCTGCGTCACAAGATAGGAGCGCACAGTACCGGCGCGCTCTTCTGACAGCTTCTGGTTGTACTCTTCGGAACCGATGCTATCGGTGTAGCCTTCCACCTGCGTTTTCAGGTCGGGGTAGGCCAACAGGATTCCGGAAACCTTGGCCAGCTTTTCGCGAGCTTCCGGCTTCAGCGTGTACTTGTTGAAGTCAAACAACACGTCAGGCATGTTCACGATCAGCCCGCGGGCCGTCTCGGTGGTTTGCAGCACCTGGTTCAACTGCTGCTTGAGCCGCTCGCGCGCCTGTGCTACCTGCTGTGTCGCTTGCTGTGCGCTCAGTTCAGCGGCCTGTTGCGCATCTCGCGCTTTGCGTGCGTTGGCATCGGCTTCGGCTGCGGCGGCTTCCGCCTTGGCCCGGTCGGCATCGGCCTGTGCGCGTTGCGCGGCCTGCTGCTGGGCTTCCAGTTGCGCCTTGTCGGCGTCCTGCTTGGCCTTCTCGGCGTCCAGTTGAGACTGCTGGGCATTCATCTTCGACTGTTGCGCGTCAGCATCCGACTTCCGTGCTGCCGCTTCTGCGTCGAGCCGCGCCTGTTGCGTCGCCAAATCGTCTTCCGCCTTGATCTTGCGGATGGTGATGATGCGCGCATCTTCGGCCGACTGCACTGCTTCGCGGGCGTAAGTAATCGTCTGCTTGCGATCCACGTGTTTGTTCGAGTCCAAATCTTCGGCATTCTTCAGCGCGGTATTGGCAGTGACCATGGTGTCCGGCGCATATTTTTCCGCGCCCGCCGCATCCGCAATCTGGACTGCATTCTCAGCCTCCAAAACCTCCAGAGGTGATTCGTCTTTGCGATCGATCGCATGCAGTTTGGCAGGTCGTCCCGCAACCTGCTCATAGGCCCCGCGGGGCAGCAGAGAGTAGTGCGCATTCACCTGCTCAAGAACTCCCTCGGTTTTATCTTCGAGCACCACGTTCTGCATCACCACAACATCGCTGGGCATAGTCACTGCGTAGTAGGGCTCGGCGGTGATTACCAGGCCAAAGGCCTGCAGATTGCTGGTCACGGTAATGTGGTTCTTATCCTTCGAGCCGGTGGGAAGCACTTCGCCGAGATTCGTCGGCCGGCCCTCGGGCGTGATTGCCCACAGCACATAGGTCAGATACTCGATGCCAAAGCTGTTGGCCGGCGCGAGGCCCTCGAATTCCGCGTCGATCATGGTGCGGCCTTCCTGGCTGTTCACCTTGGCAACTCCCTTGGCTCGCGGCAGAAGGCTCGTACCCTCAAAGCCGATCTTTGTCGAGCCGCTGCGATGAAAGTAGTTGATGGCGGGAATGTCGCGTCCAACCACCTGGATTCGGTAGAGAGGAACATTGTCCTTCATGCCGGCCGCAGTCATAGTGGACGACTGATCGGGCGGCCGTTGGGCGTTGGATGTGGGGTTTGCCTCCTGCGCGAACGCCGATGCAGACAATGCCACAACCAAAAAACCATAACTAACGCTCTTATTCAACATGACTTTGAGGAACTCCTTTTTGCCGGTTCTAGAACGGTGGATGAGGTGCGACAGCAGTGGAACCGGCTTTCTGAGCGGTTTGCCTCAATCCCACAGGTCAACTCCTGAAATTCGCGATACAACTGCATACCGGTATTAAGGATGCTGCTTCGCGCCGCGCGTGTCTGAGCCGTATTGCGCACTCATTTTGGGGGGATTGTTGCCGGGCGCCGGGCCAAAATGCCCTCGGAAATCCTGCGCTGAGAAGCCGCCGGTTCCGTGATTCCACCGGATAAATACCTGCCATTTGAGCAAAACTATTGACCGGGTTGGCTGCTGAGATTATCTTGAAAACCTCTGCAGGGCCCTTTTTTGGACATTTGAATGCTTCAGATGGAGGCAGCGATGCCGGGCACGTTGACGATGAAATGGGCGCCGCTCTTGGTGGTGTGTGTGGCGGCAACGGCGGGGGCGCAGGTCAAAATTGCGTCCAATAGGCCCGTAATTTTGCGCGATGGCGCGGGCGCTGCGCCGTTCACCCTTGGCAACACGGGGGCAAAGGCCGTACCTCTGAGCCTGAGCGCCGGCATTTTCACCGACGAGACTTCGCAGGCCAATGTTCCGGGGTCAAAAGTTGCATTTGGGCTGGAGGCCGGGGGCGGTCCATTGCCGCAACAGATTGACGCCGGCCAGTCGCTTCAGATTGTCGCCACCGTCAGCAACCTGGCCGAATCGAACGCCGCCGACGTAAAAATCTTCAACCAGAGCCTGGAGGTGGGAACGTTGACGGCGGTAGCCGACGACATCCCGCTCAACATTACGCTGGACGGGGATGGGACGGCAGAGAAGCGGCTTGCGTTTGCCTATGGCGTGCCAGCGGTGATCACGCTGAAGAACGGCAGCAAAGAGTTCCTGACGCTTGATTGGCGATTCCTGATTGATGGAAAGGACCAGAAAGACCCAAAGGACCTGAAACCTGTCGACACGGTAACCATGGCCCCAAACGGCCATTCGCGCATCGTCATCAGGCCTCACCCCGATGTTTACTCCTGGAAGGACTCGTTTCGGCCTTCTTTCCGCGATGGTGTCTTGCTGCTGAGGCTGCATAATCCCCAGGGCGTACCGAAAGAACTGTTGCCGTCGCAGGCAGTGCCGGTGAGCCTCACGATGATGCGCCAGGGCCCTGACGCCACAGGCTTGTTGTTTGCGGTCTACGTGATGGCCTTTCTGCTGATTGGCGGAGCGCTGTCGCTGCTGGGCAGTTCGGTGCTCCCCAACATGCTAAAGAAAGCAGGCCTGCGCAAGCAGATCGGCGACCTTGCCAACCGGACCAGCGGGGTAAGCACGCGTGTGGACTCGTACCTGCGCGTGCTGTTGCGGCTGGAGCGGAAGAAAATCGACATCGCTCTTGATGAAGTGGGCGCCCTGTCGTTGTCTACGCTGGAACGGTTTGACGATGTGAGCCTGGCGATTGACCGGTTGAGCAAGCGCCTGACGGTGGCCGAAAGGCTGGATGACATGTGGAGCCGATTTGAAGACGCCTGCACCACGGCTCCTCCTTCCATCACCGATCAACTCGACCGGCTTCTGCACATGGCATCGCACCGCCTGCACTCTTTTGCGCTCTCAGACGACGATGTAAGTGCCGCCAATGGCTTTCTTGACAAGGCCGGCGCTTCGTTGGCGATGTTGGACGATGCGGATGCACAGGCAAAGTTGATTGCCGCGAATTTCAAGCAGTTGCAGGACCGGCTAACCAGCTTTCCCGCGGAGTATTACAAGGACCTCGAGGCCGCGCTGCCGGGCATCTTTAACGTTTTGAAGAGTCCGTTCAACGATCCTAAAAATATCGTTCGCCCCATGTTCTTTGCCATCGATCACGCGATCGCCGCGGCGCAGACGGCGCTGGATTACTCGATGGTTAGAGCAACTGTTCCGGCTGGGGACCCGGCCAGTTGCGATGCGCAGGGAAAGACTGCCAAACAGCGGCTGCTGGAGCGGGAATGCGAACTGATCAACCTGCTGGGCACGCTTTCGTGGAAGTCACTGCGCGCGGCCACTACCCTGGTGCAGCAGATGCGCGAAGGCATCTACGAAGAGGACATACTGAGAGAGATTGGCAAGACGCGAGCGAACGGAGAAAAGCCGGTAAAGGTGGTTTTCGACACCCAGAAAGCGCGTCCGTTTCATCCGGTCTATTTCTCCATTTCATTTGACGATCCGCGCTTCAAAGGCGCGGCTGCCCTGAATGGACTGGCCTTCCGATGGAGCTTTCCCGGAGACTTGTCTGAAGAAGGCCCGAAGGTTTGCCACTACTTCCAGGGAGATGAGCACTTTAGCATCAAGCCCCGGGAAGAAGATTCCGAACCGGAGAAGCAGAGGCGAAAGACACCTAAGAAGCGTGGCCCAAATGGCATGGTGATTCGCCGGATTCCAATTGCAATCACCGTGCATAGCCAAAGAAACATGGAAGCCTCGGACACGCTTCAAGGCGCGATTGACCTGACCCGCTCCAAGCCGCATCGGTCTTCACGCGCGTTCGCAGAGGGAGTGCGGTTCCTGATTGCATTTGGCGTGGCGCTGGCGGGCCTGGAGGCGGGCGCGCTGGATCAGCTGGCGAAACTGGACTTTCTGCCCGCAACCATTGCCGTGGTAGCACTGGGCTTCGGCGCTGACTCGATCAAGAACCTGTTGACCCAGGCGCCGAAGAAGACCGCCTGAACACGACGCCCCCTTTGGCTCTCGCCGCGCTTGGGGTTCACTCAAGGATTTCCTCGGGAGGATTCAGCAATCATCTTGGGTGCCCCACCCTCGCCGCGTCTTTGTTTTTTCGGCTAGGGTGGGAGCCCCCCAGATGCTCCCAATCGAAGCCGAGTGTTAAGTGGACCGTATCGAGATCAGCTCCAACACCGTTCACTCAAGGATTTCCTCGGGAGGATTCAGCAATCATCTTGGGTGCCCCACCCTCGCCGCGTCTTTGTTTTTGCGGCTAGGGCGGGAGCCCCCAGATGCTCCCAATCGAAGCCAAGTTTTAAGTGGTCGGTATTGAGATTAACCCACATTTTTCACTGGCCGCGGAACCTGGTAGCGCCTCCCGGCCGGCTGTTCTGACAAACGCGACCTTCCGTGCCGGGCTGCCTCGCACCGCCTGTGACAAGTCCAGGTCAGCGGCATCTGTGGAGAACCCGGCGGCACGGGGGTGCGGAAATGGCATGTGAGGTTGAGGTAAGCTAAAAGCTAGAAACCAGGAGCCCAAATCTGACCATGTCCGATTCCCAATACAAGTACGACACCCTCGCTGTTCACGCTGGACAATATCCTGACCCGCTGACGGGCGCCGTGAATGTGCCGGTTTACCTTTCCTCGACTTTTGAATTGACCGGCATCGGAACCGACCGGGGCTGGGACTACTCGCGGGCCGGGAATCCTACCCGCGACCGGCTTGAAGAGGCGCTGGCCGTTCTTGAAGGCGGGATCAGCGGGCACGCGTTTACCAGCGGAATGGCGGCGATTGCTGCGCTGGTGACCATGCTGCGCACGGGCGACCACCTGATCTGCTCGCGCGATGTTTACGCGGGCACGGTCCGGCTGTTTGACGAGGTGATCGCCGGTTACGGAATCGAGATCGAATACGTCGACACCAGCGATCTGGCGGCGGTGGAAGCGGCTATCCGGCCCAATACCAAGCTGATCCACATCGAGACGCCCAGCAATCCGCTCATGGTGCTCACCGACATTGCCGAGGTAAGCAAAATTGCCCACGCACACGGCGCGGAAGTAAGCGTGGACAATACCTTCCTGTCGCCGGTGCTGCAGAACCCCATCGCACTGGGCGCGGACATCGTCATGCACTCGACCACGAAATACTTGAACGGCCACTCGGATGGACTGGGCGGCGCGATTATCGGGTCGAAGCCGGAGCACAAGGAGCGGTTTTCGCTGGTGCAGAAGGCGGTGGGCGGGGTCATGTCGCCCTTTGAATGTTTCCTTGTCCTGCGCGGCATCCGCACGCTGCCCTTGCGCGTCCGTCAGCACGAAGAGAACGGCCGTGCGGTAGCTGAGTACCTCTCCACACATCCCAAGGTGAGCAAGCTGGCTTATCCAGGGCTGAAATGCCATCCCCAACACGACCTGGCCGTCAAACAGCAGAAGGGCTTCGGCTCGATGATGAGCTTCGAATTGGATTCGCGCGAGGCGGCGGGGCGGTTCCTGGCGGCGCTCAAAATATTTCTCAGCGCGGAGTCGCTGGGCGGGGTTGAGTCGCTGGCTTCGCACTCGGCGACCACCACGCATGGTTCGGTGAGCGCCGAGAAGCGCGCGGAGATGGGCGTAACGGAGGGGCGGGTTCGGTTGTCGATCGGTATTGAGGACAAGCAAGATTTGATTGCCGATTTGGAGCAGGCACTGCGGGCGGTGTAGCTCTGCCGTCAGTGGCCAACCGGCGCCGGGGCATTCTTCTTCGGCCGGCGCATGATGAAGGGCAGCGGGATCAGGATCGCGGTCAGCGCCACCATCATCCAGATTGAGTCCACATATGCCAGCAGGCGGGCCTGAATTTGCGCCATGCCGTAAATCTGCGCGCCGGCGTGCTCCATGCCGCTGGCAGCGCCGCCGCCGGTCGAGTGCATCCACGCGCCGGTGAGCGCGCCTCGCATCCTTTCGAAGGGCGGGTTGCCGCTGGTTGTGTTGGCTCCCAGCATGGCCAGATGCTTTTGAGTCTGCCGCGTCAGCAGGGTAATGACAAAGCTGATGCCCACGCTCCCGCCCAAGTTGCGCATCAAGGCGCTCATGCCGCTCACCTCGTTGTACTTCTCCTGGGGAATGCCGTTGAAGCACAGCGTATTGATGGGAATAAAGAGGAACGGCAGGCCCAGCGCAATGACTACACGCCAGCTTACCGCCATGCCAAAACTGGTGTTGAGATTGATGCCCGTCATGCGCCACAGGCCGAAGGTGGTGACAATGAAGCCGAGGCTCACCAGCCAGCGCGGGTCAAATTTGGGCGCCAGCGCGCCGGCAACGGGAAAGAGGAGCATCAGCGCCAGCCCGCCCGAGGAAACCGCCATCCCGGCCTGCTCGGCGGAGTAGCCCATGATCTCCTGCAGATACTGCGGAATCAGCACGGTGGAGGAATAGAGCGAAACACCGACCATGAACATGACGAACATGGTCGTCCCCACGTTGCGCTGGGCAAACAAGCGCAGGTCGAGGATGGGATGCTGGACGCGGAGTTGGCGGATAACGAAAATAACCAGGGTGATGGCGGAGATTACGGTCAGCGTAACGATGAAGCGGGAACTGAACCAGTCGTCTTCCTGGCCCTTGTCAAGCAGCACCTGCAATGCGCCGATGCCCACCACCAGCAGCCCCAGGCCCCAGTAGTCCACGCCCTCGCGGCGCTTGCGAATCGCGGCCAGGTAGGGTGGGTCTTCAACCACGCGGCTGGTCAGGTAAAGCGACAGAATGCCCACCGGGATGTTGATGAAGAAGATCCACCGCCAGCTATAGCTGTCCACAATCCAGCCGCCCACGGTGGGTCCCAGCACCGGGGCAATGACCACCGCCATGCCGTACAGGGCAAAGGCCATGCTGCGTTTTTCAGGGGGAAAGGTGTCGGCCAGGATGGATTGCTCGCTGGGCTGCAGGCCGCCGCCAGCCGCTCCCTGCACTACGCGGAAGAAGACCAGCATGCCCAGGGTGGGGGCCAGTCCGCAGAGCAGCGAGGCCGTGGTGAACAGGAAAACGCAGCTCATGTAAAAGCGCTTGCGGCCGATCCGGTTGGCGATCCAGCCGCTGATGGGCAGCACCACGGCGTTAGCGACGAGATAACTGGTCAGCACCCAGGTGGCTTCGTCGCGGCTGGCCGAGAGCGAGCCGCCGATGTGTCCCATGGCCACGTTGGCAATGGAACTGTCCAGCGCCTCCATGAAGGTGGCCAGGGTCACCGTGACGGCAATAATCCAGGGGTTGGCGCGCGGCCGCCAGGAGTCGTGAAATGAGAGGGTCGCCGCTGCCAAGGTCGCTCCGTTTTCCCGGCGCTTTCGGCAGCCGTGCTTATGAATGGGACGCTCTCACCAGAATAACGGACGCGGCCGAATGGAACGTCCGGTTGGCGCTGTGTCATGCTGGAAGGGTTATGCCGGTCGATTTGTCCAATCCGTTGCCGCCTGGTGCACTGCTGCTCGGTATCGACACCTGCGGGCCCTCGGGAACCGTAGCCCTGGGGCGTCTGGATAGTGGCGCGGTCGAGATTCTGGGTCAGATTGAACTTGAAGGGCGCAGCTACTCGTCAACCCTGGTAACTGCGGTGGGCCGCGTTTTGGCTGAAGCTGGGGTCGCGTTGAAGCAATTGGGCTGCATTGTGGCCGTGAGCGGGCCGGGCAGTTTCACCGGGGTGCGGGTGGGCCTCAGCGCGGTCAAGGGGCTGGCGGAGGCCACTCAGAGTCCCGTGGTAGCGGTTTCGCGCCTTGAGGTGCTGGCGGTGAAAGCCGGTGTGCCGTGGGCGGCCATCGATGCGCACCGTCACGAGGTATTTCTCCGGGCCGCGGAGGCAGGCTCCGATGCAAGAGAACTGCTTGCCGGTGCGCCGGAGTTTGCTGCGCTCCTCCCGCCTTTGCGAATCGCCATTTGCGACGAGGCTGCGGCGGCGCTTCTGGCATCTGCATGGCCGGGGACGGAACTGGTACGCCAACCGGCACCCACCGCCGCCGATGCGCTCTCGCTTGCCGCGCCGCGCATCGCAGCCGGGGAGTTCGCCGACCTGGCCCTGCTGGACGGCCACTACCTGCGCCGCTCCGATGCGGAAATCTTTGGCGAGCCGGTCGCCGCGACGCCTGAACACGCATGAATTCCGCAGCGCAAGAGCCGAAAATCCGCCGCATGAAGGCTGAGGACCTGGGCCGGGTGATGGAGATCGCCGCCGGACTGGAGCACGCGCCTCACTGGCCGCTGCCGGCTTACGCTGTTGCTCTCGACCCCGCCGCCGTGCCCCGGCGAATCTGCCTGGTGGCTGAAGACCCGGAATCGGACGGCATCGCGGCATTTGCTGTGGCATCCCAAATCGGCTCCCAGGCGGAGTTGGAATCCATCGCCGTAGGCCGGGCGCACCAACGGCGCGGCTTGGCCCGGCGCCTGTTCAGCGCCCTGCGGGCAGAATTTGAGCCGGCCGGGGTTACGGAAGTCTTGCTCGAAGTCCGCGCCTCCAACCTCCCCGCTCTCCAGTTCTACCGGGCCCTCGGCTTTGTTGAAACCGGCCGCCGCCCTGGCTACTACGCTGATCCGGTTGAGGATGCACTCTTGCTCGGACTGCGCCTGGGATAACGAGCGGCAAACGGAATACGTGATCTCCGCCACCCCTTCCAGGCTTTCGCACCGAATTCCACAGTTTTCGCTGACCCTGACGCTGTTTCTCACTTGCCTGTTGCCTTCTCAGGGCGATATATGTAAATGTTCAGTAACAAAACGGAGGTGCTTGATGGACGAAATACAGGATTCAACGCTGAGCGAAGAACTACATCGCCTGCAGGCCGAACATCATCACTACGCTCAGCGTTTGGAAGAATTGCTTCAAAAGCCTTATCTCTCAGTGGAAGAACAGCTGGAGGAAGTGCGCTTGAAGAAACTCAAATTGCACGCCAAAGACCTGATATTCGCCCTCGAGCACCGAGCCCCGGCTGTCGCTTAGGTCTTTGACGTAGTTTGAAAGTTTGCAGGCGATTTGCTTGAGTGCCCGCATCAGCCGGCCTCACCATGAGAGGTGTGCGCACCACGCCGAGCTTCATTAGGTCGGCAGGCGAGCTGAATCACCGTATAATCGTTGGGACAATGGTTCGAGACGGTTATATCTACGGATTCAGCTTGCTGGCGGTGGCGATCTTGCTGGCGTGGGCTACGGGCAATTGGGCGTGGAGTATTGCGCCTGTGCTACTGGCGGCATTCTTGCTTTGGTTCTTTCGCGACCCCCGGCGAGCGATTCCGGCAGGGCCGGGTTTGATTGTGTCGCCCGGCGACGGAAAGGTCACTGAAACGGTGACCATCTCTACCCCTGACGGCCCCCGGCAGCGGATCAGCATCTTTTTGAGCATCTTCGACGTGCATGTGAACCGGTCGCCCATCGGCGGCGTGCTCAGCAGTGTGCGCTATCAGAAAGGGCTCTATCTGAACGCGCTGAATCCCGCTTCTGCGGACCGCAACGAGCAGAATGTGGTGACCGTGCAGGGCGAGGGCATCACGGTCATCTTCAAGCAGATTGCCGGCCTGATCGCCCGTCGCATCGTCTTCAATCTGCGCGAAGGCGACACGGTGGAGCGCGGCCAGCACGTGGGTCTCATCAAGTTCGGTTCAAGAGTGGACGTGGTTCTGCCGGCGGAGGCGACCCTGCGCGTCAAGGTAGGCCAACGAGTGAAGGGCGGCGCCAGCATCCTGGCGGCTATGCCCAAGGGAGAAGCACAGTGACCGGTCTCAGTCCCGCCGCGGCCAAAGCCAAGGCACAAGCCCAATTGCGCCGCGGCATGTTCCTGCTGCCCTCCTTCTTTACGGCGGGCAACATCGCCCTCGGCTATTTCTCCGTGACTGAGACCATCCGGGCTATCAGCGACTTGGCCAATGCGGCGACGCACCTGGATATCGCGGCCATCGCCATCCTGATTGCCATTCCCATGGACTCGCTGGACGGCCGCATCGCCCGCATGACCAATACCTGCAGCGAATTCGGCAAGGAACTGGATTCGCTGGCCGACGCCATCAGCTTTGGCGTGGCGCCCAGCCTGCTGGCGCTTATCTGGGGCTTCCATTTCCTGCCCGAGACAATCAATGCTCAGTTGCTGCAGCACCTGCACCAGGCTGGGGCCTTCATCTGTTTCCTTTTCCTTATCGGAGGGGTTTCGCGGCTGGCGCGCTTCAATATCAGCCTCAATCCTCAACCAAGAAATCCGGGGCGTCCCGATCGAAAATACTTTGTCGGCATGCCGATTCCCGCCGCTGCCGGCCTGTTAGCCGCCACCGTGCATATATGCTACGGATATCCGATTGAGGCCTGGTGGGTGGCCATTCTTTGGCTTATCACCGTCGGTTTGGGTGGCTTCCTCATGGTCAGCACCTGGCGATTTTGGTCAGGCAAGGAGATCAACTTCTCCCGCAGTCACCCCTTTCAGTTATTGTTTGTGCTGGCGGTCGTGCTTTACGTCGTCATTCGCTTCTCCAATGTGTCGTTGTTCGCCATGGCGGTGGTCTACACCTTCAGCGGTATCTGGGCACGGGCCGCTTACTCGTGGTCTCGGCGACGCAGATGGCACCGCGCCAAGCCTGTCGCTGAAATAGCCGCCGAGCCGGAACCGCCGGTCCAGTCTTAGTTCAACAGTAAGGATGCCTGTGTACAACATTGCCATTGCCGGAGCTTCGACCCTGGTGGGTCGCGAGTTGAAAGAAGCGCTGGAGGAGTCGCCGCTGGCGGCGTCCAGCTTTACGCTACTCGACGAAGAAGATGCCCGGGGCCAGTTGGAACAGGTGGGCGACGAGATCGCAGTGGTTCAAGCCATCGGCGTCGATGCCTTTGAGCGCATGGACTTCACGTTTTTCTGCGGCTCCGAGAGCTTGACCCGGAGACACTGGCGCCACGCGCTGCGGGCAGGTTCCACGGTTCTGGATCTCTCCGGCGCGCTCGACCAGGAGACCGGTGTGCTGGTGCGGGCTCCCTGGCTGGGCTCTGAAGCGGCCGAGCCCGACCTGTTTACCCCCGCCGTCGTTCCGGCTCATCCCGCCGCGCTGGCCCTGGCTCTGATCCTGGAGCGCTTGCAGCAGGCAGCCCCGGTGCGCTTTGCTGCCGCTACGCTCCTTGAGCCGGCCAGCGAATTTGGCCGCGCCGCCATGGACGAGCTGCACCAGCAGACCGTGAACCTGCTCAGCTTCCAGAACCTGCCCCGCGCCATCTACGACGCACAGGCCGCCTATAACCTGCTAGCTGGACTGGGAGAGTCCTCCACCATCAGCCTGAGCGCGGCCGAAGCTCGCGTTCGCCGCCACTACGATGCCCTGGCGGCGGGTCGCTGGCCGGTGTTGGCCCTTCAGGTCATTCATGCGCCGGTTTTTCACGGCCATACCTTCTCCATCGCGATTGAGTTGGAGCGCCCGGTTGAAGTCTTTGCCCTGGAAGAGGCGTTGAGCGGCGACCACGTTGACCTGGTCCTTGAAGACACCGACTCGCCCTCGAACCTCGCCGCTACCGGCCAGAATGACGTGCTGATCCGGTTAAGAACCGAGCCGGGCCCCCGTAATTCAAGCCAGGTTACCCGCCTGTGGCTTTGGGCCGCATCTGACAATCTTCGGCTTCTGGCTCAAAACGCAGTGGAGTGCGCGCTGGACCTGCGCAGGCTTCGGCCGCAAGGGACGGTGCAGTAAGTCAAGCGGCTCAAGGTAAGACTTACGCCGTATCTTACCTGGAACCTGTGGTCTTACTTTCCAATTTGGTCTTACCTCAGGTAGAATGTAAGCCATGGATCAGGTATTCACTACCGTAAGCACCAAGGGACAATTGGTGATTCCAGCGGCGATTCGGGAGCAGTTGGGAATCCTCCCGGGTACCAGGGTTGCGGTGCGTGTTGAAGGAACCAAGTTGATTCTGGAGCCGGACACCCTGGCAGCCAAGCTGCGCCGGATCAGAGAGATGCGGGGATGTTGCGCAGGCGGACCTTCTATGACCGAGGCTCTTCTGGAAGACCGCCGGCGCGAGCGTGAGCGGGAGTTGGCTGAAGAGGGTTGGTAAGACAGTTCAATGACCATTTACGTTTTGGACTCGTCGGCTGTACTGCGATATGTCGAAGCCTCGGCAGGCGCGGAAATGATTGAAGACATCCTGGTGGCCTGTGTCACCAACCAAGCAGCGGTGTGCGTCTCCGCCGTGCAATGGGGCGAAATCGCGGGACGGCTGCGCCAGCGATTTGGCGAACGCGACGAGATGCGGATCCTGAGCAGCCTTCTGCCAAGTGAGGCGACCATTGTCTCCGTGAGCGGCGAACGCGCCGTGAAAGCCGCCGGCTTGAAGATAGACCGCAAAATAGGCTACGCCGATGCTTTCGCGCTCGAACTGGCAATGGAATCCCCTGATCGTGTCCTTGTGACCGCCGACTATGGTCTCAAGGCCGTTGCCGATCTGGCGCACATCGAATTTCTTCCTGCCAAGTAGGCGGCTTGGTCAGAATCTGCCTTTTCCCCTGCGCGGCGTCGCGGACGTTCCAAAAGCCCCCCTGCTCCCGCCCGAAGAAGACATCGACCCAAGACCATGCAGCGGTGCGAGAGTGTCTTTTGCGTAAATCACGGTGACGCCGGGGTTGCGCAAGCTCTCTCCCGGCAGAAACTCCCCAAAGACTTCGTCATGAGCCGAAAGGAACTTCCGCAGTTCCTCGCGGATGACCCCTCCCGAACCATTCGATCCGTAGCCGTGGATCACTTCAATGCGGCCGCGGTACCCGCTCCGGACGCAGCCGTTGTAAAAGCGGACAAACTCGCGCAGCGCCTCCGGAACAGTGTGGTTGTGCAGATCGATGGACCGGGATTGAATCACAGTTTGGGCCTGCCGTCCTCGATGGGGCGCGCTGTTCCGCAGCACCGCACCCAAATCTGTTCGATATAACTGTCGGTCATGCCGGCAATGTAGTCGGCCACGGTACGGGCCATGCCTTCGGTGGGAATCTGCGCGCGATGGTCCTCGGGCAGCAGCGAGGGGTCAGCCATCACCGCGGCAAAAAGACCCTCGACCACTTCCTCGGCGTGCGCATGCGCCTCTTCCATCTCGGCCGAGTTATAGAAAGCGGCATACAGAAACTCTTTGGCCGCGGCGCGGTCGGCTTCCATCTGCGGGCTCAGCAACGCCAACCGCGCGGGCGCCTGGCGGATTTCGTCGAGAGTGGTTGCCCCCAGCCCGTTCACCTGCCGTCGTGTCTCCTCCATCAGATCGGTTACCAGGGCATTCAGCATCCGCTTCAGGGCCTCATAACAGCCGAGCTTCTCCGCGACACCGGGGAAATCCCTCAGCGCGGCATCGTGAAAGCCGCGGAACAGCGCCACGCCTTCCCTCACCTGCTCCAAATTGAGGATGCCAGAGTCCAGTCCGTCGTCCAGATCGGCGGTCAGATAGGCAATCTCGTCCGCCAGGTCGATCAACTGCGCCTCCAGCGGCGGGAAACTGTCGAGGAAGTACTCGGCCAGTTCGGGGTGCGTGGCGGCGGAGTAGTCGTGGGAATGCTTGATGATGCCTTCGCGGACGCCAAGGGTCAGGTTCAGGCCGCGAAACGAGGCATAGCGCTCCTCAAACCAGGTGACAATGCGCAGCGCATGCAGGTTGTGGTCGAAGCCCAAACCGTGCGCCTGCAACGCGTGGTCCAGTGCAGCTTCACCGGCATGGCCAAAGGGCGGGTGGCCAATGTCGTGGGCCAGCGCCAGCGCCTCAGCCAGTTCGGTATTGAGTCCCAACGTGGTGGCCAGGGTGCGGGATATCTGCGTAACTTCCAGAGTATGAGTCAGGCGGCTGCGGAAATGGTCTGCCGGCGGGGCGCTCGCCAACCGCGCAAATACCTGGGTCTTGCCGGCCAGGCGGCGAAATGAGCGCGCATGCAGAACGCGGGCGGCATCGCGGGCAAAGGGCGTGCGGTAGGGGTGAGGTGGCTCGGCAAAGGCGCGACGGCTCAGTTCGCCGTCGTCGGGAACGCCGATTCCTGGGGGCAACACGGCCGGGTTCGATGCAGAGTCCATATGAAATGCGCAATTCCGCTTACGTCTGGTTATACCGCAAGCAGGGACATCGGCGCTCAAGGCAAGTGTCTTACGTGCCGTGAATCACCAATCGCTGGCGCGGCGGTGCTATAAATTCTCTGATAAGGAAAGATGGACAAGACCCCGCTGGCGGGCGTACTATCTGGCCGAATTTTTGAGAGGGACTGGCGCGGCAACTTAGGCAAGCGCCTTCCCATAGGACCGTCAACATCCATAAGAGGAGGCAAAGATGAAAACGATCAAGGGAACCGCGTTGGCCGTGCTGGCGCTGGGAATTCTGACTACGACGGGATGCGACAGGCATTCAAATAAAGAGGTTTATTACCTGGTGTCGGCCAACCTGAACCTGCCCTATTGGCAGACGGCGGCGGCAGGCTTCAACAAGGCGGCCGCGCAGTATAAAGTGACCGCCAAGGTGGTGGGACCTGACAACTACGACGCGCAAGCTGAGTTGGATGCCATGAATAAAGCCGTTGCCGCCAAGCCAGCGGGGATCCTGATCTCAGTGGCCGACGCCACCGTGCTGAAGCCGGCGATTGACGCCGCTATCGGCGCCGGCATTCCGGTGATCACGGTGGACTCCGACGCTGCAGACAGCAAGCGGCTCTTCTTCATCGGCACCAACAACCTCGAAGCCGGGCGCATGGGCGGCAAGCATGTGGTTGAGAAGCTGGGCGGCAAGGGCAACGTGGTGTTCTTCAGCTTTGCCGGCCAGCCCAATACCGAGGAGCGGCTCAAGGGCTTCAAGGATGTCTTCGCCAGCCATCCCGAGATCAAGATTGTTGACGTGATCGATGTGAAGGCCGACGCCCGCAACGCCTTTGACAAGACCCAGGAGTTCATGGCCCTCTCCGGCGCGCAGAAAATCAACGCGTTTATCAGCCTGGAATCGGCCTCGGGCAAGATTGTTGCCGATGCCGTGAGCCGCGCCAAGGGAACCGACCGGCTGGTCATGGCATGGGACGCGAATCAGGATACGCTGGACGGAATCAAGGCCGGGACCATCGACTCGACCATCACCCAGAAGCCTTTCACCATGGGCTACGTGGGGCTCAGGGCGCTGGATGAGCTCTTCCATACGCAGCCGCTCCAACTCAACAAGGACTATAGGGCAGACTCGTTCTCGCCGTACCCAGTGTTTGTGGATACCGGCACGGCGCTTGTGGACAAGAGCTCCGTTGACCTCTACATGACTTCGGCGGCTGAAGGATCCAAGTAGTCGTTCAACCAGCCTGCAGAAACGCTGAACCGCAAGAGCCCACGCCTCAAACCGAGGCGTGGGCTTTTCTTCTTTGCAAGCCCGATTCTGTATAGTCGGTAGCGTGTCGCGAGAGAGCTCTGCCGCCAGAGCGAATGCGAAGCCGCAGCCTACAGGAGTCACCGAGTCATGCCAATGAGCCATCGTCCGATTCGAGTTGTTGCCGCAGCGTTTTTGATTTTCGCTACCGGAGCCGGGGGATACGCGGCATGGGCCGACGGACAAGTGGGCGTAGGAGACACGCCGGCGCAGGCTGGCCCGCTGGCCGCCGATCTATCCGCGGCGCTTACTCCAGACGCGGTTGCCAAGGCAATGCGCAAGGTGGGCGACTGGCAACTGGCCCGCTCGCACCCCAACCCCAGCCAGGACTGGACGTTCGCGGCGCTCTACCGGGGATTTGTGGCGGCTGGCGAATCCCTGCCCGAAGCCCGCTACAAGAACGCAATGGTCGATGTGGGTAGAAAGTTCGACTGGAAGCTGGGGCCGCGAGAGACTCATGCCGACGACCAGGCGATTGGGTACGCCTATCTCTCTTTGTATCTCCGGTACCGCGACCCGAAGATGCTGGAGCCCACCAAGTCGCAGTTTGACCGCATCCTCCAAATGCCCAACATGTGCGCCCAAGACTGCCCTGACGGCCATGACCAGGCGACGCCGATGTGGTGGTGGTGCGATGCATTCTTCATGAGCCCGCCGGTGTGGGCCGAGCTCTACAGCATCACCGGCCGCAAGGAGTATCTCGACCACATGGACAGCGGCTGGTGGGCCACCTCCAAACTGCTCTACGACCCGCAAGAGCATTTGTACAGCCGCGACGCCACCTACCTCGACAAGCACGAAGCCAACGGCAAAAAGATCTTCTGGTCGCGCGGCAACGGCTGGGTCATCGCAGGACTTGCCGAGGTGCTCCAGGAGATGCCGGAAAATTATCCGAGCCGCCCGCGCTACGTGGCGCAATTTCGCGAGATGGCGGCACGGCTGAAGTCGCTGCAGGGCGCGGATGGCCTGTGGCGGCCGGGATTGCTCAATGCGGCGGCCTATCCGTTGCCCGAGGTTTCCGGGTCGGCGTTCTTTATCTACGCGATGGCCTGGGGCATCAACCACGGGGTTCTGGATCGCGCTGCCTATCTGCCGGTGGTGCAGAAGGGGTGGGCAGGGCTGGTGTCGCACATCTACGCGGACGGAAGGCTAGGCAGCATTCAGCCGATTGGCGCGGCGCCGGATGCGTTCAAGCCGCAGTCGAGTTATGTGTATGGCGTGGGCGCGTTCCTCATGGCGGGCTCTGAGTCGAGGCAGCTTGCGCAAGGCGGCAAGTGACCCGGCCTCATCCGTCAGGGATGATTTAGGGGACTAGGGACTAAGGGGCCAGGGACCAGAACTGGCTGGCTGTTGGGGCACCTGCATAGGTGGTAAGTTCTTTGTTTGGACGGGTCGAAACGGGCGTTTTTGAGCTAATCCTTTTCTTTTTAATAGGTTGCAGCAAAAGTGGGGGAGGGGTGGGGTATAAGGGCTAACTGGGCCGGTCCGGGCCTGATTTTGGAGGTTTTGGATTCCTTGGGCATCATGGCGGTTTCTCCGGTTGCGGTCTTTTTGTCACCGCAATTTTGATTGTGCGCCGGAGAAGCCTAATTATCTGCAAACGGGTCACCTGGGTTTATTCAAAAATCTGATTCGGGACACTGGGGCGGTTTCGGGGGTAATCACGGCGGCGGTGTGCAGTTCCCGGCCTGTCAGTTAGGGGCTGTGGTATCCCTGGTCTCCAATTGCGAGAGACCGGGGGCACCCAGGTCAAGCGTCAGAACCTACTGCTCCCGGACCGGGGCACCCGCCGCTACCAAATCATTCGGAAAACCCTGCACCGCACAGAGGTTTGGTAGACTTCGGTCAAGCCGTAAACTCGACGACAGTCGAACGTACGTGAAGTCATCCCTTTTGGAGCGACCGCTGCGAACGCCCTGGGGCTCGCCAGCCTTCTTGAGGAACCTTTGGATGAGTCCAGCGACGAAGAATTCTCTTGTTTCAACGAAGCCCGCAGCTTCCGCCCACAGCAATCGGGAAGAGACGCCTTTCGAGGCGCTGGCCAGCATCTGCTCAGTTCTGGTGGTGGGCCTATTCATTCTGACCTTCTTAGCTCAGAACTACGTCATTCCATCGGGTTCGATGGAGAACACGCTGCTCGTAGGCGATCACCTGGTCGTCGACCAGATCACGCTCATGGCGCCCGCTTCGTGGATGCCGCTAATCAGGTATCGCGAGCCGAGGCGCGGCGATATCGTGGTGTTCCACAAGCCCGTTTATCAACCCGGTATTGATGCGACAGACGCCGATGGGACGCCGCAGTACACTCCCCTGGTGAAGAGATTGATTGGAGTGCCCGGCGATC
>Ga0181517_10002346_pt1 | contig 19450 bp, 13 predicted proteins | sample PEATcosm2014_Bin_31_FD_119748 | JGI IMG/M metagenome (GOLD analysis project Ga0181517, IMG submission 119748) | Peatland microbial communities from MTU Mesocosm Facility, Houghton, MI, USA - PEATcosm2014_Bin01_30_metaG | ecosystem: Environmental > Terrestrial > Soil > Wetlands > Peat | place... | reverse complement strand
CGGCCCATTGCTCCAGCGCCGATCACGACGGTCACCCCGCGGGGCTTCAGACCTACCGCGGCTTGTCTTGCAATCAGCGGGCTGGCCTGGGAAATATGGACGTGATGCTCTTGCGCTGAAAGCGCACAGGAGATTGGCTCACTCATCGCGGCGTGGGCAAACGGAACGTTGGCATCCGGGATGGGCAGCAGGCATCCGGCCTCGATGATTTCTTCCGTAATGAGGATGTATTCTGCGAGGTGACCGGCAAGCGTGTAGCCTGCGGCTACTTTATTTATCCCTACCCCTTGATTGCGATAGCGCTCCCGGTGATTGACCGGAGCATGGTCGACTGCGGGTTGGACGACGAATCGTTGACCTATGCTGTAGGCCGCCTGCAGCTTCGCTCCGACTTTGACAATCGTAACTGAACCCTCATCGCCAAGGATCAAAGGAAACTGAGCAGGGTCCCAGCCATACATCAGCTTGTGGTCCGGCCCCTGCTCAATGAGCTTGATGAGCGACGTGCAGATGCCCGCGGCGTCCACGCGGGCGAGCAGTTGCGAAGGGCCGACCTGGGGCGTAGGAACGCTCTTGATGGCAAGATGCTCAAACCCGGCGCCGTCAAGCACCAGCGCTCGCATCGTCGTCGGCACCTGGTTTGAATCGCCGCCGGATTGCGGCTGAACCGCATGAACCCGATCAACTGAAGGCAACGTCATCGACCCTCCCTACATTGCATGTTATTGAACCAGTTTCCCAACTAGCAGAGCAATCCAAAGGGACCTCTGAATAAGTCACTGCTTTGAAAGGGCACGGCTTCAGTCGTGCCGCAAGCCATTCAAAATCAGCCCGGGCTTTAGCCCCCGAGGGAATACAGCCCTCGCTTCGGGGGTGACATTTCTTCTCCTAACTTTCTTTGCCCAGTATCGTTAGATCCTGACCATCGTTGGATGAAGCATGTTAGTCGCAGAACGGATGCGCACTTACACTCCGAGGCGGCTGCGGCGAGCCAATTCTCCCAAGGTGTAATTCGTGTGCGGAGTGTAGCCTTTGAGCGGCAGAATGCGCTCGTGGATCGCATCGAGAAGCCAGTCCGGTTGCGGGAAGAACATGGCTTCGAGCTCCGGCGCGGGCGTGATCCAGTTGCGGGAACCAACTACAACCGGCGGTGCGTCCAGATCGTCAAAGCAAAGCTGCGTGAGGTTGCTGGCCACGGTCTGCAGCACATTACCGCGCTCGACGGCGTCACTGGCGAGGACTACCTTGCCGGTCTTCTTGACGGAAGCCACAAGAGTTTCGTAGTTGATTGGATTGATGGTGCGCAGGTCGATGATCTCCGCAGAGAGCCCGAACTCTTTTTCCAACCGATCAGCAGCTTTGATTGCGGTGTAAAGCGTGGGGCCCAGCGTGATGATGGTCAGATCCTTGCCCTTGCGTTTGATGGACGGCTCCGAAAGATCAATCTCGTAGTGGCCCTCGGGCACGCCCTGCTCGGCAAACATCTCTCCCATGTCGTAGATCTTCTGGCTCTCAAAGAAGATGACTGGATCGGTGCCGGCCAGGGCCGCGGCCATCATGCCTTTGGCGTCGTAGGGTGTAACTGGATAGACCACCTTGAGGCCCGGGATGTGATTGACCAATGCCGCCCAATCCTGCGAGTGCTGCGCGCCGTACTTTGCGCCGACCGAGATGCGAAGAACCACGGGCATCTTCACATCACCGGCCGACATGGACTGCCACTTTGAAAGCTGATTGAAAATTTCATCGCCTGCGCGCCCCATGAAATCGGCATACATCAGTTCGGCCACCACTCTGCCACCGGCCATGGCATAACCCACCGCGGCGCCCACGATGGCGGCCTCGGAGATGGGCGAATTGAATAACCGATGGTAGGGTAGCAGTTCGGTAAAGCCGCGATAGACAGCAAAGGCACCGCCCCAGTCGCGATTCTCTTCGCCAAACGCGATCATCGTGGGATCGATGGAGAAGCGGTGCAGCATGGCTTCAAACACCGCGTCGCGGATGTTGTAGGCCTTCATCTTGGGAACGGGCTTGCCATCCTGCATGCCGGTTCGAATCTTGCCCGCGATCTGCTTGACGCGGAGATTCTCCGCGATGGCCTCAAGAAACTCAGGTTGGCGGTCGTCGAACTTTTCGACATGCTGGTTAGAGAACATCACCTTCTCCACCAGGTCGGATTCAATGGTGACGCGCGGGCTGCGTTCCAGATCGGCAGCAAGGCGGAACATGTCGAAAACAACAGCGTCAATTTTCTCGCGAGAGCTATCCAGTTCGCGCTCGGTCAGGATGTGGGCGTCGATGAGGCGCTGCCGGTAGGCGAGAATCGAGTCGGCCTTCTGCCATTGCTCGATCTCTTCCTTCGAGCGGTAGCTGGACGAGTCGGAAGGCGAGTGGCCGCTGATGCGATAGGTAATCGTATCCAGCAGAACCGGGCCGCGGCCTTCGGCGAGGATTTGTTTCTTGCGGCGGAAGGCGTCAATCACTGACAAAGGATCGTATCCATTCACGCGCTCGGCGTGCATCTGCTCCGGATTTACGCCCGCACCGAGACGCGCGATGAACTGCATGCCCATGGTTTCGCCGTTGGGCTGCCCGCCCATGCCGTAGAAGTTGTTCATGCAGTTGAAGACGATGGGCAGGCCACCGCCCAGCGATTTGTCCCAAAGGGTTCTGTACTGGTCCATCGAAGAGAAGGTGATGCCTTCCCACACCGGACCGCAGGCAAACGACGCGTCGCCAATGTTGCAGACCACGATACCCGGCTTGCGGTTGACGCGCTTGTAGAGCGCCGCGCCCGGCGCGACGGAACCCGAGCCGCCGACAATCGCATTGTTGGGATAGATTCCAAAAGGCGTGAAGAACGCGTGCATCGAGCCGCCGAGCCCGCGCTGGAAGCCGTTGTCCCGCGCGAAGATTTCGCAATAGGCTCCGTAAAGGAAGGCGCGGATGGCCGTCTCCCTCGCCGGTCCCTGATAATCGTGCGCAACGGGGGCGAGCATCGCGCCGTCGCGCGACTTGGCAATAATCTCTGACAGTTGTTGTTCGGGGATTTTATGAATGCTGGATAGGCCCTTGGCAAGAATCTCGCCGTGACTGCGGTGCGATCCAAAAACGAGATCCTCCGGAGTCAGCAAAAACGCCATGCCCACGGCGGCTGCTTCCTGCCCGATAGACAGGTGTGCCGGTCCGGCATGGTTATACGTCACGCCCTTGTACGTACCCTTGATCTTGATCTCGTTCAGGATCGTTTCAAACTCGCGAATCGCACACATATCCTCCCAGATGTGAAGGAAGTCCTCAGTGGAGTAATGGGCGAGCTCATCCTCAGGCGTGCGGTCGTAGGCATTCACAGGGATGTTTGACAGGCGAATCTCGGACTTGGAAAAGGCATTCTGCGGTTCGACAACGATCGATTTGGGCATTTCGAAAGCTCCTAGTGGATTGCGGCAATCGCCTCTCGCAAGGCTTCTGAAACTGTGGGGTGGGGGAAGACCAATTCGCCGGCATTCGCGGCGCTCATTTCGGTCTCAACCATGATGGCCGCCGCGATAATGAACTCGCTGGCTGAGTCGCCGATGGCATGCACGCCGAGAATCTCGCCAAACTCTTCGCCGCTGAGAACCTTGACGACTCCTGTCGGGTCCTGATGCTCGACAAGATAGCGCCCCGCGACTGCCATGGGAACAAGCGATTTCCTGTACTTGATGCCGGCGTTTTTCAATTCCTCTTCAGTGCGGCCCACCATGGCCACTTCAGGATGCGTGTAGACAACGGCGGGCAACGAGTTGTAACGCACGCGGTCTTTTCGCCCGAACATGTTGTTCACAGCGACGATTCCTTCGCGGCTCGCGGCGTGGGCCAGCATGCGCCGTCCGGTTACATCGCCGCATGCCCAGACGCCGGGAACATTCGTCTTGCCAAGCTCCGAGGTCTTCACGCCCTTGGGCGAAAAGTCGATGCCGGCTTTTTCGAGGCCGAGATCTTCCACATTCGCGCGGCGGCCGGTGGAGTTGAGAATGTAATCGGCCTCCACGCACGATTGTTTTCCGTCCTGCTCGGCGAAGTGCAGCGTGTGGCCCTCAATGCGGAGCACCTTTGCGGAGAGATGAAACTGGATGCCCTTTTGGGTGAGAATCCGCAACATGCGGGCGGAGATTTCAGAGTCCGCGCCGGCGGCAATGGCCGGCAGCATCTCGAAGACTTCAACCTTTGCGCCGACCTCCTGAAAGAAGCAGGCGAATTCCAGACCGATATAGCCGCCGCCAACAATGGCGATGGTTTTGGGCACTTGCTGTAATTCAAAAACGGAATTTGAATCGAGAGTGAATTCGGATTGAATGCCGGGAATGGGAGGAACTGCGGGGCGCGAGCCGGTGGCCAGCAGGATATTCGCCGCTTCGTAGCGGACGTCGCCTACCTCAATGGTGTTACGCGAAACCAGGCGCGCGTGTCCCGTGATCACTTCAACATCGGCCCGTTTGAGCAGACCCTGCACGCCCTTGTTCAGAGTGGCGACAATGTGGTTCTTGCGCGCAACCACCGCCGGCATGTCAAACTCCGGCACGCCGACACGAACTCCATAGGCGGCGGCTTCACCGCACTCGCGAAACAAGCGCGAAGACCGCAGAAAAGTCTTGGCCGGAATGCAGCCGACATTCAAGCATGTTCCGCCGAGCTTTTCTTTCTCGATCAGCGCAACTTTCTTGCCCATCTTTCCGGCGTGGATCGCAGCTTCGTATCCTCCGGGCCCTCCGCCGATCACGATCAGATCGTACATATCCGCTCCACGTTTTCAATTTTTTCCCGGAGAACCTGCAGGAACCGCGCGCCGGGTGCGCCGTCGATGACCTGGTGGTCGAGGGTAAGCGAGAGGCCGATGGAATCAATAAATCCCACCATGCCCTCCTTGCGCACGGCCTTCAACTGAATGGCGTCCACTCCGAGAATGGCCACTTGCGGCGGATTCAGGACCGGCGTGAACGATTCAATGCCCAGCCCGCCGAGATTGCTGATGGTGAAAGTGCCTCCCGACAAATCATCAGCCGAGATGGTGCCTTCGACGGCCTTGGTCGAGAGCGCCTTGATGCGGGCCGCCAGCGCCGCCGCATTGAGCGCCTGCGCGTCATGCACCACGGGAACCAGCAATCCGCGCGGAGTGTCGCAGGCAAACCCGATATGCACGCCGCGGCTCTGACGAATCGCTCCATCGACGAACAGAACATTCAGGTGCGGCGCATCGACGAGCGCCTGCACGGTGCACCAGGTCATCAAGTCGTTGATGTTGATTTCGGGTGTCGAAGAGGCTTTGATCTTTGCGCGTAATGACAACAGGCCGCGGGCATCCGCTGAAGTGTTGAGCGTGTACTGCGCCGTGCCGGCCAGCGACTCGCGCAGGCGGCGCGCAATCTTTTCGCGAACACCGGAGATGCGGGTTTCCGGCTCGCCCAGATCGGATGCCAGGACCATGCCGCCAATTCCCGAGCCCTCATAGGGAGCGATCGCGCCGCTCTGCGCGCGCTGGCTGGCCGCGTTGGAGAGCCTGGGAGAGGCATGGAAAAGTGTGCGCAGATCGCTCTCGAGAACGCGACCGCCGGGCCCGGAGCCTGTAACCGCTTGGGGGTGAAAGTCGCGCTCTTCCGCAAATTTCCGCGCCCTGGGGCTCAAGGGAGCCGAAGAGAAGGTCGCCGGAGCTTCGGACGCCGCGCGTGCGACGGCCTGATTTCCCGTGCTCGCTGCTGGCGCTTTTGGCGTCTGCGCATCCGCTGTGCCTGCAGCATCAGGTGCGCCGCTGCCTTGCGGACTGAAGGCTTCCACGCTCTCACCCGGATTGCCGATTACGAACAGATTGGTAAACACCGGCACCAGCGCGCCTTTTTGAAAGAACCGTGCCAGCACGGTGCCGTCAATCGGAGACTCCACTTCGAAACTCGTCTTGTCGGTCTCAATCTCGACAACCGGTTCACCGGCGGTAACCGTCTGGCCATCTTCTTTCAGCCATTTGCTGATAAGGCATTCTTCTACCGTGTTGCCCAGCTTCGGGAGTTCAACCGCCACAGCCATAGGTTCCGTCCTGATTTCCTCGTTCTTTTGGTGCTCTTTTACGCTTGAGTACGGGCGGGGAGGGAGTATGCCATCCCCGACTCGTCTTACCGAAACCGTTGGCTTTTGAGGACTTGCCAACCGATCCAAGAGAGCGTGCGTCAGAAAACTGAACCTAGGCTAGTTCGTTTATGAGCGTTTGTCAATCATCATTCGAGCATATGTGAACGAAGTTGTGTGGTTCGCTGCATCTCTCTGAGCACACAAAAGGCGAAGCCCCTTCACCGGCGGCTTACTTCAGGTCAGCCACCAGTACTTCAAGCTTGGCTTCACGCAGTTGTTCGATGTACTTCGAATCGGTTCCCGAATCGGTGACCAGCACATCGATGTCGGTTACCGGGCCCACATGAGCGAATCCCTGCGAGCCAAATTTTGTATGGTCGGCCAGGGCAATGCTGGTTTTGGCCGATTTGAGAATCATCCTTTTGATCTGCGCCTCTGCTTGCCTTGAAGTCGAGATACCGTAGGTAGGATCGATGGCGCTTACGCCGATCACAGCCTTGTCCACGCGTATCTCCGACAGGGCATGCCGCGCCCATTCTCCGGCCAGGTAAAAGGTGTCTTTCTGCAGGTCGCCACCTGTGCAAAGTACTGTAATACCGTTGCTTTGCTGCAATTCGCATACGATGCTCGGGGAATTGGTGACCACCGTAACGCGATTCCGCTGAAACAACAGGCAGGCCAATTCAAAGACCGTGGTGCTGCTCTCCAGAAAGACCGTGTCGCCATCGGCGATCAGGTGCTCGGCCTTGCGAGCGATCGCTTCTTTCTCCTTACTATGGGTGCGCAGTTGCGTCTCGTAGGCGGGCTGAAAATTGGTGCTCGACATGCGCGACGTGGCGCCTCCGTGGGAGCGAACCAATAAGCCCTGTGCTTCCAGCGCCGCAAGATCCCGGCGAATGGTTACCGCTGTGGCGCCAAGCGTTTCGCACAATTCGGCGGCGGCAATGGTGCGCCGCAAGGATAGAATTTCGCGAATTCGGAACCTGCGTTCTTCGGCAAGCATGACGGAAATGTACTCCCTTCGGGCAGAGCTAGGTATGACTATACCCTAGAAATGATCGTTCATGAGCGAATATGATCTAAATATGACCTTCCGCGGTTTTCTCGTACATTGTCCGTCGCGACGGGGTGCCGCAAGCGCCCAAGCATCCGGCGACCATGGACGGCGCTGCCGCCCAGGCCAACCTCGTATCTTAAGAAGCGGCGTTTTGCAGGTTTAAGATACGAAGTTGACAAGCTGCCACAACCAGCCCGAGGACCTTGAAGATGAGTGACTTTGGAAAACAGATGCGGCTGAATCGCATCATCCGGACAAACCGGAAGACACTGGTTGTTGCATTCGATCACCCGGTTATTTTTGGCCTCATACCCGGCACTGAAAATCCTCACCAACAGATCCGCACCTTCGCCGACAATGGCGCCGACGCGGTGCTGATGAATCTGGGGATGGTGCGAATGGCAGGCCAGGGGTTGTTGAACGAGCGCGCGCCGGCACTCATCGTGCGGCTGGATTGGACGACGGCCTGGACGGCAGCGGCTTCCGGCGCCGCCCTGCACAGCGAATTGGTGGTCCAGCCTGAACAAGCGCTTAGTTATGGAGCGGATGCGGTGATGACCTACCTGTTTGTGGGAACCGGGGACAATGAATTTGAAACCCGCGAAATCAAGCGCAATGCCGATGTGGCGCGCGAGTGCGAGCGGCTGGGAATTCCGCTGATTGTGGAGACGCTGGCCAGAGGCAAAGGCCTGACGAATCCGAATTCCGCGGAGTGGCTCAAGCTTCATACCAGGATTGCCGTGGAACTCGGCGCCGATGTGTTGAAGACCGATTACACCGGGGACGTGGAGACCATGAGGGATGTGGTCCAAACCTGCCCGGCGCCGATCCTTGTTCTGGGAGGGGCCCAGAAGCCCGAAGCGGAAGTGATGAAGATTGTGAAGGGTGCTGTGGCTGCGGGTGCGGCCGGATTGACCTTTGGACGCAATGTCTTTCAATCGAGCGATGTGGTTGGAACCTTGCGAAAATTGCGCGCCGCGCTGGATGGGGCGCCGAATTAGCGATCCATCCTGCTCTGCTCCCGTTCGTTTGCACGGCGACTCAAATTTGAATGCCAGAGGCCGATGTAAACCTTTACAATTGACCGTAGCGTTCTTCCGCATAGCGAGGTAACTGTGAAATGACCGACAAATCCGATCCGATTGAAACCGCACCGCAGCGCTCCCTGTTCAAGCAACTCGGCATCGACCTTCAGGGTACGGTCCCCGCTGTGATTCCCGCCTTCAACATTCCTTACTTGCCGATGATGGAGCCGGTGGTGGCCGCCCTGCGCGCATCCGGCGTCTTCGGCCTCATCGCCGTTGCCCGCCTGGAGTGGATCAAGTTTGAGTCCGGCAGCCTCCAAGCAGTTTACGACGAGTATCAGCGCGTCAAGGATGTGCGTTTCACGCGTCTCCACCTCGATCACGTCCCGGTCATCGACGAGGACAATCTTCGGGTGGACTACGAATCCGTCATCCGGGAAGCCATCGGCCTGGGTTATGGGTCTGTCATGGTGGACGGCTCGCGGCTATCGCTTGAAGACAACATCGACGCCACGCGCCGGATTGTCCAAATCGCGCACGCGGCCGGTGTGCCCGTCGAGGGTGAATTGGGTGCGGTGATGGGCCACGAAGCCGGCCCCCTGCCGCCTTACGAGGAACTGTTTGCCAGCGGAAAGGGATTTACTGCGCCTGAAGCCGCCAGGCAATTTGTAGCCGAGACCGGAGTGGACTGGCTCTCGGTTGCCATTGGCAACGTTCACGGCGCGATCGCGGCGAGTGTCCGTTCCGGAAAGAAAGTGGAAGCCAGGCTGAATCTCGATCAATTGCGGCGGATTCACGAGGCCGCGCAGGTTCCGCTGGTGTTGCACGGCGGCAGCGGCATCCGGCGCGAGTACATTCACGAGGCCTTCCGGCGCGGGATCGCGAAAATCAATATCGCCACCGCTATCCGCCAGCCCTACGAAGCGAATATCACGAAGTCCAAGGCCGCCGCGCAGCAGGCCGTTTACGACGCCACCGTCCAGGTGCTCACAGAGGATCTCGGACTCGTCGCGGCTCCTCAAGCTATTTCACAAAACTAAAGGCAGATGCCACCCCAATGGCGCGCTGGTCATTGGGGAACGCCTTCTTGGGCAGGCAGGATCCCCATCTCGCGGTAGATGGGCCGGATTGCGTCGCGCACCGCGCGCAAGCGCGTGACGAACCAACCCGCGCCGAGCAGCACAAAGCCGCCATTGATGATCACCGTCCACGGAGCGCCGATGGCATGCGCCATGGTCCCGGCCAGCAGGCTGCCAAACGGCGCCATGCCCATAAACGCCATGGTGTAGTAGCTCATCACGCGGCCGCGCTTGTCGTCGGTCACGATGGTCTGGATGACCGTATTGCTGGCTGCCATGCCCTGCATCATGCCCATGCCTGCGATCAACACCATCAGCACCGAAAGCCAGAAGACCCGCGACAGCCCGAATCCGATCAGCCCCAGTCCGAAGACCGCGGCGGCGACGGGAATGATGCGCACCAGGCCGCGCACGCTTTTGCGCGCCGCCAGCGAAAGCGCCGAGATCAGCGCTCCCACGCCCATGGCGCCCATCAAAAAGCCCAGAGTATGCGGCCCGCCGCGCAGTACTTGAGCGGCAAAAATGGGCATCAGCACCACGAAGGGCATCCCCATCAGGCTGACCACCGCGAACAAAATCAGAATCGTCCGCACCGGCACAAAGTCCGCGACGTAAGTCCACCCAGCTTTCAACTCGGCAAGCATGGTTGTGGTCTTGCGCACCACTTGAGCGGCCGGAAGCCGCATGGCCAGCAGCGACGCAATTACCGCCAGGTAGCTGACGCCGTCGATCAGGAAGCACCAACCCTCGCTGGTGGCGGCGATCAACATGCCGGCCAGAGACGGCCCCACCAGCCGCGCCATGTTGACCATCGACGAGTTGATGGCAATGGCATTGCCCAGGTCGCGCCGGTCGCCCACCATGTACACCATGAACGACTGCCGGCCTGGCATATCGAAGGCATTGATCAGCCCCTGCATCACGCTCAACCCCAGAATCCATGGGATGGTGATGCGGCCGGAGAGCGTCAGCGCGGCCAGGGTCAGCGATTGCACCATCGACAACGTCTGCGTCCAAACCAGCACTTGCCGCCGGTTCAGACGGTCAATCCAGACGCCGGCGAAAGGCGCAATCAAAAATGTCGGGATCTGCCCCATGAAGCTGACCGTGCCCAGCAACAGCGCAGAATGCGTGAGTCTGTAGACCAGCCACGCCGTGGCAATGCGTGTCATCCAGGTGCCGATGAGCGAAATGCTTTGCCCGGCAAAGAAAAGCCGGAAGTTGCGATGGCCGAGCGCACGCCAGGCGTGTGACACGCCGCCAGGAAGGGGCGCAGCTTGACTGCCCTTCGGTTCCTCGATAGCGTTCAGGAGGGCCTTTTCATCCGCAGCCATTCGTCGGGTATCCCCTTCAGCAATCTGTATTTTGGCCATCCGAATGGACAATTGCGGAGGCAGCATCAATACCAGTTTGGCCTTTCTCCCATCGTTGCGCAATGCCCAGCAAAAGCCTGAAGGCGCTGTCTTCAAAGCCGTTCTGATTCGGCTCGAAAAAAGCCACCGCTCTTTGAATTTGCCGTTCACCCCAGCGCTCGTCTATTGTTCGTAGCCAGGGGCCGTTTTCTCCTCTGCTTCTTGCCGCGGCTTCCCGCAGTTTGCCCGAACGCCGAGCTTTCTAGCTTCAAAAGGTGGTGCCTGCCGTATGAGCCTCTACTGTGCCAAGGGAAGCGTTGACGCCGATTTCTCGCCGCTGCAGTTGAATGAACTGCTTACAGAAACCCTGGCCGGTCTTGGCGCGCGCCATCGCGTGATGGTGGTGCCACCCGACCAGAGCCGCGAGCACTCCCGCGCCGGCGAACTGACCCGCTACGCGTGGGAATACTACGGCGACCGTCTCAAGGTGGTGCTGCCTGCTCTGGGCACGCACACTCCCATGCGGCCTGGCCAGCTGGACCACATGTTCCCCGGCGTCCCGCACAGCTTGTTCAAGGTTCACAACTGGCGCACCGATGTTGAAACGCTGGGCGAGGTTCCGGCGGAGTTTGTTCGCGAGCTTTCTGAAGGCAAGCTGGATTTTACGTGGCCGGTACAGGTGAACCGGCTCGTCTCGCAGGGCGGGTTTGACCTCATCCTCTCCATCGGCCAGGTGGTGCCGCATGAAGTCATCGGCATGGCCAACTACAACAAGAACATCCTGGTAGGCACCGGAGGCCCCGAGGGCATCGACCGCAGCCACTACCTGAGCGCGGTCTACGGGTCGGAGCGGATCATGGGCCGCGCTGTCAACCCGGTGCGCTCCCTGCTCAACTACGCGTCAGACCATTACCTGCGCCATTTGCCTATCGTCTACGTGATGACCGTAGTCGGCCGCAGGCTGGACGGCACGCTGGCGGTGCGCGGCCTGTTCATCGGCGATGACGCAGAGGCCTTTTACCTGGCCGCCGAACTCAGCCTCAAAGTCAACTTCGAGATGGTCGAAGCGCCGATCCGCAAAGCGGTGGTCTACCTGCAGCCGGAGGAATTCCACTCCACCTGGATCGGCAACAAGGCTGTCTATCGCACCCGCATGGCGCTGGCTGACGGCGCGGAACTCATCATCCTGGCGCCGGGTGTGAGGGAATTCGGCGAAGACAAGGCCATTGACGCCCTGATCCGCAAATACGGCTACTTCGGAACTCCGGCAACCCTGGCCGCTGTGAATGCGAACCAGGACTTGGCCGCGAGTCTCGGCGCCGCCGCGCACTTGATTCATAGCTCTTCTGAGGGCCGCTTCAAAATCACGTGGTGCCCCGGCATGCTCAGCAAAGAAGAGATCGAGGGAGTGGGCTTTCAATACGGCGACCTCTCCGAAATGTTGCAGCGCTACGATCCGGCCAAACTCAAGGACGGCTACAACCGTGTGGGCGGCGAGGATGTTTTCTTTATCTCCAATCCAGCCCTGGGACTGTGGGCCGATCGCTCGCGCTTTGCGGCGGACGCATCGCGCGAGCAAGTCACCGCGGCACAGCGGTAAAGCGCTTTATGATGGGAGAGGCCCGCGTATGTCCGGCGAGCATAAGATGTCTTCTCATAAACCGGCTTTGAAAGGGCACGGCTTTAGCCGTGCCGCCAGATGCCCAGTTAAATCAGGGGCTTTAGCCCCCGAGGGACGTGTTCATTAGAGTTCCGTCGAAGAAGTGGAGTGAAAGCACGATGGCTGGTGGGTTGAAGATTCCTGCAAATGGAGAAATAGATTTTTTGGCGCTGGGGGCGTTGGTCAACCGCCTCGATCCGGGCATTGTCCCCTTCCGCAAGGCGACGCAATGCACCATCCACGTCAGCGGCGGCGAGTTCAACGTAGCCGCCAACCTCGCCGACTGCTTCGGTATGAAGACGGCCATCGCCAGCGCCATGAGCGACTATCCCATCGGCGACCTGATTGCCGAGCGCGTTCGCGCCATGGGCGTCAAGCCCTTCTACAAGCATTTCAAACACAATGGCGTCACCGGTCCCAACATGGCCACCGTTTACAGCGACCGCGGCTACGGCCTGCGCGCGCCGGTGGTCTTTTACAACCGCTGCAACGAGGCGGGCGCGCTGCTGAAGCCGGGCGACTTTGACTGGAAGACGATCTTTGCCGGTGGCGTGCGCTGGGTCCACTGCGGAGGATTGTTTGCCGCGCTCTCGCCCACCACGGCGGCGTTGGCCGCGGAGATGATGAAAGCCGCCAAGGAAGCGGGTGCGGTCACATCGTTCGATCTGAATTTCCGCGAAAAGCTGTGGAAGATCCAAGGCGGCGAAGAGCGCGCCGTTGAAACCATCGGCAAGATCGTCGAAAACGTCGACGTCCTGATCGGCAACGAAGAGGATCTGCAAAAGGGCCTGGGTATTCCGGGGCCTGAAGTCGCTGCCAAATCGAAGCTCGATCCCAGCGTGTTTTTTGGCATGATCGATGCCGTGGTCAAAAAGCATCCGCAGGCCAAGGTGGTGGCCACTACACTGCGCGAAGTGCATTCAACGAGTCATCATAGTTGGAGTGCGGTGGCATGGATGGACGGCAAGACCTATACCGCGCCAACGGCCGAGTTGGATGTTCTGGACCGCGTCGGCGGCGGCGACGGATTTGCCGCCGGATTCATCTATGGCCTGCTGACTGGCGAATCGCCCGAGCAGGCCCTCAAATTAGGCTGGGCGCATGGCGCGCTGCTGACTACGTATCCCGGCGACACCACCATGGCCACCGTCGACCAGGTAAAGGCCTTCGCCCAGGGCGCTTCGGCGCGTATTCAACGGTAAGCAGAGAATTGGTTGATCTGTTGTGAAGGGTACGGGCTTTAGCCCGTACATTTAATCCAGCAAGATGAATTTGGGCTTTAGCCCCTGAGGCAAAGCCTGCATTAAGCCAGAACCAATTCAGAGAGAAATTGGAGACTGTATGCCGGAAGCATCGTGTGATATCGCCCTCATCGGCCTCGCCGTAATGGGACAAAACCTTGTCCTCAACATGAACGACCATGGATTCAAGGTCGCCGTCTTCAACCGCACCGTCTCCAAGGTCGACGACTTCCTGGCCAATGAAGCCAAGGGCACGCAGGTTGTGGGCGCGCACTCCATTGAAGAATTGACCGGCCTGTTGAAGCGTCCCCGCCGCGTCATGTTGATGGTCAAAGCGGGCGACTCGGTCGACCAGGTCATCGAGGAATTGCTGCCGCATCTTGAAAAGGGCGACATCATCATCGACGGCGGTAACTCGCTGTTTACCGATTCGAATCGCCGCACAAAAGATCTGGCGGCCAAAGGCATCCTGTTTATCGGCACCGGCGTTTCGGGCGGCGAAGAGGGTGCGCGCAACGGCCCGTCGATCATGCCCGGAGGCAATCCCGCCGCGTGGCCGGCGGTGAAGCCGATCTTCCAGGCCATTGCCGCCAAGGTCGATGACGGCACGCCGTGCTGTGATTGGGTGGGCGAAGACGGTGCCGGGCACTACGTCAAAATGGTGCACAACGGCATCGAGTACGGCGACATGCAACTCATCTGCGAAGCCTATGACCTGCTGCAAAAGGGACTCGGCCTCGACGCGGATGAACTGCACGATGTATTCGGCGAGTGGAACAAGGGCGAGCTCGACAGCTACCTGATCGACATCACCACCCAGATTTTCGCCAAGAAGGACGAGGACGGCCAGCCCATCGTCAACAAGATTCTCGACACCTCGGGGCAGAAGGGAACCGGCAAGTGGACCGCCATCAGCGCGCTCGATCTCGGCCAGCCGGTCACTCTCATCGGCGAGTCGGTCTTCGCGCGCTGCCTCTCGGCGCTGAAAGAAGAGCGTGTGACGGCTTCCAAAATTCTGCAAGGCCCAGCGACGAAGGCAGCCGTTGGCGACCGCGCAACATTTATTGAAGATGTGCGCCGCGCGCTCTACTGCTCCAAGATGATCTCCTACGCGCAGGGCTACATGCTGCTGATGGCAGCGGCCCGGGAGAACGGCTGGAAGCTGAACCTGGGCGGCATCGCGCTGATGTGGCGCGGCGGATGCATCATTCGCAGCCGCTTCCTGGGCAAGATCAAGGAAGCCTTCGACAAGAATCCAGCTCTCGAGAATCTGCTCCTCGACAGCTTCTTCTCCGGCGTTCTCAACGAATATCAAACATCGTGGCGCAAGGCGCTGGTCCATGCCATCGAGTTAGGCGTGCCCACCCCTGCGTTCTCGACCGCGCTGGCATTCTTTGACGGCATCCGCACCGAGCGCCTGCCCGCGAACCTGCTGCAAGCGCAGCGCGATTTCTTCGGCGCGCATACCTATGAGCGCGTAGATCGGCCGCGCGGCAAGTTCTTCCACACAAATTGGACAGGACACGGAGGCCGGGTTTCTTCGGGGACTTATAACGCTTAGCCCGGTTAGCGTTCATAAAGCTGGAAGTTTACCTCGACCGTAATCTGGACAGGGACGGGCTCGACGCCATTCTTCATTGCCGGCTTGAAGCGGTAGCGAAGAATGGCGTCGATGGCGCTCTGGTCCAAGCCAGGGTACAGAGACTTGATTATTCGCGGATTCTGGGGCATGCCCTGAGCATCGACAATCAGAGAGACGACACAGATTCCTGTGATTCCCGCTTTTCGAGCTTCCTTCGTGTAGTTCGCCTCCGGGGAAGTGAGTGGTTTAGGAGCGATGACCCAACCACCGGCCCGATCAATATGCGGAGCGTTGGGAGCCGGATTGATCATGGCCCTGGGCAACGGACTTGGATTGTCGGCTTCTGGCTGCGGGCTCGCTAGCGTTCTGACTTTCTGTTCCGGTTGCGACGATAGCCGCACGGCAGATTCTTTTTTACCTGTTGTGTCCTTGAAGTGTTCGACACACGTATTAAGGTTCAGTTCCATCCATTCGTGAACCGCGACGGGCGCCCCGTTCAGAGTCGCCGGCTTAAATCGATCCCCAGAGACAGCGCGAAGCGCGAATTTGTCCGCATCGGTCCCGAGCGGCCCTACAAAATAGATGTTTCCCGGAAGCCCATTCGCGTCCACGACTAACGAGAGAATTACCTTTCCCTTCTGATTGTCTTTGCACTTGCCTAGCGCAGTTTCGAGGGCAGTAGTAGATAGAAACTCCGGAACTGTAACGCCGCCACCGACGTCGCAGACCTTCTCATGCCCACCGCTTGAGCTTGCTTGGTCTGGTTGTATTGCAGAGGTTGTCTGTTGCGCAGCAGCGACGCTTGCCGCTAGCACGAGGAGCAAGGTGGTGATCCACAACGTACGCATGGGACCCTCGAATGGAAGATGCAGCCACTCTATCACACGATTCCCAACTCGCGAAGCAGGAAGGCGTAATCGAAGGCTATCTCCTTTAGATAGTCGTAGCGGCCGCTTGCACCGCCGTGGCCGGCTTGCATGTTGGTTACTAAAAACAACGGGTTGTTATCTTTCTTCAACGTACGCAGCTTGGCTACGTACTTTGCCGGTTCCCAGTACATCACCTGGCTATCGTGAAGCGATGTTTTGACTAACATGGCCGGATAACTCGCCGGTTTCAGGTTATCGTAAGGCGAATAACTCAGCATGTAATGAAAATACCCCGCTTCGTTGGGGTTGCCCCATTCTTCGTACTCGGGAACGGTGAGCGGCAAGGTGGCGTCTAACATAGTGTTCATTACGTCGACAAAAGGCACGTGGGAGACGACGGCGCGGAAGAGGTCGGGGCGCATGTTGACCACTGCGCCCATCAGCAATCCTCCAGCCGAGCCGCCCTCAATGGCTACTTTCGCGGGGTCGCCATAGCCCGCCGCAGTGAGGTGCTCGACGGCGGCGATGAAGTCGGTGAAGGTATTGCGCTTGACCAGCATCTTGCCGGCATCGTGCCAGGGCTCGCCCAGGTCAGCTCCGCCGCGGATGTGGGCGTAAGCCATGACCACGCCGCGGTCGAGCAGGCTGAGTCGGTTGGAACTGAAACCGAGCGGCAGCGAGTATCCGTAGGAGCCGTAGCCGTAAACGTAGAGGGAGTTGAGCGGGGACCGGGAGGTCCCCGCTACAGCCGGCCGGGAGGCCGGCGCTACTCCTGTCGCTGTGGAGGCCGCGGATACACCTGCCGACGACGGCGCTACGCTGTCGGGGGCCGGCGCTGCGGGCGCGGTTCGGAATTGGTCTTTGCGGTAGACGATGGAGATGGGGACCCGCACACCGTCGGGCGCAGTGGCGTGCACGCGCTCGCTCGCGTAGAGGGTGCGGTCGAAGCCGCCGGGCACCTCCAATTGTTTGAGCAATGTGGAGGCGCCGCTGGCCACATCGTACTCGAAGACCGAACTGGGCGTGACCAGCGATTGATAGCCGTAGCGGAAGCTCGTGGCGTCAAACACGCGGTTGATGTGCGGCTGGGCGCTATAGGCGGGCTCAGGGAAGGCGATTTCTCCGGCCGGCGCGGCTTCGGGGCCATCGCCTTCAAATTTCCACAGGCGCAAGCGCGGCAGGCCGCCCTCGCGCTCGCAGGCAACAAAGAAGCCGGCGAAGAGGTCGATCTCCTCGAGCATCACGTCGGCGCGATGGGGAATCCGCTCGGTCCAATGCTCGCGGCCCGGCGCGGCCACCGGCGCCGTGACCAGGCGGAAGTTGCGTCCCTGGTCGTTGGTCCGGATGTACCAGAGGCCGTTGCGATGGTCGATGGAGTATTCGTGCTCGTCCTGGCGGGGGCTGATAAGGGCAAATGTGCCTTGGGGTTCGGCGGCGGGCAGAAACCAGGACTCGCTGGTGATGTGGCTGGCCGACTCCATGATGATGAACTTGCCATCGCGGGTACGGCCTGCCGCGATGTTGAATCGCTCGTCGTCTTCCTGATAAATCAGCACATCCTCTTTGGGCTGCTCGACGCAGTCGTGGCGGAAGAGCTGGTATTGGCGCTTCTGCTCCTCGTCCTCAACGGTGTAGAAAAGGGTGCGATTGTCGGCGGCCCAGACCACGGAGCCTACGCGCTCGACCTCATCGGGAAGCGTCTCGCCAGTGGCCAGGTTCTTGATGTGCAGCGTGTACTGGCGAAAGCCCGTCGTGTCGGTGGTGTAGGCCAGCCAGCGGCCATCGCTGGCGATGTCCATTGCGCCAATCGAAAAGAAGGGGTGGCCCTCGGCCAGCAGATTGCCGTCGAGGATCACCTGCTCCGGGGTGTCCTCCGTGGCGTTGGGAGAGCCGTGCGTCCGGCAGATGATGGCGTACTGTTTTCCTTCTTCGGTGCGGTTGTAGTACCACCAGTCGCCGTCGCGATAGGGCACCGAGACGTCGGTCTGCTTCATGTGGCCGAGCATTTCCTGGTAGAGTCCATCGCGCAGGCCGTTGAGGGGGGCCATCACCGCTTCGGCGTAGGCATTCTCGGCTTCCAGGTAAGCGGTGACCTCGGGGTTCTGCTTGTCGCGCAGCCAGGCGTAGTCGTCTGTCAGCAGAACTCCGTGTTTCAGCGTTTCGGTATGCCTTTTTGGGGCAACAGGAGGGGAGGGAAGCTGGTTCTCTGTCATCTCCTTTCCAGTGTAGTGCTTGCGGCGGCGCAACCGGCTGCGGGGGAACTTTTCGGCCTCCGCCCGCGTACAATTGAAAGCGATGAAAGGCTTCTCCCGCGCACTTTGGTCCGTCCCCCGGTTGTTTTTGGCCGGTCTCCTCGCTGTTTTTGCCCTCCCCACGTTCGCTGAGCGGGTCGAAGACCTGCCCAAGCCCACCGATTATGTAAGCGACTTTGCCCACGTGCTCTCACCCGAGGCGGTGGCGCGGCTTGACAGCCTTTGCGCCCAACTCGACCACTCCCAGGCCAACGCGCAGGTGGCCGTGGTCACCATCAAGACTCTCGACGGCATGGATGCGGCAGAGTTCGCCAACGCGCTTGAAGATAAGTGGAAGATAGGCCGCAAGGGCTCTGACCGCGGCCTGCTGGTGTTTCTGGCGGTGGACGACCACAAATACCGGATCGAGCCGGGCTATGGGCTTGAGGGCATTTTGCCCGACGCCAGGGCCGGGGATATTGGCCGGGAGATGGTTCCCTACCTGCGGGCCGGCGACTACGACAGCGCCATTACGCAAGCCGTGGGCGAGGTGGCGCAGATCATCGCTACCGACGCCAAGGTGACGCTGAACGACGATCCGGCAATGGCTCGGCAGCCGGTTCGCCATGGGGGCATTCCGCCCAAGTTGATTCTGATGCTTATCCTGCTGATCTTCTTTGGCGGCTTCCATCTTCTGCGGTTCCTGTTTGGCTTTGGATTGTTCTCAAGCATGATGGGCGGCGGCCGGGGCGGCTTTGGGGGCGGTTTCGGCGGTGGCGGGTTTGGTGGCGGCGGAGGCGGTGGTGGTGGCGGATTTGGCGGCTTCGGCGGCGGCGGCTTTGGCGGTGGCGGCGCTGGGGGCAGTTGGTAGGTATTTCGCCAGCATTTGACGAAGGGTTTCGGTTTCCTAAACAAACTTTTGGTGGAACTGAAGGTGGCAGGGTTGGGTTCGTGGTTTCCCAGGTCTCAAAATCGAGACCTGGGGCACCCAGCAGTTGTGGGGATCTGGAAAAGACCGGGTTGGGTTTGTGGTTTCCCACCCTTTCCGCAAAGAGCGCGGAAAGGATGGGGCACGGAGGGTTGGTGGCAGGGTTGGAGCGGACTGCCGGTTCTTCGAGTTTGTTAAAGACGGTGTCCGCTGCGGCGGACCGGAGGAGAAGAGAGGTCTATGAGCAAGGGACTTTGGATTGCATTGGGTGTGGTGGGCGTTCTGGTCTTGGTGGTGTTGATGGTCTTTGGCAGCTATGTG